>Ga0209168_10001081_pt1 | contig 22469 bp, 18 predicted proteins | sample Coa_R1_FD_187156 | JGI IMG/M metagenome (GOLD analysis project Ga0209168, IMG submission 187156) | Surface soil microbial communities from Centralia Pennsylvania, which are recovering from an underground coalmine fire - Coalmine... | ecosystem: Environmental > Terrestrial > Soil > Unclassified ...
TCGAGCTCGCTCTCCGGTCTCGAGTCGCTCGTCGTACGGTCGAGTCTCGTCGCTGCTCGCTACAGTGGAGCGGCCGCGGATACGCGCGCGATCGGCAAGGAAACCGACGTCGACGTGATCGTGACGGGAACGCTGCTTCGCGCGGGTGGCGATGTGCGCGTGCACGTGCAGCTCACGGAGGTCGCATCGGGGACGTTGCTGTGGACACACACGGGGCAGTCACCCGTTGGCGACCTCTTTCGATTGCAGGACGAGCTCGCGCAGGGGATCCTCGAGTCGCTGTCCGTGCCGCTGAGCGCGCGCGATCGGCACCGGCGCACGGCCGACATCCCGGCGAGCAAGGCAGCGTACGACGCCTTCCTGCGCGGCAATCAATCGAGCATCGATCGCAAGCGGTGGGACGCGGCGCGCGAATTCTACGAGCGGTGCGTGTCGGAAGACCCGCGGTTCGCGCCGGCGTGGGCAAAGTTAGGCAGGATGTATCACGTGCAGACGAAATACCTCGAGGGCGTGCACGACGGCGGTCTGACGCGCGCCGAGTCGGCGTTTCAGCGGGCGCTCGCACTCAACCCGGACCTCGCGCAGGCGCACAAGCTGTACGCACAATTGGAGGCCGACCTGGGCCGCGCGCACGACGCGATGGTGCGGCTCGTGGGCCGGGCGCGGATCGCCGACCCTGAAATCATGGCTGGCCTGGTCACGACCTGCCGCTATTGCGGCCTGCTCGACGCATCGATCGCGGCGCACGAACGCGCGCGCCGGTTGGATCCGCGCATCAACACGAGCGTGATGCACACGTGGTTCATGCAGGGGGATTACGAGCGTCTGACAACGCTGTCCGTGATCGACTTCCCGTACATTGTCCCCGCGGCCTTGATTGCGCTGGACCGGGGTGGCGAAGCGCTCCCCGGACTGCGTGAGGCGGAGAAGAAGATGCCCGAGCGCCGCCGGCATTTGGCCGTCGCGCTTCGGCTGTTGATCGACGGGCGGGTGGCGGAAAGCGTCGAGGAGATCCAGCACATGTTGTCTCCCGACTTTCGAGACCCCGAAGGCCGGTTCTACGTGGCGCGGCATGTCGCGAAGTACGGCGACGCGGGGCGCGCGCTGGAGCAGTTGGAAGGCGTCGTGGCCGACGGCTTTACGTGCTATCCGGTGCTGCAGCACGATGCCTGGTTCGACTCGCTGCGCGGGACGCCGGCATTCGTACGCCTGCTCGCGCGCTGCGCCGACCAGCACCGCTCCGCCGCGGCGGCCTTCGAGGCGCACGACGGACATGTTGCGTTAGGCATGAAGCGCCGCGCGCCGCAGCGAGCGGGCCGGATGCCTAACTAAGGAGTCGCGGAGCACCGCGAACGAATCGCGGCTGTTCGAGCTCCTGCAAAATGAAATCGGCCAGGTCGGCGCGCGACAGGACGGGCACCGGGGCCGACGTGCGGATGGTTTCGCCCGTCCGGTACGTGCCGGTGCGAGGACCCAACGTCAACTTCGGCGGACGGACGATCGTCCAGTCGAGCTCGCTGCCTCGTACCAGGTTTTCCTTGGCTTCATGGTCGCTGATTTCGTGTCGCAGCGGAATCGGCGCCACGTATCGCAGTATGAACCCGACCGCGTGACGGCTCGCGCGCACGCCGATGAAGGACACGTAAATCAGCCGGCGCACGCCCTGCGCCTCCATGGCGCGCACGATGTGTTGAATTCCCGCGATGACGTCGGCGTCATGTTTGAGGGGCGTGCCAACCCCCAGGGCCGACACGACTGCGTCGTGCCCTTTGACCGAAGCCGCGACGGCGTCGGCGTCGGCCACATTGCCCAATCGAGTCGAGACGGTGGCCGGTGCGTTCCGCAGCTTGTCCGGGTTTCGGACAAAGGCGGTGACCTGGAATCCACGCGCGGCCGCCTGCCGAACGACTTCTTGTCCCGTGCGACCCGATGCGCCGAACACGAGGAGACGCATGTGTGCCCCCGCGCCCCGCCTAACGCAACATTTCGCGGAGCCGTTCGTTGTAGGCCTGACTCGACGCCACCCGTGCCACGCGGATGAACTTATCGCGCGCGGGATCGGACGCAAACGCGGTCATCGCGCGTAGTGGTCGGCGCCGAGGAAATGCAAGGAGACGTACGGGACATCGCCGACGACCCAACTGTCGTGCGGTTCGGGCGGGATGTAGAACAGTTCACCGGCGCGCAGCTCGATCACTCGGCCGTCGCCGAACGCCGCCGTAGCCGTGCCGGCGATGACCAACCCGACGTGCTCGACCGAGCATCGCGTCTGCCCAACAGACGGCCCGACATGCTCCGACCACCGCCATCCCGGCTCATACGTCGCTCGCCCGATGGTCATCCCGCCAATGCGCACGAGCTCGAACCGTCCCTTCGCCATCTGGCGCACTTCGTCAGGGTCGTCGAAGCGCTTGAGGATCACATCCGTTCGCGTCGCCACGGGTTCACCCCCGAATAGGGAACTGAAAGATAGTAGCAGCGGCCGGTCGCGGTGTCTTGCGAAACCAAAACAGCCGCCGTACCGTCATGTGGGTAACCCATAGGACGGCCGATGGCGGACAAGCTCGAAGTGCAACAGGGCACCCTCGCCCTGATGATCCTCAAGACCCTCGAGGCGTTAGGCCCGCTGCACGGGTACGGCGTGGCCCGCCGCATCGAGGAAACGAGCAAGGGCCGCCTCAGGCTCAACTACGGCACGCTGTATCCGGCGCTGCTCAAGCTCGAGCAGGAAGGGTGCATCAAGGCGGGGTGGCGCCAGTCCGAGAACAATCGCCGCGCAAAGTACTACACGCTCACTGCAACAGGACGCAAACAACTGGCACGCGAGACGCGCGATTGGCACCGCACCGCGGATCTGATCGCCGCCTTCCTCGCGCCCCGACGCGAAGGAGAGGCACCATGAGACACGTTCGCGCCTGGCTCGCCCGCCTGGCCGGCGTCTTCACCGGACATCGCCGCGATGACGATCTCCGCGAGGAATTGCAGGCGCATCTGGACATGGAGACGGCCGAGTACGTGCGGCGCGGGGTTGCGCCTAACGAAGCGCGTCGCCGGGCACTGGTGGCGTCGGGCGGCCTCGCGATCGCGGCCGAGGCGGTGCGCGCGCAGCGCGGCCTGCCGTGGCTCGAGAGCGCGGCGTCCGATCTCCGCTACGCGCTCAAGTCGCTGCGCCACAGTCCCGCGTTCACCGCGGTGGTCGTCATCACGCTGGCGTTGGGCATCGGCGCCAACACCGCGATTTTCAGCGTCGTGCGCGGCGTGCTGCTCAAGCCGCTGCCCAACCGCGACGGCGATCGCCTGCTCTACCTGCGCCAGTCGATCGACGGCCCGGCCGGCGAGGACCTCGCGTTCTCCGTGCCCGAAGTCCGCGACTTCCGCGCCGGTGTGCCCGCGTTAGGCGGCATCGCGGAGTTCTCGCCGTGGGCGCTCATTCTGCAGGGCGACCAGTATTCGCCCACCGCACGCATCCAGGTGGGACTCGTGACCGGCAATTTCTTCGATGTGATGGGGCTGCACGCCATCCTCGGACGCCTCACGAGGGCGAGCGACGACGGACCCGGCGTGCCGCCCGTGATGGTCCTCACGGAGCAGTTCTGGCGCAGTCGGTTCCATGCCGACCCGACCATCGTGGGCAAGCAGGTACGGCTGGAGGATGGATCGGCGACCGTGATCGGCGTCGTCCAGGCCGCGCCGTATTTCCCCAGCCAGGCGGACGCCCTGCTCAACATGGTGGTGAGCCCACACCACTTGAGCGCGACGATGGTGTTGGGACGCACGCACCGCATGACGGAAATCGTCGGCCGCCTCGCGCCGGGCGCCACGGTCGACGAGGCGCGCGCCCAGGTCGCGACGGTGTACGCGCGCATGCAGTCGGAGTACAAGGAGTCGTACGACCCCGGATCGCACTTTCGCGTGGCGGTCCTTCCGTTCAAGGACGCGATCGGCGAGCGCGCGCGCCTAACGCTGTGGCTCCTCATGGCCGCGGCGGCGTTCGTGATGGTCATCTCCACGGCCAACGTCGTCAACCTGACGCTCATGCGCGGCGTACGACGCGAGCAAGAGCTGGTGGTTCGGGCGGCGCTCGGCGCCGGCGTGCTCCGTCTGCGCCGCCTGCTGCTGGTCGAGAATCTGGTCCTCGCGTTCCTCGGCGCCGCCGCCGGCACCGCCATCGCCGTCGGTGGGGTCAGGCTCCTCACGATTTTCGCCAGCCGGTTCACGCCACGCGCGGATGAGATTCATCTCGATACCGTGGTGTTGTCGTTCACGCTCGTGCTCACGGTCACGGTCGCGCTGCTGCTGTCGTTTGTCGCGTCCCTTCCGAGAGACGGCGCGTTTGCGGCGTGGATCTCGGCGGGCGCTCGGAGAACGGGCAGTCTCAGCAGGCAGCGCTTGCAGCGCGCGCTCGTGGTGGCGCAGATCGCGGTGTCCGTGGTCTTGCTCGCCGGCGCAGGCTTGCTCACGCGCACCATGATGCAGCTCTCGGAAGTCGATACGGGCCTCAAGACGGAGCAGGTGCTCTCGATGCAGGTGCAGCTCCTGCCGATCGCAAAGGTCGCGAGCGGCGTGGACGTGCGCGCCGCCGACGCCGCGGCGAAGCAAGGGTATGACCGGATCGAGCGCGACGCGCTCGCGATTCCTGGTGTCGTCGCGGTCGGCGTCGGTTCGGTCATGCCGCTCGAAGCCAGTGAGATCCAGCTCGACGTCAAAGTGGAGGGCAAGTCACTCGGCGTCGGTGAGGCCATGCCGCGCGCCGACTACCGCACCGCCGATCCGGGTTATTTCCGCGCCGCCGGCATTCCGTTAGTCGAAGGGCGGAACTTCGAGGCGACGGATCGCGCCGGTGCCGGACGCGTGGTGATCCTCAATCAAACATTGGCGCGGCGACTGTTCCCGCACGAGGATCCGATCGGCAAGCGCATCGCGTGGACAGGCGACGTGCTGCGGTTCACGCCGATCAGCGGCGACTGGCGCACCGTTGTCGGTGTCGTGGGCAACACGCAGGATGGCGGCCTGGATGCGCAGCCGCGGGGTGCCATGTTCATGCCGTATGCTCAGGAGCTGGCGATGGGCGGCACCGTGGTGATTCGCGCCGACAGCAACGTGTCCGCGCTCACCGCGCAAGCGACCAGCATCGTGCGGCGGATCGCACCGGCGACGCCGATCGAGCACGTGATGACCGTCGCGCAAATCAAGGATCAGAGCGTAGAACCGCGCCGCCTCAACGCTGTGCTCATCACCTCGTTCGGCGTCATGGCGGTGATCATCGCGGCCGTCGGGATCGCGGGCGTCCTCGCGTTTTCGGTGAGCGCGCGCACGAACGAGATCGGCATCCGCATGAGTTTGGGCGCCGACAGTGCACGCGTGCAGCGGATGATTCTTGGCGAAGGCGGTGTGCTGCTCGCGGGGGGCCTTGCGTTAGGCGTGGGCGGCGGCTTCGCCGCCGCGGGCGTCATGCGGGGGCTGCTCTTCGGCGTGGCGCCGCACGACCCGGCGACGTTCCTCGCTGTCGCGGCCCTCATGGCGCTCATCGGCGTCGTGGCGTGCTGGGTGCCCGCGGTGCGCGCGGCGCGCATCGATCCGGCGATCGCGATGCGCGCGACGTAGGTGGCGTGCCTACCGCGGGATGATGGGGAGCACGACGTGGGACGGATGTGCCGCGTCGTGCAGCAGCCGCTGGTGCGCGACCACGAACGTGCTGTCGTGCTCGTTGTCGCCGCCCGTGCCGAGGTTGCGGTCGTACTTGGGGAAGCGCGCGGACGACACGGTGACGCGGATCAGATGACCGGGCTCGAACACGCGCGACGTGAACCAGAGGTCCACGTCGTAGCGCTCGATGCTGTCCGGCGTGATCGGCACCGCGCGATCGAAGCCGGCCCGATATCGGGCGCGAACCACGCCATCCTGTATCCGTTGGGCGCGGCCGCCCGGTGAGACATCGAGGAGCATGACATTCCAGTCGGCGTCTTTCGCATCGGTGGCCGCCCAGATCGTGGCCGACATCTGGCCCGTGACCTCGATCGGTGCGGCAAGCGGCGGCGAGGTGAACACGAGCGCGTCGGACCGCGAGGCATCGAGCGCGGTGTAGTCTTCGTTGAGCGACGTTTCGAGCTCGCGCGAGTCGATGAGAAACGGCGTCGGGTGCGCGGGGTCGTACGTGAACGTATCGGCCGCTGCTCCGTTAGGCGGGAGCGTGTCGAGCACGCCGTCGCCGCGGCTCGTGTTGGCGTGGCCGCCCGAGGCCAGGTACCACGCGGTCGGGCGCTGGCGGGCGAGCGGCCACGACGCCTCGTGCCGCCACGCGTTGTCCCCGATCACGAAGAGGTCCACCGGCGGTTCCCGCTCCACGCCGTTGTCCTTGCCCAGAAGCCAGTGATCGAACCACCGCAGCTGGAGCCGGCGCCGGTCCACCCGCGCCTGCGGGCCGAAGTCTCCCTCCACGTCGTCGATACCCTTGTGGGCCCCGGGTCCGACCACCAGCCGGATGAGTGGATGCCCGGGCACCTTGCCTAACGCATCGGTGTAGTCGATGGGCCCCCGCGAATCATCGTACCAGCCGGAAACCTGGAGCACCGGGACGCGCACGCGGTGAATGGCCGGCGTCACCGCGTGCGCGCGCCAATAGGCGTCGAGCGTGGGATGCGACAGCCATCGATCCCACATCGCCGCGTGTCCGCAGCCGAGGCGCTGCGGCAGGTCGCTGAGCGGCAGGTGCATGATCGCAGGTCCGAGATCGAGCTCGCCGATATCCGCGAGCATGCGGGCGCGCATCAAGCACGTCCACGCGACGTTGATCGGCGCGAACACCATGTCTTCGTACGGCGTGATGCGCCACGGATCGCCGGTCGCGGCCGATGGCGCGATCGCGGCCAGGTGCGGCGGCGCACCCACGGCGGCGAACCACGCGAGGCGGCCTTCGTCGGAATGTCCGATGAGCCCGACCCGTCCGTTGGCGCCCGTTAGGCGCGCCGCCCACTCGACGGCGTCGTAGCCGTCGCGCACGTCGGTGTCGTAGTCGCCGAACGCGGCCAGGTCGCCGTCCGACCGGTCGCGGCCGCGCACCGCTTGCACGATGAAGACGTAGCCGCGCGACGCCCAGAAGACACCCTCGTCGCGCCGCACCCGATCGTACGGCGTGCGCAGGAGCACGACGCCGAACGGCCCGGCACCGACCGGCCGCGCAACGTAGTTGGCGAGCCGCGCGCCATCGCGCGTCTCCATGTACACCAGCGTGTCCTCGGTGACGGCGTACTGCGAGTCGGACACGGGGCCTGGCCACGGCGAGTACGGCTTCTCGACGACGAACGGCGTGGCGCGTCGAATGAATCGGAAGCGCTCCGGCACCACTTTCTCGCCTATGGACGGCACGCCGACCAACGTGTCGCCATGCCACGACGCCGCCACCGTCGCGGGCGCGCCATCCATCCGCCCGACCAGTACGACCGAGTCCCCGCGCGTCTCGACGTGCCTCACGTCGAGCACGGCGGCGCCGGTGCGCTTCGCGATGACGCCCGCGTACTGCGAGTCGCGCGGCGCGAAGTGCGCGAATGCCGTGCGCCGCCAACCTTCGTAGTCGGCGTGCGGCGCCGCGCCGGCGCCGGTGTACACGTCCCAATCGCCGGCGAGCGCGTGCTCCCGATGCTCCGAGCACGCCGAGAGGAGGAGCCCGCCGAGCAGCGCGCCGAGCGCGGCGAGGGGACGGACATGCCTAACGATCGCGCATCCCGACACGGGTCACAGCGCCTTGAGCGCCGCCTGGGCCAGCGTGGCCTCCTTCGCTTTCTCCTCCTCGAACGTGAACGGCTTGAACTTGAACCCGTTCAGGATGCGGACGCTGAACTGCACGCCGCCTTTGCGAACCATGAGCTGGGGGCTGGCACTGCCGAAGAGGAGGTAGTACGCGTCGTCACCAATGCCCTGCGCCGGCGCCGTCTTCATGGCGCCCGAGGATCGCGGCATGTCGAAGCCCTGTGGACGCATGATCGAGAGCGTCGCACGGCGATGATCGATCGACGCAGCCGTGTCGTCGGACCAGATGCACGACGTCGTGATCGTCGGCGAGATGTGCTTGCCGGCCTGGCTCGTCACTTCGAGCGCTGCGCTCACCTGCTGCAGCGTCAGGAGGGTGCAGGCGTCGGTCGCGTCGACCTGCCGCGCGAACGCTGGCGACGGCCGTCCGGCAAACGCGAGAACGGCACAGAGCATTACGTAAGGCAAACGGGGTGCAAGCATTGATGCCCTCCCGGGTGAGGACTCGAAGACACGCCAGGACGAACCAGTCGCCGTCAGCGGGAGAAAACCGTTCCGTGCGGCGCCGCAGTCGCCACGATTCCGTTAGGCCACTTCCTGTTCGACAGAACGATGCCGGGCGTCGAGCTGCCCGGGTCGCGAAAGTTCGCGTCGAGCGACAGCGCTCCGGTGGCCGGGTCGAAGTTCAGGATGTAGAGCCGATTGCTCTTCGCGTAGCCACCCGAGTTCATCACGATGCGGCGGCCCGTCGCATCGATTGCGATCCAATGCGGCTTCTCGTCATCACCCACGCTCACGCTCGACACTTGGCGCGGATGTTCGGGATCGCTGATGTCGAGCGACACGAGCCCGTGCAACGCCGGCACCGGCTGCAGCCAATAGTGGCCGTCCACGAGCGGCACGCCGCAATCCGTGCCCTCGAATCCGTGCACGAACGTCACCGACGGCGAAGCCGTTTCCGCACCGCGCAGCAAGTACAACCCGCAACTGAAGGTGTGGATGTAAATGCTGTGTCCGTCCGGCAACAGCCGCGGCTCGCCCGTGAACTGGTTCTCGTTTCCGCGCGGCCCGGGCGGGAGCGCGATCGTGCGCAGCAGCGCGAGATCGTGGAGCCGCCAGATCTGGATCCACTGTCCGGTATCGGCTGAATCGTCCTGGTCCATGTCCGTAGACGTCGACAACGCGCGGTCCACGTTAGGCATAGCGAGCACGCTGTACGGATGGATGAGTCCGTCGGCGATCGACGAATCGCGTGCGCGCGCACTGCGAATCACGCGACCTCGCTCATCCATCTCGACGAGTCCGCCCGTCGCGTGGTGGCCTCCCATCCCCATCCCGTGCGTCATCGCCGCATGCGCCGTCGATGAATCAGCGGCGTACTGGAACGTGGTGAGCACCGCGTTGTTGGCGAGCCGCAGGTATGTGTGCGGATGACTGAACGCAGCGACGTCGCCGAACGACGATGCGAGTCGCGGGTGGAGCGGATCGGTGAGGTCGAATAGATACGTCACGCCGGCGCCGAACCCGTTCGCCAGCAGGTGGCCGTCGGCGGGCATTTCCTGCTCGGTGTGATGCGGCCGCGTGCCCGCCGTTCCCGTTGGCAGCACGGTGAGCACGGTGCCGTACCGTGGGGACTTGGGCGTCGCATCGATCACCGCGAGGAAGTCGCTGGCTGTGTGCGCCGAGTCGCCGGCCCACATGAAGAGGTAGGACGGACGCGCCGTTGGGCGCCACGCGAGCGGCGCGATCACGAGCGCCAGAACGGATGCCCAACGAATCGAGCGCCCGAACGCGCTCGCAGCACGGTGATGCGTGGTCATGAAATTTGGGGGAAAGGAACGCCGCGTCGATCACTCCCGGCACGCTGCCGCATCGCCACAGAGGTAGCTGCAATCCAGTCGCGCAGCAATACCGGGCCGGCTGGATTTCTCCTGCGGATGGCGCCATACCTGGGCCCTGGGTTGGGTGCCGTCCCCTCGCCCCGGCACGCCGGGATCTCTAGCTTCGCCCACATGGAGCTGCGCGACCAACTCCAATCGGGGCTCGGGACCACGTATACGATCGAGCGCGAGCTCGGTGGCGGCGGGATGTCGCGCGTGTTCGCGGCCACGGACACGGCGCTGGGCCGCCGCGTCGTCATCAAGGTCGTCCCCGCCGACCTCGCGGCGACGGTGAACGTCGACCGCTTCAACCGAGAAATTCTCCTCGCGGCGAATCTCCAGCATCCGCACATCGTCCCGGTGCTAACGGCCGGCGAAGTGGATGGCGTGCCGTATTACACGATGCCGTTCGTGGAGGGCGAGTCGCTTCGCGAGCGCATCGGGCAAGGACCGATCCCGATCCCGGAAGCGCTGAGCGTGCTGCGGGACATCGCCCGGGCGCTTGCGTACGCGCACGAGCGCGGCGTGGTGCACCGCGACATCAAGCCGGCGAACGTGCTGTTGTCCGGCGGGTCGGCGGCGGTCGCCGACTTCGGCATCGCGAGGGCGCTGTCCGCTGCGGGCACCGTCCCGCACATCGCGGCCGAGTCTGGTCGCCTAACGCAGATCGGTACCGCGATCGGCACGCCGATGTACATGGCGCCCGAGCAAGCGGCTGCCGACGCGTCCGCCGACCACCGCGCGGACATCTACTCTTTCGGCTGCCTCGCGTACGAGGTGCTCACCGGGCGGCCGCCGTTCATCGAATCCTCGCCGCAGAAACTGCTCGCGGCACAGATGACCGCGCGGCCGCGACCCGTGGCCGAGCTCCGATCCGATGTGCCGCCTGCGTTGGGCAGTCTCGTGATGCGGTGCCTCGAAAAGGATCCCGATGCGCGTCCGCAAACGGCTGCCGAAGTCGCGCGAGCGCTCGACGCGGTGACGAGCGCATCGGGCGATGCCGCGCGACGGCCTGTGATGTCGCTCCCGATGCTGGGGGTGGTGTACGCGGCGTCGATCATTGTCGTCGCCGCCGTCGCGCGCGTGGCCACGTTCGGCATTGGCCTTCCCGACTGGGTGCTTCCCGCATCGATCGCCATCATCGCGCTCGGATTCCCCGTGGCCATCGCCGCGACGCGCGGCCGGCACCACTCCTGGCGCGCCCGCGCGATGCTCGGCGCCGTCGCGCTCATCGCGTTCGTCGCCGTCGTGGGCGGGTTCATGACCATGCGCGACGCGGGCATCGGGCCGTTCGCTTCTCTGTTAGGCGCGCACAAGCTCGCGCGCCGCGATCGCGTCATCGTCGCCGACTTCACGACCGCCGGCGCCGACACCGCGCTCGGTGCCGTGGTAAGCGAGGCCGTGCGCGCCGATCTCGACCAGTCGCCAATCGTGTCGGTCGTGACGCCGCAGACCGTCGCCTCGACGCTGCAGCTGATGCAGCGGCCGCCTAACGCCAGCCTCGACACGTCGCTGGCGAGACAGGTCGCGCTGCGCGAGGGCGCCAAGGCCGTCGTGAGCGGCAACATCCAGCCGCTGCCCGGCGGCGGCTTCGTGATCACGATGCGGCTCGTGAGCGCCGACTCGGGCGCCGAGCTCGCCTCGCTCAGCGCCAGCGCGGACGGGGCGAAGGACTTCATTCCGACGATCGGCCGCCTCACGCGCGGCCTGCGCGGCAAAATGGGCGAATCGCTGAAGCATTTGCAGGCTTCACCGCCCCTCGCCCAGGTGACCACCGCATCGCTCCCCGCGCTCGAGGCATACTCGGAAGGGCAGCGTGCGATGCTGATCGAGGCGAATCCGGCCAAGGCGATCGCGCTGTTCCGTAAGGCCGTGACGCTCGACACCAGCTTCGCCTCGGCGTATCGCGCGCTCGGCGTCGCGCTCTCCAACGGCAATCGGGACCGCGACGAACGCATCCGCGCGGTCGAGAAGGCGTACGCGCACGCCGACCGGCTGCCCGAAGTCGAGCGCTATCTCGCCATCGCCACGTATTACACCGACGGGCCGAAGCCCGACCCGGCCAGAGCGATGACGGCGTACGACACCTTGCTCACGATCCACCCGAACAACTTCGCAGCGCTCAACAATCTCGCGCTGTTGTACGCGAACGAGCGGAATTTTACAGAGGCGGCGAACCTCCTGCGTCGGTCGATCGCCGCGAATCCGACGACGCTCCAAGCGTATCGCAGCCTGATCGCCTACGAGGGCGAACTCGGTCACGGCGCGGCCGTCGATTCGATCTTTGCGGCCGAGCTGAAGCAGTCCGGAAACAATCCACGCGTGGCGGCGCAGCGCGCGAACATTCTTCTGGCGCGCCATCAGTACGATTCCGCCGTCGCGCTCATGGACTCGATCGTGCGGGCGAGTCCGGGCGATGGCGGTCTCGAGCAGACACGGCTGTTCGTCGCGCAAGCGGCGGCGTTCACACAGGGCAGGCTTGTGGAGGGACTGCGCCTCGCGAGCCAGAACGCGGAGCTATCGGCCGCTCAAGGCTCCACATCGGCCCGGCTCGGAGCCTCGTTCGACTCGGCCGTCGTGGAGGGCGTCTTGTTAGGCCGGCGCGACCAGGCCCTCGCGCTCCTGCGCGCGGGACTCGCTCGCACGCCGCTCGACAGCATCGCCCCGCTCGACCGGCCCTATGTCGGGCTCGCCCAACTATACGCGGCGTTCGGGCGACCGGATCTTGCGCGTGGCATGCTCGCCGATTTCGAGCGAAACACCGCCGGCATTTCGGCGGCGACCATCGCGGCGCTACGGAGCGAGCTGTCGGCCTTCATCGCGATCGCGGAGCATCGGTACGCCGACGCCGCACGCGACGCACGCGCCGCCGACCTCGGCTCGTGCACGGTCTGCGCGCTGCCGATGATGGCCAACGCGTTCGACCTGGCGGGCCAGCGCGACTCGGCCATTGCGGTCTTTACGCGATACGTCGACGCGCCGCCGGTGTCGAGCCGAGTCGGGCTTGACCAGTTCCTCCTCGGCCCGTCGCTCAAGCGGTTAGGCGAGTTGCTGGAAGCGAAGGGAGATCGTGAGCGGGCGGCGCACTATTACGAGCAATTCGTCCAGCTCTGGAAGGGAGCCGACGCGTCGCTGCAGCCGCAAGTGCGGGAGGTGAACGACCGCCTCACCCGGCTGAGCGCTGCCGAAGGACGGTCCTGACGCTGCGATGGTCGTGAGCGGATTCGCCGTGAGCAGCAGCAGGTCCGCTCGCTTCCCGAACCGGCCGATCGGCCAGACAGAGCAACGCGGCCACCACGCACGCCGACGCCGGCCTGGAGCGCCAATTGTTCATCTTGAGCTGGTAACTGGACCCTACGGCTCGCTGCCGCCTAACCGTGCCAACCGCCGCCGCACCTCCTGGACCTGCGGCTGCAGCTCGGGGTCCGCGTTCTTCCACAGCTCGACGAACGCGGCATCGTGCGACGCCGCCTTCGCGCGATCGCCGTTCGCTTCGTACAACTCGCCTAACCGCTTGTGGACGCCGGCGAGCACCATCGCGTCGCCGAAGGCGAACTGGCCATAGTCGCCGCCGAACAGCTTTGCCCAGAACGGCGTCGCGAGGTACGCCTCGTACTCGGCGATAGCCGAATCGGCCTCGGATGCCGCGTCGAAAGCGCGCGCGAGCGCGAAGTGGATGCAGGGCGCGCACTCGGTGGACGGCAGGCCGTCATACCACACGTCGGCCTTACGGAACTCCGAGATCGCGGTCTTCCCATCCCCGCGCGCGATCGCAATCGACCCGAGCGTGCCGTGGAGCCCGGGAGCCGCCACGCGCTGCGCGCTCGTGTCCGGAACATCCCGGCGATATTGCGCGAGAATCGCCGCGGCCTTGTCGGGATCGCCGGCGACGGCGTAGGCCGTCGCGGCCTGGAAGTACGGGCGGTCCGCCAGCGGGATGCGCGCCAACGGCACGTCCGTCAGGGCAGCGCTCACCGCCCGCACAGCGTTAGGCGACGGCCCATGAAACCACGCGTCCGCGGTGGCCTGGAACAGCGCGTCGCCAAGCCGGGCACCGTCGGACGGCGCCGCCACAGCCGATTGCTCTCGCAATTCACGCTCGGCATCCGTGAGACGGCCGTGGAGCAGATTCAGCGCGGCGCGAAAGCCATGCCCCCACGACTGGTACGCCGCATCGCCACTCCGCACGAGGCTGTCGAGGTGTGCTCGCAGAGCCGCCGTGTCGCCGGATGCATAGAAGGAAAAGAGCTCGTGCAGACGGAGGCCGTGCGCATCGGGCGTCCGGTGCCGCCAGTACTGCACCGTTTTCGCCGCTGCCTGCACGTTCCCCTGATCGAGTTCCAGCTCGACCGTGTTGCCAAGCGGGACTCCAGGAAGCGGAGTTCGCGCGACGGCGATGGCGTCGAGCGATTCGGCGCGCGCATACGCACGCTCCGTGCGCAGCACCTCGCCGGCGTTGACCGCGGACACCATCGAGTCGCCCCGCGCAATGAGCGCCATGTACGCCGCGAGCGCACGCGAGCGATCCTGATGCGGACCCTCGTGGAAATAGTACGCTTCGGTTTGGAGACGCTCCATCTCGGGTAGGCGATCGCGTAGCCGGTACGCGTGCGCGATAGCCGAGTCGGCTTCATCGCGGGAGCCGCTGGTGTTTCCGATCGTCACCGCGAGCAGCCGCCAGGCGGATGCGAAGTTCGAATCGGCAGCCACGGCCTGCCGCGCGAACTGTACGGCGGCCCGCTCGTTTTCGGTTCCGTTGGCGCGCTCGGCTTGGCTGAACAGTCGAAGCGCCTCGAGCGACGACGTGGTCGCCTGTTCGAGCGGTGGACTTTCCTGCACGCTGCGCAGCGACTCGCCGATTTTCCCGCGCAGCTTGCGCGCCAATTTGTCGGTCGCGTCGATCAGCCCGCGCGGGCCATCACCGGATTCATGAAACGAGGCGAGCTCGAGTCCCGAGTCGGCGCTGACTAACCGAAGCGTGACGATGTAGCTCGACCCGACGCCCGTCACCTGTCCGTCCACCACCGCCTTCACCCCCTCGCGCTGCGCCATCTCGCGCGCGGTGGCCAGGTCGAGGCGGGTGTTCGGCGGACGTTCCATGCGGCGCAGCGCCGCGGCGATCTGCGGCGCCGGAACGAGCGAGATGAGACTCGACTGCGACAGCGCCGCCCGCACCGCGTCGCTCGCCACCGCGCCCAGTGCCGTGTCCGTGTGCTGCACGGCAAAGTCGGCGATGATCACCGGCTCGCGCGCCGTGAAGCTGCCGCGCGCGAGCAGCGACCCGGCGGGGCCGATGCCTAACGCCCGGAGCAGCATGAACGCGCCCACGAGCAGGACGAACGCGCCGACGGCGTAGGCGCCGCCTAACGTGGCCCGGCGCCAGGAGAGATGCGGGCTCGCCTTGAGCGCCAGGTTCGCCATCGTCCCGTGCGTCGGCAGACTCGGCGTCCCGCCGGGCGTGAACGTCGGCGACGTCGTCGCCACGCGCCGCGCCACGAGCTGGGCGTATCCGGTGAACAGAATCACGGGGAGACCGAGCGCCATGACGATGAGCGAGCCGGGGAACACCCAGTCCGGCAGCCCGATCCCGACGATCGCGGCCTTCGCCAGCACGGCCACGGCCACGAACGCCACGGCGTACACCAGCAGCGCCCGCCGCACCATGACGCGTCCGCCGATGAGAATGCCGGGGAGCGCGGGCTGACGCGATGCATCGCCGGTGGAAATGGCGTCGAGCGTCGCCAACATTTCGTCGGCCGAATGCGGACGCGCGCCCGGCTCCTTCTCGAGGCACTGCGCGACGAGCCGCGCCAGCTCCGGCGGCGTATCCGGACGCTCCTCGGTGACGGGCTTGGGCGCCTCGCTCATGTGCGCCGCCAGCAGGCGCTGCGGCGTCTTGGCCTCGAACGGCGGGTGTCCCGTGAGGAGCTCGTACGCCATGCAGCCGAACGCGTAGAAGTCGGCGCGATGGTCGGTGCTGGGATCGCCCGCCGCCTGCTCCGGCGCCATGTACGCCGGGGTCCCGAGTGCAGTGCCTAACTGAGTGAGCGTGACGCCGCGCGGACCCGTGGCCGACGCGGCGATGGCCTTCGCGATGCCGAAGTCGGTGACCATCGCGGTGCCGCGGCTCAGGAGCACGTTGTCGGGCTTGATGTCGCGGTGCACCACGCCGCGCTCGTGCGCATACGCCAGCGCGCGCGCGACGTCGCGCAGGATCGATGTCACTTCGCCGATGGGCAGCGGGCCGAGCGCCAACCGCGCGCGCAGGCTCTGCCCATCGACGTACGGCATGGTGAAGTACGGCGCGCCCGCGCTGTCGCCGGCGCTCAGGACCGGCACGATGTTCGCCTGTTGCAGCGACGCCGCCAACAGGATCTCGCGCTCGAACCGATCGGCGCTCAACCCTTGCATCAGCTCGGGCGCGAGGACCTTCACCACGACCTTGCGGTTGAGCCGCATCTCGTTGGCGACGAATACGCGCGACATGCCGCCGCCCCCGAGCTCGCGCTCGAGAGTGTAGGTGGTCCGGAGTGTGTCCTGGAGCTGGTCCCGCAGGTCCATCGTGTGGCGCGGCGTCCGAGGAGGGTCGCAAAAAACTATGGCCGTGCGGCGGACGTCGCCAGCGTTTCGAGTGCCGCGCCGCCGCTATTTCGCGCGCGCTCTCGGGTAATACTCGACGCCCGGCAGCCCGTCGAAGTCATCGTCCTGCGTCCAGATTACAGCGCCAGCCGCCTGTGCGGTGGCGTATACGATGCTGTCGGCCAGCGGCAGTTTATGCGCGACGCGTGCCGACACCGCCGCGATGGCCAGCGTTGCGTCGAGGTCGACAACGGTGCCCTGCTGCATGAGGGCGATCGCCTGAAGAGCGTCGCTTTCGCCGCGCTGCCGCAGCACGACCTTGAAGACCTCGAGCAGACAGATGGCAGGCACGATCAGGCGGTCGACAGCCTCGATGGCGCCCGCGAAGTGGGCCGCGCCGGGCTCGTCGGCGAAATAGGCGAGCCAGGCGGATGAGTCGACCACGTTGGGCGTAGTCCGCTTGGCCGGCGCGATCACACGCGATCGCGGTCGCGGCGCACCGCGGTATCGATCCCGCGGAGGAAGCCGCGCATGCCGTTGAGCGGCCGCACGGGGATGAACTCGATCCGGTTTTCGTAGGCGAGGGCGCGCACCTGCTGGCCGGGCTCGAGACCGAGCCGCTCCCGGATCTCCCGCGGAATGACCACCTGGAATTTCGGCGAGATCGTGACCGTGTCCACCGGAACCTCGATCGATGCAGGTCTCGTACTACGATAGTTCAATCTATCGACGATTCGACATACCTACAAGGAACGTTCTCGACGCGCCTCGAGCCGTACGCCCGTCTCGAAACCACGCCCGGTCCGCTGTCCGCTCAACCCGGCCCGGTACCTTGGACCCCGGCGGTGCCAAGCACGTCGTAATGGCTGACGAACGGCTCGCGCTCGAGCAGAAACTCGTCGTCTTCGGCGTAGTACCGCGCGCGCTCGTAGTCGTCACCGGCAAACGCGCGAATCGCATCGAGCGAGTCCCAGAACGTGAGCAAGAGAAAGTGCGTCACGTCGCCATCGGTGCGCCGTAAAACGTAGACGCCGCGGTTGCCCGGCGTCTTCACGTAGTCGGACAATCCGGTGCGCTGCAGATAGGCATAGTACGCGTCCGCCTTCTTGGCCGGCACGCGGCCGTGCCAGGTGCGCCCGATCATGATTCACCATCCTGTCAATCGTTAGGCAGTCAGAGATGCGGTCACAGCGCCTTCGCCATGCGCACGAGCGGGACGACCACGGCGCCCGGCAGCGTGGCCTCCATGCGCTCGACCTCGCCGAATCCGAGCGCGCGGTAGAGCGGTTCGCCGGGAAGGGTCGCCATGAGCTCGAGACGTCGGAACCCGGCCGCACGCGCCGCGTCGGCGCATTCCGTGTAAAGTCGTCGTGCGAGGCCGCGTCGCGCAAACGCCGGGTGCACGAAGAACGCACGGATCTTCGCCGGTTCGGTCGCGGGATCGAGCCGCGCGTGTTCCGTCGCGTGCGACGCCATCTGGTCGCCACCGTACAAGGCGCGCCGTGCGCTCCACCCGCCCGCTGCCGCCGGCGTGCCGTCCGACGCATCGATCACGTAGTACGTCCCGTCGGCGACCAGATGCGTGTCCACGCCGAAGACGTGCGTGACGAGCGCATTCACCTGCGCCGGTGAATAGTAGCCCGCGCTCAAGCCGCGAGCGGACTCGACGATCATGGCGTTGAGCGCCGGGACGTCGGCCATCGTGGCGACGCGGATCCCGGCGCAGCCGCCATCCGTTAGGCGGCTCGGATCGCGCCGCGCGCCAGGATCGACGCCCGAGGTCATCGTCTGGTCCGCGGGCGAGTCGGACGTTGGCTGCTTGTCAGCGTCACGCATCCGGTGAAAATTATGCGTTGCGTACAACCACCCCTAGCCATGTCCGACTCCAAGATGACCCGCCGCGACGCCCTGCTCACCGGAGCAGCGACCGTCATTGGCCTCGCCGGCATCCCTGCGTCGCTCGACGCGCTGCAGTCAATGCGCGACCGCGCCGCCGGAACCGCGCTTGCGCCGCCGTCACGTGCGGACAATCCGGACGCGTTCGCGCCGGTGGCGGCTGGAAGCCGCGAACGCGTACGCTTCGATACGGACTGGCGGTTCCACCTGGGCCATGCAACCGACGCCGCGCGCGACTTCGGCTACGGCGCCGACGAAGAATTTGCCAAGTCCGGCGAATTGTTCGCGCCGGTCTCGCACACCGACTTCAACACCTCGACGTGGCGCCGCCTCGATCTGCCCCACGATTGGGCCGTGGAGCTGCCGTTCGTCGACGATTACGGACTAACGAGCTACGGTTTCAAGCCGCTCGGCCGGGCGCACCCCGACACGAGCATCGGGTGGTATCGGAAGTCGTTCACCATCCCGGCCGGCGACCTGGGACGATGCATCGCGCTCGAGTTCGATGGCGTGTTTCGCGATTGCATGGTGGCCCTCAACGGTCATCTGGTCGCGCACAACCTGAGCGGCTACGCGCCGTTCGCAGCGGATCTCACGGCGGGGTTGAACTACGGTGGCGACAACGTGCTCGTGGTTCGTGTGGATGCGACCGAGCACGAGGGCTGGTTTTACGAGGGCGCGGGCATCTACCGGCACGTCTGGCTCGTGAAGACGGCGCCGCTGCACGTTGCGCGTTGGGGCACGTTCGTTCGCACCGAAGTGGACGAGGCGAAGCGCACGGCCCTCGTGCACGTGACGACGACCGTCGAGAACGACGGCGATGGCCCAACGCGATGCAGCGTCGACCTGCAGATGATCGACGGCGGCGGGCGCGTGGTGCAAACCGCGCGATCCGCGCCCGTTGTCCTTCCATCCGCCGCCTCGACCGACGTCGATCAGGCGCTCCGGATCGAGTCGCCGTCGTTGTGGTCGCTTGATGCGCCGCATCTCTACACGCTGGTCACGCGTGTGGTCGCCGAGGGAAACATCGAAGTGGACCGCACGGACACCACGTTAGGCGTCCGTACCGTGGCGTTCGACGCCGACCGTGGCCTGCTCGTGAACGGCGAGCACGTGGAGATCCGCGGCACGTGTAATCACCAGGACCACGCGGGCGTTGGATCGGCGCTGCCGGACCGCCTGCAGGCGTACCGGATCGAGCGGCTCAAGGCGATGGGCGCCAACGCGTACCGCACGTCGCACAACCCGCCGACTCCCGAGCTTCTCGATGCGTGCGACCGGCTCGGCATGCTGGTGCTCGACGAGACGCGCATGTTCGGCGCCGACCCGGAGGCGCTGAGTCAGTTGACGCGCATGGTGCGCCGCGACCGCCATCATCCGTGCGTGTTCGCGTGGTCCATCGCCAACGAGGAGTTCATCGAGCAGGGGTCGGACCGCGGCGCGCGCATGGCGGCGGCGATGAAGCGTATCGTTAGGCAGCTGGATCCGACGCGCCCGGTGACCGCGGCGATGAACGATGACTGGGGGAAGGGCATCTCGACCGTGGTGGACGTCCAGGGCTTCAACTATCACATTGGCAGTCCCATGGATGATTTTCGCCGGCGATTTCCGCGCAAGCCGGCCATGGGCACCGAGGTCGCGAGCACGGTGTCGACACGTGGCATCTATGCGAACGACGTTGCGCGCGGTTATCTGTCGGCATACGACCGCAATTTTCCGCCGTGGGCGTCGACCGCCGAGGCGTGGTGGTCGGCGTACGTCGCGCGGCCGTGGGCCTCGGGTGGTTTCGTGTGGACGGGATTCGACTATCGCGGCGAGCCAACGCCGTACGCGTGGCCGTGCATCAACTCGCACTTCGGCATCATGGATACGTGCGGCTTCGCGAAGGACAATTACTACTACTACCAGGCGCGGTGGAGGACGGAACCCGTGCTGCACGTCTTCCCGCATTGGAACTGGGTCGGGCGCGAAGGCCAGCCGATCGAGGTGTGGTGCCATACGAACCTCGAGCGGGTGGAGCTGTTGCTGAACGGGAAGCCGGTAGCCCGGAGCGCACAGCGCGTGCCGCCTAACGGTCACGCCGCGTGGCAGGTGCCCTATGCGCCGGGCGTGCTCGAGGCGCGCGGCTACCGCGGCGCGCGCGTGGTGCTCACGGCGCGCCGCGAGACCGCCGGGCCGCCGGCCGCTGTCGCGTTGGAGGCGGACCGGGTGCGCCTAACGGCGGACGGCATGGATGTCTCAGTGGTCGCGGCGCGCATCGTCGACGCGCACGGCCGGACCGTGCCCACCGCATCGGACCGCGTCACGTTCGGGGTCACGGGCCCCCTCGCGGTGATCGGCGTGGGGAACGGCGACCCGAGCTCCCATGAGAGCGACAAGGATAGCTCGAGGCGTGCATTCAATGGACTCTGCTGCGCGATCGTGCAGGCGGGGACGGAACGCGGAACGGCGAGGGTGACGGCGTCGGCAGAGGGGCTCGCCGGCGCGGCCGTCCAGCTGACTTGCGGTTAGGCTTGCGGGCCTAACGGTCCAGGTGCGTCGCCAGATGCACCGTGCCGGCCAGAAACGCGAAGAAGACCACGAGCAGCAGCACGCCGCGCACCCAATTCCCCGCGGCCCATTCCCGCGCCGCGCGCCGGAGCGCAGCCGGGTCCTGGGCCTCGGGTGATGTGAACATGATCGCGAGCCGCGGATAGTGGAACGTGAACGTGATGATGTCGGCCACGACCAGCGCCGCGAAGCCAATGAGAAACGGCGTCTCGCCCGGCTTGTGCCAATCGAAAATCACGGTGAGGAGCGCCAGGAGCTGCGCCGCCGGCGCGATGGCGCGAAAAAAGTGCGCCGGGGTCCGCCGCACGAGAAACTGGCGGGCGATCAGGATCGATCCCGGCACGTCCCGTTCGTAGTTGGGCGCCATGACCACCGTCTCGTACCACGTGGCGCCCAGGAGCAGGGCGACGGCGATCAGTGTGAGAACACCGAGTATGTGGGCGGTCATCGATGGCGAATGTGGTGTTAGGCAGGCGATCCAAGACGACGTGTCAGGCTTCTACGCCCACGAAGAAACGGACAAAGCGGTCAGAGCGGACAAAGCACGGACCGCTCGGCTGCGGGGGCGGAGACGGCGCCCGCATCGCCGCTGCACGAACGACAAGAACGTCTTGTCGTTGTTAACAAAGATCCAATGCTCTCGCCAATGAGCGCCTGGACGCTCCCCCGCAGCCGAGCGGTCCGTGCTTTGTCCGCTCTGACCGTGCTTTGTCCGTTTCTTCATGAGCGTAATGATCAGAACGAGATGCTTCTCTAACACACAGGCGGTCACTAGCCAGCCGGCCAGATCACGAGCAGATCGTCGCTGAATGTTGCACCGAGCCGCTCGTAAAACGCAATTGCGGCCCGATTGCGCGAGTGAACCGCCCACACCAACGCATGATTACCGGAGCGGCGACAGGTATCTCGCGCGTGCTCCATGAGCGCTCGCCCCACTCCGGCCCGCCGCGCCTCCGCCGTCACGAAGAGATCGACGATGATCGAGATGCGGCCGCCGCGGACGATGTCGTAGCCTGGATGGTGCAGCAAGTAGCCGACGACACGTCCGTCGTATTCAGCGACGATGGATGCAAAGGCCGGCTGCTCGCCGAATCCATCGCGGAGAACTTCCTCGGTGCTGATCGAGCGCGGCTCCGGCTCGCCCAACGCCGCGAGGTATTGCGCGAATTCGGCGCAGAGCCGCGCGATCGCGGCCGCGTCGTCGGGCCTCCCGTCGCGAACGATGAACGTCACGACCCGGCGCTGACTGTCACGGTATCGGATCCTGCACACGCGCCGGCTCGCGCGCCGGGCGCAGCGTGATACCAAGCAGCCAGGCAATGAAATAGGCGAGTCCTTCGTACAGAGCCAGGAAGAGGGCAATCAGCAGGATGACGAGGATGAGATCGCCCCACATCGGCCAGTAATGCGACATGAGGCCTAACCGATAGGTGTCAAAGCCAGCCGTGTAGTCGCTGAGCGTCAGATGCACGCCGCGATCGTAATCCTCAAGACTTGTCCAATGGTAGAACAAGCCGAGTCCGAAACCGAGCAGCACCGCTGCGGTCACCTTGCCGACGAACAAATTGCGACCGTGCATCGAGAAGCGGATCGTCACCTCACTGGATGTCATGCACGTCTCTCGAGAGTTAGAGCGCCGGCCAACCTTCAATGCACCAACGCCCGGCCACACAGGCCATACAGGCGACCCAAGCCGCGAGCGCAAGATATGGCCACACCACCCGCCACTATCGCTTCTGCCACTGAAGCACGCCAAGCGCAGTGACAATGGAGATTACGGTCAGCGCTTCAACGACGTAGCTCCTCGAAAGGTCAATC
>Ga0209168_10001084_pt1 | contig 22437 bp, 12 predicted proteins | sample Coa_R1_FD_187156 | JGI IMG/M metagenome (GOLD analysis project Ga0209168, IMG submission 187156) | Surface soil microbial communities from Centralia Pennsylvania, which are recovering from an underground coalmine fire - Coalmine... | ecosystem: Environmental > Terrestrial > Soil > Unclassified ...
GATTGGGCGCGATGGCTTGCGGACGGTTGTGCCACGTGCCGTAGAGGGCGAAACCGCCGATTTCGATTGTCGGCAGACCGGGCACAGTCGTCAATCCCGTATTCAGACCCGCGATCTTCGTCCCGGCATCACCGTCACCGCTGGTGGTCAGGAAAGTCATCCGGTTATAACCAAACCGGACTTCATTGACCATGTTGGAAGTGGGCGTGTAATCCCAGGTGCCGGACGCCGTCCAGGTCTTGATGATGAAGCCGTTGGAAAAGATCTGATTGATGAAGCCGCGATCTTCTCCGTTCCCCACGTAGTTGCCAACCACGAGCAATCCGTTGAGGGTGTTCTTGTCATTCATGTGATAGTCGATTTTCGCCACGCCGTTGTTGCTGTTGTTGATGTTGGGGATGGTACTGACGAAGCCTGTGTTAGTCGTTGACGGATTGCTTGGATACAAGCCGCCCGTGCAGGTGGCCGTGGCGCTCGGCGCTGCCCCGGTTACGGTGCAACCGGCTAGAGCTTCGCTCACCGCGCTGGCTGTCCCGCCGCCGTTAACCACCGACTGAAGAGCAGCCGCAAAATTCGTAGACGCATCTCCGTTGGAAGGACCAGTCTGGGGAACGCCGCTGGTGCCGAACACGTTGCCGATCAAGTCGCGCAAGCCTTCATAGTTGGCAAAGAAGAAGAGCTTGTCCTTGATGATCGGGCCGCCCACCGAACCGCCGAACTGCTTCAATTGCGTGGCCGGCTTGTCGCAGCTGGTCAGCGGGCAGCTTCCGCCAGGGCCCGGCGCGGGATTGTAGAAGTTACGCGCGTCCCAGTTGGAGCTGCGATAGAAACCGTATGCCGTGCCGTGGAGGCTGTTGGTTCCGGAACGGATTCCGACGTTGACCACGGCGCCGGGATCCCATCCGTACTCGGCCTTGGGAGCTTCCATCAGGTTGAATTCCTGAATGGAGTCGATCGGCAGGATCGTCGCGCCGTCGGTGATCGGACTGGGCATGCCGGCGATCGGGCGGGCGTCGAAGAAGTTATGGTTGATCACGCCGTCGATCATCCAGACGGATTCATCGGGACGGACGCCGTTGGTGCTTTGGGTCCACGGTCCGCCGCCCACTTGGGTCATGACGCCGGGGCGCAGGGACAAAAGATTTTGATAGTTGCGGCCATTGAGAGGCATGTCCACGATTTCGGAGTTATCCAGCGTGCCGCCGAGGGTGGCGTTGGTCGTCTCGACCAGCGGTACCGCTTCGGTGACCGTTACGGTCTGTTCCTGTTCGCCGGGCTGAACGGTGAGGTCGACGCGGACTTCCTTGCCGACTTCCAGCGCCACGTTCTGGCGTTCCAGTTTCTTGAAGCCCTTGGCCTCCGCGCGGACGGTGTATTGTCCGGGCGTCAGGTTCGGAGCGTTGTACTCTCCCGCGTCGTCCGTGGTCAGAGTGCGCGTTACGCCTCTGGCAACGTCCACGACGCTGACCGTCGCGCCGGCCACGACGCCGCCGCTCTGGTCGGTAACCGTTCCCATAATGCGTCCCGCGTTTCCTTGCGAGAACGCCGGCACGCAGAGCAACAGCACACCCAGGGTGACGGCCAGTAACTTGAACATGTTCAGGTACCACTCGGCGACGGACTTACTCGTCGTTGTTGAAAGACTCATTCTGAACCTCTCACTTGAAGGATTGAATTCTGATTCGGACCCCGGACCCGACCCCGTACTACACTTGCCCACCAGTTGCAACACTACCCCGAAATTTCATGCCCACAAAAACGATCGCTAAAACGTCTGTCCCAATCCGTGACCGGTAACTCTTCTGAAGAGTGAAGTCAAAGATTGCGCTTACAGCAGCCCATGAAATTTTCGATCAAGTATAGTGAATACCAATATCCGAGAAAATAGACAGCACCCGACCGTTCTGATGGGGCGAGAGTAGTGCGGACAAGTATGGCAAGTCAAGCGCTTTTTAAGTGGAAGTGTGGCTGCCTGGACACAGACTTGCTTAGGGGAATCGTAATGACTGCTTTGTCATTAAGACATGACCACGGAATCTCGATTTCGGGCCGCCGATGGCAGTGGCGGGAAGGAGGAAGGAAGTACCGGCCGGACTCAGTCTCAGCCGTACCCCGTTTCAGCCGGCCGCGTCGGCTAACGGCAGGCGAATCTGAAAGGTAGACCCGCGTCCCGGCGAGCTGCGGACTTCAATCGTCCCGGCATGCACCTCGGTAATCCAGCGGCCGATGGACAGCCCCAGGCCGACCCCGCCCATTTCCCGCGTGCGCGCCTTGTCGGCGCGGTAGAAACGCTCAAAAACGTTGGGCAGGTCCGACTCGGAAATGCCGATGCCGGTGTCCCGCACCTCGGCGATGGCATAGTGACCATTGCGCTGGAGGGAAACTTCGACGTGGCCGCTGGCCGGCGTGTATTTCACCGCATTATCGATCAGGATCAGAAACAGGCGGCGCAGCGAAGTCGCATCCCCCTGAATCCACATGGGGCCGTCGGGAACTTTCTCCTGAAACGCAATCTGCTTGGCCTCCGCCAGCGCCGCCCCCTGGTGGCAGGCTTCGCGCAAAACTTCCGCGACGTTGGTGGAGGTGAAGTGCAGCGTTTCGGCGCCGCTGTCTGCGCGCGCCAGAAACATCAGCTGTTCGATCAGGCCCGAAGTCTTTTCGAGTTCGTCGAGCATTTCGGCGATGACGTCGCGGTACTCTTCCGCGGAACGCGCCTTGCGCAGCGACAACTCCGCCCGCGTGCGCATCACCGCCACGGGCGTGCGCAACTCATGCGAAGCGTCAGCGGTGAACTGGGTGATTTTTTTGAACGCCGCTTCCAGGCGCGCCAGCATTCCGTTGAGCGTTTCCGAAAGCCGCTGCAACTCGTCGCGCGTTTGCGGCACCTCCAGCCGGCTGGAAAGATTCTGGGCGCTGATGTTCCGGGCGGTGAGGGCGATCTGGTCGACGGGAGCCAGCGCCAGCGAGCTGATCCAATATCCGCCGGCCGCGGCGAACACCAGCAGCAGGGGAATCGAAATGTACAGAAGGAGCGCGAAGTGATCGAGTGCCTCGTAGAAGTCGTCCATTTCAAACGCCGACTGAATGAGATAGGAATCGCCGCCGACGGTGACCTGCACGTCCCAGATGCGCAGCGGCACGTCGCGGCCCAGAAATTCCGTGGCCCGCTTGGGAATGGTCTTGGGCCGGGGAACTCCGTAGTCGCTCATGACCTTGGAACGGTACAGCCAGTTGCCCTGATCGTCGGAAACTTGCAGCAGGGCGCCGCCGGCGCGCAGTTCCGTGTGTTCGCGGAGCCCCTCCGGCAAATCCTGCTTGGCGTTGCGCTGTATCGTGCGCTCGATGAGCTGATGAACGCCCTCGGCGCGGGCCTGTAATTCTTCGTCGACGGTCTGGCGGATGCTGTGGCGCATCTCGATGTAAGCGGTGATGCCGAAGGCGGTCAACACCACGGCGAGAACCGCGAAGTACCACGCGGCCAGACGGACCCGGATGGGAAGAGTGATCATTCTTTCGTTTCTTGCGCTGCTTCTGAGCGTTCCTTGCGATCAAGCCTTCGATGTATCTCGAATCGTGTAGCCCGTGCCGCGAACCGTGTGGATCAGTTTCACCTTGTGATCGCGGTCCACTTTGTTGCGCAATAAACTGATAAAAACGTCCAGCGTGTTTTCCTCCACGTCGTCGTTGGAATCCCAGACCGACAGGACGATGGTGTTTCGCGCGACGACGCGGCCGGCGCGGCGCATCAGGAATTCCAGCAGGCGAAACTCCGTCCGGCTCAGCGAGATTTCCTCGCCGGCGCGCTTCACCTCGTGGCTGGCGGGATTCAAGATCAGATCGCCCACCTGCAGGACCGTGGGCCGCGGCGCCGTGCCGCGCCGCGAAACCGCGCGCAGCCGCGCCAGGAATTCCTCAAACGAGAACGGCTTGGTCATGTAGTCGTCCGCGCCGAGATCGAGCCCCTTGACCACGTCCGGCACCGTGTCCCGCGCGGTCAGCACCAGAATCGGAGTCCTGTTCCCGCCCTTGCGCAGGCGCCGCGCCACCTCGTAGCCGTCCATTCCCGGCAGCATCAGATCGAGCACGATGGCGTCGTAGTCCAGGTTCTGCGCCATTTCCAGAGCATCGCGGCCGTCAAACGCCAGGCTGACCGAGTGGTTTTCCTCCTCCAGGCCTTTCTTCAGCAGTTCCGCCATTTTCTTCTCGTCTTCCACGATGAGAACGTGCATGGATGGCATGCTCCTATCAAACCACTGCAACCTGAAAATGCGCTGAATTGTTCCGAATCTAATTCTAGGCTCTTCCCGGCGCGCGCGAAAGCAGGACACGCAGGCCGGGTGCGGCCGCGGCGGCGCAGTGGTTTCGGCGGAAGCGAGGGCTGTCCGCGAGGGATGCCGCCGACGGCAAGAAGACCTGCCGGCTTCACGGAGCGACAAAGAAATTGCCGGCGGGACGCGGACTCGCCCGGGCAGATCCGCTGAAAACTCAGAGGCGCGCCGAGTTAATATTTTGCGTGACTGTGTATCCCCGCAGTGATATATCCATAACAATCTTGGAACCACACCCCGTAAGCAGCGGCGGCTCTGCCAAAGCTGCTTCCTTTTTCTTCTTGATTCGCAGGAGATTTTACTGCAGTGCCGGGTCTATAACGCCGTAGCCGAATTTTCGAACCGTCACGATCAGCTTCACCCGGCGGCTTCGATCGACTTTGCCGCGTAGCTGCTTGATGAAAGCGTGAAGCGTGTTGATGTCAAAGGCGTTGGCCGAACTCCAGACAGATCGAGCGATGGTGCTGTAGGGCACGACACGGCCCGCGCGGCGCATCAGGAATTCCAGCAGGCGATACTGCGTGGCGCTGAGACAGAGTTTCCGGCCGGAGCGCGCCACTTCATGAATGGCCGGATTCAGCACCAAATCCCCCACCTTCACGAGCGGCGGGAGCGGGGCCGAGCCACGGCGTGATACCGCGCGGAGCCGGGCGAGGAATTCCTCAAAGTAGAAAGGCTTCGACATGTAGTCGTCCGCACCGATATCCAGGCCTTTCACGACTTCCGACACCGTTCTTCGGGAGCTGAGCACCAGGATGGGGGTCTTATTTCCGGTCCTGCGCAAGCGCCTCATCACTTCGAAGCCGTCGATTCTCGGAAGCATCACATTCAGCACGATGGCGTCGTATTCGAGCTCCTGGGCCATTTCGAGTGCGTTGCGGCCGTCGGATGCGATTCCGACCGAGTGGTTTTCTTCCTCCAAACTTCGTTTCAGCGCGGCTGCCAATTTGCCTTCGTCTTCCGCGATTAAGACGTGCATGAAATTCCTGCTCCTCTGGCGGCGCGTCTATGCTAACGTTAGTGCCCGCAGTAAGCTGCAGGGCAGCATAGCTTGTTATAACCATAACACAAGATCGAAATGAAACCGCGAAGTGCTTCCAACAAACCGCCATGGCTGCTGCTGGTGTTTACGCTGCCGTCCAAGCGCGCCAGCCAGCGCGTCGAGGTCTGGCGCAAGCTGCAGCGATTTGGCGTGGTGACCCTCGGAAACTCCGGCTACCTGCTGCCGAACGGTCCCGAGAATCAGGAACGCTTTGAGTGGCTGGCCTCCGCGGTCCGGGACTATGGAGGAAGCGCCTCCGTTGTGGAAGTGCAAGGCATCGACAATTTGTCCGAGCGCCAGCTCATCAAGAATTTCAGGGAAGCGCGGGCGCGCGAATATCGCGAGATCATCAAGGAACTCACGAAATTGTCCTCGCCGTCCCAGCACAAACGTCTGAGAAGCCACGCGAAACGCTTGCGCGGCCGGTTCCAGGAAATTGTGGCGGTCGATTTTTTTCACAGCCCGCTGCAGGCGCACGTCGAGAAATTGCTCAAGCGGGCGGAATTGGACGCCCATCGCGTTTCGGCCGCGCCCGCACACGGCAAACTGCACGCCCGGGATTATCAGCAAAAGCTTTGGGTGACCCGGCACCGGCCGGGAGTGGACCGTTCCGGATCGGCTTGGCTGATTCGTCGCTTCATTGACCCCAAAGCCCGCTTCGACTTTGCCGATGAGACGAACGTTCCTCCACAAGGAATTGCGTACGACATGTACCACGGCGGCTTCGGGCATCGTGGAGAGGACTGCACGTTCGAAACACTGGTGAAGGAATTTCGGATTCACAACCGCAAGGTGGACATGATCGCGGAAATCATTCATGACGCGGACGTGCTCGACGAAAAATTCGGACGGCGAGAGGGATTTGGAATCAACGAGGTATTGAAAGGCTGGTCTCGCCGGAACATTTCGGACCGCGAACTGTTGGAGCGCGGCATCGAGCTCTTTGAAGGACTGTACGAATCTCTAGCGTAGAAACCGTGATTCGTCGAGCTCCAGGCCGACTGTGGAACCCGTGATGAACTCAAATCGCCGCAAAACCGTGCTTCTGATCCTGCTAGCGGTCGCCATCCTGGCGGCCTTTTACGGAGTGGCCGTTATCCATCGAGGATTCAGCACCGTGGATCAGCCCTCCGCCGCCGAGACAATTGTGGCTCGCACCGTGCGCGATTTGGGCATTCCGCGGACCGCGCGCAACGAAGCGAATCCGCTGACGGCGGCTCCCGCAGTGCTCGCGGAAGCTCGGGAAAATTTCACCGATCACTGCGCGGGTTGCCACGGCAAGGATGGCGACGGACGATCCGGGATCGGGCAGAACCTCTATCCGAAGGCGCCCGATTTGCAACTTCCGGCAACGCAGAACCTCAGCGACGGCGAAATCCATTACATCATCCAGAACGGCGTCCGGCTGACGGGAATGCCCGCGCTCGGAAATCCGCACAGCGGACAGGACAACACCAGCGCCTGGAAACTGGTGCTCTTTATTCGCTCGATCGCCGGAGCGACTCCCAAAGAAACCGCCGAACAAAGTGCGGCCATGGCCTCGGCGCACTATGTTGGTTCCGCGGCGTGCGAAAAATGCCACGCCGAGATCTACCGAAGTTGGAGGCAAACACCCATGGCCAACGTGGTGCGCGATCCCCGCGAGCATCCAGAGGCGATTGTTCCCGATCTTTCCACCAACAATGTGAGTCCGAAGTTCACGCGGGACCAGGTTGCTTTTGTCTACGGCAGCATCTGGAAGCAGCGCTATTTCACAAAAATCGGCGACGATTATTTCCCCGAACCCGCGCAGTGGGATATCAGCAACAAGAAATGGCTCAAGTATTTTGTCCCCAACGGCGGCGACTGGTGGGCGCCATTCTATCCACCGGACAATATGCAGCGGCCCACCGGGCCGACGTGCGACGGCTGCCATTCGGTGGACTACAACATTCAGAACAGGCAAGTAGCGGAGTGGAACGTCGGCTGCGAACGCTGCCACGGACCCGGCAGCGCCCACGTGGATCATGCCACGCACGAAAATATCTTGAATCCGCAGCGCATGGATTACGTCAGCGCCAGCGACACCTGCATCCAGTGCCACTCGCAGGGGCGCCCGCTGAACAACCCCATCGAAGGAAAATACTACGACTGGCCCGTGGGCTACCGTGTGGGGCTGAAGCTGCGGGATTACTGGCAGCTCGAGGATCATAAACTCGGGGAATTAAGCTTTACCCATTTCCCCGACGGCACCGCGCACAAAAATCGCATGCAGGGAAACGATTTCGTGCAGAGCGTGATGTACCGCCGCGGCGTGACCTGCTCCGATTGCCACGATGTTCATGGGACGAAGAATTACGCGCAGCTTCGCAAGCCCGCCAGCCAGATTTGCCTGGACTGCCACGGCCCCGGCTCGCGCAACGGGCCGCGCGAGGCAACGCTCGCGGAGCACACGCATCACAAGGATGGCTCGGCGGGCAGCGACTGTGTCGCTTGCCACATGCCAAAGATCCAGGCGGAAATTCCGGGAGTCTTCGTGAGCGCGCATACTTTCGCGTTCATCGCGCCGGCGATGACCGACCGGTACAAGATTCCGAATCCGTGCACGTCTTGCCATATGGACAAGACCACCGCATGGGCCGGCGACGCCTTGCGGCACTGGGAGGATGAATCTCCCTGGCGAATGGAATAACATGTGCGGCTAGAGTTCAGGTGCTGTTCAGGTTAGCGGAATAGTATCGCTGGCAAGGGGTGTTAGTCTGTTCCAAATCGGGTGGTTCGGTATCGCACGATGATTCGACTTCTTTTACGTCACGGTCTTGCGGGAGTCTCGATGAAGTTCGTTCTTTCAGCATTCATTGCGCTTTTACTATTGGGCCCGCCAGCGAACGCGCAGGTTGCGGGCGGAGCGGTAACCGGCACAATCACCGGCGAATCGGGGGCGCCGATGCCGGACGTTCGCATCTCCGTGAAGGATGTGAGCACCGGGCTCGTGCGGTCCGCAACCACTAATACCGCGGGACTGTACAGCGTGGCTGACCTCGCACCCGGCAATTTTGAAATGACCATTGGCGCCGCCGGATTCACCACGCAATTATGGACCAGCATTTCAGTAACAGCGGGCGTCGAGCGCATTCTGAACGTGGTGATGCATCCGGGCGATCCGCAACAGGTAGTGCGCATCGCGGCGCCACCGGCGCTGGTCAGCGAGCCGTGCCCCGCCGTTTGCGGCAGCGCCAGCGCATCGACGGTGCGCGACACGCCGCTGAATGGCCGCGACTGGGCGGCGCTGGCCACGCTGCAAGCCGGTGTCTCCTCCGTGCAAAACGGCAGCGCCAGCGGCGGCGGCAACACCGACCGCGGATTCGGCGCGGCCGTCAGCATTTCCGGATCGCGGCCCGACCAGAACGCCTATCGCCTCGACGGCATCAGCATCAACGACTACGCCAATGGCGCCCCCGGCAGCGTGCTGGGCGACAACCTGGGAATCGACGCGGTGGAACAGGTTTCCGTGCTTGGCAGCAACTATCCCGCCGAGTACGGACGAACCTCCGGCGGCGTGATCAACGTGGTGACCCGCTCCGGCAAGGATGCATTTCACGGCTCAATCTACGAATTTCTTCGCAACAGCGCGCTGGACGCACGGAATTTTTTTGATGGCCCGGTGATCCCGCCTTTCAAGCGCAATCAGTTCGGCGGCTCCGGCGGATTGCCGATCAAAAAAGGCCGCACGTTTATTTTTGGCGACTACGAAGGGCTGCGGCAGTCGCTGGGCGTGACCACGGTCGATACCGTGCCGTCAGCCAATGCGCGGCTGGGAATCGTGCACGATGCCAGCGGCAACCTGCTTGGCCCCAATGGCAGTCCGGCCAGCGGTCCCTGGACGGGACCCTGCCCGCTGGCCAACCAGACCAACCTCGCTCCCGGCCAGGCGGGATTTTGCGTGGACAATTACATCGCCGCGGACAACCCGCAGCATTCCTCGTTTGTGAACGCTTTCTTTCCCAAGCCTAACGGGCAGCTAATCGGAAACGGTGACACCGGGATTTTTTCGTTCGCCGCGCAGGAAATCACTACCGAAAACTATTTCACCATCCGTTTTGACCATAAGTTCACCGACAGCGACAGCTTCTACGCCACGTATATCCGGGACAACTCGACCACCGTGCAACCTGGCACGTTCGGCGAGCTCTCTTCCGATATCGTTTCCAATCGCCAGGCGGCGACGATTCACGAACAGCATATCTTCAGCGCGAATCTACTGAATGACGGGCATATCGGTTTCAGCCGCGCCATCGGAATCATTGGAAAAGTGAATCAGGTTCTCAACCCGCTCATGAACGATGCCTACTATGCGTTCGAGCCGGGAGGTTTCGCCGGAGATATTCAGAGCATTCCGGGCGTCACCAGTTTTCTGGGCGCGCCGACCGCGGAAGGCTTCATTCCATCCAGCAGGACTCTGGCCTGGACTTCCTATCAGGGCGGCGACGACCTGGTTCTCACGCACGGCAGGCACTCCATCAAGTTCGGCGCCGAAGTCGAGCGGATGCAGGACAATGAAATTTCCGCCAGCAACATTAACGGGCTCTTCCGCTTCGATTCCCTGACGCAATTCTTGACCAACGAGCCGTCGCTATTTTCCGGAACCGGCACTCCGCTGCCGCTGGATATCGGCACGCGTGAGACTCGCGTGGGCGCCTACGCCGAAGATGATTTCCGCATGCGCAAGACGCTGACCCTGAACGCCGGCCTGCGCTACGAAATGCTGACCGTGCCGACCGAGGCGCACGGCCGCACCACCATCCTGCCGACGCTGGACGCCGCCGAGCCCATCTGCGGCGTGATGGCCGCCGGATGCGCCGGCACCGGGCCGCTCTTCACCAATCCCACGCTGCGGAATTTTGAGCCGCGCCTCGGATTTGCCTGGAATCCGCGCGGCGGAAAAACCCTGTTCCGCGGCGGCTTCGGGATTTTCGATGTCCTGCCGTTGCCCTATGAATTTACGCTCACCATTCAGCGCGCGGCGCCGTTCACACGTACGATTATCGGCATCGATCCGGCGCAAGGTTCGCTGCCGACCGGAGCCTACAATCAGTTCATCAATCAGTCTGACACCAATCTGGGGTACTACGCCGATCCGCACCCCAAGCGCAACTACGTGATGCAATGGAATCTCAGCGTGGCTCGCGAGCTGACCTCCACTCTCGCTCTGACCGTCGGGTACGTCGGATCGCGCGGCGTGCACCAGCCATATCGTGTCGACAATATCGACATGGTTACGCCCACGCTCACTTCCGCCGGCTACCTCTGGCCGTGCGGTCCCGATGGTCTGGGCGACGCCTGCCAGGCCGGATTTCTTCCTACCGGCACGCAGCTGAATCCCATTCCCAGTTCCAAGGTCAATCCGTTTTTCGGCCGCCTGAACGGCACGCTGTGGCAGGCCAACTCGTTTTATGACGCCATGCAGGTGGACGTCGCCAAGCGCGCCAGCCACGGAATCACGTTTCACGGCGCGTACACCTGGGGCAAGAGCATCGACACTCTCTCGGCCACCGAAGCGGACGACGCTTTTCCGAATGGAATCTTCAACCAGTTATATTTCGACCAGCGCACCACCCGTGGGCTCTCGGATTTCAACGTCGCGCAAACGCTGGTGGTGAGCGCTACATGGGAAATTCCCGGCCCGGCCAAGGGATCGCGGCTGCCGGAACTGGTGTTCGGAGGATGGCAACTGGTCGCACTGTACAAAGCCAGCACCGGCCAGCCCTTTACTCCAATTCTGGGCGGCGACCCTGCGGGTACCAAACTCGATGAAACCGGATTGGCGCCAAGCGTCGTTTCGGGTTGCGACCTGGTGAATAAGAATTTCAAGAGCGATCCCAACGGGCCGATCTATATCAATTCAAGCTGCTTCATCCTGCCGCAGTCGACGGCCGCGATCGCTGCCAGTTGCCAGCCCTTCGGCCAGGGCCCGGGAAATCCCGGCATCCCCGGAACCTGCGCCAACCTGCGCGGCAACATGGGCCGCAATATCGTGATCGGTCCGGGACTCTCCAAACTGGATTTCTCGGTATTCAAAAATAACTACATCCGGCGCATTTCGGAAAGCTTCAACGCCCAATTCCGCGCGGAAATTTTCAATATTTTCAATCGCGCCAATTTTTCCTCGCCCACGGATAACACGGCGGTCTTCGACCAGAACGGCTTGCCCATTCAGAGCGCGGGCCTGATCGATTCCACGCAGACCACGTCGCGCCAGATTCAGTTTGCGCTGAAATTGATCTGGTAGTTCCGGGCCCGCCGCCGTGTGCGTTCGTTTGCCGCTGCGAATGGTATTCTTGTGCAGCGATCGCAAAACCCACACAGCGAAGATTCGCTGTGCCACCATTCGCATGAGGAAGGCTCGATGAGATTGGCCGCTGCGGCTGCAATCCTGCTGTTCGTTTTCACGCTTCCCCTGCACGCCCAGGTGGCCGGAGGAACCGTCAGCGGCAAGGTGACCTCCGAATCCGGCGCGGCGATGCCGGGTGCCCAGATCTCCGTCAAGCACGCCAGCACCGGATTGGTGCGAACCGCGGCCACCAACTCCGATGGGATTTACAGGTTCCCCGATTTGCCCGACGGAAATTATGAGATGACGGCGTCAGCTTCGGGCTTCGTTACTGAAGTGTGGACCGCGATCGGTGTTACCGGAGGACTCGAACGAGTCTTGAACATGGTGATGCATCCGGGAAATCCGGAACAGATCCTTCGAGCCGTGGCGCCCTCCGCCGAGATCAGCCAGGCATGCCCCACGGCCTGCGGCACAGCGAACACAGCGACCGTTCAGGATACTCCGCTGAACGGGCGCGACTGGGCAGCGCTGACCACATTGCAGGCGGGCGTCACCGGCATTCAGACAGGAAACGCTTCTGGCGGTGGCGGCAACACCGATCGCGGCTTTGGCGCCCCGGTAAGCATTTCCGGATCGCGCCCCGACGAAAACAGCTACCGCCTGGACGGAATCAGCATCAACGATTACGCCAACGGCGCCCCTGGCAGCGTGCTGGGTGACAACCTGGGAATTGACGCCGTTCAGCAAGTGTCCGTGCTGGGCAGCAACTATCCCGCCGAGTACGGACGCACTTCCGGCGGCGTCATTAACGTGCAGACGCGCTCCGGAACTAATACCTTTCACGGCTCGGTCTACGAATTCCTTCGCAACAGCTCCCTCGATGCACGCAATTTCTTTGACGGCCCCGTAATCCCGCCGTTCAAGCGCAATCAGTTCGGCGCCTCGGGCGGATTGCCCATTCAGAAGGACCGCACATTTATTTTTGGCGACTACGAAGGGCTCCGCCAATCCTTGGGCTTGACCACGGTGACGACCGTGCCTTCGCAGGCGGCCCGCGACGGCCATCTCTCCACGGGAACCGTGACCGTCGATCCCGCGGTGGCCCGTTTCCTCGCGGCGTTTTATCCCCTGCCCAACGGGCCGTTGCTCGGCGCGGGGAATACCGGGATTTTTTCTTTCGCCGCGCAGCAGGTGACTAACGAAAATTACTTCACCATTCGCTTCGACCACAAGTTCTCAGACCACGACAGCCTCTACACCACTTACACGCGCGATGCTTCCGAGACCATTCAGCCCAACGCCTTCGGCGAACTCTTTTCCACCATCGTCTCCAGCCGCCAGGCGGCCACCGTGCACGAACAGCACATCTTCAATTCCAATTCCCTGATGGCCGGGCGGATCGGCTTCGACCGCGCCATCGGCGTGGTGGGCGGGATCGATCGCGTGCTGAATCCCCTGATGAAAGATACTTCCTACGGCTTCGAGCCCGGCGGATTTGCCGGACAGATACGCCAGGTTCCGGGACTCACGACATTTGTGGGGGCTCCCACGGCACAGGGGCTGCTGTCTTCCAGCCGGCGCGTCTTCTGGAATTCCTTTCAGGGCGGCGACGATGTGTTTCTGACGCGCGGCGCGCACCTGCTGAAGTTCGGCTTTGAAGTGGAGAGGATGCAGGACAACGAACTGACTCTCAGCAGCGTGAACGGCACTTTCCGGTTCGATTCCCTGCAGCAGTACCTCACCAATCAGCCGTCTGCGTTCGCGGGGCTGGCCTCGCCGCATGTGCCGGAATTCGGCGTGCGCCAGACTTTATTCGGCGGCTACGCGCAGGACGACATTCGCCTTACAAAAACACTGACGATCAACGCCGGCTTGCGCTATGAGATGGTCACGGTGCCGACGGATGCTCACGGCCGCACCTCGGTGCTGCGCAATCTAACCACCGGCAACCTGGCCGATGTGGTGGCCACTGCCGGGATGCCTCTGTATCCCAACCCTACGCTGCGCAATTTCGAGCCGCGCGTGGGCTTCGCCTGGAATCCGCGCGGCGGCAAGTCCCTGGTCCGCGCGGGATTCGGGGTCTTTGACGTACTGCCTCTTCCATATGTCTACACGCTCACGTACACCGGGGCCGAACCCTTCGTGCAGCGCATCATCGCCAACACGCTGAGCCCCGGAATGTTTCCAACCGGCGCGTACGATCAGTTCAGCACGGACACTCGCACGAGCCTCGCGTACTATCCCGACCCGCATCCCAAGCGCAATTACGTCCTGCAGTGGAATCTCAGCGTGGCGCGCGAGTTGACGTCCACGCTCATTCTGACGGTTGGCTACGTCGGATCGCGCGGCGTCCATATGCCCTACCGCGTGGACAACATGTCGTTTGTGCTTCCAACGCTTACCTCGGCGGGTTACTTGTGGCCCATTCCCAACTCCGCGCCTCCTCCGCCTGGCGGGATTTGCGCCGACGGCTCGACTCCCGGTCCCAACGGATGTCCGTGGCCCACTCTGAATCCCAACTTCGGACGCATACCGGGAACGCTCTCGCAGGCCAACTCCTTTTACGACGCGTTGCAGGTGGACCTCACCAAGCGCCTCAGCCATGGCTTTCAAATTCATGGAGCATTTACCTGGGGCAAGAGCATCGACACACTGTCCGCCACGGAAAGCGATGACGCTTTTCCGAACGGGCTGTTCAATCAGCTGTTCTTCGATCAGCGAACCACGCGGGGTCTTTCGGATTTCAACGTCGCCCGCACTCTGGTCCTGAATTTCACGTGGCAGATTCCCGCGCCGCGGACGGATTCAAAGGCCGCCGGATGGATCTCCAGCGGCTGGCAACTGTCCGCCGTCTACAAGGCCAGCACCGGCCAGCCCTTCACGCCGATTCTGGGCGGAGATCCCCTGGGCACCAATCTCGATCAGACCGGAGAGGTGCCCAGCTTCGTGCCGGGCTGCCATCCGGTAAATTCAGATTTCAAAAAAAATGCCAGCGGCCCCATCTACCTCAACGCCGCCTGCTTTGTGCTTCCGCAGCCCACCCCGGCAATCGCCGCGCAATGCCAGCCGTTCGGTTTCCGCGCGGGCGCGCCGATCGCCGGCACTTGCGCCAATCTGCGCGGAGATCTGGGCCGCAACGCGGTGATCGGACCGGGCCTGTCCAAACTGGACTTCTCGGTTTTCAAGAACAATCGCGTGAAGCGAATTTCGGAAACCTTCAATGCGCAGTTCCGGGCGGAGATTTTCAACATTTTCAATCGCGCGAATTTCGCCTCGCCAACCGACAACCTCGCCATCTTCGATCAAAACGGCCAACCGATTTCCAGCGGAGGGCTGATCGATTCCACGCAGACGACGTCACGCCAGATACAGTTCGCGCTGAAACTGATCTGGTAGCAGAGGCACACGCCGCCATGTGGCGCATGCTTTAGCTTGCGCGGTTTCATTGAGCGAAATGCAAACCCTGGCAGACTAAAGTCTGCCCCACGGTTTCTCCCACGAAACCTGCCGCCCACAAATGAGCAAAACGCGGCTTTTCCCGCTATAATTGGACCAACCTTCCGACAGGTCGGAGTATCTCGGCATTTCTCTATTCATAGAGGGACACGTCTATGCGGGAGTGGCTTCCAAGATCGATCACCTGTTTCAGCGATTACACCCTGCAAAAATTTGCGTCGGACGTTCTGGCGGGCGTCACCGTAGGCCTGGTGGCGTTGCCGCTGGCGATGGCTTTCGCGATTGCCTCCGGCGTCGCGCCGCAGGCAGGCTTGTACTGCGCCATCGTTGCGGGATTCCTGATCTCCGCGCTGGGCGGCTCGAGCACGCAAATCGGCGGGCCGACGGGCGCGTTTGTGGTGGTCGTCTACGGCATCGTCACGCGATACGGTCTGGACGGGCTGTTCATGTGCACGATGATGGCCGGCGTGATGCTGGTCATCCTCGGCGCGACCGGGCTGGGCACCGCGGTGAAATACATCCCGCGTCCGGTGGTGGTCGGATTCACGAACGGCATCGCGGTGATTATTGCCAGCACGCAGATCAAGGATTTTTTCGGCCTGAAGGTGGATAAGGTGCCGGGTGAATTCCTGGGCCGCATGGAAATCCTGGCGCGTAATTTCCGGACGCTTTCGCCGCTGGCAACCGCGCTGGGCGTCACCGCGCTGATTTTGATCCTGATCTTCATGCGCTATGTGAACCGCGTGCCGGGCTATATTGTCGCGCTGTTCGTGGGCACTGCGGCGGTGGTTCTGCTGAAGCTGCCGGTGGAGACCATCGGCACGCGCTTCGGAGGAATTCCCTCGGGCTTTCCAGGAATTGAAATTCCTCGCTTCCGCGCGGAATTGATGCGGCCGCTGATTTCTCCGGCCATCACCGTGGCCATGCTCGGAGCGATTGAATCGCTGATGACTGCAGTCGTTTCCGACCGCCTCAGCGGCACAAAACACAATCCCAACGTTGAGCTCATCGGTCAGGGCGTGGCCAACATTATGTCTCCGCTCTTTGGCGGCCTGCCCGCCACCGGCGCGATCGCGCGCACGGCAACGAACATCCGCTCCGGAGCGAAGACGCCGGTGGCCGGAATGGTGCACGCGCTGACGTTGCTGGCCATCGTGCTGTTCGCCGCGCCGCTGGCGCGCTTCATTCCGCTCTCGGTGCTGGCCGCGATTCTCCTGGTGGTTTCCTACAACATGGGCGAGTGGCGGGAGATTCCGGAACTGCTGAAGCTGACTCCGCTGGAAATTGGCGTCTGGCTGGTCACGTTCGCCCTCACCGTTTTTGCCGATTTAACGGTAGCGGTGGAAGCAGGAATGATTCTCGCGGCGCTGGTGTACATCCGCAAAGTCACGGCCACCACCACGGTGGCGCAAGTCACCGACGAGTATCTGCGCGAAGGACACGTGCACATCCTGCAGCACAAGGAAATTCCTCCGTTCGTGACCATCTTCCGGATCCATGGGCCGTTCCTGTTTGGCGCCACCGACAAGATCGACGAAATCTTGCGCAAGCTTCCGGACCTGCCTCCCATCGTGGTGATGCGGCTGCGCAACATGACCGCCATCGATGCCACGGGCTTGCAGGCGCTGGAGGAATTGGCAGACGCGGTCCACGAATCGGGGCGCGGATTGATCCTGTGCGGCGCGCGCGAGCAGCCCGCGCGCCTGATGCATCAGGCGGAATTTGAAGAGCACGTCGGAGCGGGAAACATCACTCCCAACATCGCCGCGGCGCTGGAGCGCGCCGTGGTCGTCTATCGAGAGCTTGAGCAGCGAAAGCTGGCGCCGGTGGGAGCGAAAGGCTAGCTCAAAATTTATCCGCAGCGCGGCGAGGCCCGCCGCGGAGACCGCACGATTGACCTGAGGGCACGGTTGAGATCGGTGATTTGAAATTTCAAATGAAGACACCTACGCCATCTCATAGGCCATCTCATTTATAGTCTTTGTGGGTCGCGGCTTCACCCGCGACATTCAAGGCCGGGCACAGAAGGGCTTTAGCCCCTGAAGCGCTTTCTCGTTCTGGGCCTGACCAAGTATCAGATGCTTCATCTCAAATCTGAATTCAGTCTCCTGCCACAAATCCCGCCAGGACTCTTGCAGCGACCGAGACCGCCCCGTCCCGTTTCAGCTGGCGTCTCCAGCGATTACGCGGGATTGGATTTGGCGTGGCCGTCCAGCTTTTCTCCGAAATACCCGCCGTAATCCACCTTGTGGGCCGCAAAACCCTTTGCCTTGTACCAGGGAATCACATCATCGGCGACCAGCGTCACCGTCCATTTCGGCGCCAGGGTATCGAAGATGTCGATTTTGTATTGATGGTAGTAATGCTTGAACTGCCGGAACGTGATCTTCCGGTCGCGATAGCTTTCCAGCAGCGCCCGGAAGAAGCCGCAGAAGCCGGAAAGAAACAATCGTACCGGTTCCGGATAATTCCACACGAACGGGAAAAGTTTTCGCAGCATCAGCCGGCCTCTTCCCGGCTCGTAGAGTCCCGCGAAATAAAATTTTCCGTCTTCCGCCACCTGCTCCGCGAGGCAGGCGAATGCCTTTTGCGGATCGGGCGTTACGTGCGCCACGCCGCGGCAAATCACCAGGTCGAACTGGTGCGGCATGAACGGAATGTTAAAAAGATTGCCGAAGATCGCCGAGCCGGGCCGCAATTGCGCCGACTTCAGCGGCATGGACAAATCCACGCCGTAGGCTTGCGGGCAGATTTGCTGCACTTGATTCAGCAGCCGCCCGTGGCCGAAGCCGACTTCCAGCACGCGCATCGTCTTCAACTGTTTTTCGGTCAGGTTACAGTGTTCCAGCAACTCGCGGTAGAAGCGTTTCGGGTCTTTCCCGTAGACCAGTTTCGGATCGCCCAGCTTCCCGGCTTCCCAAAGCGACCATTGCCGGGCGAAATCTCTCCGGTAGGTTTTATCCGCGCAAGCATCCCAACAATTTCCGTTCCAGACAATCGCAAAACCGCAGTGTCCACATTTGATGACAGTCTCTAGAGGCGCGGGAAATTCTCCGCACTCCGATCCGCAGGATGGGCACCGCAATTTGAGTGGCTTTCTTTCATCTCCGTGTAGTTGCTCCATTGAGCCCGAGTCTCCCCTTGGGATAGCCTGCGCAAACCACTACCGTGGAAACCGGCCCCTCCGGGGCTTCCGCATCGCGCCACATGCCGCGATGTGAGAGCCATGGTCAATGTCGGACAAAGTTGTCTCAATAGGTCGAACGACTCAAAATTTTTGGTATCAGGGAAATGGGAGTACCGGGAAGGCCCTCACTCGGCAAAGCAGCTCGTCTCGGGCCGGCGCCGGTATTCCATGCGCGGAGCGGGCCCGCTTGCAAGTCCACTCCCGGGCGTTTAACGTGTTTCGCACGAAGGCGTGATTGACCCGCTTTCCGGCAGGGACTCAAACCAAGGAGGCAAAAATGTCCGCAGTAAAACTGGAGGACGCCCGGCGAGTGATCAGCGCCGCGGAAAAGAAGGCCGGTGAAATCGGCCAGCCCATGAACATCGCAGTGGCTGACGAAGGCGGAAACATCGTGGCGCACGTGCGTATGGATGGCGCGTGGATCGGCAGCATCGACATCTCGATGAAGAAGGCGTACACGTCGCGCGCCTTTGACATCGCCACGAAAGATCTGGCCACCCACTCGCAATCCGGCGGGCAATTTTTTGGAATCCACGCCTCCAACGACGGAAAGATCATGATTTTTGCCGGCGGCATTCCCCTGAAGCGGGACGGAAAAGTGGTCGGCTCAATCGGAGTCAGCGGCGGTTCCGGAGATCAGGATCACGCAGTGGCCGAAGCGGGCACGAAGGCATTCTGATTTTGGGTTGGCACAGCGAGCCTTGGCGAAGGGCTCGCTGTGCGGGTCTGTAAGCTGCCCCGAAGGTTGCCCTTGTCGGAGCAATCGCAAAGCCCCACAGCAAAGAGTCGCTGTGGTGGGATTACTCCCCCCAATACACCCGAGGATTGATTAAGTAGGACAGGCTTCAGCCTGTCTGGTTTAGATCCGCGTATGACTCCAGTCTAAACCAACCAGGCGGAAACCTGTCCTACTTCTGGCCTAGCGATCAGTTGCCGGATTCGTCCCCCGAACTTAATCTTTCAGGCAACGTCTGAAGAATGGCCCGCGGCGAGGTATGGCGCCACGCGGGCGACGATGTACCAACCCAGTGGAGGACATCACATGATTCAGGTTGAGGCGTTCCAGGAATTCCGTACCGGGCTTACGTTTTTGCGAGGAGGCGATGCAAATAAAGCCCTGCCGCACTTCAAGTGCGCCCTGGAGGAAGAACCCGGAAATCCATTCTACATTTCGTATCTCGGCGTGGCGGTGGCGGCGACCCAGCAGAAGTGGGCGGAAGCCGAAGAACTTTGCCGTTCGGCCATTCGCATGAGCCGGCGCCAGGCGCAGTTGTACCTGAATCTGGCGGAAGTTTATGTTGCCGCTGACCGCCGGCAGGACGCCGCGGATACCCTGGTACGCGGGCTGCGTTACGCTCCGCACGACCAGCGTTTGAAGATTGGCCTGGACCGCCTGGCGATTCGCCGGCCGCCGGTGCTGCCGTTTCTGCCGCGCAAGCATTCCATGAATCGCACGCTGGGCAGGCTGCGGCATCACGCGATGCAGGCGCTGGCGTCTTTTTAAATCACGGAACGTTTATCGTACTGTCACTAATTGAGACTTGGCGATTGCGCGCGGCCGCGAGTGGCGCTATGATCCGTTGCCAATGAAACGCACACTTGGGCTTTTCGTCTACACCGGGGAACGGAATTGCCCCCTGTGTGGAAGCGAACACGTCCACCGCACCAAGCGCGGGCGCTTGCTGGAATTCTGGGTCCTGCTTTTCCTGCCGTACCGCCCTTATCGTTGCGGTAAATGCCGACAGCGTTTTTACGGGCCCAAAAACCTGCCCAAGCGGGAAACACTCGACGACGTCGACGAAGACTACCGCCGCCCGGAACCTCTGATCCGGGAAGAAGAAAAAACTTCCTCGTCCAGCTGACAAAAAATCCCTCTGTAGTCTTAGACGCATCGCAGAGACGGCGAGGGATCCTTGTGTCTGTATAATGGCCGGCGATGGACCTCAACTTCAGCGCGATTCTGCGGCGACTGTTCGGCCCTGACTTCAGGCCGCCCGGCTATCTCGCGGCGCGGTGGTTTTTTCTTCGCGCGCTGGGACTGATTTTCTTTTCGGCATTCTATTCGCTGGCCTACCAGATCCGCGGGCTCATCGGCCCCCGCGGAATTCTTCCGGCGCACGATTACCTGTTGCAAGTGACGCGGGTTCTGGGAAGCGGGCGCTTCTGGTACGCGCCGACGGTCTTCTGGTGGTCATCGAGCGACCGCTTCCTGATGGCAGTGGTCTTCGTGGGCATGGCAGCGTCGCTGCTGCTGGTGCTCAATATCTCTCCTCGCGGCGCGCTGGTGATTTGCCTGATTGCCTATCTCTCTTTCATCGCCGCGGCGCAGGATTTTGCCAGCTACCAATCCGACGGCATGCTGCTCGAAGCCGGCTTTATCAGCCTGTTTTTCGCCCCGCAGGGATGGCGCCCGCGCTGGGGTACCACGGACCCGCCTTCGCGCGTCAGCCGGTACCTGCTCATCTGGGAAATGTTTCGCATCTATTTTGAATCCGGCATCGCGAAAATTCTGGGCCACGATCCGGAATGGCGAAATTTCACGGCCATGGATCAGTATTATCAGAATGGGCCGCTGCCCACTTGGGTCGCCTGGTACGCCCACCAATTGCCGCACGCGTTTCATGCCGCCACCGCGGTGCTGACGCTGGCCCTCGAGCTGGCGCTGATCTTCGCCGTGTTTCTGCCGAGGCGCTTTCGCATCGCGCTGTTTTTCCTCATTACTCCGTGGCAGATCGGCATTATTCTCACCAGCAACTATGCGTTCCTCAATTACCTGGTTCTGATCCTCGGATTCTTGCTGCTCGACGATAAGTTTCTGGCGCGAATCTTGCCCGAAAGATTGCGTCCTGTAACGGCTCCGGCGGATTCACCGGTCGACGCTTCCTCGCAAGCCGGCGTTGGAATGGCGGACTGGCGAAACAATCTGCGCCTTTCCGTACAGGCGATTTTCCTCACGTGGATTTTTTATGTCACTTCGGCGCTGCTGATTCTGATGATGCTTCCAGGAGCGCCGCTCCCGATGGGCCCGGTTCGAGCGCTCGAGCCGTTTCGCATCGCCAACGAATTCGGATTGTTCGCGGTCATGACCCGCAACCGCTACGAACTCGAATTCCAGGGATCGAACGACGGTGAAAATTGGGCTCCCTATTTATTCCGGAACAAGCCGCAGGACGTGCACGCCGCCCCGCGAATTTACGCGCCCTTTCAGCCGCGGTTTGACTGGAACCTCTGGTTTGCCTCCCTCGGCAACTGGCGGCAATACACTTTTGTTCTGAACGTCGAACAGCGCCTGCTGGCCGGAGAGCCTGACGTGCTGGAACTCTTCGCCGGTAATCCGTTCGCCGGACATCCACCGAAGCAAGTCCGTGTGGAACTCTGGCAGTATTGGTTCACCAGCCGGGCAGAACGGCGGGAGTCCGGTGATTGGTGGCGACGAGAAGACCTGGGGTTGTACGCTCCCAGCCTCGGCCGTACCCCTGACGGCAAAATCGACGTCTTGGATTTTCCGGACGCCCGACCGGAGTCGCAGTAGCCTCCAGGCGCCTCTGCGTAGCGTCCGCCTTCAGGCGGACATCCGAGGGGTCGATGATGATCGAGCGAAATTGTCACGCTTATAGATCGCCCAGCCCCGCCAAGCATGCCGCGTACCACTTTGAACCTACCAAACTGGAACTTCCGTTCTAGTACCGACACAAACTCTGGTCCTAAAGCCTTTGGGACTAGCGAGCTATAGGCTTCCGACGCCCGGAACCCTAACCTGGTCTTACGTTGCGGGGGCCCACCAGCCTGGCGTCTGTAGCGTACTGAGGAACCAATGCTACTTGCCATGGCAGTGCTGCTACTTCACCCGCAACTTGCTGCAACCGGGCCGCTTACGCTCAACGCGAAGGCTCCGGTAACTGCGGCGTCTGCAGCGATTTCCGATTCGGCTCCTGCGATTAGCGCCATTACTCACGAGAATTCTGCTGAGCCCGACGCGGCCACGTCGGCTGCGACGGTATCCGCGGCAACCGAGCCCGAGCCGGAAGCCGAGACCGGGGTAGCGCTCCCGGACGCACCGGCTCCCGTGCTCCTGGCCCTGGCATCTCCAGGGTCAATGGCTTTCATCAAG
>Ga0209168_10001086_pt1 | contig 22406 bp, 16 predicted proteins | sample Coa_R1_FD_187156 | JGI IMG/M metagenome (GOLD analysis project Ga0209168, IMG submission 187156) | Surface soil microbial communities from Centralia Pennsylvania, which are recovering from an underground coalmine fire - Coalmine... | ecosystem: Environmental > Terrestrial > Soil > Unclassified ...
TCGTCAGCGTCACAATTTTCATCTTGCTATCCGTTCCAACCTTTTGGTTCCCAAAATCGAGACTGGAAGGCGAAAGGTTCATCCACGTACCAGTTCCCGACAACGGGATAGACTGTTCGCGATTAATAGCGTTGTCCTGAATCACCAGAACTGCGGCGCGAGCGCCTTTCTTTCGCGGTGTGAAAGTTACACTCACGCCGCAACTCGATGCAATGCCAAGGCTCGTACCGCAGTTGTTGGTTTGCGAGAAGTCTCGCCCCTGCGCTCCGGTCATGCCGATCTGCTTGATTTCGAGTGACTCCTTGCCAACGTTCGTTATAGTGATTGGCATCGTACTCGAAGTGCCAGTAAGTTGCGTGGGGAAACTGACTCCTGCCTGCGAAAAAAGAACGGCAGGTCCATTGGTCTGCAGAGAAGCGTAGACCCCCCCCGTGGCACGGGCGGTGTTGTAGGCCGTGAGAGCGATGTCCATGGCTCCGTCATTGTTGAAGTCGGCGGCGGTTATGGAGAAAGCGGATGCGCCACCTTGAAAGACGGTGGAAGATTGTTGAAACGTGCCGTCGCCGTTACCGAGCAAAACGGAGATTGTATCTGCCGTTTCATTTCCGACTGCGATGTCGGGAATCCCGTCACCATTGAAGTCCGCGACCGTCGCGGCATCTGCGAAGGCGCTTTCCGTTACATAAATCGTCGGCGTGCCAAAACTGCCATCACCCCTTCCAAGCAGGACTGAGGCGCCATCGTTGTCTCCTGTCACGAGATCGAGAATTCCATCGCCGTTTACGTCGGCCGCCACAACGCTGGAGGGTTCCGGCCCCGAAGCGTAGGAAACGGCATCTTGAAAAGTTCCATCGCCATTCCCGAGGGCGACCGCAACTGTAGAGGTAAAAGCGTAGTTGACGGTGGCCAAATCGAGGATTCCATCGCCATTGAAATCCCCGGTGGCCATGGCGAAAGCTCCCATCGAGAATGTCGAGCCGGACCTGAAAGTCCCGTCCCCATTCCCGAGGAAAATGAAACCCTTCCCGGCATATGCTCCCACCGCTATATCGAGCTTCCCGTCCTGATTAAAATCCCCGGTAACGATGCTGTTCGTATAGTCGCCAGTGTTATAGGTGATTGGCGATCGAAAGGTTCCATCTCCGTTTCCAAGAAGTACGGAGAACGTGTTGGAATAGGAATTGACCGTTGCCACGTCGAGTTTCCCGTCGCCGTTGAAATCTCCCACCGTCACATCGGCCACCCCTTCGCCTGTGGGGAAAAGAGACACAGGCCGGAATGTCCCATCTCCGTTGCCCAGGAGAATGGCAAACTGATTCGTCTCCGTCCCCGCCCAATTCGCGACTGCCAGGTCGATATTGCCGTCTCCATTAAAGTCTCCGGGCGTCACGTACTCCGGATTTCCGAAGGTTGGGAAATCCGAACCGGTGAAGGCCACCGTGGTTACAGGATTTATGATGGAAAAGTAGGCAACATTCGAGCTTGGAGTTCCGGGGTTGTTCACCGTGACCGAGGCAGTTTTTGCGGTGACGACATTGGCGGCAGAAATTATTGCCGAGAGCTTCGTCTTGCTGATGAAGTGCGTGGTACGTGGTGAGCCGTTCCAGGTCACTACCGCGCCGGAAACGAATCCCGCGCCATTTACAGTGAGTGTGAAACCTTGCCCTCCTGGCACAGTGCTCGAGGGGACAAGCGGGAGACTGATTTGCGGAACCGGACCGGATTGAGCAAATGCTGCAGCGGAAAAAACCAGAAAGATCGAAAGGGAAGCCGCTACAGATTTCATGACGTGATGTCTCCCAAAGCACTCCTACTACGATGGTCGCAGAATTCTCTTACGCTAAGAAGAACGCGTCAAGGGTGAAGAAATTTGCATACCGGGGCGCAAACAAAACGGCCGCCCGTGGGCGGCCGTTTCTTTCAGCAAACTCCTTATGGCATTACGCCCGCTGGCGCCTGCGCCGGCGGAGTCGCCGTGGTCGCCGCGGCGGCCTCGTTCAAGATTCTGTGGTGAATCGTGAACAGCGCCAGCTCGAGGCGATCGGAAACGCCGATTTTGTCGTACACGTTGCGCAGATAATTCTTAATGACCTGCTCGGTCGTCCCCAGCTGTGTGGCGATCTCTTTATTCTTGTAGCCCTGCACGATCAAAGCCACGATGCGCAGTTCCTTCGCCGTCAGGCGGTCGCGTACGCGCAATCCGACCATATCGTTCTCGGTGAGTTCGCTGGGCACGGCAACGTCCTGCACCCAGGTCTCGCCGCGCGCCACTTTCCGCACACAGTCGACTAGGGCGGCGCTGGTCACATTGCGATACACCACGCCGTGCGCGCCGTTGCCCATGTGCCGCTGCGCGCTTTCGCCGGTATCGGCGAGAACCACCACGCGAGTCTTGGCACGAGCCGCACCCTGCACGATGGCGGCGAAATCGTTGTGAAAGCCCGCTGCGACAATCAAGACCGCCGCACGGAATTTATCCAGAGCCATAAACATCTGCTCCGGGGTTTGAGCTTGCGCCACAATGCGCATCTCGTCTTCAACCGCCAGCACCTTGGCGATGCCGGCTCGGAAAATCGCCTGATTATCGGCCAGAATCAGTTTGAGCATGTTTTCGGCGCTCCAAAATTTTTAAGAGTTTCTAACGAACTCATACGAGTCGATCACGCAAGCCACGCCCCGCCCTTCTTCGCTCTGTCCGCTGGGATCTGTGCGCACTACGCGGCCCTTGCATTGAATCGTGACGTTCTCCTGCCCGCCAGTCATGTCGGGCGGCAGGGTGATTTCGAATTCCACCGGCGAGCCCACGTCCAGTGACGCATCGGCGCGAATGTAAACTCCCGCCGCGCTTAAATTTCCCGTGGTTCCTTTCGCGTCGCCGCCAGCCTTTTCGCTGTGCAGCTTGATGGGCAACTCCAACGGAAACCGTTTTCCGGTCCGCGCTTCTTCGGCCACAGTCCCTCCTCGTTCCTGGCTTCCATTCTTTCTGTCGGCAAATGAGGCCAATACCATCAAGATACGCTCCCTGGCAGGCGGAATCAGCCATTTTCCGGCTTGGGGCGGTTATATCACGGATGACAGCTGGATAAAAGCCTGATAACGAATTGGTTAAGGGTAAGAACTAGATTCCCCCCCAGTGCCCGAAAGTAACTGAAGCCGCCCAATCTCCCTGCCGAAGTTGATCGTGTCAGCCAATCCGGCCTCTCGTTCCATGGGTTTGGGCAAGGCGCGGCAGCGCAAAAATATGAAAAACATTCGGTTTCTCTCACAAACTTGCGTTTCCATTCTTATGTTGATTGCGAGCCTCTCGGCCTTCGCGCAACAAAGCCAAACGCCGGCGAATCAGGGTGATATCAACCAGCAGTTGCTGCAGCGTATCCAGGAACTCGAAAAGGAAGTTCAGGCGCTCAAAGCACAGCCGCAAGCGCCAGCACCGGCCGCAACGCCTCCCGCAGCCCCTCCCGCGCCCCCTCCACCGCCCGAAACCGTAGTGGAGACGCCCAGCATGAACGAGGTGGCGCCGCGGCTCAAGCTCATCGTCTTCGGCGATGTCGGGGCTTCTATTCTCAGCCACGTCCCCTCCACATTCGAGTTCGGATCGCTCGATTTGTTCATGACCGCTCGCCTATCCGACAAAGTCTCCACTTTGGGCGAGGCACTTTTCGTCGCCCAAAGCGATAACAGCGTCGGGGTCGACGTAGAACGGCTGCTCTTGAACTATCGCCCAAATGATTATTTCAACGTCTCGGTGGGCCGCTATCACACGTGGGTCGGATACTATAACACCGCCTTCAATAAGGGAGAATTCCTCGAAACCGCAACCGATCGTCCCTTCTTCTACCAGTTTGATGACAATGGCGGATTTCTGCCCATGCAGGATAACGGCGTCAATGTCACAGGCAAGATTCCCTCCGGCAAGCTGGGATTGAATTATGTACTCGAAGTCGGCAACGGGCGAGGCTGGGGATCTGGCGTCGAACCAGCGCAGAATTATCAGGATGCCAACAGCAGCAAAGCCATCAATGGAGGGCTCTTCGTAAGGCCGGAAAAGCTTTCCGGATTGCAGATTGGCTTTTCACTTCGCCATGACAATCTCACCGTGCCGGGCCCGCCAGTGGGTGAAACCATCGGCACCGCCCATGTTGTATTCATCAATGGCAAATACGAAATCCTGAATGAGGGAGTGCTGGTCAGGCATGTAGAGCCTAGCGGGCCGGTTTTCAACACCGCCTGTTTCTACACACAGGCTTCCCGCGCCTTCGGCAGCTGGCGGCCATACTTCCGCTACCAGTATTTCAATGCACCCAGCGACGATCCGGTCTGGGTATACGCCAGCCCCAACCAGTACGCGCCCCTGTACGTAAGCAGCTTTGTCGGCAGGCTAAACGGTCCCAGCATCGGTGTGCGCTATGACTTTAGCCAACACTCCGCGCTCAAGTTGCAGTTCGACCGTTACGACATGCGTGGTTTGCAGGATGCGAATCAGGTGACTTCGCAAGTGGCGTTCACGTTCTGAGGAAGACCACCATGACAAAAAAAATAAATCTACCGTTTCTCCTGTCGGCGCTGGGCGCGCTTGCCTCGGGCATCTTTTTTTTCATCCCCCCACAATTGGCGCAGGCCGCAGGGGACCCGATCGTGGTCATCGTCAACCAGGCCAACCCAGTCGACAACCTGAGCGCCAGCGAACTGAAAAAGCTTTTTCTCTCCGACCGCAGCCGTTGGGACACGGGAAAATCTGTGGCTCCAGTCATGTTGGCTGGCGGCGCGCCGGAGCGGACAGCTTTCCTCAAAATCGTGTGCGGGATGAACGACTCTGAATTCAGCAAGTATTTCATGCAGGCCGCGTTCAGCGGCAAGTCAGCCACACCGCCAAAAGAGGTGGGTAGTTCGGCTGCCGTGAAGAGTTTTGTCGCCAGTTCTCCCGGCGCCATTGGCTTCGTCAGAGCCGAAGACTTCCATGGAGACGGCAGCGATGGCGGAGTGAAAGCGGTGAAGGTCGATGGCGTCGCCGCGGGAGATGCTGCATACAAGCTCAGAATGTGAGCGCACGAGGACGTGTTGGAGGCAGAAGTCAGTGCGATTAACCATCAAAAAGAAGCTCTTCGGCTTAACCATCAGCGCTGCAGTGTTCGTCCTTGCCGTAAGCGTCACCGGCTATCAAGGGATAACTTCGGTGTACAAGACCACGGTCAATGTGGCGGCCACTGGTTCGGCCATCCGCAATCACATTGAAGCCGGAGTTTACAACGACCTCACCCGCGCCGACATTGGAGCCGTGTTCACCCAGAAAGGCGACGAGCAGCAGAACAAGGTCGAAGACTTTGCCCAGCACTGCAAGCTGCTCTCTGACCGCATCGCCAAGGCGCGCGGTTTCGCCTCCGACCCAGAAAGCCGAATCATGCTCGACGACGAAACGAAAATGGTTGAGCAGTACGTGACCGCCGGCCACGCGCTGGTGGATGCCATTGTGCACAAGCCCGGCGATGCTCCCCCAATGCTTGGCCCGTACATGGGTATGTACAAGGATCTACAGGAAAAGATCGAAAGCACCAGCGACCAGCTTTCGAAGAGCGCGCAGCAAGCCGAAACCGTGGCCGGGCTCAAGGCGGCGCGCGCCACGCACGCCATGTTCGCCATTTGCGGCGTATCGCTGCTTCTGTTGCTGCTTGTGGCTCTTCGCATCACCAGCAGCATCAACCGGGGACTTCATTCCTTCTCCTCGCGCTTCAAAGCGATGGCCGAGGCGAACGATCTTACCGCGCGCGTCGATCAGGTCCGCAAGGATGAAATTGGGGAGTTAGGCCAGTGCCTGAATATGTTCGTGGAAAGAGTTCACGACAATCTCGCCAGCATTGCACACGCCGCGCAGAGCGTTGCCGCTGCCACGGAAACACTCTCCGGCACCAGCCAACGGATCAGCGCCAATTCCGAGGAAACATCCGCACAAGCCAAAGTCGTTTCCAATTCCGCGGGCGAAGTCAGTCAGAACTTGCAGACAGTCGCGACCGGCGCGCAAGAGATGGGTTCCAGCATCAAGGAGATTGCCAAGAATGCCACTGAAGCCGCCAGAGTTGCGACCTCCGCTGTGAAGGTGGCAGAATCCACCACCGCTACCGTTACGAAACTGGGCGATTCCTCGACTGAGATCGGTCAGGTGATCAAGGTCATCACTTCCATCGCTCAGCAGACGAACTTGCTTGCTCTGAACGCCACCATCGAAGCTGCCCGCGCCGGTGAGGCCGGGAAAGGCTTCGCCGTCGTTGCGAATGAAGTGAAAGAACTTGCCAAGGAAACCGCGAAAGCCACCGAGGACATCAGCCGAAAGATTGAAGCTATCCAAAGCGATACCAAGGCGGCGGTGGATGCCATCGCCTCCATCAGTCAAGTGATAAGCCAGGTGAATGACATCTCCAACACTATCGCTACGGCGGTAGAAGAACAGAATGCCACTACCAACGAGATGTCCCGCAATGTCAATGAGGCGGCTCGAGGGAGCGGCGAAATTTCGAGCAATATCGCAGGAGTCGCGCAGGCGGCCGAGAGCACCGCGCGCGGCGCCACGGAGACTCAAAGCGCTGCCCAACAATTGGTAGAGGTTTCCCGCGAGCTGCAGAGTTTAGTAGGACAGTTCAAGTTGAATGCCGAGGTCGCAGTTTTCACTGAAGCAGTTCAGCCGGCACGCAGCAAGGCCGCATTCGCATAACCCGAAGTTAGGGTCTCACGCACCGGTTCACCATGTCCTGCTGGACCGCGTCCCTGCCATCGAGGTTGTTCAATGCTGGAACTGTGGTGTTGATGATTCCCCCTTTGGAACACAAACGCGTGTGGAGCGATGTTTGGGAAACGTGTAAGTCCTGGCTACTTCGTCGCTGTGCCGGAAAGCGGTACGATCTGCGGACTCCCGCCGCCGCTATCGGTTACATATACGTTCGCAGTCTGCGCACCCGAACCGAGAAGGGGCTTGTATTCAACAGTGATGGTGCAGCTTGCTCCGGCCTCCAGCGATGATGGGCAGTTGTCGGTGGCGTCGAAACTAGTCCAGTTGTCGCCGTGCACGGCGATTCCGCTTACTGTCATCGGAATCGTTCCCATGTTCGTGAGTTTGACGTGCTGTGGGGGGCTAACCGTGCCCCGCTTCTGCGGGCCGAACGTCAGAGTCGGGGGAGATAGAGTAACAATCGTTCCCGCTCCCGAGACCTCGATCACCTGCGGCTTGGTGGACGCGCTATCCAAAATCGAAACAGTTCCGGGGAACGTACCCTGAGTCGTGGGCGAGAATGTGACGTTGAGCTTGCACGTTGCGCCGGGAGCCACGCTCTTGCCGCAGGTCGAGCTGACAGTATAGGGCTTACTCGCCGCCATCGAGAAAATGGAGAGCGCGGTCGTTCCTTTGTTCGTTAGCGAAACAGTTTGCGGTGCGCTGGCTGTCCCCACGAACTGATCGGGGAACGCGACAGGAGTTGTCGGGGAGAATGCGACGAAGCCTGTGTTGAGGAAAGATGCCACCGCGCGTCCGTTGGCGTCGGTGACGGCTAAATCCGGCTGGCCATCGCCGTTAAAGTCGGCCACTGCGGCGTAACATGGGACATCGCCAAAAGGGAAGAAGGTTGGGGGTCCAAAGGTCCCATCCCCATTGCCGAGCAGTAGACTGAAGCCGCTGGGATTGATGCCGACGGCGACAAGGTCCTGCTTCCCGTCGCCGTTAAAGTCCCCGACTACGACCGCCTCCGTGAAAAGGGAGGTCGAGTAGGCAGCAGGCTCGCTAAACGTGCCATCCCCGTTTCCGAGAAGAACCTGAACGGATCCGCCCTCTGGGACGGCTAAGTCCAGCCTGCCGTCGCCGCGGAGGTCAGCGACGGCTGGGATGCCCACGGGCGCAGCGAAATCATGCACCTGCCCCTGGCGGAACGTGCCGTCTCCATTACCTAGGAGGATTACAAGGGCATTCGTGTCGTCGAACATGGCCTCCATGGCGAGGTCGAGGGTGCCGCTGCCGCCGAAATCGCCGAACCCGAACCCCCCCGGAGTGAAAGTCAAACTGGTATTGATGGGCTTCCCAAAGGCGCCGTTGCCCTCGGACGGCAACACGCTAACGTACGGAGAGTCCGTCACTATGAGGTCCGGAAGTTGGCCGCCCTCAAAATCACCGATTCCTACGAAGGACGGGGCGGCAGGGGTGGGAACGATACGCGATTTCCGAAACGTTCCGTCGCCATTTCCCAACATCACTGTCGCGAACTTGCCAAACCTGTTTGCGACTGCGACGTCCGTATTGCCACTGGCCGTAAGGGCCCCTGTGGCCAGCCAACTGGTCCCCTCGTTCGCGGGATAACCTACAGACTTTTGAAAGGTTCCGTCGCCCTTGCCAAGCATTACGTCGACATCATCCGCGTCCGCCAATGCAGCGGCGAGGTCCTGAATTCCGTTGTTTCTGAAGTCAGCGGCGGAGACGCTGCACGGCTCGTGGGCCATTGTCGTGACCGACCGCGTTTCAAACTGCGCGGATGCGACCTGGGCTAATAGCAGGACCCAGAGGCCCAGCGGCGAGAGACGTGTCACTTTACGCCCATTCATGAGATCCCTCCTCCGTCCCAGTTGGGGACTCAAACGCCGGACGGATTGGCTACCGGGACAGGGCCAGGGGAGACGAGACCAGTGCGCTATTATATCACACCTTGGCGCCGCCGAGCCGGGAAATGCGGGTGTTTCGTTACCGTGTGGCATGCATAAGGCGTGCGTCGATGCCCGTCTAAGCGCAAGACGGGCGCGCGAGCGCGTCCGTCTTTGCGTGTACAGTTGGAGACTAACTGTGACCTGGGTTTAGGGTGCAGCTTACGCTTGTCCGGAAGCCATACGCCGCGGAGCCGGAGATCATATCGCCCTCGATGGCGGTCAAGCCGTTCTGGTTACCCTCAGCCGGCACCTGGCTGTTATTGCCGGTAACACCCTCCGAATCAAAACAGTTTGTCACCGGGAAGATGTCGAGGGGCCCGTTGCTTCCCTGGCCTATGAAGCTATAGAACAGTTGGCCCTGTGAGCTGGAGTTGTTCATCGATCCGGTTCCGCTGTACACGCTCGCGCAAATCCAAGCGGTTATGTCGGTGTTGGCGAGATTGTTGACAGAGTTGCCGGGCACTAACGCATCGATGCTCTGGTTGAACCACGCTGTGTCCTCTGTCTGCGAGGTGGGCATGTGCCCTGCGCAGCTAGAATCTCCCGTCCATGCCCTCGGACCCTGCGCGTAGCCATCGATATACTCCGGCGTTATGGACCATGGCTGGATGCCGCCGAGATGGCACGCGGCTTCTGTCGTGGGGCACACGGTAAGGGGAGGCGCACCATTCCCATTTTGATCCACCTCGCAGCCCTGCTCAAGGTCGCTGAGTACGGGCCCAGAGAGAAGCTCGACCTTGTCTAGATAGGAGCCGGAACCGTACCACGCGAGCGAGTACGCGATCTGAGCCGACCCCGCGCTCGCGCCCTGCGCGCAGTAGCCAGCTTTGTTTTTTGCGGTCCCCTGGAACAGTAAAGGATTGCTGTAGGCCCAGCTGATAAAGGTTGCTGGCCGGCAGGCAGCCGCCAGAATGTTGGTCCCCGTCGCCCCGTCGGTCGACTCCCACGGCCCCCCTTTCCACGCGATCTGCACAATTTCGTATCCCTTGTGAAGGTAGTAAGGTCCGAATGTCGTTGGCTGGAGGTCGTCGTCGCCGGGCGACTCTCCCCCAGCGCTGCTGAAGAATAAGATCGTTCCGGCGTAGGTTCCCTGGATGGGTGGCTCATAGCCGAAGGTGAAGTTAATGTCATCCGCGGAGCAATTGGTGACCGTGGCGTCCTGGCAAGTAGTGCCGTCTATCCAGCCCGTTGGCTGTCCCATGCTGTTGACCAAGGGACAGGTGTATGAGTTGCCTTGGGTAGTGACGGTCCCTGTTGCAAGCTGAGCGCGGGACAGTGTCGTCAGCGCGACGACCCCCAGGGCGAGCGTTATAACAAGCAGCGCGTTCCTCATCGAATCTCTCCTCAGTGATGTTTTCGGAGCGAAGGCACCGAGGGGGGGGAGATTACGCCCGCCGTTGGCTGATCAGGGAAGAAAATTAAGTTTGTTACGAAATCCGAACAGAAGCGGGCTCGAGGCACGCACTAGACGATCAGCGCAATTCTCCGCATCACGGCCTCACGCACCGGTTCACCATATCCTGCTGCACCGCGTCCCTGCCGTCGAGATTGTTCAACGCTGGAACTGTGGTGTTGATGTCAGTGGCGCCTTCCGGGCCATTGCAGTTTTCCACCGCATAAACATTATAGGCCGCTTGCGGATTATTACTGGCGACCTTCGCGTAGTAAAACTGCGCTTGTGAACTGGCATTGTTGGGGCAACTATCCTGCGGGACGCCGCCCTGTCCGCCATCACTAGCAATGCCTTGCGTGCATGCAGTAACGCCTGATTGGTTTACGCTGGCACACAACCACGCGCTCATCGCGGTGGTGGGATAACTGTAAACCGGATTGTTAGTTCCATCATTTACTATGCTCTCCTGCAGCCATGCTTGATTCGAGGTCGATGATGTAGTTGTTCCCAGCTGATTGCAGGAATTGTCACCAGTCCACTTACGGACGCCGGGGGCCGCTCCTGGATCTAGCGAAGTTACCTGGTATTGCGGACTCAGGGTCCACGGCGAGGCGCCCCCAAGTTGGCAACCAGCCTGTCCTATAGGGCAAACCTGGAGGCTAGGCGTCGGAGGCGGTTCTGCGCAGCCCTGATAGATGTTAGCCAGGGGCGGACCTGAAATCAATTCAACCGCGTCGAGATAATCTCCCGCTCCATAGAAGGTAAGCGCGTAGGCTATCGCGGCAGAGCCGGCGCTGCTGCCCTGGGCGCAGCGTCCGCCGCCGCTGTAGAGTTTGGTGTTGCCTCCTGTGAAAATGTAATTCAAAAGAGTAGCGTTGCGGCAGGCCGCCAGTTGAATATTGGCCGTATAAGTCGTCGTATCGCTTCCGCCGTTCGCCGCCGGGATGGTGGTCAGCTCCCAATCGTCGGCCCACTCGACCTGAATGACTTCATAACCCTGGCTGAAATAGTATGTGGCGTTGTTGATGTCCCCAAGGTCCACTGCGGTTCCGGGGCCGCCCGAAAAGAAAACGATCGTGCCTTTGGGAGACGGAGGCGCGTCGTAGCCGTAGATGACGTTCAAGTTCGCGGCATTAGGACAATTCATGATCGTCGCGCTTTGACAAGTTGAGGGATTGGTTGGGCTGGAAAAGAAGTCAGAGCCGTTAGGCAAGGACGAGCATGGTGTGCTGGATACAAGTGCGACACTTGGTCCGCTGGGCTGTGTGGGCTGGGAGGGCGCGGTCGCGCTGTTGGGCGAGCTCCCGCCGCAGCCGTTGAGAACCATGCTGAGAGCAACGGCGATCAGAAGGCACAATCCGGCCAGTGCGAACAGCCGTGTTTTAGGACGAGCAGATCCTGCCATGGTATCGGAAGACATTCGGGCGCCTCAGTTTGCCCGCCGGATCTATTTTGATATCATCTGCCCCGGCAAAAGCAAATAAAGGACAGAAAAGTGCGCACGAAAAGTCAGAACCCAATTTCCGGCAAAAAGTTGCAGGGAAAAATCGCTCTCGTGGCGGGAGCGACCCGTGGCGCAGGACGAGGCATTGCCATCGCCTTGGGCGAGGCGGGCGCAACCGTCTATTGCACTGGCCGCAGTTCAAGAAAAAGCCCCCGAACAAACTCGGAGGCACGTTCGAAGAAACAGCCTTCGAGCCTCGGGTCATCTGAAACCATCGAAGAAACCGCCGACCTCGTGACCGCAGCCGGCGGCCAAGGGATCGCCGTCCGCGTCGATCACACCGAACCTGCGGAAGTCAAAAAGCTGGTCGCCGCGATCAAACGCAAGCACAAGAGGCTCGACATTCTGGTGAACGATGTGTGGGGTGGAGACGCGCTCACCGAGTGGAGCAAACGCTTCTGGGAGCTGAAACTCGAAACCGGATTGCAAATGCTCAGGCAGGCCGTCCACTCTCACATCATTACTTCCCACTATGCCGTCCCGCTCATGCTGGAACGGAAACCGCAGGACGGCCCTCCCAGCCTAATTTTCGAAATCACCGATGGCGACGCGTTCTATTATCGGGGCAACCTGTTTTATGACCTGGTAAAAATTTCGGTCATCCGGCTCGCCTTCGCCATGTCCCGCGAACTGCGAAAACGCAACATCGCGTCCGTCGCGTTGACGCCCGGTTTTCTCCGCTCCGAACGAGTGCTCGAGCATTACGGAGTGACCGAAGCGAACTGGAAGGATGTCGGAAACAGAGCCAATAAAGAACAGAACAGCAAGGACCAGAACGACGCGCCCGAGGATTTTATGATCTCGGAGTCTCCGCGCTACGTTGGCCGCGCGGTGGTGGCGCTGGCCACCGATCCCAATGCCATGAACAAGACCGGGCGCGTCTTCAGTTCGTGGAACTTGGCCCGCGAATACGGATTTACCGATATCGACGGCGCTCAACCCCATTGGGGCGACTATGCGCACAAGAAATATGGTGAATACAAAATCTGCGATGACGAGTTTTATTCCTACTGGGTTCCTGGCCTGGTGGAGTTAGTGTTTCCGGATTGGTTCTAGTCTGCGCTCGAAACCCGTCGGCGCCCGATTAAAGCTGCAACCGCACGAACCATGCTACCGTCTCATAAGAAGCTGCCGTTGCTCAGGAGCGCGCTCATGCCCGTGTCATCCTCGTCTGACCTTAACCTTAATCCTCGACGCTGCCTTTTTGTTGCTCGAATCGCGGTTCTTATCTTTGCCTCTGCCGCGGTAACTCCTTTGCTATCGCAGCAATCCCCGGATCAAAAACCATCCACCACTCCTCCTCCGGCCACAAAGCTTCAACGCGAACCCTCCGCTGAAAAACCGCAGCCGAAGCCCGACGAATCGGCCGAGGCGGAGGCTTCGCTCGTTTACCTCAATAACGCGCTCGAAGGCCTGGCCGCGAAAGTCTCACCCGCGGTAGTCCAGATTCTCGTCACCGGCTACGCACCGATCCATGAGGAAAATCGCTCCCAAACCGCGCTCATTGTCCGGCAGCACGCGGTCGGCTCGGGCGTAATTGTCGATCCCGATGGCTATATCATGACTAACGCTCACGTGGTCGAGGGTGCGCAACGCATTCGCGTGGCGCTGCCGCTGCCCGGAGACAGCGGCCGCGCCGTGCCCGTGGGAAAGCGCCACATTCTGGAAGCGAAGTTGGTCGGCGTTCACAAAGATACCGATCTCGCCCTGCTGAAAATTGACGAGAAAGATCTGCCCACTCTATCGCTGCTGCAACAGAGAGTGCGCGTGGGCCAGCTCGTGTTTGCTATCGGCAGCCCGGAAGGATTGCAGAACTCCGTCACTATGGGCGTGATCAGCGCGGTCTCGCGCCAGCCCGATCCCGAAAAAGCCATGACCTACATTCAGACCGATGCCCCCATCAATCCCGGCAACAGCGGCGGCCCGCTGGTCGATATGAATGGCTCGGTGGTCGGAATCAACACTTTCATCCTCTCCGAAGGTGGCGGCAGCGAGGGTTTAGGCTTCGCCATTCCCGCCCGCATCGTAGATTTTGTTTATCGCAGCCTGCGCAAGTACGGGCACGTGCATAAAGTGGAGATCGGTGCCGTGGCGCAGGAAATCACTCCGTCCCTCGCCGACGGCCTCAATCTCGGGCAACGCTTTGGCGTCATCATTGCCGACGTCAAGCCGGATGGGCCCGCGGCCGCTGCCGGCCTTAAGGTTCAAGACATCGTTCTCACCGCCGATGATCGCCGCGTCGAAACTCTTCCTCAGCTTTCGTCCGCTCTTTACCTGCACCGCCTCGATCGGGTGCTGAAGATGGAAATTCTTCGCGGGGATGAAAGAAAAACTCTTTATATTCCGGCGATCGAACAGCGCGACGTCATGGATCAACTTTTCGACGCTGCCGACCCGGAAAAAAGCCTGGTTCCACGCCTTGGCATTCTCGCCACCAATATCACCGCCGACCTTCAGAGTGAGGTTGGCGCACTTCGCATTCCGGGCGGAGTCGTCGTCCTCGGCCGTGCCGCCGATTTGATTACGCCGGATACAGGCCTGCAGACCGGCGATGTGATCCATGCGCTGAACCACACGCCGATCAAGTCCATGGACGATCTGCGCGCCGCAGTGAAAAGCTTGAAAGCCGGGGAAGGCGTTGCGCTGCAGGTCGAACGCAGCGACGGATTGTCCTATTTGAGTTTTGAAATGGAGTGATGAAAGGGCGGCGCTTTAGCGCCGTGTCGATGCTCTCCCGTTATAAAATGTTGTTCGTGCGCCCGTAGCTCAACTGGATAGAGCATCTGCCTTCGGAGCAGAGGGTTGGGAGTTCGAGTCTCTCCGGGCGCACCAGACAGCTAAATCTTCTGCAACCTCTGCACCTCATGCACGCCCGGAATTTTCTTCAACCCCGCCATGATGTGCTCAAGATGCTTCAGGTCGGAAATATCCAGAACAATCTCTACGCTGGCCTGGCTGTTTGAGGTATGCGCGCCGATGTTGCGGATGTTGCTCTGCGCGTCGCCAATCACTCCGGTGATACTTTTCAACATGCCGAAGCGATCATCGCAATAAACCGTGAGCTTGACCGGATACGATGTCGGCGTGCTTTCGTCGCGGGCCCATTCCACCTCGATGCGCCGCTCCGGTTCATACATGAGGTTGGTAACGTTCGGGCAGGTCACCGAGTGCACCGCGACTCCCTTGCCGCGCGTGATGTAGCCAGTGATGCCTTCGCCGCGAATCGGATTGCAACACCGTGCGCGGTAGACCAGCATATCGCCCTGGCCTTTGACCGTGATCGCATTGTGGTCGCCAAAAACGCGCCGCACCACGCTGGCAATCGCACCCGGCTGGTTGGTTAATCCTTCAGCCTCTATGTCGCCGGCCATTGAGGGCGTAGTACCCGCGGGCAGCAATCGCGCCAGCACCTGCCGCGCCGAATATTTTCCGTAGCCGATGCCGGACATCAGATCATCGACTTTGCCCAACCCATACGCCCCGGCAACCCGCAAAAGATCGTCGTCCTTGATGTCCTTCAGGGCGATGCGGTATTTGCGCGCTTCTTTTTCGATGACTTTCCGCCCGATTTCAATCGAACGCTCGCGCTGATGAACATTGAGCCAGTGTTTGATCTTGTTACGCGAGCGCGACGATTTAACCAGCCCCAGCCAGTCGCGGCTGGGTTTGTGCCCGGATTGTGTAATGATCTCCACAATGTCGCCGGAATGCAGTTTGTAGCGCAGCGGCACCATGCGGCCATTCACTTTCGCGCCCACGCACGTGTGCCCGACTTCGGTATGAATCGTGTAAGCAAAATCGATCGGCGTCGCGTCGCGCGGCAGCACCACCACTTTGCCCTTGGGCGAGAATGTATAAACCTCCTCGGGATAAAGATCGACCTTTAGCGTCGAAAGGAATTCATTCGGGTCGCTGACATCGCGTTGCCACTCGACCACCTGCCGCAACCATGCCAGGCGCTGTTCATCCTGCGCCGAAACCGGGCCGTCTTTATATTTCCAGTGCGCCGCAATGCCTTCCTCCGCCATCTTGTGCATTTCTTCGGTGCGAATCTGGATTTCGAAAGGCGTTCCATCTTCGGTAATCACCGATGTATGCAACGATTGATAAAAATTCGGCCGCGGCATCGCGATGAAATCCTTAATCCGTCCCGGCACCGGCCGCCACACGTTATGAATGATTCCGAGCACAGCGTAGCAGTCCTGCAGCGAGCGCGTAATCACACGCATAGCGAAAAGATCGTAGACCTGATCGACCCCAATCCGTTGCCGCTGCAGCTTTTTGTGAATGCTATACAGGCGCTTGATCCGGCTCTCGACTTTGGCTTGAATGCCGGCGTCCTTCAACTTGTCGCCCAGGATCCCCTGCATCTTTGCCAGAAAGACTTCGCCCTGCTTGCGGCGCGCGTTGACGGCCTTTTCAACTTGCTCGTAACCCTCGTGATCGAGGAAACGGAAGCCGAGATCTTCCAGTTCGCCGCGAATTTTCCCCATCCCCAGCCGATGCGCGATGGGTGCGTAAATTTCCAGCGTCTCTTCGGCGATTTTGTGCTGGCGCTCGGGCTGGAGGTGTTCGAGCGTGCGCATGTTGTGAAGGCGATCGGCAAGCTTGATGAGCACCACGCGAATGTCATCGACCATCGCCAGCATCATCTTGCGCAGGTTCTCCGCCTGCGCTTCTTCGCGGGTAGCAAAATCGATCTTGCTGATTTTCGTGACGCCCTCGACGATGTGCGCCACCTGTTCGCCAAACTCCTTGCGGATGTCGACAATCGTTACCGAGGTATCTTCCACCGAATCGTGCAGCAGTCCGGCGGCAATCGCCACCGGATCCATCTTCATCTCGGCCAGGACCAGCGCCACTTCCAGGGGATGTACAAGATAAGGCTCGCCGGAAGCACGCGACTGGCCTTCATGATGTTTTAGCGAGTAGTCGTAGGCTTTCTTGACAATGGCGAGGTCATCTTGGGGGCGATTCTCCTGAATCCGCCGCATCAGTTCGCGGAATTTTGTCAGTGTGAGAGCGGTAGTGGCTATCTGTTGGCGGAGACTCGCCATGCAAAATTATAGCCTGTCGGCGCGGGTTACCCCTCGCCGCCAGTCGCGTCGCTAGCCTCGACCCGAGTCGTAGCCGGTTCGCAAAGCCATTCCGGGAATTCGGCACCGGTGAATTTGTTTCGCCCTTTACTGAACTGATAGAGTTCACACTACGACTATGTACTCGCGAATCCTTGTCAGTGGAGCTTCTGGAACAATTGGCGCGGAGCTTTTGCCCTCATTGAAGACGAACGGTTGCACCGTGGTTCGCCTGGTGCGAGGCACAGCGGCAAATGCGGAGGAGATTTCATGGGATCCTTCGAAGCCCCTCGCACCTCAAAGCGTCTCTGGCTTCGATGTGGTCATCCATCTGGCCGGCGAGAGCATCTTCGGACGCTGGTCGGAAACAAAAAAGAAGAAGATTCACGAGAGCCGGGTCGCAGGGACCTCCAATCTTGCCGCGGCCCTGGCTGAGGCAGAAAACAAACCTAAAGTTTTTATCTCCGGCTCGGCTATCGGATATTACGGCAATCGCGGCGATGAAACGCTGCGCGAGGAGAGCGCTCCCGGCGCCGGATTTCTTGCGCAAGTCTGCCAGGAATGGGAGGAAGCTACCATGCCTGCAGTGCAGGCTGATATTCGCACCGTCCACGTTCGCACCGGAATCGTTCTCAGCCCCAACGGAGGCGCGCTGCGGGCGATGTTAGTACCATTCAAGCTGGGACTGGGCGGCCGCACCGGCGATGGGCAGCAGTGGATGAGCTGGATTCACATGCGGGATTGGGTGGGAGCGATTCACCATATATTGAAGAACGATCTGATTCAGGGCCCGGTAAATATGGTCGGCCCGAAACCGGTGAGGAATGCGGAGTTCGTCCAGACACTCGGAGCCGTGCTTTCACGGCCGACAATTTTTCCCATGCCGGCGTTTGCCGCAAGAGTGGCTTTTGGAAAAATGGCTGACGAGGTGCTTCTCGCCAGCGAGAAGGTTGAGCCAGCCAGGCTGGTCGCGAGCGGATATCCTTTTCGCTTTCGCGAACTGAAAACATCGCTGGAAGATCTTCTAAAGAAGTAGGCCGGCGGAATTCAGAAGAAATATATCTGCGGCAAACGCGGTGCCTAAGCGCGGCCCTTCTTAACCGCGACCGCTTTCGCGGCCACGGCTTTGCCGGCAATCTCCCACGGACGCTTCGGCCGGTCAACCACCGGCTCGTCACGGTCCTTAATGCGATCGTAATGGTACGAATCGCTGACCGTTCCGAGCGACTCGTTATATAAGCTCGGTAATCCCAGCCCCATCTTCAATTCTTCCGAGAACGACTGCAGCGCTTTCAAGTGTTCCGCCGTGGCGGGAATCTCGGCCTTCGAAGTCTTCATGAATTGCTGGTAGCCCCGATTCACCAGCTTCGAAATCTCGCTGCCAATCAAATAACCCGGATAAGCGAAAATTTTTACGCCGTCGTCGTCGGTCTTCTGAATCGCCGCCGAAACGTTGTACTTCCGAAGAAAAACGCGTCCACTGGTTCCCGGCGCTTCGGTCAGGTCAAAACCGTGATCTCGCAGCCAGGAAAGCGCTTCGTCATAAGTGCGTGCTTCGATTACTTTTCCCATTTCTCCATTCCAATCTTCCTATTAGATGCAGTATTCAGGTAAGCGCTTTTTAACCCTGCATCAGGCTTGCCATTCGCCTCATCTAAAGACACCATACTACATAGCGTGTTTTCGACGCTGTTGCATATTACGATAGTCACAGGCGGATAGTTCCGGCATGGAGCAAGGCTCGGCCAATCTTTCTACATTCACGGCACAACACTCGCCGCAAAGTGGGTTCGCGCGGCCAGGCCAGACTTTAACGGAGCGGATCGGGAACACGCCTCTGCTGCGCATCGATCAGTTCACATCACATTTGCCCGCAGTCACACTTTTGGGCAAGGCCGAATGGTACAACCCCGGCGGCTCCGTGAAAGATCGAGCCGCCGCCAACATCGTCGCCGAAGGCCGCCGCAGCGGGCGCTTCTCGGCCGGAAAAACCCTTCTCGATGCGACCAGCGGCAACACCGGCATCGCGTATGCCATGCTCGGCGCGGCGGAAGGATTTCCGGTCACGCTCTGCATGCCCGGCAACGTTTCCTCTGAACGTAAGAAAATTCTGGCCGCCTACAGCGCAAATATTCTGTACACCGATCCTGGCGAAGGCTCGGACGGCGCAATTCGCCTGGCGCGCGAATTGGCTGCCAGGCATCCCGATTTATATTTCTACGCCGATCAATATTCGAACGATGCCAATTGGCAGGCGCATTACAACGGAACCGCAAACGAAATCTGGCAGCAGACGCAGGGCAGCATCACTCACTTCGTCGCCATGCTCGGCACAAGTGGAACCTTTATGGGAGCGACACGTCGGCTGAAGGAACTCAATCCCGCCATCCGGTGCATTTCTCTGCAGCCCGATTCTGCTTTTCACGGTATCGAAGGCGCCAAGCACATGGCCAGTGCGATCGTGCCGAAGATTTACGATCCCTCGCTCGCTGACGAAAATCTCGAGATCGCAACCGAAGATGCTTACGCCATGGCGCGCCGCCTGGCTCGGGAAAACGGAATGCTGGTGGGAATTTCAGCCGCGGCAGGTGTTTTTGGCAGCCTGAAGATTTCCGAACGATTCAAAGACCATGAGGAAGCGGTTGTAGTGACCATCCTCTGTGACTCCGGAGACAAGTATTTGAGCGAGAGGTTCTGGACGGAAAAATGAGGCTAATTTCACCACGAGGTCACCGGGACATATAGGTAATCTCAGAAGTCAAAGATAGATTTCCGCCCCCTACGTATTTCTTTTTTGATTTTTAAAGGTGTTCTCCGTGCCTCTGTGTCTCCGTGGTGAAAGGTTTTCCATCGATGTTGAAAATTACTTCGAAAGACTACGAAGCCCTCCGCCAGCACGGCGAAGAAACTTACCCATACGAATGCTGCGGCGTACTGCTGGGCAGCTTCGGCGATGACGGCGTACGCACGGTCACGTCGACGGCGCGTTGCGGAAATACTCGTACCGACTCGGCCCACAATCGCTACAACATCGATCCTCGCGAACTGGTTCGCATCCAGCGCGAGGGACGCGAGCGCGGCGAAGATATCGTCGGCTTCTATCACTCCCATCCCGACCACCCCGCCCAATGGTCGCAAACCGATTTCGCCGAAGCGCACTGGATCGGCTGCTCGTATGTCATCACCAGCGTGGAGAAAGGAAAAGCGACGATCACGAATTCATTCGAACTCGCCGGCACTAATGAGGATGACAAACGATTGCTTGATGAGAAACTCGAGCGGGCTTGAGGCTGGGCCTGCCTGCAGCGACTCATCGCCCAAATCGTAAGTGCGGCGCGGGTTCTGCGCGATTTTCACATCGATTCTGATGGCGCAAGCGAGGTTCAAAATACATAATCTTCACGCTCAAACCATCTCCAGCCAGGTCCGCCGGCTTATTTGCACTGATTCCGGTCACCAGCCTGTGGATGGCCTGCACTCAACTGAAAATACTCATCTTATAATCTACGATTTTTGATTGACGAAACCAGTGCGGGCCAGTAAAACCATAGTCGTTCTTTGACAGCTTCTAAAGTTTTTCCGGTTGGTGCGGCGTCCGGGACTCAAGCGTAGTCACTCTCAACATGCAAATGGCGAGAGAGGGCGAGCAAGGGTCAATAGCTAAGCGCTGGTCGAGGAGAACAAGAAGAAACGTCGAAGGCAAGATAGAGTTCCGAGGCGTTGAGTAGGTTTTTCCGGTTGGCGGTAAGCCCGGAGCCCGAGCGAAAGATCGCGAAACGCAGCCACCCGCAAGGGCAGCCGCAGCGCAGGTCGAGCGAGGGTCTAACGCGAGCTACTGGCCGAGACGAACGGACACAACACCACCTCGGAACTCTTAATTTTTGGGCGATGCTTTTCGAGGCGCTTCAGCCGCTGAGGGCGAGCTGCCCAAGACCATCTTCCGAATCTCATTGCTTTACCGCGGCGGCTTTGTGATCGCTCCTTCCGAAGCCGAAGACACCAGCGCCGCATACTTGGCGAATACTCCTGTTGCATATCTCGGCTGCGGTGCTCTCCATTCCTTCATTCTGTGACGAAGAACTTCCTCTCCAATTTCAACCTCAATCAGCCTTTTCGTCACGTCGAAGTGAATCATATCTCCGTCCCGCACCGCCGCAATCGGCCCGCCCAGCGCCGCTTCCGGGGATACGTGCCCAGCCATCAAACCATGCGTAGCGCCGCTGAACCTGCCGTCGGTGAGCAATGCGACCGATGATCCTAATCCCTCGCCCACAATGGCCCCGGTCACACTCAGCATCTCCCTCATTCCCGGCCCGCCCTTCGGGCCCTCGTTGCGAATCACGACGACGTCGCCAGCCTGAATTCTCTTTCCCGTGACCGCCTCCATCGCCTCTTCTTCCGACTCGAAAACCCGCGCTGGGCCGCGCTGTTCCAGCCGCTCATGTCCGCTGATCTTCGCCACGCACCCCTCGGGAGCAATATTTCCCTTTAAGATGACAAGCCCGCCGGTTTTCTTCAGAGGCTTGTCCAACCGCGCAATCACTTCCTGCCCAGGCGTTTCCTTGGCCTTCGCTGCTTCCGCCCCGATCGAAGCGCCGGTCACAGTTTTCGCATTTTCGTGAAGGAGTTTCCCTTGCAACAGCCTCTGCGCCAGCAATCCGATCCCGCCCGCGCGGTGCATATCCGCGGCTACAAAGCGACCCGAGGGCTTCAAATCCGCAAGCACCGGCGTCCGTTCGCTGACTTTCTGAAAATCATCGATCTGTAAGTCGACCTCCGCTTCACGCGCAATCGCCAGCAGATGCAGCACTGCGTTTGTCGATCCACCGCTTGCCGCGACCGAAGCAATCGCGTTCTCAAAGGCATGTCGCGTGAGAATTTCTCGCGGTCGCAGATTTTCCTTCAATACGTTCATCACAACCTTGCCGCAATCGAAAGCCACTTGATCTTTTGCCGCATCCATCGCAGGAACGCTGTTGAATCCCATCGGCGAGAGACCAATCATTTCCATCACAGTCGACATCGTGTTCGCGGTGTATTGCCCGCCGCAAGCGCCCGCACCGGGACACGCAACATCTTCCAGTTCATGCAGTTCCTTGTCCGTGATTTTCCCCGCAGCGTTCGCGCCGACGGCCTCGAACACATCTTGAATCGTGACATCCTTGCCGCGATAAATTCCTGGTGCGATCGTTCCGCCATAGAGCACGAGCCCTGGTAAATCCATCCGCGCAAGGGCCATCGCTGCTGCGGGAATCGTCTTGTCACATCCGACTACGCAGACGACCGCATCGAACAACTGCCCCCGGCAAACCAGTTCAATCGAGTCGGCAATTACTTCGCGGCTCACGAGCGACGCACGCATCCCTTCCGTGCCCATGGTTTCGCCATCCGAAATCGCGATGGTGTTGAACTCCATCGGCGTGCCGCCGGCGGCGCGAATGCCTTCCTTCACCTTGGCCGAAAGCCGCCGCAGGTGAAAGTTGCATGGCATGGTTTCGATCCACGTATTGGCCACGCCGATCAGAGGCTTGCGCAGGTCGGCATCGGTGAAGCCGATGGCTTTAAACATTGCACGCGACGGGGCGCGGTCGCGCCCGTCGGTGATTTCGCGGCTGCGATGTTTGAGGTCCATGATTGAAAGGGTACAACGAAAAAGCGAAGACGATTCGTCGCGCTAGAAATGACAAGAATGATGCTTCAACGACGAAGGAAGTGCCAGAGCTTACAGGAAAAACGGGGAACCCGCGCCGAGTAGCGTAAG
>Ga0209168_10001089_pt1 | contig 22345 bp, 27 predicted proteins | sample Coa_R1_FD_187156 | JGI IMG/M metagenome (GOLD analysis project Ga0209168, IMG submission 187156) | Surface soil microbial communities from Centralia Pennsylvania, which are recovering from an underground coalmine fire - Coalmine... | ecosystem: Environmental > Terrestrial > Soil > Unclassified ...
GCCGAGATGTTACGCACCAACCAACTCCACTCGGTCTACCACGGCGAGCGCGGGATGCGTACGTTGAAGGAACTGGGGCGCAGTTATCTGACCGTCACCCAAGATGTGACCCGAGGGTTGAATCGGATCAAAGCGCTGTATCGCAGCTGGGCGATTCCCTGCGGCGGCACTACGGTCTACGCTTCACGTCATCGCGCCGAGTGGCTGGCTAAAATCGTGGAACCAGGAGTGCGGGTTCGAGCCGAGCATTTATACCAGCAACTCGATAGTCTGCAACCGCTGCGTCTGGAAGCACGACGCGAGCTGCTGCGGGAGAGCCAGAAGCACCTGGAGGTGAAGCTACTTCGCCAGATTCCTTCGATTGGCCCGATTCGTGCCGCATTGCTGGTGGCCTTGCTGCAGACACCGCATCGATTCCGTACCAAACGCCAACTCTGGGCCTACAGCGGTTTCGCGGTCGAGACGCATGACAGTGGCGAGTACCGCTATGTGCGAGGCAAACCGCAACGCAACCGCGAGCGCATCACCGTGCGCGGTCTGAATGACAACTACAACAAGGATTTGAAGAATCTGTTCAAAGGGGCCGCCATCTCTGCCAGCACACGTCCTGGTCCTCTGCATGACTTTTATGTTGCTTCGGTTGCCCAAGGGATGCGGCCGACGATGGCCCGTCTCACCCTGGCACGGAAGATTGCTGCCGTTAGTTTAACCATCTGGAAGAAAGGAGTGAGCTTCGACCCGAAACAATTGCAGCAGCAAGCAGCTTGAGCATCTCCGGTGACGACGGCTTTCCCATCTCTGGGAACTTCTCTGCGGTGGTGGTCGGTTGGGTTCGGAAGATGCTCGGGTTCGAGGGGGGTATCAGTCGATGAGATCGGCCCTGTGTGCTTGGCACCGAGTCACCCATTACACGTTATGCCCCCTTGGATAACCAGAAATAGCCATAGGCCACGAGCCTGGGATAGAACCATGGTTGACGACGAGGAGTCACCTGCTTCGCTTGCTGCTCTTTCAAGCCCGATGACATCACCGTTGACACAGACGAAACCCGCGAATGGACCAGGGGCCAAACTTCTTCAGGGAAGCACCAACTACAGTGGGCTGGATCTCGAGAAAGAAATCTCGCCTCCGGTCGAGGGAGAACTTTTTTCTTGACATCCCTTTTTATAGAACTCATCGTCCGAGCTGGCGGAAACAAAGCCCGTCTTGTCAAGGAGCCGAATCCCTTGGATTCGCTCACTCAAGTTGTTCGAGCGTCCAGTACAGCGAGTATGCGCTTTTGTCGGGAGATCCTGTTTGGCTCACAGTAACGGTGATCGGCGTGCCCGCCTTGACCTCAATAGGACACACGTCTCCCCACGATCCTATGAAATTCCCGAAGGAACCCGCTCGGTTTCCCGACGCATACATCACACAGCCGTTGTTAATTACGTCCGAGTCGTCCGTCCACGCGATAGTTAAACTCCATTCGGACGTGCTATTAGGATCCGCCACGGTCACCGTGCCATAAACCGACAAACCATACAGACCGGTACTTGTGGGCGTGAAGAATGTTCTTTGTGCAATTGGTGTCGTGTGGTTTAACACCTTACCCTTGGCGACGACGATTTGGGCGGCCGAAAGGTTTGCACCGCAAATTACCAGTGTGGCAATAGCTACGGCGAGGAATGTCCTTTTGTGCACTTTGTACCTCCGGGCAATTCGAAGTTTCTACGCACGGTCCTGAATTGTGCTCCTAGGCCCGAAAGGATGCAATTGAATTGTTACATTGCCGTCTGCCCATGCTGTGAGAATCGGGCAGAACATAATCCGTTTTTCAGTTTTGGGTCAGCCGTGGAGTCAGCGCGGGCATTTCGCATGGGCTTGGGTAAGCCCTCGCCGGGCAGAAATCACACCACTCTTTCCGAGCTGCGAGAGATTCCAAGCGGCTAACAGCTAGGACTTTCCGCGGGTCGGGTCGATTCCTGTGGCGGTGCAGTTATATTCAGCACTGGTTCGCAAATCGCTTGCCTAATTTTCCACATCGAAATGAGAAGAATCAACGCCGCGAGGTTTAGGCTGCGCGCCAACGATCATCTTGAGAAATCGAAAATCTCTAACTGCTCTCCAAGAGCAAATCAAAGTGGGCGAGGGCTCCCTTTGCTGGGGGCTGCCGATGCCGACCATGAGACTCAAGCCCGAGTTAAGGTGTAAGTGACAATCGGAGAAGAAATAGATGGAACCTGGAGTGCGAGAGCGGCTAAGATTGGTGCCGTTCGACTGGAGTTTTCAACAAATATGAGTCCACTCACGGTGACATAACCGTACAGGACCAAAGACAGAATCATTGATAGCAGGCTGGGCAACTTCGAATTGTGAGCGTGCAAGAGCGTTTGCAGCGTGGCAGTAAAGCCCGTGAATCCTCCGCCGACAGTCATCGCGATAACTGTCAATCGCAACCATGTTCTCATAGAGATATAAGACGGCCAATTATCAACTAGAAACATGACTGTTGCAAAATCTCGATTACGCTCATCACCCTGGCAACGCCATCTGGAATTGAAGCAATCTGACTGTAGTAAAACTGTAGTAGTTCCATGTTCAAAACCCTTCAGAACGGATCATGACGGTACAACGAGGCATGCTGGTAAGCGGTTGAAGAATCAGATAGAGTAGAGAATTTTCTTAACGGTTCAGAACCGACTGTGGAACTCAAAATCCGCCCGTACTTAGTATCTTGGGGGTTCGATCCCCCCGGCACCACCCAATGTCTTGAATCGCACCAAGCAGCTGCCGTAGTGGGTTCCTTCGCAATTTAAACTCTCAGGCAATCCAAAAGCTCCAATGTGCCTGCGCGTGACTCTCGATATGGGTACCACGACTCCATCAGCTGGGAGTAGTTGATCTTCTTTCGAAGAAGCCGATTTGCAACAACGCTCGGCAGCCTCATCATCGCTATGCTAATTGTGGCTATTCCTATGGGAGTTCTGTGAAGAACTTCCGTGATCACGCCATCTAAGTTGACTGATCTGCTTCACTACCGCGAGTAGACGGGCCAAGTCGTTCAGGGGGAGTCCCCGCAATAGCCATGGATCGGCCTGAGAAATCTGAAGTCTCGTTGAGCGGTTTATATTTGGCAAAACGTGGAAGTCAAGAAACAAGCGATTTTCGAGGTCAAGCCGCGCCAAAAGGGTGACGTGACCGCGTTCACGTTCGATAGGATCAATTACCCAGCGAACAGTGTCCTTCCAGACCTTCACGGACCGCGCGACAAGGACCGAGACGATTGCTCCGCTCCGCCCCGGCCCAGCGTTTCATCGAATACACGCCAGTCCAGTGCCTCAACCGATTTCCTATGTGTTTTCGCCATTCACAGTAGAGTATAAATACCCCAAAGGGGTCACCCCAACTGATCCAGGGGTCAGTTGGGATCAGTTGAGCTGAGGCAGAACTACCATGTCCCTGTCCAACCCGATTTCACAGAGGAGGGCAGTCAAACAGTCGGCGGGCATGAGGCCCCGTGACTTCCTGATAAGATCCAGATTCTCACGATGGGTTAGACGCCAAAGCGAGGGCGAAGTGCTGCATATTGTGCAATTGAAAATGCCATCCATTTTCACAGGACGGACTCTCTAGTTACCTTTATCGTCTTCTCGGCTGTGTGTCCAGTCTTGTCTCTGCCCACATACTCAAACCGACAGTGCGGCATAAGAAACCTAGCTTCTCGAGGCACGTGGGCGATGTAGGAATACTTCGCCTTAGTCCCAGGGTCGACAAAGAAATAGTTGTTTCGGGCAGGCAAGAAGGACCCAGCGCACATTTCATGAGGGAAGTCGACCTGACCACCCCATCTTTGGTCGGCCAACACGGGATCCAGCGGCAGGAGTGCATTTAAATCGAAGTTAAACCCTTCCATCCGATGCTGTGCCTTCCCTTTGTTATCCACATATGCGATCAGCTCAACGATTAGCGAAAGTTCTTGCTCTCCGATGACGTTGATGTCGGCGGAGAATTCGACGTTTGGATACTTCTCTTGAGCGCGCACAAACTTTGCGTAGACCCACCATCCGCCCACGAGGAACGACAGAATTGTAACGATCGACTGTGCAACTGAACTCCAATCCTTGATCAGCTCAATCGTCTCTCGCTTCGCTTGCCTTTGCAGAGACTCCGTCTCCAACCTGAGCTTTTCGTCTTCGAGTCTCTGACGATCAGTGAATTGAGGGCGGCGGGTTGCCTCCGGGAGTTTGCGCATGGCCGCTCAGAGCCAGGGAACACAGTAGGACAGAGAGAACCAAGTGTCTAATCATAAGAGCTAAGTATATGCAGGCAGTCGGCGGAGCGTTTTCGAATAGCGCCGTTGACCCTCCCTCGAAGACCGGAGAAGAGTGTAGTCAAAAGATACCTGTCAGGCGAAGCTGCCGTGATAAAAACGTGATAGTTCCATGTTCAGAACGCGGCCAAATCGATCAGAACGCGTCAGAACGCACTTCTGGTGAGGGGTTGACGAATCAGATAGAGTAGAAGGTTTTCATAACGAGTCAGAACATACCAGGTGATCTTCAAAACCGGGGGAAGGCACCGCCCTTTCGGATCGGCATCTCCGCCGTGGTTCCTGAGGAGGCGGTGTCCATATGAGGCGGTGTTCCATTGTCCAACAATTCTGACTTGGGAGCTCACGGCGATTCGGGGCCGTCGCTGGCACTAGTTCCGGTCGGATGACAGGCAATCCCAAATTATGCCAGAGGTCGGCTTCTGGGAAGTTTGCCGCTGACAATCAGCGAGATTTCACTCGAGACATTCGCAAAGCGTTCGGCTTGTGATCGCCACGCATTCGCTTGTAGGGATTTCGAAAGCGGACTGTTGCTAGTGGCCCTGGAGAAAAGCCGCCAAAAAGACAACTACCAACGTTAGCAGTCCGTTCTCTCCAGTCCAGTTTGTTCGGGAGTTATCGCGAAAAATGGGCATGTTTCGCGTATTTCACGGAATCAGGCGGAGACATTTCTCTGCAGTGAAGACTTGCTGGCGGAGAGGGTGTGGCTCGAACTCGCATTACCGTTTTGAATCCCGCAACCCGCGACCGTTGCGTAACTTACAGGCGGTGCAGCAGTTAACGAGAGAATTAACGGGCAGTGACTGGCCGCTAGTTCGACAAGATCAGTCCCTTTTCGTCCGCTAATTAGGGCGAACGGCATACGATAGCGTGGCTAGAAGAGGTCGCCTTCGTGCCTTGAAAAGCGGCCGAGATTAAGTGCGTAATGACTACTTGCTTAACGCATATTCCACAAGCGAAACGTCTCTCCGCACGGAGGGCTTCCAGAAAGCTAAGTATGCGGAGATCTCCGGAGATTCTTGCTCATGCTTTGTGACACGATTTTCGCCTTAGTTTGGAGAGTTCTGTCGCTCTCAGATTGTTCTGTGGTGCCAACTTCCGACAAGCCGACTTCTGGATGGCGCCCCTAGGGAAGCCGCAACAGTGATGTCGACTAGGAGGAGATGCCGTACTCCCCGGTTTGAAGATCACCTAGTTCTGACCCATTATAAAAATTCTATACTCTGCATGGTTCAGCTGCAAAGATGGCGTCCTGCGAACTTCGATCCTGGGTGCGACCCGCATCGCTTGACATTCCCGGTTCTGGCTAGCAGAATCACTCGGTACTTTTCTCTCCCCGGACAAGCAGGCCCTGCAGAATACAGCCATCAGACGACAGCACTGAATAGTGTCGTTTCCGAAGTCAGGAAGGAGATCCGGATGGATTGTCTGTTTTGTTCCATACAAGATGTATCCAATCCCTCTAATCCAGAGGACGAAATCATCGATGAGTCCGAAAATTTCTACGCAAAGGCGGCTTTGGGCCACTTTGTCTTTGGGTACACGCTGATTATCTCCAAAGAGCACCTCCCCAGCTTTGCGTATGTGGCCGAACACCTATTCCCCGAACTTGAAGCCTTCCGAGACGCTGTCCTCGACAAACTTCACAACATTTGCCAGCACCCGATAACCATAATGGAACACGGGGCCATCAATCGTTGCCACCGAGGCGGTTCGTGCATCGATCATGCTCATCTGCATCTGATACCTCTTGCTGCTGACTTACATCCAATCTTGAGCGAGAGATTTTCGTTCGGGGAATTAGGGTCCTTCAGTGAGGTGCGACGCTTTAAAGACGCGCAGATTCCCTATCTCTACTATCAGAGTGAAGGACTCCAAGGTCAGGGTGTCGAACTATCGGAGGATGTGCCTAGCCAACTTCTGAGGCGAATTGCGTGTCAGGCGCTAGGTACCCCGGAGTTATGGGATTGGCGCGACAGGCCGTTGCGGGATATTCTTCAAAAGTTCACGAGTGAATACAAGCGTCTCGTAATCGCTGCGCCGAAAGGTGTTCGGCCTGAGTGGCAACAATACGGAAGAAGGAACGGCACAAATGGATAAGGCCAGCGCTGCTTGGGAACACGACTTTAATACTGGATGTCATTGAGCACATTGCAGGCGCCTGAAATGCAATGGATCGCTACTTTTCGAACTAACCGGCAGGAGTCGATGATGATTCCATTAGTGAATTGCCCATTTTGTCGAGAACTCTACAGCGGCACGCTGCCCGACTTTTGCAATGCCGATATCGATTCACGCATTTTGTATCAAACGAATCGATTCGTCGTCATGGCCGATATCAGTCCCCTTGTGCCGGGCCATGTGATGATCGTGCCCAAAGAGCACATCCTCTGCTATGGCGCTGTGGAACCTGCCGCACAGGACGAGTTTTTGTGCATTGTGAATGCAGCGCGCAGTATCTTAAATGAGCACTATGGCCCGTCAGTGATTCTTGAGCATGGCACAAGTTCGCTTGAACCTGTCGCTGATCATGTCACACACGCGCACTTGCACATCGTGCCCGCCGCTATTGACATTCGTGACTCCCTGGTGAACTTCAACACAACGACTATTGCGAGTCTCTCGGATCTGTCACACTGGGGCGCTCGCGATGCCGAGTACATCTACTTCGAGAGCCGGGCAGGCGAACGGATGGTTGCAGACCAAATTGTCGGTATCAAAAGGCTATTCTTTCGGCGTGAAATAGCGAAGCAGATCGGCCTTCCGGATCCGCTTTGGGACTGGCGCCGTCACATACTGAGCGACAATCTTCGTTCAACTGTAGAGACGCTGCGACACGCGGACTGGAAGAGCCTATGCTAGCTGCCGAAGTTGATACCGTCCATCAACGGGTTTGGCAGGCAGTCAGCGACTACTGGGAGCCGAACGCAATTCATGGCCACGGCCCCGATCATGCCATGCGTGTATATTCCATTGGTCTACAGTTGGCTGCGGCAGAAGGGGGTGACCCTCTCGTTGTGGGTGCCGGTTGTTACATTCACGACGCAGGAATGCGCCCGGATGTCGGCAGAATAGGTCATATCGAGCGATCTCTGCAGATCGCCTCGACGCTGTGCGAAGAGATTTCCGAACTGGGAAGTGTCCGAGATCTTCTTTTGACGACGATTCGCTACCACGAGGCGGAGCTTGCGTTTCCGGTTGCGCTCCCAAACGAGGCAGTGTGTGTCCGTGATAGTGACACTCTCGACCGGCTAGGGTTCACCGGAATACGAATGACACTCCAGTATGGTGTCTGGATCGGAAGGCCACTTTATCATCCAACAGACCCCCTATGCCGCGAACGCACACCCGACCTTAACGGCTTTACTATGGATTACGTACGCCATCTAGAAGTGCTTCCTCACCTCTTGACGACTCCGCTTGCGCGCAGTCGCTCCAGGGAAAAACAAGAGCAGCATGAGCTCTACTGTAGCGAGTTCCAGTCACGTTTTCGACAGGGACTCATGCGCGATCACGAGGACGCGTTGCAGTTGGTGAAGCTGCATATGCAATCGGAATCTCACCTCGGATGAACATCGGTGTGCCGGCAGTACCAATGAAATGGAGGAAATATCTTGCTCTTGTTGACTTCGGTTTCTTGTCTGCAGACGAGCTAGCCGCGGATATTCGGCGCTATCGCATCAGCAATGTAGACCGTTTGGTAAGGGATCTCCGCTCCGATCTTCGGGCCGACTTTCAGCAGGCTCGCCATAGCTTTTACGTGGTGAAGTTAGTGCCCGCTGATCTTCCGGGTCAGCTTCCTAACTTTAACGTGGAACGGAGTTCTAAGTTGAAAGAGCTTCCTGCGTTTCTGGCCGCTCACGGCGGTGAGAATTACCTCGAAGCGTGGTATTGCCGTACTCGTATTGACTCTGAAGTCTTCAGCGTGGCTGGCCGCATCGTCTTCAGCGCGGGTGATGCTGGAAGGACCCAACTGGTCGAACAACTGTGGCGAGGCAGTCCTCGTCGGCTGGAGACCTATTCTGATGATTTTGCGTTTCCATATGTGAGAGCATCCCGATATTCATGGGGTTGGCCGTACTCGATTGAGCATGTTCATCTTCCGCGGAAATCGGCACTCGGCAACTTGCAGCTGCACTCTGAATTTGGCTATTCCATGCGCTGTATCGAGCAAGAAAAGGAAAAGCTCGAGGCATTTTGCACATTTCTTGACTCGTTTTCTTTCAAGGCTTATAGCATCGAGTACAAGATCGTTGCATCTCAACTCAAAATCATCGACTGGGACACGCCAGACGATAAGCGAGTAGTAAGATCGCCGGACTTTCCGGCTTGATTTCGTTACCCCTGATATATGAGCAAACTTCTTCCACCGCACGGCAGTTCTGAACTAAAACCGCTCTTGCTGGAAGGCCAAGCGAACCGCGAAGAGACCAAGAAAGCCGAGCGGTTGAAGAAGATCCCTCTAAGCAGCCGCGAAACCAGCGATCTGATCATGATGGGCATCGGCGCTTTCACTCCGCTCGATGGCTTCATGGGCAACGACGACTGGAAAAGCTGCTGCGACGACTACAAGCTGCCCAGCAAAAAGGGTCTGTTCTGGCCCATCCCGATCACGCTCTCGGCGGACCAGGACCTGGCGAAATCCATCCGCCAGGGCGAAGAAGTAGCCCTGTGGGACGTAGAGTCCAACGCGCTTGTGGGCACCATGAAAGTTGACGACAAATACACGATCGACAAGGAGTATGAGTGCAAGCAGGTGTTCCTCACGAACGACTCGAAGCATCCGGGCGTGCAGAAGGTCATGAAGCAGGCGCCGGTGAATCTGGCCGGGCCGGTGAAGGCGCTGTCCGAGTCATACTTCCCGGACGAGTTCAAAGGGATTTATCAGCGCCCTGCCGAGGCGCGCAAGCTGTTTGCCGACCGCGGCTGGAGCAGAGTTACGTGTCTGCAACTCCGTAACCCGATGCACAACTCGCATGCTTATTTGGCGTGGACCGCGATCGAGGTCTCCGACGGAGTCTATGTGCATCAGTCTCTGGGCAAGCTCAAGCCCGGTGACATTCCGGCCGATGTCCGCGTGAAAGCAATCGACGCGCTGGTAACGAAGTACTTCCGCAAGGAACACGTAATCCAAGGCGGCCACCCGCTGGAGATGCGCTACGCGGGCCCGCGCGAAGCCCTGCTCCACGCCACTTTCCGCCAGAACTACGGTTGCTCGCACCTGATCGTAGGACGCGATCACGCCGGCGTCGGTGATTACTACGGACCGTTTGACTCGCAGAAGATATTCAAAGAAATCCCGACAGGTGCGCTGGCTGTTCGGCCACTTTGTATGGATTGGACGTTCTACTGCTATGAATGCGGGAGCATGGCTTCGATGAAGACGTGTCCGCATGAGAGCAAAGCTGTGATTGACGAAAATGGCCACTACAAAGACGGCGCCCGGCTTCTGCTTTCCGGTTCAATGCTTCGCAAGCTGATGAGCGAAGGCAAGCCGGTGCCCGCGGAGTTCTCCAAACCCGAGGTGATCGCGATTCTGAAGCAGTACTACGACACCTTGCAAGAAGACGAGAAAGTAGAAGTGAAATTACACGGCGCAGCCACTGGCGAAGTGAAAGCGCGCTGAGAACGCCACCGCCGTTGTCCTCGATCCGGAAAAGTGTCGAGTTGCGCGCGAGCGCGAAACCTACTGCTTAAGGAGATACCATTTTTGATAGTTGTCGCGGGTGGCCATTTGGAGTTTCTCCGGTTTACCGGCGAGAAACTCGTCGGCGGCTTTGTTGCAGCCCAGCCACCGAGGGTCGTTGTATTCGTCGAGAAGAATGATGCCGGATGGATCAAGCCGGGCATAAAAAAACTCCAGCCCTTGGCAATATGATTCGTACAGATTTACGTCGAGGTGGACAAAGCTGAACCGGATGTCTTGGGGAAAAGTCTTGAAAGATTGCTGGAAGTAGCCGGGGACGAGGGTGACGTTGTCGATGCGAAAGTTGCGAATTTTGGACTTGACCTGTTCCAGGCTGAAGTCACTGTAGCCGACGTTGTCGCGAGTTACCTCTCCTAGATCCAGATCTCTAGCTACCGACTCCGGGGCGAAACCCTGGAAGGAATCGAAAGCATAGATCTGCTTGCGAATGCCGTGCTGGCGCATGAACAGGGCCATGCCGATGGTGCTGGCGGCCTTGTAGACGCCGCAGTCGGCGACCGCGCCGGTCAGGGATCGCGTGCGCTCAATCATCTCAGTGAGAATGCTGATGTTGGCCTGTCCGGTGGGAGTAGCGATCTTTTTGGGGGCCACAGCTCGCGGCACTTTGACCTCCAGGGCCAGACCCAGCCATCCCGGCCAGGTCGAGATCGGGCGATTGCGGACGAATGGAGGAACAAGTACTTGGGCGATGCTCTTTGCAGTTTCTTTCAGCATAAACAATTCCATGTGCTGCGGCCGAGAGTTTCCCTGACTTCACGGAATTGGGGCGATTGTACATCCATCATGACTTGTTGGAACCGTCTAGAAAGGGATTCTCAGAAGGCCTCATCTGAATTTTTCCCGCAACGCGACGCAAGGTTCAGACAGGGCCTATCGATCCGCCAACCGGCATCCAATGGTTCTGCAGCGAGACTATAATTTGGGGACAGTACGCTCTGACCGGGACCGGAGACCTCCATTTCGGATGCGGTCAGTCCCTTGGGGTCTCGCGTCATGAACTCAGCAGCGTACAAGTCTTCGACACTTACGTCGGGTGTGAGTATGGCTCCGGGGCCGCTGTTCATCGTGGCCATGTGGCGTGGTGGCTCCTCTCTTCTTTACTCCCTCCTGAACAAGCATCCCCAGGTCGCACTGACTTTTGAAGCGGATCTTTGGCTGTTGCGCTCGATGTTTCGCAGACCTGCAGGTTATCGCGATTGGGCAGCGCGTTGGGAACTCCGCGGTGGCGCGTTAACCCGGCATGGAATCAAGGTGAACGATCTGCCTGGCGGAGCGGTTGACTTTCCCACGGCGTTTGCCGCCTTTCACAAGGCCTACGCCGCGCGCAAAGGTGCGGTGATCTGGGGAGACAAGTCTCCCATCTACTCTGATTCCCTGCCTGTACTCGCCAGGCTATTTCCTCAAGCGCGTTTCATCGTTCAATGGCGAGATCCTGCCGCGACGGCGAATGCCGTTGCCCGAGCTGCCCAATCCGGCGCCGCTTCCTACCGAAAGCGGGGAGTCTATCTCCGAGGCCTGATTGGGTACCAGGTTCTCAAGAGCGGCGTTGATTTTCTGATCTCCCTCGGCCGACCCGTCTGCCAGGTGACTTATGAAGAGTTGACTACCGATACGGTGAAAGTCATGCAGGAGGTTTGCCGCTTTCTAGAGATTCCCTACCGCGACGAATTGGCTGACCTCCGGGGAGCCGATCGGTCTGCCGTCTTCAAGGAACCACATCATTCCCTGGCGCGCGGAGATGAAATCGTCAGGACGCCTCGCACCGTTATCCTTGACCCAGCAGTTCGGCGCAAGATAGACGGCTACGTGAAGCTCTGGAAGCACCGCTATAACGATGAATGGCCGCCCTCTATTCTCGCTGATCCGGACCACGTTGCACTGCCTGGGCTGCCACAAAGGATTGGCGACCAGGTGGCCTATCGCGCCGTACGTACGTTCAACCAATTCCGGCAGGTTTGCTTCGCCTTTGCGCCCCTGGCCTTGATCGAAAGATACCGTAGCCGAAAACTCGGCGTGCGATTCCATATTGACAAGCAAACAAAGGACACTCAGGACTAAGACTCAAGCCACGCCTTCAAGGCCGGTAAGGTTAGGAAACATTCCTGGAACGGAAACCTTCAACCCTACCTAGGCCTGACTTTGTCGACAACATTGATGTCCTCACTTATATCAGGGGCATGCTTGGAAAAGAGAAAGACCACCAGTCAGGCGTCAGAATATTCTCAGGCGAGCCGTACCAACCGGAATGCAAAGTAATTGGCGCCGACGAGGCGCCTTCTTACCACTCCATCGAGATCGGAATTAGGTGACTGTGAAGTTCGTCTTGCTGGTTGCGATTCCCCCCGGAGTTGTGACCCTGATCTTCCCCGTCTTCGCTCCTGTGGGAACCTTAGCTGTGATCCTTTCGTCGGAGACCACCGTGAAACTCGCCGAGACACATTCAAAACGTCACGTTAGATGCCTGCGTGAGGCTCACGCCCGATATCGTTACAACCGTTCCGACCGCTCCGCTGGGCGGAGTGAAGCTCTTGATCTGCGGCGTTACCCGGAAAATCTTGTTGCTGGTCAGCGTTCCGCTGGGAGTGATGACGGTAACGGCCGAAGTGGTAATACCGCTGGGAACGATGACGAAAGCTCCAGTACCAGCGGACATAAATATCCGCCCCTTCAGAACTGTGAATCGTTTTCGACTGAAAGCCGGAGGGCAAGGATGGGCGTTCTGCGTAACAGAAGATTGTCAGAAGAATGAAGATTGCAAGCGCGACACCATGTCGGGTCATCGTCCCTCCAGAGCGGTTGAGACTTTGAGCGACAGAAATCGCAAACGCGTGTGGCGTCCTATTCTGAGCGCTCTAGTCGAGCCGCTGTAAGAAAGAGCATTGGAGCATGTTGGCAACTTGCCATGCACGAGCGTAGGATCGGATAACCTTCCGAGCTTCTCTGGGTGTTTCACAAACAAGGAGGTTTAGATGGCGCTCGATACTGGAAAACTCAATGCGTTTATCGGACTGTTTGTCGGCGATCTCGGCGCAGCAGTTCACGCGGGGATGGTTGTGATCGGTGAGAAGCTAGGTTTGTACGAAGCTCTGGCGCAGGGTGAGATGACGTCAGCAGAGCTTGCAACGAAGACGGGCACCGATGAACGGTATCTGCGCGAATGGCTGTCCTCGCAGGCGGCTGGAGGGTATGTCACCTACAACGCGGAAACGCGCAAGTTCGGTCTGAGCGAAGAGCAAGCATTTGCGCTTGCGACGCCGGACAGCCCAGCCTACATACCCGGAGCGTTCGAATTAGCACTCGGCTCTCTGGCTGCGGTGCCACGCATAGCGGAGTCATTTCGGACTGGTGCGGGCATGGGCTGGCACGAGCACGACGATGGCGTGTTCCACGGCTGCGAGAAGTTCTTCCGACCGGGTTACGCTGCAAATCTAGTGAGTTCGTGGATTCCGGCGCTTCAGGGAGTGAAGGAAAAACTGGAATCAGGAGGACGCGTAGCCGATGTGGGCTGCGGCAAGGGAGCATCCACGATCTTGATGGCGAAGTCGTTCCCGAAGTCGCGCTTTGTCGGATTTGACTATCATGATAAATCCATTGACGCTGCTCGTGAGTCCGCCCGAAGAGAGGGCTTGTCGGATCGGGTCACGTTCGAGGTTTCAAAAGCCAAGGAATATCCGGGTCGGGATTACGATTTCGTAACCGTATTCGATTGCTTACACGACATGGGCGATCCAGCCGGGGCTGCCAGCCACGTCCGACAGTCGCTGGCGGCAGACGGTACGTGGATGATTGTCGAGCCATTTGCAAAAGATGACCTGAAGGACAATTTGAATCCAGTGGGACGGGTGTACTATTCGTTCTCCACCTTGCTCTGCACGCCCTGCTCGCGTTCGCAAGAGGTCGGTTTGTGTTTGGGGGCGCAGGCTGGTGAGAAACGCATGCGTGAAATCATTCAGTCGGCGGGATTTAACCGCTTTCGGAAAGCTACCGAGACGCCATTCAACCTCGTCTATGAGGCGAAGCCATAGGCTGCGAATGGAATTCCGAGTCAGTGGCAGGCTCCAGTTCCGAAATCTGAAAACGTCTTGCCCGCTTCCGGCACGAATTCCCAATCGTAGCTCGTGGCGTGCAGAGTCACCTTTAGAACTCCGAACGTATCAGCCTGACGTACTTCGCTATCGGGTTTGGGCGCAGCGAAACTGCGATGTGAATTCTTGCCCCCAGTTCCAACGACAAACTCGCGTATGCCTCGCTGTGAGTCGAGATTTCCGGAAGGGTCTTGTGGCGCAAAGCGTTCATAATCGTGATCGTGTCCATTCAGAACGACATCCACATTTGCGGCATACAGCGCATCCCACAAAGCTTTGACTTCAGGATCGTTGCCATGTGCTGCACCCGAACTGAAGAGAGGCTTGTGCCAGTACGCCAGCGTGCATTTTGCAGGATGAGCATTCAAGTCTTGCCGCAACCACTGCTCTTGCTGCGATCCCACCCCGCAGCCGCCAACGGCCTCGCATTCGCTGTTCAGAGCTATGATGTGCCATGCTCCGAGGTCGTAGCTGTAGTACGCTTTCGTCGGGTCGCCCGCAGCAGCACCGAAATAACGAACGTATCCCGATGCGCCGTCGCTGTGGTATTCGTGATTCCCCGGAGCCGGGCGAGTGCGATCCTTGAATCGACCCCACGTTGCGCCGTAGCACTTCGCAAACTGCTCGTCGGAGCCATCCGGGTACGCCAAGTCTCCAACCGCGAACACTGTGCCGGGAATGCCGTCAATCAGTTTGGCGGTAGCCTCCGCACCTCTTAGGTCATCGCAACTTGCGATGTCACCCGCTCCGACAAGTACAACTGCGGACGGGTCTAATACGGCGACAGGCTTCTTTGCAGAGGGAGAATTAGTGTCGGCGGAATTCTTGTTGGTACAGGATGCTGTAAGCAGCAAAACGCAGACTAGTGTCGAGGCGTTGGCTCGAAGTCTCATAGGCTAGAAAGTATAGGGCATCAGTAGCATCGGCTCCGGATTGATGCTCTCCGGGCAGGGAGGATGAAGCAGATGCTCTCAGCTGGGAGGTCATTTGCTTGCTCAAACGCCACACAAATAGTGAGCGGATCGCGACCTTTGATTGGATGAATCAGCGCGCGCTCTTGCAATGCCTTGACGTTGCTGGCATTCGCGGGAGGTCTCGCTCCCCCTCGGTGAGCTTCGGCAGGACTGGCAGTTTTATTTTTCGCCATTTTCCACGTCCATACACTTCCTCTTCTATGCAACTTTCTCCACCGGAAGCCCGGCTTCCATCCACCCCTGCTTGCCTTCGGGATAGTGCGCCACATTCTTATAGCCCATCGCCGCCAATTCACGGGCAGCGTATTCGCTGGCGTGTCAATGATTGTTCGTGCAGTAGGTGATGATCTCGGCGTCCTTGTTGGGCAACAACTGCGGAGCGAGTTCCTCGATGCGATCGGGCGGGATGTTCAACGCACCGGGAATGTGCGCTTCGCGATAGCGTTCGGGCGCGAGCGTCTCGACTAGCGTGACTTGCTTCCGGTCAAGTTTGGATTTCAGGTCTTTGGTAGAAATGGTGCTTTCCATTCTGATCTCCCCCGTAAAACACTCAAGTTCGATGGACGAATAGGTCTCCCCGATTCGTCTTCGAACTTCCTATGAAAGTTTAGCTCTCACTCCCGTCTAGCCGGAGCACGGGAGACTGCGTTCGGCAGCAGACGCCAAAATGCTGCCACAGCCGAAACCACGGACTATGGGCTAACGTCTCGTCGTGTGTTCGATTTGCAGCCGAGATGTCGCTTGCGCTGAGTGGTCTAATGTCCGGCGCTTCAAACATTTCCTCTAGCTGCTCTATGTCATCAATGGTGCATTCAACATCCATTCGTCACAGTATCGCCAGGGAGACGGCAACGGTCAAACGGGAAGCCGAGCCGCCGCATACGGTGAACCCTGTACATCCTACTGAAACTCGATGTGCTCGGGTGAGGTGCTTCTCTTCCTGCCGTCCGTGGAAAGTACGCCTGCGTATGCAGAAGAAGTAGTCTGAGGAGGCGGGTTGCAGGCACCCATTCTACGTGTACTCGTGGTGGGCGACAGCGAAATCGTCCGGCATCGCACCTGCCAAATCCTTCAAACACAAGTGGACATCGAGGTCATAAGCGAAGCCTCAGACGCGGCGGATGCCGTTCGTAAGGTGTTGCTGGACATAACGATGCCAGTGATGAATGGCTTTGAAGCTGCCCGCCGCATCAAGCATGAATTGCCGACAACTCTGATCCTTATGGTGAGTCAGTTCGACTCGGCTCCCTTTCCAAGAGAAGCAATTAGAGCAGGGGCGAGCGGATACGTGGTGAAGGGTAACGCTGCTTCCGAATTGATTTCGGCGTTGAGAAAACTTCATTCTCAGCATGCGGCGAATCTTAGGGGGTCGTCCAATGGATGAGGCTCTAAGAGCCAAACTCGATGATGCACGAGCACGGCTGAACAGTCAGCAGGCTGGAATCAACGCGGATCGCAAAGACGAGGATCGCGCAACACGGGAGTGGGCGAGAGGAAAACAGCGGCCAGCAAATGCGGAACGCACGCAGTTTAGGAACTCGCTGACCGATGAGGATCGCAGACAGATTGAAGAACGCATACAGCAACTTCTCGACGACAACCCGACGCTATCCGTGACTAGTGCTCCGACACTGAACGCGAAGACACAGCCGCCTTCCGTTTCTGTCAAAGTGCTTGATGAATATTATTTTCTGAGAGACATGATCGCTTGACATCCGCCCTGCCCGCTCAACTCATCATCCATCTCGATTGGCGATAACGGGGGAGGCTGCTCATTTCTTGAGAGTTGTGTCCTTAGCATCGGCTTCGAGTGTGACTTCCACATGCGCTCCCGGTTTTAGGCTTACCTCCGTTTTCGTTCGTCAAGGTATTGTCGACGCGTATTTCCCGATACAGATGATCCGCACCCTCCACGGTGATCTGCGCTTTCTCCGGTTCACTAGGAAATGGGGACTTGATGATCTTTTCGACGGTTCCCGCACTGGGTCTTTCGTTCATGTTTTCCTTTCGGTTTGCAAATATGCTTCTCTCGCTGAAAAACCTAAGGCGGGAAAACTTCAGATGGACTGTCTTAGATCAGAAAACCTGAAAGAGGAGGATGTGGTACTCGCCCCAACCATGTATTGTAAGCATTCTAGTCGCGGAGCACAACGCTCGCTGAACTGTGCTCGATGTCCCCGGTGACAACTTCTTTTCGGGATTGGGAGGACTTCGGTAACGCGAGTGCCCAAACCGGTCGATTCGATGCTCATTTCACCGCCGAACTGATGTGGCGTTCCTGCATTCCCCTGATGCCAACGCCCGAACCGCCTGCACGAATTTCGGAATGCGTTCTGACGGTATTCCTTTCCCTTGATGAGCAACCTCAACATGAAGGCTTTCACCCTCGACGAACATTCGAATGTCCGCATTTTTTTCTTCCTGAATGGCGGTGGATATTTGTCAAACATTCTTGCACCAAACCGAAGATCGCAAGTTCCATATCGCTAGGGAGCCTTCCAACATTGTCGGCAATGTCCAATTTGATGGCTACGTCGCTGCGTTGGGCGAGTCCCTCTACGTACCAGTTAAGGGCTGAGGCAAGACCAAGTTCATCGAGTAGAGGTGGATGCAACAGAATAAGATGTGGTGCGTAGCTATGTCGTTCCGCGGCCGTGTGACATGGATTGAGGTAGCATGCGCGATTCGAGAGCTGCAATTAAGGCGAATTCAGCCTCGAACCGGACGCTCAGCTGTTGTTCAGTTTCCATCGCCTGCAAAATAACTATATGACGCGGTAATGCGAGATGGTTTGACCGATCACGGCGCTCGGCTGAAATGGTAGGGATGCGGGGGAGTCAAAGTCAACGAGCGGAGGGAAGGGGGCGCGGAAAGGCCGAACCCAGTATCACTTCGACCAAACCCGCGCGATCAACCACTGGTCAACAAGGGTTGCGCCGCAGCAGCCGCAAACGAATCATTCTATTGATGCGAAATTTCGAACTCGCTAGTCCGACCGGTATACCTTCTGACCACTTACCCCAACGGAGAGAGATAGGTCGTGCTCAATGAACCGCACCAGTCAGAGTTGATTGTGGGTCAAGGTAGCCGTAGCTCCAGAGAGTAGACTTCGCTGACTCCCACATCGCGCATAATCAACGGAGAGCCATCGGGAGTGATACCGTTCCACTCAGCTCCCCACGGCATTTGAGGACGAGGAATATCCTTCAAAACTGCGATTGTCTCAACACTCCGATCACTTATCTTCACCCGGCACAATTCAGACCAATTTTCTTTTGTTTCTGCAAAATAAACGTGTGTGCTATCTCTAGACCACTCCGGATACTGCATGGCGTTGCCCTGAATCAGCTCGGACCATTGTTTGCTATGTAGGTCGAACAACATGATTTTGCGACCGTCCGCAGAAAATGCCGAAATGTAGCTTCCATCGGGCGAAAAGCGAGGCGCGAACAGTCCGACTGATCCGGGCAGCGGTGACACTTCTCTGGATGCCAAGTCCACTATAGCAATGTCGAAATCCGATGGATTTCCAACCAGAGCGGTTCGCGACAATATCAACGATTTACCATCCTTCGACCAGTTGGGATCGTCTTCATTCCTGCTCTCTTCAGGTAGCAACGGCTGGGGTTCTCCTCCGTTCGCTGAAACGAGATATGTCCGCAAGTTCTTTCCTGCGTAGCCAGAAAATGCAATCGTCTGACCGTCGGGAGACCAGCGTGGCATCGCGGCGAAAAAAGGTCGACTGGTCAACTGCAACCGCTCGCTTCCATCAAGGCGACTTCGCCACAAGGTCATTTCCGGGTACTCAACATACGCAACCCACTGCCCATCGGCAGAAAAATCCAGTTCAGCAGCAGAGATTCCGCCAAGGTACTTAACAGGTTGCTTCTTCTGAATGTCGTAGCGCAACAGCTCACCGCGCTGCTGCTCGCCTACGATGAACACACGGTTCCCATCTTTTGCCGGAACGGGAGCTGACCACGTGAAACTGAGAGGGCCAGTTGTGAGCTTGACCGGATTTTCAGGTGCGCGGAATACTCCAGAACTCTCACGAACAGCCCAAATATCCGCCCTTCCCTCCTGAAACCCCGAAAAGAAATAATATCGTCCGTCCGCACTCCAATCTCCACAGCACGCAAAGTTAGTAAAGTTAGTGCCCATTGACGTAAGAACCCGATGCATCTGACCGCCAGAGACCGCCACTTCCGAAATGACGACGGAATCACCACTCACACTCGTCTCGCTAAAGCGGATGTACCTGCCTCCGGGCGAAAAATGCGGATACCTTGGCCAGCCTTCCACACTCGCGATCTTTCGGCTATTGCTGCCGTCCGCGTTAGCTAGGTAAAGATCGTGTGCCATGCCGTACACAAACTGTTTCCCATCCCGCGACCAAGCCCCGCCATGGTCATGTGCGATAATACTGCCGAGGCGATGGGGTGAACCCGCTGGAACCGGAATCAACCAAAACCCCGCCTGCGTGCCAGAAACCAAAGTCCCCTCGCTAGGAGCATAGCTTTGGATAAGTACCTCCGACTGAGAAGGTGCTGTGTCATCAACCAAGATATTTGGCAGTTTCACTGGGATGTATGCTACCTCGCCGCCGTGTGAAGACACTTCTGCAAGAACCGAGTGACCATCAATATACTCGGTAAAGTACACTCGCAGTCCGTCGGTCGCGATATCCCGATCTTTCGGGGCATTGTCGCGAGTGAGTTGAGTAATTGAAACGAGCTGGGGAGGAACCAATGGCGGGTGGCGTAGCCACCAAGCCAGAAACAACAACACCGCGAGTCCGATTGCGGCTAGTGCGACTCGCTTTCGATGCGGCCCTGGTCCTCTGCGTAGAGTCGTAGTCGCGGATGTCTGACCTGACGAAGATTCAGTGTCCCTTTTCAAACGTCCTAAGTCGGTTCGAATGTCAGAGGCATGTTGGTATCGGAGATTTCGATCCTTCTCTAAAGCCTTATCGACAATGCGTTCGAGTTCCGGGGGCACATCGGGATTCAGTCGTACCGGGACCACAGGAATATGCTCCAGAATAGCGTTGAAGATCAACGCCGAAGTCTCTCCGCGAAACGGCAGCGTGCCCGTACACATCTCGTACAGAACTGCACCAAAAGAGAACAAGTCAGTCCGTGCATCGAGTTCCTTCCCTCGCACCTGCTCCGGCGACATATAAGCAACTGTCCCCAGAGCGGTGCCGGGGCTGGTAAGGTTCTCCTCTGATCCGATGGTCGGGGCGCTCATGGCAACGCTCTCTGGCTTGAGGGAGACCTTCGCGAGCCCGAAATCGAGAATCTTCGCCTGACTGCGAGCAGTCACGAAAATGTTCGCGGGTTTGATGTCGCGATGAACGATGCCCTTCGAATGTGCAGCATCGAGAGCGTCGGCAATCTGGATGCCCAAATCGAGCACCGTTTCAATCTCCAGCGGGTTGCCACTGATCCGGTGCCGGAGCGTCTGCCCCTCCAGCAGTTCCATTGCGATGAAGGTTCGTCCATCCGCCTCGTCAATCTCATGGATCGTACAGATGTTCGGGTGGTTCAGAGAGGACGCAGCCTTGGCTTCCCGTTGGAAGCGGCTGAGAGCTTGTGGATCGTTGGCGAGTTCGTCGGGCAAGAACTTCAGAGCTACGTGGCGACCGAGCTTGAGGTCTTCGGCTTCATACACCACGCCCATGCCCCCGCCGCCGATCTTGCTCAGGATGCGGTAATGGGAGACCATCTGACCCACAGGTTGGGAGGGCGTAGCCATTGAGAAGACATGTTAGGTGGGAGCAAAGGTGACGGTCAATGCTGACCAGCTTAGGATGTTGCACGTACTCGCAGACATGTCATTGCTATCATTGCGTTGACGGTTGCCCTGCTTATGTTGGATATTGAGACGGAATGGACGTTGAACGCATTATTGACGACATCGAGCAGCTACAGGAAATGTTCGAAGCGCCGGACATTAGACCGCTCAGCGCAAGCGACATCTCTGCCGCAAATCGAAGGCACGACAAGAAGCTCGCGCACAGTCCTTGGTTTCGGCTTTGGCTGACGTAAGGCGCGTGTTGCCGAACCGAACCCCCGGGTGCTGCAACTAAGCGAAATCGAAAGCTAAACTTTCACGGGAATTTCGAACACGAATCGGGGAGACCTATTCGCGCATCGAACTTGAGTGTCTTTCGGAGGAGATCAGAATGGAAAGCACTATTTCCACCAAGGACCTGAAATCCAAACTTGACCAGAAACAAATCACGGTGGTCGAGACGCTCGCGCCCGAACGCTACCGCGAAGCGCATATCCCCAGAGCCTTTAAAATCCCACCTGAACGGATTAAGGAACTCGCTCCGCAGTCGTTGCCCAACAAGGACACCGAGATCATCACCTAGTGCACGAACAATCATTGACACGCCAGTGAATACGCTGCCCGTGAATTGGCGGCGATAAGAATGTGGCGCACTATCCCGACGGCAAGCAGGCTGGATCAAAGCCGGACTGCCAGTGGAAAAGGCAGCATAAGAAATCACTGCAACCGCAAGCCTGAGGGTCAACAGTCCAGATCAACTCGAATACTGAGGAGTTGCGTCCCGAAGAGACGCACCGCTCGCGAGTTCCCCGCGCTGCTCGGCAGATCGCTCGCCAGCCAGCGTTGACGTTCACGTGGATCATCGTCGGGGAGCAGATGGGCAGTGCCCGTGTGCCATCGAGTCCTAAATCCTTCCCGCAGTTTCAGTCGTACACGCGGATCACGTTCAATGTTGCGAACGTATCCCGCCTTCGTGCCATGCTCTGCCACCAGCCAGAATTGGCTTCCGATACGTCCATCCCCTACCGGAGTGCGCCGTGGCTTCCCGTCTTTCTCCCTTTTGTTTCGAGCAACGCATATCCGGGTAGAGGCAATCCCACCGCGAGCCGAGCTTGATCGGTGGGTTCAGCACGTATTTCTGAAGAGTGTGGACAATGCGGTGTTTCATTTCGCGTCCTTCGCGCACATAACGTTGATGTCGCGATTCTCAAGGACAGGTTTTGGAAAACCTCTCTTCGTTACGCTCAGCATGGCACGACCTACGCATTCAGTCGTTGTCACGTAGTTCCGGGAAAAGCGTTTTGAGTAGTGGATAGAAAGGTCTCACAACAGCGTAGAATGCGCTATACCACGCCGTCTTCGTGCGAGCCCCGTAAAGAGGCTGAATGTACGCGGGGCGAAACAAGTACACAGCTTTAAATCGCATCTGCAATATCGCGTTTTCGGTTTTGCCTTTTACCCGTGCCCACAT
>Ga0209168_10001090_pt1 | contig 22327 bp, 23 predicted proteins | sample Coa_R1_FD_187156 | JGI IMG/M metagenome (GOLD analysis project Ga0209168, IMG submission 187156) | Surface soil microbial communities from Centralia Pennsylvania, which are recovering from an underground coalmine fire - Coalmine... | ecosystem: Environmental > Terrestrial > Soil > Unclassified ...
GAAACGTTCGACATGCTTCGGAAGAACATCATGCTTAACAAGGGCCGCAATATCACCTTACTGAATGTCGCTGCAGCAGCGAGTTCGGGCCTGACAGTAATGCGAACAATTGAGAATCTCTCCATGTCAAGTTTGGTTTGGCATCGCGCTGACGCACGAGCTGTGCAAGTACCCATCGAGACAGTTGCGATTGACAGTCTCATCGAGAGAGGAGAGCTACCGCCGCCGAAGTTTGTAAAAATCGACGTTGAAGGCGCTGAAGGCCTCGTTTTGCAGGGGATGGCACACACAATTGCCCGCATAAAACCCGTCATATTTCTCGAGTGCTCCGATATCGGGCGACAAACCTCCTGGTCGCTCCTTTGTGATCTCCACTACCGGTGTCAATCGACAACGACGTGCGAATGGGTGGACACCTTTGACGAGTACCGCCATTCTGACTTTCTGTGGCTTCCCCAGTACGCCTGAATGAGAGACTCCAGGTTCTCAAGGCAAGCCATCCAACCAGCGCTCAGATCACCCTCGACTCCAGCTCCTCTAAGGACTCGACCCGGGGAAGGCCGCGGTCGCAGTATGCTCCGGCAACATCGAACAAGACCGCCTGCATTCCAAAGCGGGTTGCGCCGAGGTAGTCGACCGAATAAACATCGCCTATGTAGATGCTCTCGGCGGCGGAAACTCCGAGGCTGCGGACAGCTGCCTCGAAGATCGCGGGGTGCGGTTTCTCTTTTCCAACGATGCCGGAATCAGTGATGGTCTCGAAACAATCCGCGATTCCGCAGCGGGCGAGAACTTCGGCAATTTTTCCGTCCGCGTTGGAGATCACTGCCAGCCGATAGTGTGTGGCTAAACGCTGCAAAGCTTCGCGAGTTCCGGGGCGAATTTCGCACCAGTTGGCGGAGATGCGCGTGCGTGAAACCAGATCTCCGTGCAGGGAATCGTCTGAAAGTTGAAGATCTTCCAACAGATGGGAATAGAAAATTTGCCAGAATCCGTGGTCGATCGCGGAGTGGCTTTCCAGTAGAGAGTCGAATTCACACTTGGTCCGGCGCTCGACTTCTTTCAACTGATCGTCTGACGGGAAGATTCGCTTTTCGTGCAGTGCATGCAGCATCCGCTTGCGATCGGGGAAGAGAAGGGTGTTTCCGACATCGAAAAAAAGCGCTTTGGCGGGCATCGATCAAAAGTATAAGTGCAGGGCCGGTGGCGAGTGTTTAGTGTACGGCCACTAAGGTGTAATCACTGACCATCGGTTTGCGGTATCATTCAACTGGAATGGCTAAGAAATCCACCATCGAAGTCGCGTGCCCATGTTGCGGTGCGGCGCTGAAAGTGGACGCCGGAAACGGAACCGTGATTTCTCACGTCGCTCCGCTGAAGCCGAAGATGTTCAATGATCTTGATGAGGCGGCGCGGGCCATGAAAGAGCAGGATACGCGGCGGGATTCGATTTTTCGGCAATCGGTCGAAGCTCAAAGAAACGCCTCGGATATTCTGGAAAAGAAGTTTCAGGAGGCACTGCGGAAGGCCAAAGAATCGCCTGATACGGGGAGGCCGATCCGAGATTTTGATCTGGATTGAGACTGAGGTGGACGGGCGAGGGCGCTCGTCTCTTCTCACGTGGCGCAATAAAAAGGCCGCCGAGCGGCGGCCCTAACTCAACTTCCTCGCAGAACCTAAAGGGTCGATTCAATCTCGAAGCCCCAGGCTTCCAGTAAGGGCTCAGGGATGTACTTAGAATTCTTGTTACGGCGCGCCCATTCGCGCAGCCGAGTAGACCGCAAATACTGGTCAGGAGTGAGTTTGTACTCTTTCACTACCTGTTCAAACTCAGTGACTGTTGGGACAATCGGGCCGATGGGCTCCGGTTTACCCCAGTTTGGATTTCCCCGCCTCTTAGCCATGAATGTTCCTTGGTTAGGATTTTTTACTGTTAAACACCTTAGATTCCCACGACTTGTAGAAGGATTCCAAAAAATCCTTTATCGGTACACAGAATAAAAACTGAAGAAAACTGCAGGACAGCACACAGAATGAAAGCCAGCCGGAACGTCGATTCTACGATAACCCGATGCAAAGTCAATGATGAGGTAGTTCCAAGCCGATAACCATATGAATCAATGGGGCTTAGCAAGCTTTAGATTAGCTTTTCGGGAAAATGTAGCTATTTAAATTACTCCCGTAACCTGATTCTAAAGCATCAGTATTTCAGCAACAATCCTCTTACTGCTACATTCATTTTAGGCTTCTGTGTCTTCTTTCGCGCAACCCGGATTGCAGTCGCTGCTGCTGTGCTCGGATGACTCTGTCGTCCGCGTACTTCGCCGCGTGCTGACTGATTTGGAGATCGGGGTAGAACACTGCACCGACATAGACAGCGCCATCCAAAGGCTTACGCGACAACGATTTGAAGCGGTCATAGTGGACTGCACGACGCAGGAAATAGCTGCCAAGATCTTGAAAGGCACTCACTCTGCCCCAGCTAACAAACGGGCGATTGCTGTCGCCATCATTGACGGCCAGTCTGCCCTGAAAAGCGCCTTCGAACTAGGCGCTCATTTTGTTTTGTTTAAGCCCATCTCGCTGGAGCGTACCAAAGCGAGCTTCCGGTCTGTCAGGGCCTTAATGAAACGGGAACGCAGGCGTCACTCGCGTATTCCGGTAGAACTCCCGGTCAAATTGCATTCGCAGAATCCTTCCCGGACGGTCGAAGTCGTGACCGCTGACCTGAGTGAAAACGGAATTGCGATAAAGTCCAGATCAAAGCTGCCTGCAACTTTCCGAGTGCGCTTCACCTTGCCTGGAGCGGTGAATGAGATTGACTGCCGAGCCGAGGTGGCATGGCACGGAAACGATCTGCAGGGAGTGCGTTTCTGTGAGCTTTCCGACGACCAAAGCTCACGAATCAAATCCTGGATATTCCGCCAGTTGCAGGGCGGCGACGCCGATGATCCGCCGGTGAATTGCAGGCTCACGGACTTGAGCTCGAACGCATGCTACCTGGAGACAGAGTCTCCGTTCCCGGTGCGCACCCGGCTGCAGATCGTGATGAAAGCGCGGGAGCTGGAAGTACCGGTCGAAGGCATAGTTCGGATTATGCACCCTGGAGCAGGGATTGGGGTGCAGTTCACCCGCCAGAATGCGGAAGAAAAAAAGAGAGTGGAAGAGTTTATCCACACGCTGGTGAACAGCGAAGGCGCTGTTCCGGAGATCGAAGTTCGTCCGGATGCCATCGACAACAGTCCCAGCGCATTTTCCGCTGCTCATGTTGATGGAGACCATGATCCATTACTCTCGTTGTTCCACCTGGGCAGCGAGCTTCCACCCGATGAATTCCATGCCGAACTGCGCAAACAACGCGGTGTGACGGCTGAAGCCAGAGTTTAAGGCTACGCTTTAGAAAAGCTGCTGGCGGTGTACCCCACGACGAACGTCACCACAGTTCCAATCGCTACCCACCACGTCCACGGCACTCTACTGAGTTGCCATAGATAGAGCTCGATGATGAATCCGCAAAGCATGCCGGCCATAGCCCCGTACTGAGTTGCGCGGCGGGTGAGCACGCCCAGCATGAAAACACCCAGCATCGCACCATAGGCGATCGATGCGATTTGCAATCCCACTTCAACTACGCGGCTGACGTGTTGCAGAGACAGCACCGCGAGAAGGAATAGGATAGTCGCCCAGATGAAAGTTGATAGCCGGGAGAGCCGCATTTTTTTCTCTTCGGAAATTGTCGGCCGCAGGCGTACATAAAAATCCAAAATAGTGCTGGATGAAAGCGAGTTCAATGCCGCGCTCAAATTCGACATGGCTGCTGCAAGAATGGCCGCAATCAATAGACCGGAAATTCCATGCGGCATCCGAGTGACGATGAAAGTGGGATAAATCCAGTCCGCTTTGCCGAAGTGCGCGGAAGGCAGCATGTAATAGGCAAACAGCATTACCCCGAGTATCAGGAACAGGCCGAACTGAAACAGTATCGCGGCGCCACTCGAAAGCAATGCCGCAACCGATTGCCGCTGGCTGCGAGCGGCGAGCAATCGCTGAACAATGAGCTGATCGGTGCCGTGGCTGGCGGTAGTTAGAAATGCGCCGCCGATTACTCCCGCCCAGAAAGTGTATGGTTTCCAGAACGTCAGGCTGAAATCGAACATCCGCAATTTACCGCTTGCGGCCGCGATCTGATGAATGTGCGACCAGCCGCCGGGAACGTAGTGAATAATAGTCGCAACCCCTACCAGCGTCCCGCCGACGTAGATTGCAGTCTGGATCACGTCGGTCCAGATCACTGCCGCCAGACCGCCCTCGAAGGTGTAGATGAGAGTTAAAACTGTGATGATCGCGATGGAAGCTATCTCACCGGTTCCCAGTGCAATCGAGACCACGATCGATACTGCATAAACGCGCACGCCTTCGGCTGCGGCCCGGGTCAAGAGAAATAATCCAGATGTTACCGTGCGCAGGTGCGGTCCGAAGCGCCGCTCAATGAGTTCATAAGCGGTAAATATTTCTCCGCGAAAATAATGTGGCAATAACACAAAGCTGATGATGAAACGCCCCACGACATATCCCATGACAACTTGCAGGAAAGTGAGATTGGTGTCGTAAGCCAGTCCGGGAATGCTGATGATGGTCAGCGTGCTGGTTTCTGCGGCAACGATCGACAGCGCAATTGCCCACCAGGGAATGTCGCGTCCGGCGAGAAAGTAGTCGCGCAGGGTGCGCTGGCGTTTGCGGAAACGCATTCCGAACAGCGTGATGCCAACCAGATAAATGGTAATGATCGCAAAATCAATGGAGTTCAGGCCCATGTCTCGATTTAGCCTAGCGTGAATCTGCTCGCGATTTGCGATTTGACGAATGGGGTATCAAGAGAGTGATCAGTTTGACTTCCGGCCCACGAAAGCCACTTACCACGTTAACGTCGGATTCCTAAGATGATTCGGGAGGAACATCCATGACGATCTTAGACAGTCAACGGGGCCGAGTGGTCGATGTGAACGGCGGCACGATGGTGCGGCTGATCGCACTGGGCATTTTAGGGCTGGCGCTGATAATCGCATTATTCAATTCTGTGACGCGCGTAGGAACGGGACACGTCGGCGTGTTCACGTTATTCGGCAGGGTCACGGGCGAATCGCTTGCAGAGGGGATGCATGTAATCAATCCGTTGAAGACCAACAATGAACTATCGGTGCAAACGCAAACCATCAAAGAATCGGCCAGCGTGCCTTCGAGCGAAGGTCTGATGATGAGCCTGGATACATCGCTTATTTACCACCTCAATCCTGATCGAGCCGCTGAAGTTTTTCAGAAGACCGGCGCCGACTACGAAGATAAGCTCGTGGAACCCATGCTGCGGGCCGCGATCCGCGAATCGACCGCGTCGCACACTGCCAATGCTCTGTATACAGGGGAGCGCGAGATGGTGGCGAAACAGATTTTTGATCAGCTCACGGTCGAGCTGAACCAGCGCGGCATCACCGTGGAAAACGTTCTTCTCCGCGATATCCAACTTCCCGCACCCCTCAAAGCCTCTATTGAAGCCAAGCAACAAGCCGAGCAGGAGGCGCTGGCCATGAATTTCCGGCTGCAAAAAGAAACACAGGAAGCGCAGCGCAAACGTATCGAAGCGCAAGGTGTTCGCGACTTTCAGCAGATCGTGGCTCAAGGCATAAGCCCACAATTGCTGCAGTGGAAGGGAATTGAAGCTACAGAATTGCTGGCCAAGAGTTCCAACACTAAGGTAGTGGTTATTGGAAATAGTAAAAATGGGCTCCCGCTAATTCTGGGTCAGTAGAAAGGCTGCAGCCCTTACCCGGCGACGGCTTCTTTTTCTTCGTCTTCGAGGATGCCGAAGGCGGCGTTCATCATCTCCTCGTCTACTGTGCGGTTCTTTGCTGTAGCTTCAGCGAGAGGAATGGAAATAATTTTGTTGGCACGCAAAGCGGCCATTCGTCCGAATTCGCCTCGATGGACCATGTCGATTGCGCCCAATCCGTAGCGGGTGGCCAGCACCCGATCGAAGGCAGTGGGTGTACCACCGCGCTGAATATGACCCAGCACGACCGTACGGGTCTCAAAGCCAGTGCGCCGTTCGAGTTCCTGAGCCAGCGTGTTAGCAATCCCGCCCAAGCGCGCGTGCCCGAACTCGTCTTTTTCTCCGCCTTGCAGGACGGGGCCATTCTTGCCCTCGGCAAACTTTGCGCCTTCTGCGACGACGACGATGCTGAAATAACGTCCACGCTCGTGACGGCGGCGAATCTTTGCGGCGACCATCTCTACGTCGAAGGGCTGCTCCGGAATCAGGATCACGTCTGCGCCACCTGCGATGCCGCTGTAGATCGCAATCCAACCCGCGTCACGGCCCATGACCTCAACCACCATTACGCGGTTATGCGCTTCGGCGGTGGTATGGACGCGGTCAATGGCTTCGGTAACGACATTCACCGCAGTGTCAAACCCAAAAGTAAAATCAGTCCCCGCGAGATCGTTATCGATTGTCTTAGGCACGCCGACGACTTTCACGCCCTTATCGAAAAGCTTGGTTGCAACTGACAAGGTGTCGTCGCCGCCGATCGCGATCAGCGCATCCACGCCGTTCTTCTTCAAAGTGGCAATGCAGGTATCCAGGCCATCGGGCTTCTTTGCAGGGTTGGTACGCGAGGTGCGCAGAATGGTTCCGCCGCGCGGCAGAATACCAGCCACGCTTTGCAGGTCGAGCGGCATGGTCTGGTTTTCCATTACTCCGCGCCAGCCCTCGAGAAAACCAACGAACCGGTCTTCGTAATGAAAACTGCCTTTGCGAACGACGGCACGAATAACTGCATTCAGCCCGGGGCAATCGCCACCACCCGTCAATATGCCAACCTTCATCGCCTATTCCTCCGTGACTGCAATATGGATTTTCCGGAAGCTCGCGGGAAGCCGGAAGACACTACCGGCACGTTCACCATGGCACGGAAAGATTAGATTATCATCCGCGGGACTCGGGTGAAAGGCGCGGAGGTATCGCAATTTCCAATCTGGATAATCGATCACGCTGGTCGAGAGAGTAAACCTGGCCCCGTTTTATTGACATAAATTTCTAGTACACTCGTCGCAAGATGCGCGTTCTGGGAATTGATTGCGGCACCGAGTGCACCGGCTACGGAGTGGTTGATCTCGACAGTCGCGACAAGTTGGGGTGCGTATCGTTTGGCGGAATTCGGCTTTCGCCGCGCGAGCCGTTGTCAACCCGGCTTTCGACGGTTTTCGAACGCCTCAGTTCTCTGATTCAGGAATTCCAGCCGGATCGGGTTGCGATTGAAGAAGTGTTTTATTCTGTGAATGCAAAATCCGCGCTGAAGTTGGGCCAGGTTCGCGGTGTTGCTATGCTGGCTGCATCATCGCAGAAACTTCAAATCGGTGAATATGCGCCATTGACCATCAAGGCTTCGGTTGTCGGCTATGGTCGCGCCGAAAAAGAGCAGGTGCAGTTGATGGTCGCCAGACTGCTTTGCCTGGAACAAGTTCCCGAACCTGCCGACGCGGCCGATGCGCTGGCCATTGCGATTTGTGATCTGCACACTCAGGCCACGCTGACGCGCCAGAGCGCGGCGTCGGGCGTCCAAGTCGGATCCTAGACGCCAGACACTATTGCGTGGACGGGAGGCATGGCTTCAGCCGTGCCGTTTACGCCTTCTTAGAATTTAGGGGGCTTTAGCCCGGCACGCCCTTTCAGCTTTCCCACAGTACGCATGATCTGTCTTGTTCATCCATTACAGACTTTTCAGACGTACTGTATTCAAATACCTCTCCCAGAACGGGGGCCGACGATTACCAAGCCGCCACCAGATCGTACGTCCTTCGGCACCGGCGTCTATTTCATTACCGCGAGTGCCGCCGGTCACCGATCCATCTTTCAAACTGACAGGATGGCTCGCCTTCTCATAGACACGCTCTATTTTTATCGATGTGAGCACAGATTTTTGATCCACCGTTTTGTGGTGATGCGGGATCATTTTCATTTGTTGTTATCGCCGGTGGATGCGGATTTGCCACGCGCTGTGCAATTCATAAAGGGAGGGTTTTCGTACCGCGCGAAAAGAGTTGGGCGTGAGTTTTGAGATTTGGGAGCGCGGGTATGTGGACCATCGCATTCGAGATGCCAATGATTACCGTCGGCACGTTGAATACATCGATCAGAATCCGGTAAGGGCGAGGATTGTAGCTGACCCTGGGGAGTATCCTTATTCCTCGGTACATCCAGGCTTCGAATTGGATCCTTGTCCTGAGGGGCTGAAGCCCCGTTTATCACTGACGGGCTAACGGCACGGCTGAAGCCGTGCCCTCCCGATTGTGCCGCTGGACGGGACGACTGGCGCGTACCCTCTCGATTTGTGCCGCTGAACGGCACGGCTGGCGCCATGCCCTCCCGTTTCAGACGCGTTCGATTGTGACCGATTTCAACACCACATCTTTGTTCGGACGATCATTGCGGCCGCGAGGAACGTTGACGATCTTGTCGACAACGTCCTGTCCTTCGACGACCTCGCCGAAGATTGTGTGCTTACCGGTTAGCCACGGAGTTGGCGCGACCGTAATAAAAAACTGCGAGCCGTTGGTGTTCGGACCCGCGTTGGCCATGGCCAGCTTGCCCGGCATGTCGAACTTGTGGGGAGAGCCCTTGGTCTCATCTTCAAACTGATATCCAGGTCCGCCGAATCCGGTACCAGCCGGATCGCCGCCCTGCACCATGAAATTAGGAATTACCCGGTGAAAAATCGTGCCGTCATACAGCCGGTCCGAGCTTTTCTTACCGGTGCTGGGATGCTTCCATTCGCGTTTGCCCTCGGCAAGGTCGATGAAGTTCTGCACCGTTTTTGGAGCATCTTTCTCGAAAAGGCGACACACGATCGTGCCTTCAGAGGTGTCGAGAGTTGCATAAGTGCCGGGCTGACGTGCCATGAATGATCCTTTCAAAATATATTTAGTCATTGAATCATCGGGTCATTGAGTCATTGAACAAATTCCAATGATTCAATCCCTCAATGATTCAATGACTGAATTCTTCTACTTCGGAGTACTGGTTTTTGGCGCCGCCGGCTTCGGGGCGGCTTTGTGCACAGGTTTGTGTACTGGCGCGTGCGCTCCGCCGGCATGCAGGATGGTAACTTTCACGATCTTTGGCGGATCGTTCGGGCGATCGTTTCCATTGCGCGGCAGGCGTGCGATTGTTTTTACTATCTCCACACTGGGATCATCGCACTGGCCGAAGATGGTATAGCCGCCATTCAAACTGGGGTAGGGGACTTCAGTGACGAAAAACTGCGAGCCGTTGGTGTCCGGGCCAGCGTTCGCATACGCCAGCCGTCCGGGGCGATCGAACTGCAGGTCGGGCGAAGTTTCGTTTTTGAACTTGTAGCCGGGGTCGCCCTCGCCGGTGCCAATCGGATCGCCGCCTTGAATCATGAAATTCGGGATCACGCGATGGAAAATCGTTCCGTTGTAAAGCGGCACGCCGTGCATTTTGCGTCCGGTTGCAGGATTGGTCCAATCTTTGGTGCCGCGAGCGAGCCCGATGAAGTTGGCGACTCCGATCGGCGCCTTGTCAGGAAAAAGCACGCAGGTCAGCTTTCCCGCTGTGGTATCGATAATCGCCGTAGGCGGGAGCGTTGTTGCCGCAGATGGTTTCTTGGCGACCGGCTTCTTCGCGGCCGGCGCTGCAGTTTGCGACACAAGCTGCAGCGAAGAAAAAGCAATCAGAACGATAAGCAGTTTGCGCATGGTTGCTCCTGGCATGGGTTGGGCGTCAAGACAGAAATAGCATTGTACGACAGGGAAGACCTAACCACAGAGGGCACAGGGTTGCACAGAGGAAAGCCACAGAGGACAGCCTTGCCTGACTTTAAGGTTGCGGGGGACCAAGAGTTTCGGTCGCGAGCTGAATGCAAGTTTCGAGCGGTTGGTCGGTGTTGATGATGGTTTTTGAGAACGTGATCTCTTCGAAACGCGACTTGACCTTCAAGTACAAATCAAAATTGCGATTCGCGGCGATATGATTGGGATTGTCACTCAGGCGCTTGCGCGCCGTGGACTCCTCGCACGTACATTCCAGAATTCGCCATTGCTGGCCGACGGCTTCGGCAAAGCCGGTGGCGCGTTTCAATTGATAATTCTGTGAGAAGGTCCGGCCGTCTAGGAATAGAATTCGCGACGGATCTTTGCGGAACAAATATCCCGCCACCTTGAGCATGACTGCCATGCAGAAGTCATCCTGTTCTGTGGAATACTCAATGTCGGGCGGAGAGAAAAGGGCGGCCCGCACCTGATCTTTATCGATTACCGTTCCCCCAAGCTTCGTCGCGAGCGCGCGGCTGAGCGTGCTCTTGCCGGTGCCGGGCAGGCCAGCCATCAGAATCAGCATGCAATGAGGATAGCTGAGGAAGTAACAGAAATAGAAAAGCCCTGCAGAGCTCGCGTGAGCGCCACAGGGCCTGATTCGTAAAACTGCCTACGGGACGTCGACTTCCGGCAGCCCAACCGTGGTGAGCTCAGAGAGTGCTTTGTTCACGTCCTCTTCTGCGGCGAACATGCGGGTGGCGCGCCAGTCGTCATAAGCGCCGGCAACCATAATGTGGAAGCACCACTGCCGCCGCTCTTCTTCGGGTTCAACCAATCCCATTTCTTTAAGCGGGCGAAGATAGTTTTCCATCCACTTCACTTGAGCTTTCGTCATGCCGCGGCGTTGCAGATCGACAGTCAACCCGGCGAGGTGCGATGAAGCGGTTTCGCCTCGCTCGGGAGCCGCATTGCGATTGTGGCGGCGAAGCTTTTTCTGCACTAGCACCGTGCGCACGGCGGAGTTCACTTGGATCTGTTCGTGAAATTCTTTGTAGTAGGCCTCACTGAGGTCGTTTACGAAGTCAAGCGTCCAGGTGCGGCAATAGCGCCGGTTAGGATCGAGTGACGGTTGAATGCGAAGCGTCTGGCCGGGAACGATTGGAACCAGATCGCCGCTGGCCTTGAGCTTCTCCAGCTGCCTATCGTCATAAATGCGCGGAAGGTTTAGCCGGTCGATCTCTTCATTCTGCAAAAGCAAAGATTCGTGCGATGGCTTGAATAAGGGATTCCATGGAATGCGATGAATGCGGTGCATCCGGTGATAACGAGGCGAAACCATCGGGCGAACAGCAAACGCCTGGCAGCTCAGGACCAGAGTGACGAAAAATGAAATGGCGTATTTCTGAATTCTCATTGGCTGACTTGACAGAAGGCGCTCAAGGTGTTCATTCCAGGGCTTCATTCTATGACAGTTCCTGAAAAATCCAAGCACAAAAGTTTAAACGTAAGCATTACCTTGGACCATCACCTGTAACTCCTAGCTGGTTACCTCCCGTTACTCAGAATGTCGGACGCATATTCAGATTGCAGCTAAGATGCCGTTCAGAGTAGCTGGGTGGCCGGGCAGCATCTTCTTTGGATTCAACGGTCTTCGAGTGGCATTCGGCAAAGCGCCCGTCCGTCACGGGTTTCGGGGGATAGAAACAACCGAAAAGTGGCAAACTTTTTCGGTCACGTTACGAAAAGTGTCAACGGTAACAGGCGGGGGCATTGGGCGCTTACGGGAGCAAAGCTTTTGAGCGCAGAGATCGCAGAGAAAAGCCAGAGAGCGCTGAGAAAACTAGCTTCAAGATAGGAAGCATTTCCGCAGCGGGGGGCTGGGGCCACGTATATTGCGTCCACGCTGCGTTAAAGATTTTCTCCGCGATCTCTGCGGTTAAAGGCTTTTGCTTTTACCGTCTGAACAAATCGCCGAGCGCTTGCTTCATCACCGCGCCGCCAACTTCAGAGATGGAGCGAGTCAACGGAATGTCTTTCGGGCAGGCCTCGACGCAGTTTTGCGCGTAACCGCACTCCTGGATTCCGCCATCGCCCATGAGCGCTGCCAGCCGTTCGCGTTTCAGCGCAGCTCCTGTCGGATGAGTGTTGAACAGCCGCACTTGCGAAATTGTCGCAGCGCCCACGAAACCGGTGTGCTCGTTGAATTGCGGGCACACTTCCATGCAGCAGCAGCATGAGATACAGCGCGAGAGCGGGTAGGCGGCTTCTTGTTCCTGCATGGTAACGCGCGGGCCAGAGCCGAGATCGTAAGTCCCATCCACCGGTACCCATGCTTTCACACGCTTTAAGTTTTCGAAGAGCACGCTGCGATCAACCGCTAGATCGCGCACCACAGGAAATTTCGACAACGGCTCAAGCTTGATGGGCTTTTCAAGATTATCCACCAGAGCCGAGCATGCCATTCGCGCTTTGCCGTTGATCAGCATGGCGCATGATCCGCACACCTCTTCCAGGCAATTGGAATCGTATGTTATCGGTGTAGTCGGCTTGCCGTCGCGCGTGATGGGGTTGCGCGCGATCTCCATCATCGATGAGATGACATTCATTCCGGAATGCCAGGCCAGTTCGAATTCCTCCCAGCGCGGGCTAGTGTCAGATGCATCCTGGCGGCGAATTTTAAAGAGCACAGTTCTGTCAGCCATGAGGTTCGTAAATATTTTACGTGATCTCATTCCTTCACGGCGGCGGGCGATACAGAATCCCCAAATTTGGCATTTCTGCTGGCCGCTGTATATGCTGTCGATCAGTGGCCCGAACTATGGCGCGTACGATGGCTCGAACTATGACCCGCGAAGGAAGCGTTGGATCGCGTCAGGAGATCCTGCGCGCCGCCGCCCGCCTGTTCCAGCAGCAGGGCTATGACGCAACTTCAATGAACGATGTCGCAGCCGCCCTCAAGCTAAGCAAAGGCGGCCTGTATCACCACTTTCAGAGCAAAGAAGAAATCCTTTTTAACCTGATGAGTCACGCCATGGACATCACCGAAGAGCGCGTGATTGCCCCCGCGAAGCTAACTCCAGATCCGGAGGAGCGGCTGCGAACTGTCATCCGCCGGCACATTGCGGTGGTGCTGAGCGAGCGCGATCGCGAGATCACCGTGATGCTGCATGAAAACCATCCGCTGTCACCAGGCCTGCGCAAACGGATCAACTCGCGCAAAAAAGATTACGTGCATTTCCTGGAAAACCTGATTGGCGAAGTGCAGCGGGCGCGCAGATCGGGTGGGACGGTAACCCCACGCGCGGCAGCCTTCGCTTTGCTGGGAATGATCAACTGGATCTATCAGTGGTACCGCCCTGACGGAAGCCTACAGGAGGAAAGTCTGGCGAAGCAGTACACCGAAATATTTTTCCAAGGCGCGTTTGTGTGAGTGAGGTAATCAAATTTGCGGATCTGGTACAAAGCCTTGGAGGCAAGCGGTACCAGGAATTTCTTCGCGTCCCTGCCATGAGCGCCGGAATCTATGTTCTGTCGGCAGGCGCGACCGACAAACAATCTCCGCACAAAGAAGATGAGATTTATTACGTGGTACGCGGCAAAGCCAAGATGCAGCTGGGCAGGGAAGATCGTTTCATCAGCCAAGGCGATGTGATTTTCGTTGAAAAGACGCTTGAACACTGCTTCTTTGAAATTGCCGAGGAGTTGGTGCTGTTGGTAATCTTCGCGCCCGCGGAAAGCAGCTGAGTTACTCGCAGCCGTTACCGCGCCTGGGGCATCGCGTAGTATCCCTCTTTGGCGGTTACATCCACACACGGCCGTATCGACGAGCGCCTGCAACTTGCCCGATCCACCAGCACTTCAATGTCGTTGTGCTGGCCGACAGCGGGCGCATGTGAAATGTAACCCAGGGTGTATTGGTTGCGGGCATCGCCCATCAATCGCGAATACGCGTCTTCTAGACCCGTGCGGGTAAGCTCATTGAAAACTTCTCCTCCGGTTGCGCTGGCGTACTTGGGCAGAATGTCGCTGTAGCCGAAGCGGGGAAGATGCAGCTTCGAAACCTTGCCGTAAACAGGAAGGGCGCTGCCGCCAACACCAATCGCGTAAACCATAATGTTATTGCTCAACAGCACTTTTAGAACGTCGCGATAGCTGGCATTGCTGTGATATTCGCGTCCGTCGCTGATAATGAAAATTACCTTGCGGCGCTCGCGCGGTCGCTTCGCAAGATCGAGCGCGGCCTTTAGAATGGCGTCATTCAGGACGTGCGATTCTTGCTGGGTCGCCGCGGCAGTGATGCCGGGATTGGGATCGACCGGCATGTTGTTGATGGTGGGGCCCTGAGGACCGAAAGGTCCGTCGGTAACTGGCGGCCCATTGTTTCTTCCGGTCGCGGTGGCCAAAGTGGCGAAACGCTCGGTCAGCTTCTCACCGGCGGCCATCCAACTGGAGATCTGGCCCACAACGTTGCTATAGCTGTAGATCGAAACTTCGTCGAACGGACTAAAGACACCCTCGAGCGCGGGAAACGTGTGGTTCACCTTCTGGACGTCCACATCTTTCATGCCAAGGTCGAAGATGATGGCCGCGGAAAGCGCAAAAGGATCGCTGGTAAAGAAATTTAATGTCTGCTTCTTGCCGTTTTCGCGAACGGTGAAATCCTTAGACAGCAGACCGCCCACTAGGTGTCCCGATTCATCTTTGACGGTTACCGGGATCATGACCTGGTTCACATTGGTTACGATCTTGAATAAATCATCCTGAGTATCTGAAGACGCAGTCGCGCCGCCTTGGGGAACCGTTTTGACGTTTAGTGGTGGGCGCGGGCCTGCTGGAACTTCATCCGATTGCTCCCGGGGCGGAGGTTCATTCGCTGCCGGCTGCTGAGGAGCGGGCGCGGTCTGCTGTTCTGATTGCGGAGTCGGTGGCGGTTGCGGCAAAGCCGCCGGGGGTTGCACCGCAGATGGTGCATCGGGAATGTTTTGGTTCTGTTGGCTGGGATTCGGCGCAGGTTTTTGCTCTGAGGTTTGTGACGGGGTTGAAGCCTGAGAACCGGTATCGGGATTTTGGCTCCCTAAACTGGATGAAGCCGTTATCATGACCGTCCCAAACACCAGAAACCAAATCACCAATCGTTTTAGCAACGCTTCCCCCGTATAAGTTCTGGCTATTGGGATGCTTGGACTTGCAGGTTTGGTGCATCTAAGTGATGAGAAGTAGACTACCAGAAACCACAGGAACCCAATTTATGGAGTCGTTGTTTCGCGTAAGGGCGTTTTGTATCCAACTCGTGCTGCTCGGCTTAGTCATAGGTATGCAGGTGGCCGTTGCGCAGGATGTCCAGATGGTTCCGGACCAGCAGGACCGGGAAGCCGCGGATAAGGCGCAGTCGCAGAAGGACAAAGACACGGACGACCAGCCGGTCACCACGTTTAAAGCCAATACGAACGTGGTCCAGCTCTTTTTTAATGTGAAAGACAAGAAGGGCGGGATGATCAGCAATCTGCCCAAAGACGCCTTCGAGATTTTGGAAGACGGCAAGCCTCAGACCATCAAGTATTTTTCCGCAGAGTCGCAACTGCCTTTAACGCTGGGAATTCTTATCGATTCCAGCGCCAGCCAGGAAAGGGTCCTGAGCATGGAGCAGGAAGTCGGGGGCGCATTCCTGACGCAAATCCTGCGCGAAAAAGACATGGCGTTCGTGATGGACTTCAACATCGGAGTCACCTTGGTGCAGGATTTCACCAGCAGCCCGCGCCGTTTAAAGGCGGCTTTAAACAGCGTAAAAATTGACAGTGGTGGCCAGGCGGTTGTGTCCGGGCTGCCTGGGCAAGGCGGTGGCCCAGTTCCCACTATCGGGCAACCCAAGGGCACGCTTCTTTACGATGCCGTGTATCTGGCATCGCACGATGAAATGGGGCAACAGGTTGACCGTAAGGCGATGATCCTGCTCACTGATGGCGAAGACCAGGGTAGCCAGTACAAGTTGCGGGACGCCATCGAGGCGGCACAGAAGGCAGATACTATTGTTTATGTTCTGTTGTGCGCGGACCGAGGCTTTTATGGCTTTGGCGGGTATAGCGGCGATAGCGATATGAAGAAGCTGACTTCTGAAACCGGCGGACGGGTGATCGAAGTGGGGAATAAGACCGAGAAGCTAAAGCAGGCGTTTGATCAAATATCCGAGGAATTGCGCAGTCAGTACAACATCGGCTACGTACCGACCAATTCGGTGAATAACGGCGGCTTCCGCAGAGTCCAAATCAAGTCGAAAGATGGTTACAAAGTGCAGGCCCGCAGCGGGTATTTCGCGCTGCCAGCGAAAGATTAAATGCCTCGGTTTCCTTCGTGTACCTTCGTGTCCTTCGTGGTTAATTGATTTTGTGCTTTATGCTAAACCCATTAACCACTAAGGACACGAAGGTACACGAAGGAAAACCAGCAAATGCAGAACTGGCTCACTGTTCTCAATTCTGAAGTTGTGGCTTGCGTGCAATGCCCAAGGCTGGTCGTTTATCGCGAGCAGATTGCGCGGGAGAAGCGGCGGGCTTACAAAGATTGGGAATATTGGGGCAAACCGGTGCCGGGGTTTGGCGATCCCAACGCGCGCGTGTTAATTATCGGACTCGCGCCGGGAGCGCATGGCTCGAATCGGACCGGGCGTCCGTTCACCGGCGATTCTTCCGGAAACTTTATGTACCCGGTGTTGCACGAAACCGGCTTTGCTAACCAACCCACTGCCACAAAGCGCGACGACGGTCTTGTGCTCAAAAATATTTACATTACCGCTGCGGCGCGTTGTGCTCCACCAGCAAACAAGCCGTTGCCGGAGGAGCTAGCGAACTGCTCGGCGTATCTGGATCGCGAGCTGCAGGGATTGAAAAAAGTAAAACTAATAGTCGCGCTGGGCAGAATCGGCTTCGAAGCTTATCTGAATTATTTAAAACGTCGCGGCGTAATCACTCGTAAGACTGAATATCTGTTCCAGCATGGGGCGAAGTACAAGTTGCCCGATGGCCGCACGCTGTTGGCGTCCTATCATCCTTCGAACCAGAACACGCAGACCGGCAAGCTCACCCGCAGCATGTTTCTGGAGATTTTTAAAGAAGCGGCAAGAATTGCCGATCAATAATTGGCGGTTCTTGCATTGTCGGATCCTCATCATAGAGGGGATAATTCATTCGGAATCCGTGGCGGAGCCGCCCTTTCTCAAAAACCCGACCATCACCGGCTCCGGCTCAAGACTGATACCCCAGAATTGTTCAACCCGGTGGTGGATCTCATCCCGCAATGCAATGATTTCCGCTGCGGTTGCGTTCCCGCGATTCACCAAAGCCAGGGCGTGTTTCGTCGAGATTCCCGCTTGGCCTTTAACATAACCTTTCTTGAACCCCGAGTTTTCCACCAGCCAGGCCGCAGAGATTTTCTTCTGTTGTGACAATGCCGGATAGCTGGGCACCTGCAAGTTTCGCTGCTTCGCCCTTTGCGATAGTTCATCAAACTGGGCTGCTGTCAGCACTGGATTCTTGAAGAAGGATCCGGCGCTATGGCTGTCGGGATCGCCGGGAGTGATCAGCATGCCTTTGCTGGCGCGTATTTCGAGGACGGCTTTCCGCAATTCGCCCAGCGTAGGAGGGTTCTCTCGACAGGCGAAATATTTCTGCAAGTCCGCATAACTCAGATTTGGGGATCCACCGTGGCGGAGCTCGTACGTCACTCTCAGAATGATGTAACGACCGCGTTCTCGCGTATTGAAGATGCTGCGGCGATAACCAAATGTGCAATCCGCCGCGTCCATCTCGCGGACTTCTTTTTTGCTGAGATCAAAAACCAGCACGGAAGAAATGGTTTGCGAGACCTCCTGGCCGTAAGCCCCAACGTTCTGCACCGGAGTCGCCCCGACACTTCCCGGAATTCCGCTCAGGCACTCGATTCCAGCTAAGTTTCGGGTGACGCAAAACGCAACCAGGGAATCCCAATCCTCTCCTGCGCCTACAATCAGACGGATCGTTTCACGCTCGTGGGTGTGATCAATCCCTGAAATCCCGATTTGCAAGACGAGGCCGAGCCAGCCATTATCAGAGATCAAAACATTACTGCCACCACCTAGAACGAAGAGCGGAAGCTTTCTGGCTTCTGCGAAACTGACCGCCCTATCCACGTCTTCGATCGATACAGCGAGCGCGAAATAACGCGCATTTCCGCCTACACCCAGAGTAGTCAATGGCGCCAGCGCGATATTCTCCTGAATTTCCATTGGACACCTGAGCGGGCGCGACAAACGCCCCCAGCGAAAGAAAAGATTGTAAACGGATCAGTGCGCGAAGCTAGGCTTGAGTGAATATGTCTTTCATTTTATCGAGAATGGATGTTCGCTGCGGTTTGTTCTCGACTTGAGTGATGCCCTGAAGTTCCTGCAGCAGCTCGCGCTGGCGCTTCGTCAGTTTGGTCGGGGTTTGCACCCGGACTTCAACAAACAAGTTTCCTTTGCCGTGACCGTTCAGTACGGGAACGCCTTTCCCGCGCAGCTTGAGCACGGTTCCCGATTGCGTACCTTCAGGAATTTTTAAGGTCTGTTCGCCCTCAAGAGTTGGAACTTGTATTTCGGTGCCGATTGCCGCTTGAGTGAAAGAAATCGGCACTACACAATAAAGATCATTGCCCTGACGATCAAAGAACGCGTGTTGTTTGACCCGCAACACAAGATACAGATCTCCTGGAGGGCCGCCGTGGACGCCGGCTTCTCCGACTCCGGAAAAGCGAATGCGGGTCCCGTCCTCGACTCCAGCCGGAATTTTTGCGTCAATGGTTTTCTGCTGAATGACGCGACCTTCGCCCCGGCAATTCGCGCAAGGGTCGTTGATTACGCTGCCGGCGCCGTGGCATGAGGGGCAGGTGCGGGCAATGCTGAAAAATCCCTGCTGATATCTAACCTGGCCGCGCCCGCCACAGGTGCGGCAACTCGCGGGAGCTTTGCCCTGCGCGCTTCCTGAGCCGTTGCACTTCTCGCAAAGCTCATGCTTGCGGTAGGTAATTTGCTTTTCTACGCCGAATGCGGCTTCTTCAAATTCGATGGTGATGTCTTCCCGCAGATCGGCGCCACGCTGCGCGCGAGTACGTCCGCCTGAACGACCTCCGCCGAAGAGATCGCCAAACCCGAAGAACTCGCCAAAGATGTCGCCCAAATCCTGGAAAGCAGAGGGGTCGAAACCGCCGCCACTTGCGGCTGTGCTTACGCCAGCGTGGCCGAAGCGGTTGTACAATTCGCGCTTCTCGGAATCGGCGAGCACGGCATAAGCCTCGCTGCATTCCTTGAATTTTTCTTCCGCGTCAGGATTGTTGGGATTGCGGTCAGGATGGTATTGCAGCGCAAGCTTGCGATAGGCGCTTTTTATTTCCTGATCAGTCGCCCCGCGCTGCACCCCCAAAATCTCGTAGTAATCTCGTTTTACGCTCGGCAATTTTCCTCTCTAGCGATGAGCTATGAGCAGCGAGCAAGCAGGTCACGTTTGGAATTACTCATTGCTCACCGCTCACTGATTATTTCCTGGGATTTCGCGCTACTTTCACCATGGCCGGCCGCAGCAGCCGGTCTTTCAATCTGTAACCACGCTGGAATTCGTCCAGCACCGTATGGTCGTCCGCTTCTTCGGTGTCGACCATTTCAATCGCCTCATGATACCGAGGATCGAATTGCTCACCTTTGGCGGAAATAGGTTTCACTCCCAGCCTGGTCAACGCATCAACCAGTTGCTTTTGAATCAGTTCCACGCCTGAGTGGAATTCTGACTTCTCGGGAGAAGTCCGCAGCGCGCGATCGAAACTATCGAGGACAGGAATAATCGATTTGATCGTGTCCACCAGCGCGTAGTCGCGAAAATCCTGCTGCTCTTTTGCGGCACGCTTGCGAGCATTATCAAACTCGGCCTGCATGCGAGCCAGGCGATCCAGCAGGGAATCACGCTCGGCGCGCAGTTTTTCTACTTCAGAACCTCCATCGGACGCAGACTGGACGGTCCGATCAACCTCTTCTCCCGCCGGGAGTTCGTGATCAACATCGAGATTTTGTTCTTCAACTTCGGTTTTTCCGTTTCTTGCCATAACTTTACTCAGATTCGTTAAGAATTTTGTCGAACAACCGCGCAATGTAGGAAACCGCGGTAATTGTGTTCTGGTAATCCATGCGTGTGGGACCCAGCACCGCTAATGATCCCATCACTTCGCCTCCGACCCGCGCCGGAGTGCCGATCAAAACCAGATTCCGCATTGAAGGCATAGCTTCATCCAGCCCAATTACGACACGCACGGCCTCCTGCTTGGCGTCGAGATACGCACCCAGTAACTCGACCAGCTTTTGCTTTTCATCGAGTGCCTGCAGCAGCTCTTGCAAGCGCTTTCGATCCTGTTCTCCGGCAACCAGGTTGGCCGTTCCTTCGATGAATACGACCTGCGCTGACTCGTCTCCGGAGAGCACGCCCTGCTTGTAAAGCTGCTCGACTGAGGCCATCATCCGGTCGTATTCGCTGCGTTCCTTTTCCAAACGGCGCGCAATCTCGTGTCGGACCTTTTCCAGAGTCCATCCGCGGAAATTGTCATTGATGTAATGAGCCGCGGCGTCAAGGTCGGCCTGCGGCAAATCGAGCCGCAACAGGCGGTCGCGCACCAGCCCGGACTTGGTCACCACCACCGCCAGAACCTTCTGGTCGCCTAGCCGCGAGAAGTAAACATGCTCCAGCGCGTTTTTCGGGCCACTCGCGGCTACAGCTACTCCCACATTGCGGGAGATCAGGGAGAGCACATGCGAGGTGCGCTCCATGAATTCCTGAACGTCGGTCACGCCTTGAAGCGAGTCTTGAATAATGCCGGCATCGGTTTTGGAAATTTGCGTCTTCCCACTTAGTTGCTCGACATAGTAGCGATAGGCCGCGGGACTGGGGACGCGTCCTGCAGACGTATGCGGCTGCTCCAGGTATCCGGCGTCAACGAGATCGGCCATGACGTTGCGGATTGTGGCTGGACTCAGCCCCTCGCGGCTGCCGCGCGAAAGCATGCGCGATCCCACTGGCTCGCCAGTCGAGATAAAGGTTTCGACAATAGCGGTCAGAACTTCGCGTTCACGGTCCCCGATATTTTGACCAGCCGACATATCTCTATTCTACCTGCGCTCCTGCTACTTCCAACATATTGCAGACCGACAGTAACAACTTGGGAAACAGCGGGTTAGCGTATTTTGGCAGCAACCGCTGGTTCTGCTCTCCCTGGTCGCCAGGAGCAGAACGCCTGTCCCAATCTAACAATTAGATGAGCAATATCGACTATTGGATTTGGATGACGCCCTCAGGGGCCGCCGCCTTGATCTGCTCAATTCGTTCCTCGACCCGGCGAGCAAAATCGAAGAGCGCTTTGGCATGGGGAGAAGATTCACCTTCGAGTACTGCGGGCCGGCCTTCATCTCCGGATTTGCGGATCTGAGGATCGAGTTGAATGCTGCCGAGGAAATCCACGCCAAACTGGCGAGCCGTTTTCTCAGCTCCGCCACGAGAGAAGATGTCGATCTCATTGTGGCAATGTGGGCAAACAAAGTAGCTCATGTTTTCAACCATGCCCGCAATGTCCACTTTCATCTGGCGAAACATTTCGATCGCCTTGCGGGCGTCCTGCAGCGAAACGTCGGATGGGGTAGAGACCACAATGGCCGCGGTGAGCGGAACTGTCTGAATTAAGGACAGAGCGACGTCCCCGGTTCCGGGAGGAAGATCGACGATCAGATAGTCGAGCTTACCCCACTCCACCGAGCCTAGAAATTGACGGATGATGGAGTGAAGCATGGGCCCGCGCCAGATAAGTGGCTTGTCTCCCGGGTTGAGCAGGCCGACAGAAATTACTTTTAGCCCGTGCACGTCGAGCGGAATAATGCGGTTTTCGCCCATTACTTTGGGTTGGGCACTCGTGCCGAGCATCAGGGGAACGTTGGGTCCGTAGACGTCGGCGTCGAGGAGCCCAGTGTTATGTCCGAGTTTTGCCAAAGCCAAGGCAAGATTGACCGCCAGCGTTGTTTTGCCGACGCCGCCCTTGCCAGAACCAACGGCAATGATTGCATCAACTCCAGGCAGGGGTTGCGGAGCCGGCGGAGCCTGTCCGGGGCGAGGTGGCATATGTGAGCTCAAGAGATCACCTGAAAAGTCCTAGCTCGATTATACGAGGTAAGACCCTGCTTATACCTCAGCGTAAGTCGGTGTGTGGTTAAGATTCTAGATTTGCGATTCTAGCTTTCAGGTTAAACGAAACACTATCTGAAAACAGGGTGGGGCGATCGATTTCGCCGTACTCAATCGCCCACACCGGTGTCTACCGAGGACTAGCTGGCTATGCGGCCGGCCTTATGTGCCTGAGATTTTCAGCATCATTGGGTTGCGCTGGATGCTGTTTCAAGGAACTCAAGCCCGTAGTGGCTCCTCCCATTGCGGCCAGCCAGCCGAGGAACAGGGAAAGGAAGCCG
>Ga0209168_10001091_pt1 | contig 22321 bp, 23 predicted proteins | sample Coa_R1_FD_187156 | JGI IMG/M metagenome (GOLD analysis project Ga0209168, IMG submission 187156) | Surface soil microbial communities from Centralia Pennsylvania, which are recovering from an underground coalmine fire - Coalmine... | ecosystem: Environmental > Terrestrial > Soil > Unclassified ...
CCCACCACCCGCCCTCCCCGGAAGGAGCACGCCATGCGCGACGAGACCTGGCACTGACCTAAATCTGTTGATGGGCGTTCAATGGTCGGCCCACCATGGCCGCGGGTTGAGCCGACCGCGATCGCTAGTGCTGCCAAGGCGCCGATGGCGCCGCACACCGCGATGACCCGTGCTGGGGCATAGTGCTGCGCCGCGGCACCGGCCAGGATCATCACTGTTCCCTGACCTAGGCTCATCCCGCCCTGGGCTAGGCCAAAGGCCTGACTGCGTCGTTCTTGCGGCGCTGCGCTCACGAAGGCGGCGTTGGCGGCGAGTTGGTATGAAGCGCAAAGACCCGATGCGAACAGGAGCAGCAGCGAGGCGTAGATATCAGGCTCCCAAAAGAACAAGATGAGAACCGCGCAGGCACCAACGGCTAGCGGGCCCATAAGGCGCAGCCGTGTCCGCGGCGCTAGGAAACGGCCGACCACAACCGCGCCAACAGTTTCCCCCAGGGAATTGACGGCCAGGATCAAGCCGATGGCGGCCGCGCCGCTGCCGAGCGCTCTAGCAAGCGGTGCAGCCACGCCCTCCGGAGCGTTGTAGAACGCGGCGAGGAAGCCGAAGAGCAGCGGGGTACGCAGTGCCGAGCGCCCGAAGACCATCCGGGCACCCGCGAAAAGGTTAGCCAGCCGTGAAGGCTCATGCCGGCCTCCGTAAGCGTTGGCCGGCGCGGGACGTGACCGAACCCAGAACCGGACAATGAATGCTGAGCCGAGGAACGTCACGGCATCGACCAGCAAGGACGTCCGCGTGCCGAAGAACGTGATCACCGCGCCTCCGGTCGCGAATCCGAGCACCTGCGCGAACTGGTACGTGGTTATCGCCACCGTCGTGCCCAGGACGTACTTGTCGCCCGTCAGCACGTCGGGAAAGATTGCCGCGCGCGCCGAGGAGAACGGCGCCCCGATGAGCGTCACCAGGAAGAGCAGCGCCACCAAACCTGCCAGCGGCACGGCCGGGATAGCCATGACCAGCACGAGCGCGCATCTAGCCAGGTCGCATGTGATCATCACGGCCCGGCGCGGGTACCGGTCCGCCAGCCAGGCCAGGGTCAGGCCGCCGATGAAAGTCGGCACGATGCTCACCACGAACGTGACGGCCGCGAGGAATGCCGAACGCGTCCGGTCGTAGACGAGCACGGTCAGCGCGACCCGCGCGAGCTGGTCGCCGACCACCGACAGGAGCTGGGCCATCCACAAAGCGCGGAACTCCGCTACCGCGAATACCTCGCGGAATGGCGTCCTCGCGGCCTGCTCCGTTGCACCCCCCCGGGCCACCGCGTGCCTTGTTATATCGTCCTCCGGCTCAGCTCGCGCTGCGGTCTTCGGTAGTCACATCCTGACCGACAGTTGCCTTCTTTTGCAAACAGACCAGTCCGAGCCGGGCTAGAGCCCGCAACCCGGACATGCCAGCGGCCGCCGGCTACGGACCGGCCGATTCTGACCAGGTCCAGGGCTGCGCCGGAGTCCCGTCCGGTTCCCGGCCGTACCGGTAGGCGGCGGCCTGGTCCGGATGGGCGTCGAGGAACAGGCTGAACATGCCCGCGTCGGCCGCCCGCGCGGCCAGCGTCTGCGCCGCTTCGGCGGCTCCGGCTTCTGTGGCTCCGGCTTCTGTGGCTCCGGCTTCTGTGGCCCCGGCCTCGCGCAGCGCAGCCAGCAGGCGGGCCACGGCCCGGTGATAGCCGGGGCGGAACGGCTGGCTGGCGTCAGGAGCCGCGCGGCGACCGGGGGCGCGCGCTAGCAGGACCCGGATCGCTTCGCTCGCGCCGGCCGCGCGCAGCTCTTCCAGAAGCCTGGCGACTCCCTGCGGGTCCGCCAGGCCGGCGCCGTCCGCCGCCCGGGAGGCCAGCACGCGGGCCGCGTCATCCAGCTCGGTCTTGCGCAACACCTGCAGCAGCCGGGCCACAGACCCTGGCTCGTGGAGCGGGACGCCGTGCGCGGCTCGCTCAGCCAGGGAGCCGGCCGAGGACCGCCGGGCCGCCGTCGGCGTCCGCGTGATGGCGCAGGTCACCAAGCCACAGCACGGTCCGGGCCGGGACCGGGGCCTGGAGCCGGGCCGCGAGCGCGGCCGTACTCGCGAGGTCCTCCAGGGTCCAGTCCGCCAGCACCTCCGTAACCGCCTCGTAGACGGCCCGCGACGTGCCGGTCAGCGCGTTGCCGCGGACCACCACCAGCCGGCTGTGCTCGGTCTGCGGGTCCAGGACCGCGCGCAGCCGATCATCGTGCGGCCTGCGGACGTAGAAGGGCAGCGGCCCGCCACCGATCGCCGGGTGAACCCCCAGCTCGGACGGCGTCCGCTGCCCGGCCTGGTGAGGGCTTGGCCCGGTCACGGCGCCGCCCGGTACCCGTGCGGCGCGGTCAGCCGCTGCGCAGGACGGCGCCCACCCGGCGCTGCGCCTCGGCCACGGCCGCGTCGCGGGCGTCGGCGGTCTCGGCCGCGGTCAGCGTCCGGTCCGGGGCGCGGAAGCGCAGCGTGTAGGCCAGCGACTTGCGGTCCTCGCCGATCTGGGCGCCGCTGTAGACGTCGAACAGCCGCACGTCCTCGAGCAACTCCGCGGGGGCGCCGGCCACGAGCGCGGCCTGCACGTCGGCGGCCGGCACGGCCGCGTCCACGATCAGGGCTACGTCCTGGATGGCCAGCGGGTAGGCCGACAGCTGCGGGGCCTGCACCGGGCCGGTACCCTCGGCCGCGGCGAACAGGACCGACAGGTCCAGTTCCATGGCGCAGGTGCGCTCGGGCAGCCCGAAGGCCTCGATCACCCGTGGATGCAGCTCGCCGGCGTGGCCGGCCAGCCACTCCCTGGGCTGCGCGTTTTCCGCCTGCCCTTCCACCAGCGCGTAGATCGCCGCGCACCGCCCAGGATGCCAGGGCGCGTACTTGTCGGCCCGGACGTCCAGCGGCACCCGGCAGGTCCGCCCGACCGCGCGGGCCGCCTCGATGGCGTCCTCCCAGGTGGACGCGCGGCCCGGACCCCACCAGCCGTCGAGCTCACGCGCGCCGGTCAGGACCGCCGCGATCCGCTGCGGCTGGTCCGGGAGCGCGGCCTCCAGGGTGGCCAGTTCGGCCACGGTGGGCCCGCGGTCCACGGCCAGGATCGGGGCCTCGGGCGCGGCGCCCGGCCGCGGCCGGAAGACCAGGCCGATCTCGAACAGCGCGGTGTCGGCGAAACCCCGGCCGATGTTCCGGGCCAGGACGCGGAACAACCCGGGCAGCAGTGTCGTCCGCAGCAGCGGCTCGTCCTCGCTGAGCGGGTTGGCCACGACCACCGCCGGGCGGCGCATGTCCTCGGGCGGCAGGCCGAGCCGGTCCGCGTCCGACCGCGACGCGAACGGCCAGGACAGCACCTCGACATAGCCGGTGTCGGCCAGCGTCCGGCCCACCGAACGGCGCAGCCGCTGCCGCGGGGTCAGCCCCCGCCCGGCCAGCACCCGGGGCATCCGGCTCGGGACGTTCTCATAGCCCTCCAGCCGGATCACCTCCTCGGCAAGGTCAGCCGGGTCGGTCAGGTCGGGCCGCCAGGACGGCGGCGTGACGTCGAGCACGGAGGCCGAGGCCGGCGGAGCGGCCGGTTCCGGCGGGGCTTCGTCCGCCGGCGAGGCGACCTTCCACGGCGCCACCGTGGGCGGGGCGGCGCGGGTCTGGGCCACCGCGCACCCGACCTCGCGCAGCCTGCGGACCACGGTGTCCCGGCCGTACACCACGCCCGCCACCCGATCCGGATAGTCGACCGCCATCGAGATCACCACGGTGGGCACGTCGGCTTGCGCGTGCGTGCAGCCCGGCACCACGCGCGCGCCGCCCAGCCCGGCCAGCAGGGCGACCGCCTTGGCCGTGGCGCGCAACGGGAGCTCGCGATCCACGCCGCGCTCGAACCGGTAGGACGCCTCGCTGTGCAGCTTGTGCCGGCGGCTCATCTTGGCCGTGCCGCGGGCGTCGAAATGAGCCGCCTCGATGACCAGGTCGGTCGAGGTGTCGTCGATCTCGGTGGACAGGCCGCCCATGGTCCCGGCCATCGAGATCGGCCCGGAGGAATCGGTGATCAGGATGTCCTGCGGGTCCAGGGACCTGACCACGTGATCCAGGGTCTCCAGCCGCTCCCCCGGCCGGGCCCGCCGCACCACGATCTCGCCGTCCAGCTTGGACCGGTCGAAGGCGTGCAGCGGCTGGCCGAGCTCCAGCATCAGGTAGTTGGTCACGTCTACGGCCAGTGACACCGGCCGCTGGCCGCACCGGGCCAGCCGGACCCGCATCCACAGCGGCGTGGGAGCCTGCGGGTTGAAGCCCCCGACCTCGCGCAGCACGAACCGGTCGCAGGCGGTCGGGTCGTCGATCCGGGCCGGGTAGACGCCGGATCCGATCAGGTCCAGCGCTCCGCCGAGCAGCGTCGCGTCGGGCAGCGCGGTCGAGGCCGGATCGGTGAAGGGCACGTTGTACGCGCTGGCCAGCTCGCGGGCCAGGCCGCGCACGGACACGGCGTAGCCGCGGTCCGGCGTGACCGCGATCTCGAACACCTCGTCGCGCAGGTGGGCGTAGGTCACGAAGTCCGCGCCGAGCGGGGCGTCCGGCGGCAGCACGATGATGCCGGCGTGGTCGTCGCCGATGGCCAGCTCGCTGGCCGAGCAGATCATCCCCTCGGAGATGTGGCCGTAGGTCCGGCGCGCGCCGATCTCGAACCCGCCGGGCAGCATCGCGCCGGGCAGCGCGAGCGGAACCCGGTCGCCGACCTCGAAGTTGGTTGCCCCGCAGATCACCCCGGACGCCTCATCGGGCGGCGCGTCAAGTTGCGCCTCAGAGACGGCGACCCGGCAGTACCTGATCGGCTTCTTCAGCCCGGTCAGCTCCTCGATCGAGAGCACCTGGGCGATCACCACGCCGCGGATGTCGTGCCCGGCTGACTCTAGCGACTCGACTTCCAGGCCCGCGGCGGTCAGCCGGCGGGCCACCTCGGTCGCGTCGACCGGTTCGGGTAGCCGCGCGTACTCGCGCAGCCAGGAAAGCGGCACTCGCATGTCAGATCTCCATCCCGAACGCCCGGCTGAACCGGACGTCGCCGTCCACCGCGTCCCTGATCTCGGTCAGCCCGTGCGCGATCATCAGGCTGCGCTCGATGCCGAGCCCGAAGGCGAACCCGCTGTACCGGTCGGGGTCGATCCCGCAGGCCACCAGGACGCGGGGGTTGACCATGCCGCAGCCGGCGATCTCGATCCAGCCCTGCGACCGGCATACCCGGCACGGGTCACCGCCCGGCTTGGCCGAGGCGCCGCGGCAGACGTGGCATTCCATCGACACGTCACCGGACGGCTCGGTGAACGGGAAGTAGTCGGGCCGGAAGCGCGTGCGCAGCCCGACGCCGAACATCGCGTCCACGAAGGCCTGGATCGCCCCGCGCAGGTCGGCCATGGTCAGGCCCTCGTCCACCGCGAGGCCCTCGATCTGGTGGAAGACCGGGCTGTGGGTGGCGTCGAGCGCGTCGTGCCGGTAGGTGCGGCCGGGGCTGACCACGTACAGCGGCACCGGGCGAGTCAGCATGGACCTGATCTGGACCGGCGAGGTCTGCGTGCGCAGCACCATGCCGGACTTGCGCTCCGGGCCCGCAGGACTCTGGATGAAGATAGTGTCCTGCGCGTCCCGGGCCGGGTGGTCCGGCAGCATGTTGAGCGCGTCGAAGTTGTACCACTCGGCCTCGACCTCGGGGCCCTCCGCGACCTCGTAGCCCATGGCCACGAACACGTCGGACAGCCGGTCGGCGAGCATGGTGACCGGATGCCGGGCACCGGGCGGGACCCGGCCGCCGGGCAGGGTCACGTCGACCGCCTCGGTGATCAGCACCTGCCGGTCACGTTCGGCCTCGAGCTGGGCCTGGCGCTGCTTGACCGCCTCGCGCACCTGGGCGCGGGCAGCGCCCACCCGCCGTCCGGCGTCGGCGCGGGCCTCGCGCGGCAGCGTGGCGATCCCGGCGTTGGCCAGGGCCAGCGGCGAGCGGTCGCCGTCGTGTGCGAGGCGCGCCGCCTTCAGCTCGTCCAGGCTCCCGGCGGCGGCGACCGCCGCGAGAGCCTCATCGAGCGCGCGGGCTACCTCTTCTGGCGCCCCGGGGACCGGCTGGTCGTTTTCGTTCTCTGCGGACATGAAGGTCCTGCTTCCTGCGGGCCGTACCAAACTTCTGCTCTGCTGAGGTTTCCGGCGGATCTTTGTACCGAACGAACGGTGGTGGCAGCCCACGTCAACCGCGGAGTGCCGGGTGTGGCTAGCGCGCGAGGGGCGTAAGCGCCCGCTATCGCTGTATGGATAGCCCGAAGGGACACTACCGTACCGGGCCCTGATGCGTAGCCGCCGGGCGACGCTCTCAGCCCGCGGCGGTCCCCGCGGGCATGATAAATCGGAACTCGGCACCGCCACCGGGGGCGCGCCGCACGCCGATCGTGCCGCCATGCGCCTCGACCAGGCCCTTGACGATGTAGAGGCCGAGCCCGGTACCGCCCCGGCGCTTGCCGCGCCAGAACCGGCGGAACACCCGCGGCGCGACTTCCGGGGAGATCCCCTCACCCTGGTCGCGCACGGAGACGGCGGCCGCGTCGGGCGCGCCGAGGTCGGCGGCTACCGGCAGCGCCGCTTGGCCGTCCATCCATGCCGGTTCCACCACGACCGTTACGATACCAGCGCCGTGCCGGACGGCGTTCTCCACGAGGTTGCCGAGGATCTGGTCGATCTTGTCGGCGTCGAGCCAGGTCTCGGGCAGGCCGGCGTGCACCTCGAGCCGGAAGCGGTCCTCGGCGTCGCCGGCCGCGACCCGGCCCGCGATGATCTTCCTGGCCCGGTCCGGCAGGTCCACCAGCTGCCGGTGGACTTCCATCCGGCCCGACTCGATCCGGGACACGTCGAGCAGTTCGGTGATGAGCCTGGTCACCCGGTCCGCGTCGGCGTTCACCGTCTCGAGCATCACGCGCTTCTGGTCGTCGGTGAACCGGCCCCACTTGTTGAGCAGCGTGGCCGTGAAGCCCTTGACACTGGTCAGCGGGGAGCGCAGTTCATGCGCGACGGTCGAGACGAGTTCGGCGCGGCTACGTTCCAGCCGCTCGCGCTGCTCCGCGCCGCGCAGGCTGATGACCAGCCGTCGCACCGTGCATGACCGGCTCGCCCCGTGGTCCAGGTCACGGTCGCGCACGTAACCGATCGAGACCAGGACCTCGGTGCCGTCCGTCAGGTAGAGCGAGCGCTCCGGGTGGCGGGTCCGGGTCGGGAGCCCGTGGTAGGGATCGGCGTAGACCCACCAGTCGCGGTCGTCGCTGTCCCGCAGCGGGAGCACGTCGAACACGAACTTGCCGGTCACCTCGGCCGGGTCCAGCCCGGTGAGGCGGGCGGCGACCCGGTTGAACACGATGATGCGGCCGACCTCGTCGGCGACCACCACGCCATCGGGCAGCTCGTCGGCGAAGATCAAGCTCCCGATCGGGACAGGTCCTTCCGGGACGGGGCTGCTGGACGCATCATGACCATCACTGGTCTCGCGGTCCGGTGTGGGCGATGCCGCACCGCTCGCTATGTGCTCGTCCACTTCAGCGAAGCCTCCGTCCGGCGATACCGCACGACAATCGTCCGGCGGCCGGATGTGGTCACGGTTCGGGTGACGGATTGTGATCAGACTCTAGCGCTTAAACCGTTATTGGGACAGTCCTGACACGTGAATTCTCAATGTTGTAGCCCAAATACACTAAGCCACCAGATGCTACTTACGTACCATCTTGTCCGGTTACCGTGTGTACTTGCTGCGCACGTGCGGACGCATAGAGACACACCGCCGCCGCGGCGGCCAGATTGAGGCTCTCCGCCTTGCCGTAGATGGGCACCGCGACCGGCTCATCGGCCAGTGCCACCAGGTCAGGCGGCAATCCCCACGCCTCATTGCCGAACATCCACGCGGTCGGCTCGCCGAGCCGGGCCTGGACGCCGGGGTCATCCAGGGGGCGTCCGGCCCGCCCGTCCGCGGCGACGATACGCAGCCCGGCCGCCCGCATGGCGGCCACGGCCTCCTCGAGCCGCACGCCGGCCGCCACGGGCAGGTGGAACAGGCTGCCCGCCGAGGCCCGTACGCACTTGCCGTTGTACGGGTCGACGGAGGCGTCGGCGAACACCACGCCCTGCGCGCCGGCCGCGTCCGCCGTGCGCAGCACGGTCCCGGCGTTGCCCGGGTCACGGACGTTGGCCAGCAGGGCGACCAGGGCGGGTGCGGGCCGGGTCAGCGCGGTGAGCGGGACGTCGACGAAGCCGCAGACCGCGAGCAGGCCCTGCGGCGTGATCGTCTGAGCCAGTTCCTCCATCACCTCGCCGCTGACCAGGTGCACGGGCACACCCGCGTCCTCGGCGGTGGTGACGATATCGGAATGCCTGCTCCTCGCGGGCACCGTCACGAACAGGTCGCTGACCTTGGCTCCGAACCTGAGTGCCTCCGCGACGGCCTGCGGGCCCTCCGCGAGGAAGGCCCGCTCCCGCTGGCGAAACGCTCGTTTGGTCAGCCGCTTCGCTGATTTGAGCCGCGGCGAGTGGATGCCCGCGTAGCTGATGTCAGGCGACACTGAGGTCAGGCGCCGTGGCTGTTACGCGGCCGCGGATCCGGATGCGTCGGGCAGGGCCTTCTTGGCCACCTCGACCAGGGCCGAGAAAGCCGACTCGTCCGCGACGGCCAGTTCGGCCAGCATCCGCCGGTCAACCTCGACGCCGGCGACCCGCAGGCCCTGCACGAACCGGTTATAGGTCATCCCGTTGGCCCGGGCGGCGGCGTTGATCCGCTGGATCCACAGCCGCCGGAAGTTGCCCTTGCGGTCCTTGCGGTCGCGGTAGGCGTAGGTCATCGAGTGGAGGACCTGCTCCTTGGCCTTGCGGTACAGCCGTGACCGCTGCCCCCGGTAGCCGCTAGCCCGTTCGAGGACAACCTTGCGCTTCTTGTGGGCGTTCGTCGCCCGCTTCACGCGTGCCATTGTTGTTCTGTCTCCCTCGCGCGAGCCGGGCTACTTGCCCAGCAGCTTCTTGATCTCCTTGACGTCGCTCGGCGCGAGCGTCACTTCGTCGTAAAGCCGTCGCGTCATGCGGGACGACTTGTGCTCGAACATGTGGTTGCGGTTGGCGCGGCGGCGCATCACCTTGCCGGTACCGGTCAGCCGGAATCGCTTTCCGGCGCCGCTGTGGGTCTTCATCTTCGGCATGGTCGCCGTCGTCTCCGTTTCTCTTTCTTCTAACCGCGGTATCTCTAACCACGGCGCTTACCGCGGTCTGCCAGGCACACAGCGGTCACCGTCCCCGGCGCTGGCCCTGTTGGTGAGCCGCCGGGGATCAGTCCGGCCGGGTGCTGCTACCGGCTAGGCCGGACCCGGGACCGGGGCGCTATCGGCAGCGGGCTCGCTCACCACAGGCTCGGGCGCCGGTGTCGTGGCGCTGTTGCCTGAGGCGGCGGGCGCCGCGCTGTTGCCCGAAGCGGCTGGTGCCCCGCTGTTGCCCGAGGCGGCTGGCGCCGCGGGGCGCGGGCTGGGCACGGACCTGCTGTGCGACTGCGCGGCTTGTGCCTTGGCTTCGTGCTTCTTCTTGTGCGGGCCGATCACCATGATCATGTTCCGCCCGTCCTGCTTGGGCTGCGACTCCACAAAGCCGAGCTCCTCAACGTCTCCGGCGAGACGCTGCAGCAACCGGAAGCCTAGTTCGGGCCGTGACTGCTCACGTCCACGGAACATGATCGTCACCTTGACCTTGTCCCCCGCCTTGAGGAACCGCTCGACGTGGCCCCTCTTGGTGCCGTAGTCGTGCGGGTCGATCTTTGGCCGGAGCTTGATCTCCTTGACGATCGTCTGCGTCTGGTTCTTGCGCGACTCCCTGGCCTTGACCGCGGCCTCGTACTTGAACTTGCCGTAGTCCATGAGCTTGGCCACGGGGGGCCGGGCAGTCGGGGCAACCTCGACCAGGTCGAGATCGGCTTCCTGAGCTAGCTTGAGTGCGTCGTTGATCGAGACAATCCCGATCTGCTCCCCCTTGGGCCCGACCAGCCGGACTTCGGGAGAGCGGATGCGCTCGTTAATACGTGCTTCGGCGCTGATGTGACCTCCTTGGGCCTGTCTCCCGCCGTCGGCGCTTCCGGCGGCGGTATGTGCTCGCCCCCGGTGTTCCCCGGCGCGGCAGCAACCACCGCCGCACACGAGAAAGCCCCGCGAACGATGCGCTCCGCGGGGCAACCACAACAACGGCGCCGCCCCGCAAAATCCCTTTGCGGGAGTACGCCGTGCCAGCTAGTCCCCGCGGGGCACGCGCGTTCCGCACGTATCGTCGCTGGGACTTCTGGCCAGACCCGCCTGCCTCGGTTGGTACCAGGCCGACTAGGTGGGAGGTGGTCCTCCGCTTCGCGCGCCCGGCACCTAGGCACCGGGCTGTAACAACTAACCCTAACAGCACCGGGCCGCGAAGCGGTATTCCCGCCGGGACACGGGCGGCCACCGGCCTCCGTTTCCTCTTGGGCATTCCGAACACTCGCCATGATTGTGGACCGAAACCGCTGCCATGGCGACGGTAAGGGTCCACGGTCTTATAAAGCGCGGCGGGCGCTCAGCTGATCGTGGGTGGCTACCTAGTTCAGGACGCGGTTGGTGAAGGTGCGGGTGCCCAGGTAGCTGAAGACCGCGGTGCCGCCGATCAGGGCGAGCAGGACGCCCCACATGGGCATGTGCCCGAGCACCGGGGTGAGGACGGCCCGCAGGCCCTCGGACATGTACACCATCGGGTTGATCAGGACCAGGATCTGCAGCCAGCGGATGTGGTGCAGCGCCGACCACGGGTAGTAGACGCAGCCCAGCATGGTGGCGGGCAGCAGGACCACCGCGAACAGCATCTGCATCTTGCGCGGGTCCATGATCGTGCCGAGCAGCAGCCCGAGCGAGGAGGTCAGCAGCGACGCGAAGGCGAGTATCACGATGAACAGCGCCCAGTTGGTCACGTGGACGTGCGGGGCCTGCCCGGCGGCGTGCACGAACAGCACGATCGGGAACACGATGACCGCGCCGATGAACGACTGGACCGCGCCGGCCACGATCTTCTGGATGGCCAGGACCCGGATCGGCACCGGGGCCAGGGCCCGGTCCTCGATGGTGCGCTGCCAGGAGAATTCCATCACCAGCGGGAACGTCACGGCCATGATGCCCTGCATGAGCAGCATGGAGGCCATAAGCCCGGGCACCAGGATGGTGGCGAAGTTGATGCCGCCCTTGACCGCCGATGCGCCGGCCGCGGTCGCGCCGCCGCCCAGGTTGAACCCGCCGCCGATCTTGGGGAACACGTAGGCGAAGACGAAGACGAACAGCAACGGCTGCATGACCGCGCGGGTGAAGGTGGCGACGGCGTTGCGCCGCAGGACCCGGAACTCGCGGGCCATCATGGCGTTGAACGTCCGCATCAGGGTCGGCCGCGGCACCGGTGCCGTGCTGATCAGCTCGGCGATCGCGGCCGACGAGGGAGCGCCGCCGGGCTCGGCGACCTCGATCGGGGCTCTGCGCGTGGTGGTGGTCATTCGCGGTACTCCCGTCCGGTCAGGGTGAGAAAGACAGTCTCCAGGCTGGGCTTGAGCTGGGTCGCGTCGCGCACGGTCAGCCCGGCGGCCGACCCGGCGGTGACGAGTTCGCCGAGCACGCCCTCGGGCTCGCGGGTGAAGACGCGGACGAAGTCGCCGTCGGACTCGACCTTGCTGACCCCGGGGCGGTCGGTCAGCCCGGCCTGGGCGGCCAGGCCCTCGGGAACGCGGTCTTCGTACCGAACCGTGATCACCGTCTCGGCGCCCGCGCCGTCCTTCAGTTCGTTCACCGTGCCCGACGCGAGCACTTCACCGTGGTCGATTACCGAGATCTGCTCGCACAGCGCCTCGGCTTCCTCCATGTAGTGCGTGGTCAGCAAGATGGTCTGTCCCTCGCCGTGCAGCACCTGCAGGATGTCCCACAGGTTCACCCGGGTCTGCGGGTCCAGGCCGGCCGTCGGCTCGTCGAGGAACAGCACGTCGGGCCGGTGCACCAGGGCGCGGGCGATGAGCAGCCGCCGGGCCTGCCCGCCGGACAGGTCGGTGGACATCGCCTTGCGCCGGTCGGCCAGGCCGAACACCTCGAGCAACTGCTCGGCGCGCCGGGAAGCCTCGCGCAGGCTGAGGCCGAAGAACCGGCTGCGGAACTCCAGGTTCTCGGCCACGGTCAGCTGCATATCGAGGGTGTTGTTCTGGGTCACCACGCCGATCCGGCGCTTGACGCCGACCGGGTCGGCCACCACGTCCAGCCCGGATACCCACGCCCGGCCGCCGGTGGGCAGGATGAGCGTGGTCAGCATGCCGATCGTGGTGGATTTGCCAGCGCCGTTCGGCCCGAGCAGGCCGAAGAACTGCCCGGATTCGACTGACAGGTCGATGCCGCGCACGGCGGGCACGTCCCCGCGGGACGATTTATAGGTCTTGCGCAGGTCCTCGGTGCGAATCGCGTACCCCGAGGCGGCAGTCTCCGAATTCCCATTCCCCGTCATGGTGTCAACCTATGTTGACAAACGCTCAGTGTCAACTTGAGTTGACACACGCGCCTGATACCCCGTGTCACCGGCCGCGCTCCCTCCTGGTCAGCTCGCTGAACTGACTGATCATGTCGATGAAGAACTTGCGGATGACCGGCTCGTCGGCCGGGCTCACGAAGTCGAAGGCGGACCGCCACTGAGGTCCGGCGAGCATCAGGTAGTCCTCGCAGGTCTGGCGGCCCTTGCCGGTCACGTACAACCTGACCACCCGCCGGTCCCCGGGGTCCCGGCGCCGCTCCACGTAACCCTCGCGCACCAGCGTGTTGACCACCGAGGTGAGCGTGCCGGGCGAGGACCAGCCGCGGGCCGCCACGTCACTCGACTTGAGCCCGTCTCCGGCCAGCAAGACCCGGAGCACGCCCAGTCCAGCCGGGCTGATCCGCAGGCCCGCCTGAGCCAGCGTGCCGGCGTAATAGGCGCCCATGATCCGCGAGGCGGCCAGCAGCAGCGTGTGCAGCGGCGCGTCGGCGGGAATCCCGTCCGCCGGATCGCCCCAGACCCATCCCGCGCCTTGGCCGGCAGCCAGTCCCGGACCGCATCCGGCAGCCTGCTCCTCGCGGTCCGCTGGCGCCATCTCCTCGGGCGATACCACCCCGACCTCATTCACCACGCTAGTGTGCCGTGCAGCTACTTCCATGTCAAATCATTTGAGGTCGAAGTAATATCTGGGTGAGAGATCCAACCGGGGACGGGCTTCAGCCGGTGAGCAGGGCGCGGAGCGGCTGGGGACGGCGCCTCAGCCGGCGAGCAGGGCACGGAGGCTGGCGGCCTGGCTTTGGAGCTCGGCGTCGAGCACCGGGTCGGGGGCGAAGATCTGAGGCCATTCGATCGGCCCGCCCGGGGCCGGGTCGTCCAGGTAACGGGGCACCACATGGGTATGCAGGTGCGGGACGGTGTTGCCTAGCGTCAGGTAGTTCAGCTTGACCGGATCGAAGTGAGCCCGCACCGCGCGGCCGACCGCGAGCACGTCCGCCCAGTACCCGGACGCCTGGCGCGGGTCTAGGTCGGTCGGTTCGGCGACGTGTCCGTGCCGCCACACCACGACGCAATAGCCCGGCAGCCGGGTCCGCCGCTCCAGGCTCACCTCGGCGAACTCGCCGGTGAAGACGTGCACCCCGTAGTCGTTATCACCGTGGCCCAGCGCGGCGCATAGCGGGCAACCGCGTCCGGCCATCCGCTCATCCCAGTCAGCGGGCCAGCCACGATCCGTCACGGCTACGCCTGCCTGGTGTCGAGCTTCGGCGCGTCGGGCATGACGTGATGCTAGCGGTGCGATGGGGATCACACCTTCCGGGGGGCCTGCGCCGTCCGGGAGTGCGCCATTCTTGCTTCGGATGAAAGTCTCCGAGGCGCTCGTGCTGCTGGCCGCCGGTACGGCGGGTGGCATCTTGAGCACGGTGGTGGCCATCGCCTCGCTGGTGACCTATCCCGCGCTGCTCGCGCTGGGAGTGCCGCCGCTGGCGGCCAACATGACCAACACCGTCTCGCTCGTGCTCACCGGGGCCGGCTCGGTGGCCGCCTCCCGGCCGGAACTGACCGGGCAGGCCCGGCGCGTCCTCCGGCTGGGCGCCATCACCGCACTCGGCGGAGCGGCCGGGGCGGCGGTCCTGCTGCTGACCCCGGCGAGCGCGTTCACCGTGGTGGTGCCGGTGCTGATCGGCGGCGCGTCGCTGGTGCTGCTCGTCCAGCCCCGGATCAGCCTGCTCACGCCGCCAGCGGTCCTGGACACCAGGCACCGGGTGGCGCTGGGCATGGCGCTGTTCGCGGTGGCCGTGTACGTGGGGTACTTCGGCGCGGCCGCGGGGGTCTTGCTGCTCGTGGCGCTCAGCGCCGTGATCCCCGAGCCGCTGATCAGGGTCAACGCGATCAAGAACGCGGTGTCGGGGATGGCGAACGCCCTGGCCGCGGTCTGCTTCGCGCTGTTCGGCGACGTGCGATGGAAACTCGTGCTCCCGCTCGCGGCGGGCTTCCTGATCGGCGGCTGGGTCGGGCCCAAGATCGCCCGCCGGGTTCCCGCCGGGGTGTTCCGCGTGTTCGTCAGCCTGTGCGGGCTTGGGCTGGCGGTGAAACTTGGCATCAGCGCGTATCACTGACGCCGCTGATGTCACTGTAAAAATGAGGTAAGTGCGCTCATCATGCGAACTACCATGACAAAATTCTTCACATACTCATCCGGGATGGTTTACTCTGTGCTAGTGAGTCGGCACTAGGGGTGATCCTCGGCCTCCGGGCGCCGACGGCGGTGGTCAACTCGCGCTGGGTGGCGAGCCCGGCCCGTGCGATCTGCACGGGGCTACGGGCGTTTTCCGCGTGGGCAGAATAGGAGCTCGACGATGCTGGTGCTCATTATTGTCATAATCGCGGTCGGTTACCTGGTGTCGCTGCGAATTCACCCGCTCCGCAAGTGCCCGCGCTGCAACATGAGCGGCAGGCACTTCGGCGCCGTCTTTACCGGCTCGTACCGGCGCTGCAAGAGGTGTCAGGGCCGCGGTCAGCTCGACCGGGTCGGCACGCAGATCTTCTACGGCGGGACCAAGGGCACCGGGGTCTTCCCCAACAAGAAGTAGCCGCGCGCCCACAGGGCCAGGATCAGCCGGCTCGCGACCCCCGCCCGCTTGCCGACGCTCCCTGATCAGGGTGTGACGATGACCTTGCCCACCACGCCCGCTTCTGCGAGGTCCTGCGCGGCCGCGATGCCGGACAGCGGGAACTTGTGCACGGGCAGGCCGGTAAGGTCACCGGCACCGAGCGCGGCCGTGATGTCCGCGGCCGCCCGGTCCAGTGCGGCCGCGGGCACGCCGTACAGCAGGATGAACCTGAGGATGACGTTCGCGGTCATGCAGGCCCGGACGGGAAGCACGAGGTCGGTGGCCTCGGCCGCGTAGGTCACGATCGTGGTCCCGGCCCGGGCCACGGCCAGGTCGAGCGGGAGGTTGGCGCCCAGGGCCACCTCGATCACCCGGTCGACGGCCGGAGCAAACGCGCGGATCTCCTGGGCCGCGTCCGCGTTGCGGTAGTTCACCACCAAGTCCGCGCCCGCCTTCTCGGCCAGCGCCGCCTTCTCGGTGCTGCTGACGGTCGTGACCACACGAGCCCCGGCCCGTTTGGCCAATTCAATAGCGAAGTGACCGACAGCTCCGGCACCTCCGGCCACCAGTACGGTCTGGCCGGTCACCGGGCCGTCCGAGAACAGGCAGTAGTGCGCGGTCATGGCCGGCACGCCCAGCGAGGCACCGAGGTCGAACGAGGCACCGTCGGGCAGCGGCACGGCCTGGCGGTCCGGCACCACGGTCCACTCGGCGGCGGTCCCCCAGCGCCGGCCGGCCGCCGCGAGCCACAGCCACACCCGCTCTCCCACGCGCCCCGGGTTGACCCCCGGGCCGGCTCCCTCGATGATGCCCGCGCCGTCCATGTGCGGGACCTGGAAACCGTCTATGGGACGGGGGGTCAGCCCCGCGCGCGACTTGTAGTCGGTGGGGTTGACGCCCGAGGCGCGCACCCTGACCAGGACCTCTCCCGGTCCCGGTTGCGGCCGTTCGACCTCTTCGACCTGGAGCACGTCGGCCGCGGATCCCGTCTGCCGGTACAAGGCTGCGATCATGGATGCAGCGTAACGCCCTTGAACACCTTGTCCACGGCGTTGCGCGGCCCGTGCAGGGCCAGCCCCGCGAACCGCAGGTCAGCCGCTGCTACGGCGCGCACCACGGCCCGGTTGTCGTCGTCGTTGCCGGTCTGGAACATGTCCATGGTGTAGACGGCCACCGGCATCGCGCGGGCCAGCGCCCGCTGGTGCGCCAGGCTGAGCGCGGGGCCGTCCGCCGCGTAGACCAGCACCGGCTGGCGGAACAGCTCCAGGTAGGTGTTCCCCGAGCCGTCCTCGTACGGCTTGCCCATGACGTCGGGCACGGCGGCGGCGATGCCGCTGGCCAGGAACGCGGTGACGTTCAGCTTCTGCCACGTCTCCAGGTCGGCGCGCACGGCGATGGCGATCTTGGTGTCGAATCGTATGGTCATCACTCTGAGCGTGGCCCGGTCGCGCGCTGGAATATTGAACGCTGGAGCGGGGCCCGGGCTGAGATAATGGAGTGTGGCTGGTGGCGACGCCCCTTCGTCCCCGGACTGGGCCAGGTACTGGCGTGCTGGCGCCCTTCCGGTGGAGGCGATGCATGCGCACTTCACCTCGCACGTGTATCACCGGCACAGCCACGAGACCTACTCGTTCGGCGTGACCGAGACCGGGGCGCAGGCGTTCACCTGCCGCCATGGGCGGCACGTCAGCGGACCGGGCATGGTGATGGCCTTCAATCCCGACGATCCGCACGACGGCCACGCGGCCGCGGACGGCGGGTTCACCTACCGTATGGTGCACATCTGGCCGGAGTTCTTCACCGGGCTGGCCGGGGCCGGCCGCCCGCTCCCGCTGTTCCGCGAGCCGGTACTGGCCGATCCGGTGGTCGCCCGGTCGCTGCACCGCGTGCACGCGGCGCTCACCGGGCCCGCCAGCGAGCTCGAGCGACACGAGCGGCTCACCGCGACGGCCCGGCTGCTGATCCGGCACGCCTCCTGGCGCGTCCCGGTGACCAGGGAGTCCGGGCCAGGGTCTGATCCGGCTCTGGCGGCGCGGATCCGCGAGCTCATCCACGACGCGGGCACGGCCGCGGACCTGACCGCGGCTGACCTGGCCGCGGCCGCCGGGTGCAGCAGGTACGCGGCCTACCGGGCCTTTCACCACGCCTACGGCCTCGCGCCCAGCGACTACCAGCGCCAGCTTCGGGTCCGCGCCGCACGCGGGCTGCTGTCCCGGGGCGTGCCGCCGGCGGTGGCCGCGGCCGAGGCCGGGTTCGCCGACCAGGCCCACCTGACCCGCTGGTTCCGGCGCTACTACGGGATCACCCCCGGCGCGTACCGGAGCGCGGTCCGCCAGTGAGCGCTATGACGTGGAGCACGATCGCCAACCTCGCCACCGCGCTGGGCACGCTGATCCTCGCCGTGGCCACGTTTTCCGCGGTCAGGTCGGCGAACCTGATGGCCAAGGTCGCCCAGCAGCAGTTGCTGATCCAGCTGCGGCCGGTGCTGACCACCTCGCGCCGCGAGGACCCCGCCCTCAAGGTCAACTTCGGCGACACGAAGTGGGTGCGCATCCCCGGCGGCGGCGCGGTCGGCGAGATCGGCCCCGGCGAGGGGTCGATGGGGCCGGACACCTCGGTCGTGTACCTGGCCATCGCGCTACGCAACGCGGGCAACGGCATCGCGGTGCTGCACGGCTGGCATTTCTACCCGGACTGGCATCGCGACGTTCAGCACGCTCCGCTGGAGGCGTTCCAGCGGCAGAACCGGGACCTGTACATCCCGGTCGGGGACGTCGGGTTCTGGCAGGGAGCGTTCCGCGATACCGCGCAGGCCGGGTACGACGAGGCGCGCAAGGTCATCGAGGCCCGCGAGCCGTGGACGGTGGAACTGCTGTATGGCGACCATGAGGGCGGCCAGCGGGTGATCAGCCGGTTCACCATGCTGCCGATCAAGGACCCGGACGCCGGCGCGGCCGCCACCCCGGAGCTGCGCTGGCTGGCCACGGCCAGCCGTCACTGGAACATCGACCGTCCCGACCCGAGATGACCCAGCTGTACCTCTGGTACTGTCGCACCCTGTCCATCACAATTGGGTATCAACCGAGGTCCGAAGGCACAGAAGTCGTGACATAGCGGGGCGGGTGACGGGAGCAGGTGCGGTTGCGAGCGGCGCGGCAAGCCCGTCTTGGCGGCGGCCAGGAGCCCCGGCCCGGGAACAACAGCGGCCCGCGCAAGCGGGCCCGATGGTTCCCCCGGACGCCGGCCGCGGCCGCGATCGTCACCGCGCTGACCGTGGGCGTAGTGTTCACGGTGACCCCCGCCGAGGGCGCCGCCGGCGACATCGCCTCCAGCCTCGCGCGGGCGGTGCGGCATCTGGTCTCAACCTCGCAGAACGGGAAGTACTTCGCGGGCACTCCGGCGGTCGGCGCCCTGTTCACCATGTCCAAAGGCAAGCTCAGCCAGCATTTCTGCACGGCGAGCGTGGTCGGCAGCCCCGAAGGCGACCTGGTCATCACCGCCGCGCACTGCGTCACCGGCACCTCCGGGTTCGTCTTCGTGCCCGGCTACGACCGCGGTGCGGCCCCGTACGGGACCTGGAGCGTGACCAAGGTCTACGTGGACCAGTCGTGGAAATCCTCCTCCGATCCGGACGACGACGTGGCCTTCCTGCGCGTGAGTCAGGCCGGATCGATCGTGCCGATCGAGGACGTGACCGGGGCCGAGGCACTCCGGACCGGCACGCCGGCCCGGCAGCTGGTCGAGGTCATCGGCTACCCGGACTCGGGCAACCAGCCAATCATCTGCCGGAACCGGACCCGGGAGCCGATGTCGAGGCAGCTCGAGTTCGACTGCGGCGGCTTCACCAACGGGACCAGCGGCGGACCGTTCCTGGCCGACGTCGACCCGCTGACCGGGCAGGGCACGGTGATCGGGGTCATCGGCGGCTACGAGCAGGGCGGGCTTACCCCGCAGATCTCCTACTCATCCATGTTCGGCGCGAACGTGGCGGCGCTGTACCGGCAGGCGGTGGCCGGCGGCTGATTCGCCTGCTCCCCTGCTTCTGTGCTTCCGTCCTTGCTTGCTTCTCCGCCGGCTAGCTGGGCGGGGGCGGGACGATCTGGTCGATCTCGGCCAGGTCGGCCGCGGACGGGATCCACTCCGACGCCGCCGCGTTCGCCTTCACCTGCTCGGGGGTCATCGCCCCCGCGATCACCGACGCGCAGCCCGGCTGAGCGGCGAGGGCGCCGATAGCCGCGTCCAGGATCGTGACGCCGTGCTCCTGGGCCCAGGTGATCAGGGCCTCGACCTTGGCCAGCTTCTTCTCGGTGACGTAGGCCGCACGGCCGGCCAGCCTGCTCCCGGCCGGGATCGGCTGGCCGCGGCGGATCTTGCCGGTCAGCAGCCCGTTGGCCAGCGGGAAGAAGGGCAGCACGCCCACGCCGAAGTGCCGCGCCGCGGGGACCACCTCGGCCTCGGCCGCGCGCTCCAGGAGCGACCAGTGGTTCTGGGCCGAGATGAACGGGGTGCGGCCGCCGGTCGTGGCCAGGTGCGCGGCATCGGCCAGCTGCCAGCCGGAGAAGTTGGAGTGGCCCAGGTACCTGACCTTGCCCTCGGCGACCAGCTCGTGCAGCGCGGCGATGGTCTCCTGGACCGGGGTCACCGGATCCGGCGTGTGCATCTGGTACAGGTCGATGTAGTCGGTGCGCAACCGCCGCAACGACTCGGTGACCGCCCGCCGGATGTAGGACCGGCTGCCTTTGGCTCCCGCGGCGGGCCCGTAACCCATATCCACGTCGCGATGGCCGAACTTGGTGGCCAGGACGACTTGGTCCCGCCGCGGGCCGAGGATCTCGCCGAGCGTGCGCTCAGACCCGCCGCCTCCGCCATATGTGTCCGACGTGTCGAACAGGGTGATGCCGGCGTCGATGGCCGCGTCCACCACTGCTCGCGCCCCGTCGAGGTCCAGGCGGCTGCCGAAGTTGTTGCAGCCGAGCCCGGCCACCGACACCACAAGTCCTGATTCGCCTAGCGGCCGAAAGCGCATGGGCCAATTTTATAGATTCCCGCCGGGCCATGCCTGGCCGCCATATTACTCATTAGTACCGAACGGACCGTAGTTATCCGCCTGCCATCCGCAGTCACGAGGCGCCGGCCGCGGTCGTGCCGTCCTAACCGCCGCCGCGGGGGAGACACCCGGGGCGTAGACGCCTTCGGGCAGCATCGGCAGTGCCGTGGATGGACGCGACGCCCGTCTCGTTCACCAGCAAGCGAACCGCTCGCACGCGCGAATAGCAGGTTGATTTAGGCAGCTTTGCGGATCTTCGGCAGGTGCGCGGTGATCTGGTCGCCCGCAGCTTCGTCGGGCGGATAGTTATATTCTCCGCCGAGGAAATAGCCGTAAATTCGCCCTGAACTCGGAATGTCCGGCCGGAATGCGGTGCACCAGCCATCGCCGGGCGGTTCTGGCAGGACGTTCGGCGCCTTTGGATCATCACTAGTCACCGGCGCGAGTTTTCTTTCGCTGTTTTACCCGCCATTCCTGCCTGTTTTAGGGGTCTCTTATCAGCCCGGGCCGCGCCCGCTGCCGCCGGGGCCCGCGGCGGCCAGGATGCCTTGCCACCGGGGGTTTTGGGTGCCCTGGAGCCCTGGGACATTGCGGGGTAATAGGGCATCCGGGATGGCAGCCCACATAACTGACCGGGCGCGGACCCGGCGCGGACAGATCTGTCCGGCCGCCTGAAGAACGATCAAGAGCCGCCTCTAGCACGAGATCCCAAAGGCCTTTGACTAGACAGAAGTGTCCTGCTTGACCGGGCCGGACAGTCGATATTGGGGGGTGGCATGCAATCCCATGTGGGATATCATCTCGATTATCGAAGTTTCAGATGGCAACCCCTTGCCACGCAATTGCGTACTAGAATTCCGTGGGAGGGCACCCGGGGAGGCGCTATGCCAGAGGCAACGGAAGGGCCAACTGTGCTGCGCATCCTGCTTGGAACCCAGTTGCGGAGGCTCCGGGAGAGCCGCGGGATCAGCGCGCAGGCCGCGGCCAAGGCGATCCGCGGATCGGAGTCGAAGATCAGCCGTATCGAGCTGGGCCGCAACGCCATCCGCGAGATCGACGTGCTCGACCTGCTCACCTTCTACGGCGTCGGCCCGGTCGAGCGGGAGCAGCTACTGACCCTGGCCGAGCAGGCCAACCGCCCCGGCTGGTGGCACCGGTTCAACGACATCCTGCCGGACTGGTTCCAGTCCTACGTCGGGATGGAAGAGGCGGCGACCTCCATCCGTGTTTACGAGCCGCAGTTCGTGCCGGGTCTGCTGCAGATCTCGACCTACACGGCCGCCGTCCTGGCCGTCTGCGACATTCCCCTCGGCGAAGCCGAGCGGCACGTCATCCTGCGCAAGGAACGGCAGCGGCGGTTCATGGAGGGCCGGCTCAAGCTGTGGGCCATCATCGAGGAGACCGCGCTGCGGCGACCGGTGGGCAGCAAGGAGATCCTGCGCGATCAGGTCCGTTACTTGCAGAGCCTGAGCAACCGGCCGAACTTCACGCTGCAGATCATCCCGGCCGGGATGGGCGGCCACGCCGTGCCGAGCGGATTCACCATCCTGCGGTTCTCCGAACCGGACCTGCCGGACGTGGCTTACCTCGAACACCTCACCAGCGCTCTCTACTTCGACAAGAAATCCGAGGTCGACCGCTACCTGCTGGCGATGGAACGACTGAGCATCGTGGCCGCCAAGCCCAACCACACGGCGGGCATCTTGAGCGCGATCGTCGACGAGCTGGAGGAAGAGCTGTAGCACCCGATTTGTGTCCCGGCCCCGGGGATGTCCTGTCCTGGTCGCGGACATGCGGAGGGCGGTGGTCCATCCGGACCACCGCCCTCACCCTCCCCCCAGCTCATGGCTGTGGCACTGTCTGGAATAGGCGCTCAGGCGGGAAGGTCGAACTCCCCGTTCTTGGCGCCGATCAGGAAGCAGTCCCATTCGTGCCGGTTAAACACGTGCGGGGTCTTGCCGCGGTCCTTGGAATCGCGGACCGCCACACCTCCTTCGGGAAGGTGCGCTATTTCCACGCAGCCAGCTGCGCTGCTTGCGCTGCTCTTAAACCAGCGCAGGCCGTCGAGGTC
>Ga0209168_10001093_pt1 | contig 22263 bp, 19 predicted proteins | sample Coa_R1_FD_187156 | JGI IMG/M metagenome (GOLD analysis project Ga0209168, IMG submission 187156) | Surface soil microbial communities from Centralia Pennsylvania, which are recovering from an underground coalmine fire - Coalmine... | ecosystem: Environmental > Terrestrial > Soil > Unclassified ...
GCCGTTCCTGCGCAACGAGCCAGCCACGCTCGAGATCGAGGGCGGTGCCGACGGCACGAGCCGCTCCTGGCGGACCGAGGAGGTCACCGGGTACGAGAGCGGGTTCAAGAACGAGCTGGTGGCGTTTCATGACAGCATCGTCACCGGCCGCCCGCCGCCTACCTCGGGCCGGGATGGGCTGCGGGACATCATGCTTTGCCAGGCGATCATCGACAGTCACCACCGGTCGGCACCGGTCGACCATCCAACAGGGACCGGCGGCCGAGGGAGTGCCGGATGAGCGGCGAGGCGGGAAGGGGTGCCGGGATGAGCGGCGACCATGACGGAGCGGACATCGCGGTGGCGAACGCACCGGTCAGCTACGGGGCGTTCGAGCTGACCGTCGGCCAGGTCCCCGGCGTGCCCGACGGCGTCTCGGTCCTGGACCAGGTGGCCGCGGCCGGGTACGCGGGCATCGACCTCGGCCCGGTCGGCTACCTGGGCAGCGGCGAGCGACTCGGGGAACTGCTGGCCGAGCGTCAGCTCGGCCTGGCGGGCGCCTACGTCGAGCTCCCGTACGCCGATCATGACGCGCTGGAGCGGGCCCTGCCCGAACTGGACGCCATCCTGGACGCGTTCGACGCGGTCCGGTCCTACCTGCCCGGCCCGCCGCCGCGGCCCACGCTGGCCGACAACGGCAACGCGGCGCGGCGGAACCGGCCCGGCCGTTCGGTCCGGGATCACTCGCTCGGGTTCGACGCCGACGCGTGGCAGCGGTTCGCGACCGGCCTGGCGCGGGTGATCGGGCGCTGCCGGGACCGGGGATACGAGCCGACCTTCCATCCCGAGACCGGCACGCACGTCGAGGCGCCGTGGGAGATCGAGCGGGTGCTCGAGGTGTCCGACGTCGGGCTGTGCCTGGAGACCGGGCACATGCTGCTGGGCGGCGGCGACCCGGTGGGCATGCTGGCCGACCTGGGCGACCGGGTCAACCACGTGCACCTCAAGGACGCCCGGCTGCCGGTCATGGCCGAGATCATCGCGGACGAGGCGCCGGTGACCGAGATCTGGACCCGGGAGGCGTTCTGCGCGCTGGGTGCCGGCGACCTGGACGCCGACGCCGTGCTGGACGGGCTGCGCCGGATCTCGTTCGGCGGCTGGCTGGTGGTCGAGCAGGACATCCTGCCGCGCAGCGCCGAGCGCTTCGCGCGCGCGGCGGCCGAGCAGCGGCACAACCGGGAGTTCCTGGCCGCGAGGGGGCTGTAACACAATGCAGCCGCTGCCAGGATGGCCGTTCCGTATAGGGCTGGTCGGAGCCGGGCGCATGGGGCGCACTCATCTGCGGGCCCTGGCCGGCTCGGACCGGGTGAAAGTGATCGCCATCGCGGAGATGTCGGCGGCCGCCCGCCAGGCAGTTGACGTGCCTGAGCAGTACGAGAGCGTCGCGGAGATGCTGGACCGGGCCGCGCTGGACGGGGTGCTCATCGCCGCCCCCACCGACCAGCACGGCGCGATCATCGCCGAGGTCGCCGCGCGCGGGCTGCCCATCTTGTGCGAGAAACCGTGCGGGCTTACCGCCGCGGCGGCGCGGGCGTCGGCGCACGCCACGGCGGCGGCCGGGGTGCCGCTGCAGGTGGCCTACTGGCGGCGGTTCGTGCCGGGCCTGCGGCAGCTGCACGACCGGATCGCCGCGGGTGAGCTGGGCGTCATCCACCTGATCACCTGTTACCAGTGGGACGAGCAGCCGCCGTCGCCGGCCTTCCGCGCGCACAGCGGCGGGATCGCGATCGACATGGGCGTGCACGAGTTCGACCAGCTGCGCTGGCTGACCGGCCAGGACATCGCGGGCCTGGCCGTGGTGTCATCCGGCGCGGCGCCGGACGGGATCGCCGACGTCGACGGCGCGCAGGTGGTCCTCACCCTGTCCGGCGGAGCCACCGGGTTCGTCTCGCTCGGCCGCTACTTCCGGCTGGGCGACGCGGTGTGGGCCGAGGCGTTCGGCACCGAGGGCCACGAGCGCTGTGACGTCATCGACCCGACCGAGGGCGAGGTCGCCCAGCTCGCGGCGCTGCGCGCCCAGGCCGAGAGCTTCGCGTCGTTCGCGGCGGGCGGTCCGTGCGAGGGGGCCACCGCCGACGACGCGGTCGCGGCGCTGGCCGCGGCCGAGCAGGTGACCGCCGCGATACCGGCCGCACACCCGGGCCAGCACGGCGCGGGCCAGCACGTCGCGGGCCAGCACGTCAGCGACGGCCTGGCGCCGAGCTACCGGCACCGGCCGGGCGGATGAGCGCGGTACCGCCGCCGCTGCGGATCGGCATCGTCGGCTACGGGGTGATGGGCAAGGCGCACAGCTACGGCTACCGGGTCGCGCCGCTGCTGCGCCCGCTGCCGGTGACGCCGGTGGTCACGGTGATGTCCGGGCGCGACGCCAGGGCGGTCGCCGCGGCGGCTCGCGCGTACGGAGTGCCGGAGACCGTGACCGACTGGCGCGAGCTGATCAGCCGGGACGACGTGGACATGGTGGACATCTGCACCCCGCCCGGCACCCACGCGCAGATCGCGACCGAGGCCGCGGCGGCGGGCAAGGCGGTGCTGTGCGAGAAGCCGCTCGCGCTGACGTACCGCGAGGCGGCCGCCGCGCTGACCGCGGTGACGCGGGCCGGGGTGCACAACGCGATCGGCTTCAACTACCGGCGGCTGCCCGCGATCGCGCTGATGCGGCGGATGATCGCCGACGGCGCGGTCGGCCAGATCAGGCTGTGGCGCGCCACCTGGCTGTCGGACGAGTTCGCCGACCCCGCCACCGGCTGGGACTGGCGCTTCGACCGGGCCATGGGCGGCACGACCATCGCCGACCTGGGCAGCCACCTGATCGACATGGCGCTGTGCATGGCCGGCCCGGTGGACAGCGTCTGCGCTCAGGCGGCGACGTTCATCGGCTCGCGGTCCGCGCCGGGCGGCGGCACCGCGGCGGTGACCGTGGACGACGCGGCCAGCGCCCTGCTGCGCTTCGAGTCGGGCGCGCGCGGCACCATGGAGGTGGCCCGGGCCGCGGTGCGCCGGCCGTGTGACTTCACCGTCGAGGTGAACGGCAGTCAGGGCACGCTGGTGTTCAGCTACGCCCGGCTGAACGAGCTGTGGTACGGCGGCGCGGACGACGACGTCGGCCTGTACGGGATGCGCCGGATCCGGGCTGAGCACCCGTCGCACCCGTACGCGGCGCAGTGGTGGCCGATCGGCCAGGGCGTCGGCTACGGCTCCTCGTTCGCCAACCAGGCCGCCGACCTGCTATCCGGGTGGCCCGAGGAGCCCTGGACGCCCGGATTCGCCGAGGGTGCGGCGGTTCAGGCGGTGTGCGACGCGATGGAGTCCTCGGCGGCCTCCGGGCGCTGGGTCAGCGTCAGCGAGGTGCTCGCGAGCACGCTGTGACCTGGGGCGCATGCCCTATACGATGGCCTGATCCCGGCGGAGGACTCGGGTGAAGGGGCGTTATGGTGGCATCTCTTGCGGAGCGGCTGCGGGCGGGGACTGTGCTCGGCGCCGAAGGTTACGTCTTCGAGCTGGAACGGCGCGGCTACATCAAGGCCGGGCCGTTCGTGCCCGAGGTGGTGCTGGACTTTCCCGAGGCGGTACGGGAACTGCACCGGGAGTTCCTGCGCGCGGGCGCGGACGTGATGGTCGCGCTGACCTACTACGCGCACCGGGAGAAGCTGCGGGACGTGGGGCGCGAGGGCGACCTGGAGGCGATGAACCGGCAGGCGGTCCGGATCGCCCGTTCCGTCGCGGCCGAGAGCGCTGCTGACGGCGGGGCCGCGGGCGGGGCTCTGGTGGCCGGGAACGTGTGCAACACCTGGGCCTACGACCCCGATGACCCGTTCACCGCGCGGGCGGTGCGGGCCATGTACACCGAGCAGCTGAGCTGGGCGGCCCAGGAAGGCGTCGACTTCGTCATCTCCGAGACCAACGACTACCTGGGCGAGGCGCTGATCGCGCTGGAGGTCATCCAGGGACTCGGGCTGCCCGCGATGGTGACACTGGCGCCCACGCAGCCCCACCTGACCAGGGACGGGTACGAGTACGCCGACGCGTGCCGCATCCTGGCCGCCGAGGGAGCCGCGATCGTGGGGCTGAACTGCGACCGCGGACCGCGGACCATGCTGCCGCTGATCGCCAGGATCCGGGACACGGTGGAGTGCGCGGTGGCCGTCCAGCCGGTCCCGTACCGGACCGACGCGATCGCGCCGACCATGGAGACCTTGCGGGGTCTGGACGGCTCGAGGGCGTTCCCGATCGCGCTCGATCCCTTCACCTGCACGCGCTTCGACATGGCGCAGTTCGCCGTTCAGGCCCGCGACCTGGGCGTGAACTACGTGGGCATCTGCTGCGGCGCGGGGCCGCACCACGTGCGGGCCATGGCCGAGGCGCTGGGCCGCGAGGTCCCGGCCAGCAAGTACTCGCCGTCGATGAACCTGCACCCGATGTTCCGGCCTGACGTCTCGGCCAGAGATGCGGCCTTCCTGCCCAGCTGGAACGCCTGAGAGCGATCCATTTTGCCCTCTATGCCTGAACATTGAGACATTCCGGGCGCAGAGCATGATCATGGGTCGTTTTGGTCAAATAGCGCCCACTTTGACCCATGATCATGAAATACCGCGGGGTGGCGGACGCTAGGGCTGGGTGGGGTTGGTGACGCGGGCCATGAACAGGGGTTCTCCGGTGGTGCGGTCGGTTACGACCATCAGGTAGGGACGGTCGAAGATGACCGGCGGCGGCCCGGACCGGCCCGCGGCGGCGACCACGCCGACGGCGGTCGCGGCGCTGGCCACCGTGCCCTTCTCCCCCACCTGCAGGGTGGCCGCGTGCTCGACCAGGCCGATGCAGCAGGCCTGCGGGGACAGTGCGCTGAAGTCGGCGGCCGTGGTGAACGCGACGCCCATGCCGAGCCCGCTCAGCAGGGTCCGCATGCTCACCTTGTCCTGGAGGTTCACCTTGGGCAGCGAGATCTCCCGGCTTAGCACCGGGCCGGCCTTCCCACCCGCCGCGAGCGTGGTGGTGAGCGTGCCGAGCTGAGCCGCGGTCGGCAGCGCGCAGCCGCCGGGACCGGCGGGCGGCAGCAGCGCCATCATGGCCAGCCGTCCGTTGGCGTACGGCAGCCAGACGGCGGTCCAGCCGCCCGCGCTGGCCGAGACGTACGGGCCGCCCTCCATGAACTGCGCGCTGACCTGCTGCCCGGCGGCGGTGGTGAACGACCCGGGTTCGGTCTGGCTGGCCTGGAACGGCGTGGCCCAGGCGGCCTTCAGGTACAGCGCGTCGGTCAGCACCCAGCCGATGTCCTGCAGCGAGCCCGGATCCAGCAGTTGCGGGATCAGCCCGTGGGTGGCGGTGGCGATGGCCTGGTCGATCTGCTGCACGGCCTGATCGGGCTTGCTCAGCAAGGGCACCTGGGCCACCCCGGCGCCGTAGCCGGTGGCCACGGCGTTCAGGTAGCTGTGCAGGGTGTCCAGGGTCGGGTCAGCCCAGACCTGATCGGTCGCGGTCACCGTCACGCCGGGGCCGCCGAGCCCGCGCAGCGCCGCGGAACGCGCCTGCAGCCCGGCCTCCAGCGCCTGACCGCTCGCCGTGGGCAGATGCAGCACGCTGCCCATGGCCTGCGCCGTGGCCCCGCGCGAACCGAGGTAGGCCATGCCCAGCCCGCTGGCCAGGCTGGACGGCGACAGCACCAGGTTGGCCCGCGGATCGGACCGGCACCAGGCGCCGAGCGCGTCGAGTCCGAAGGCGGTGTCGGCGGAGCCGAAGGGGCGCGGGCTCACCAGCGGCTCGTGCAGCGCCACGCCGTGCGCGATGACCGGCGGCGGCGGCGTGGACCCGCATCCCGCCAGGCCGCATCCTGCGAGGGCCAGCGCGATGACGGCCCGCAACTCGTTCTTCATGCGCATCAGACGGCCCGCAGCCTGCTCTGGTTGCATACACTGGGAGTGATTCCCGATGCCGGTGATGGCTCCGGTGCGCCGCGAAGCACCGCATGCGATGACAGAACACTCGGAGCAGCTCACGGGCTGGTGAGCGGCCCGCAGATCCGGGTCCGGACCCGCCGGGATCTGGCCCGCCAGCGGCGTCAGCGCCGCCACCAATGCTGGGATCACCTCATCGCCGCCCCCTTGTGGCCGATGCACGAGGCCAACCTCGGGACGCTCCTGCGGACCTGCGACGCGGTCGGCGCCTGCCTGGCCGTGCCCCGGCTGCCCTGGGTGCCCGAGGCGCTGGCCCGCGGGAATACCCTGTCCCGGCCGGCCTGCGTGCACTGGACCGGGCGGGACGCCTGCGCATGGCTGCGTGAGCAGCGGATCGCCGGGACCCGGATCGTCGGCGTCGAGCTCGCCGAAGAGGCGGTCAGGCTGGCCGACCTGCCCGCGGCCCGGGAGCGCACGGTCGCGGTGCTCGGGCACGAGCAGACGGGCATCCCGCCCGAGGCGCTGGACCTGCTCGACGTGGCCGTGGAGATCCCGATGATCGGCTCGGGCGCGAGCCTGAACGTGGCGGTGGCGGGATCCCTGGTGCTCTACCGCCTGGCCGGGTTCCTGTGAGGGATCATTGGTCATACCAGGTCCTTAGGAAAGGAGAGCCGCGGTGGATAGCGCTGAGCTGCGGGCTGTGCAGCAGCCGCTCAAGGACGCCTACCGGGAGGACCCCGGGCAGGCGCTGATCACCTTGCGGGCGCACGGCAAGCTCGAGGACCAGGCGATCTCCTGCTCGGTGGCCACCGGGCAGGCGCTGACCGTGGCGGGCCTGCACCCGGCTACCGGCGGGGACGGCTCGCTGGCCTGCTCCGGTGACATGCTGCTGCAGGCGCTGGTGGCCTGCGCGGGCGTCACGCTGCGGGCCGTGGCCACCTCGCTGGGCATCGACGTCACCTCGGGTACCGTCAGCGCCGAGGGCGACCTGGACTTCCGGGGCACCCTGGCGGTCAGCAAGGAGGCGCCGGTCGGGTTCAGGTCCATCCGGCTGCGGTTCGACCTGGACACCGACGCGAGCGCCGAGCAGCTTCAGACGCTGATCCGGCTGACCGAGCGGTACTGCGTGGTGTACCAGACGCTGGCTCGTCCGGCTCAGCTGTCGGTGTCGGCGGGCGAGGACTAGCTCAGGTGCCCGTGGTGGCCTGGCAGCCGTACCCGGACAGCGCGGACGGGGTAGCCAGCGAGTACGGGTCGACCGGCGCGCCCGAGGCCTGAACGCTCGGCGGCGGGCCGTGCGGGAAGTCCGGATGGATGTAGCCGTCCCGCACCCCGCAGAGCGCGCCTCCGGTCTGGCCCCCGACGCTGTACCAGGGCTCGAGGGCGCCGCCCGGGTCGTCCCACCGGGCGAAATCCACGTATCCGTAGCGGTGCTGCACGATGCGCATCCAGTCGGCCGGATGACCGGCGGGCTCCACCGCGTAAACGAACAGGAAATTCACCTTGATCCGCAGGACCTCGGATCCGGAGTCGGTGGCGGTGCTGGCGCTCATCGTGCCGTGGACCTTGATGACGATGGTGACGAACCGCGTGCCCGGGGCGAACGAGGAGACCCACGTGCGGGTGTTCCGCTCGGACCCATCGTGGTTGAGCGCCGTCGTGTGCAGGCCGGCCATGAACTCCTGCCGCTCCTGGCTGGTGAGCAGGCCCGCGAAGGCGGCTAGGGTGCCGCCGCGCAGCGTCGGCCAGTCGAGGTTCCCGGCGATCAGCAGCCGGCGGGTCGTTTCCAGGGCCGACCGGACCTGCGCCGCGGTGTAGGGCCCGTGCGCCCGGCCGGCCGGGACCGAGATCCCGGCCGCGCCGTCGGCCCAGCTCTGCGCGGGTGAGCCGAAGAAGGGACCGGCGGGAGCGCCGGTCAGGGCCGGCCCGCTGGTCGAGAGGTTTTGGGGGGTCGGCGTCACCCGGACCGACGGCGCCGCGTGCGCGGAGTGGTGCAGCCAGGACCGCGGGGCGAGCCGCACCACGGCGAACGCCCCGCCGCCGGCCAGGAGCAGCACGGCCGCGGCCACCACCGCCAGCACGCGGGTGTCGCGCTTGCGCTGCGCCTGCTTTTCCGCCTGCCTGGCGGCCACCAGGCGTTCCAGCGGCGACAGCCCGGGTGTTCGTGACTTATCGGGACCAGGCTCCACGACGATGCTCCCATTTCAGCCGACGGCAACCTCTAGACGCGCGAGGGGTCCTGCCTAGATGCCCGGAAATGCCTCACGATGAGGTAACAAAGGCCCGTAGCGCCCGCTGCTGTGGGCAGATCTGCTCAGGGCAGCGCGGTAGGGGTTCCGGGCCGGTCATGACGCAGGCTGGAGGCATGGCTCACGATGAGAAGAACCCCCTGTTCAGCGAGCGGGTCCGGGAACAATTGCTGATCCAGCGGATCCTGGTGCTCGACGGGGTGCTAGACGACGACAACGGGACGCTGCTCGCGACCCAGCTACTGACCCTCGCGGTGGAGGACCCGGCCGCCGACATCGCGCTGTGGATCAACTCTCCGGGCGGGTCGGTCCCGTCCATGCTCGCCATCCGCGACGTCATGCGGCTGGTGCCGTGCGACGTGTCCACGCTGGCGCTCGGGCTGGCCTGCAGCGCCGGGCAGTTCCTGCTCTCGGCCGGGGCCAGGGGCAAGCGGTTCGCGCTGCCGCACGCGCGCATCTTGATGCACCGCGGCTCGGCCGGCATCGGCGGCAGCGCGGTCGACATCGAGGTCCAGGCGGATGACCTGCGGCACACGGTCGACACGGTGCTCGGCCTGATCGCCGAGGACACCGGCCAGCCGGTGGAGCGCATCTTCGACGATTCGCTGCACGATCACTGGTACACCGCCACCGAGGCCCGCGAGTACGGCTTCATCGACGAGATCGTCGGGTCGTTCGGCCAGATCATGGCGGGCAGGCGGCACCGGATCGGACTGAAGGGTGCATCATGAGCAGTTACACGATTCCCAACGTCATCGCCCAGCACCCGCGGGGCGAGCGGATCATGGACGTCTACTCGCACCTGCTCACCGAGCGGATCGTGTACCTCGGCACCGGGATCGACTCCGGCGTGGCCAATACGCTGATCGCCCAGTTGCTGCACCTGGAGGCCGACAGCCAGGAGCAGGAGATCAACCTGTACATCAACTGCGAGGGCGGGGACCTGCCGTCGATGCTCGCGGTGTACGACACCATGCAGTACGTCCAGGCGCCGGTGGCTACCACCTGCGTGGGCCAGGCCATCGGGGTGGGCGCCGTGCTGCTGGCGGCCGGCACGGCGGGCCGGCGGTCGCTGCTGCCGCACGCCAGGGTGGTGCTGCACCAGCCGGCCGCACGCGGCCAGGGACCGATCCCGGACCTGATCCTGCAGGCCGACGAGCTGGTCCGGATGCGGGCCGAGATCGAGGCGATCCTGTCCGTGCACACCGGGCAGTCGGTGCCCGCGCTCCGCGCCGATACCGACCGGGACCGGGTGCTCAACGCCCAGGCCGCGGTGGCCTACGGGATCGCCGACCAGGTGCTCGGCCACCGCTCGGCGGACGCCGAGGCGGCGGGTGATCCCGACCGGGCTAAGCAGCCAGCGCGAGCATAACGGGGCCGGTAGCGCGCGACGGCCGGGCCGCCTGCTCGCGGCGCAGGTCGCCGGCGACCTGCTCGGTCAGCCCGATGAGCGTGGTGCCCAGCGCGCCCGCGAGGGCCGCGATCATCTCGCTCGAGGGCTCCTTGCGTCCGCGCTCGATCTCGGACAGGTACTGGGGCGAGATGCCGGCCCGGCCCGCGGTCTCGACCAGGGTTTCCTGCTGATCCAGGCGCAGCGCACGCAGACGCTGACCGAGCACCTCCCGCCACAGTGGTTCTTGGGGAAGGGGCCCGGGGACAGCAAGCTCCGCCGGGGGTTCTCGATGCAGCGGAACGACTTTCGCACGCTCGGCCATAACTCAGCGTACGGACGGCAGAGCGTTACTACGTTGAGATTTCGCTGCCGGCGGAGTCTTAATTCGCTGACGCATCGTCTACGGGTGATCCTCGGTCATGCTGTCGTAGGCGATCGTCCTCAGCTCGGAGCTGTAGCGGCCGGGGCCGCCTCCCGGCGGCCCCGGGGCACGAAGGCTAACCGCTCCACTTGAAGAAGCAGTTTTGGGTGCAGGCGGTTGGAACTACGAATAGCTGCTGACCCGGTATGTTGTGGGAGGTCAGCAATCCGCCTCGGTTGTTGAACCATTCGACATAGCTGCCGAAATCTTCCCGGGCCCAGTTCACGCGGCTTCTGTCACCACCCGAGCAGTCACGGACCGTGACATTATTTGAGGTGGCGGCGACGCCCATGCACCTAGCGGGGTTCTCGTTGTACTGGAGCTGGAATACGGGCCAGCCGCCGCAACACGTGAAATTCTGAGCCACTTCATTGAAGACCCGCCCGCCCGACTCCAGCGTGACCGGGGCACCGATGGCGATGCTGCCGCCACCAGCACAGTCGCCGAGGCCGTTGACGTTGCAGATGTCGCCTGCTGCCAGGGCGGGCCCGGCGGTGACGGTAATGGCGACAGGGATTGCGGCGAAGGTGATGATTGCCGCAACGATTGTTACAGCTTTGCGCCTGAGTAGTCTGTGCATGAACTCACTCCTGCCTGTGTGCTAGTAGGTTTCCTTGCTCATTTCCTCGACCTTTTGTGGTGCTGAAAGCCGTGTTTCCTGTCAGTGGCGCCATGTATTCACGGTGGCGCGGCGCGCCTGCGGCGGGCTTGATGTCCGCTTGCGTAGTTCTCCGCAGACCCGGTAGCGGCTGGGCCCATATCCGGCGAGGTCGGCCGCCCTCGGTAGATCAGACTGACTGGTACGGGAACTCGAGGGGTACGGAAATTGCCATCAGATGGCGCCGCCGCGCGGGGAGTTGCGATAATCGCCGTACACCTGATCTGCGGGCTGAGCAGATATGGGATGGTGGTGACGGGGTTATGGCAGACGGAGGATGCGAGACTGCGGGGACAGCCGGGGTGCTGGTACGCCGGTGGCGGGCGGCGGCGGGCCTGACTCAGCAGGAACTCGCCATGCGGGCCGGGGTCAGCGTGGGTGCGGTTCGTGACCTGGAGCAGGGCCGGGTAACCCGCCCGCAGTCGCGGGTTCTGGAGCGGCTGGCCGGTGCTCTCGGGCTGGACAGCGGCCAGCGAGCGGACCTGGCTGCCGCCGCAGCGGGCATGACGGGCCGATCCGGGCGGCCGGGGGCGGGGTTGTGGTTGCGGGTGCTGGGGACGGTGGGCTGCTGGCACGGGGGCGTGCCGGTTCTGCTAGGGCCAGCACGGCAGCGGGCGGTGCTGGCGTTTCTGGCGATGCACCCGAACACTGATGTGGGGCGGGAGGCCCTTATTGACGCGTTGTGGCCGGGGGGCCCGCCGGGCAGCGCGGTGGCAGTCATCCAGTCTCATGTCAGCCGGCTGCGGAAGGTCCTGGATGGCGGCCTGCCCGGCCGGGCGGGCCGGGCGGTGCTGGTCTCAGCGGGTACCGGCTACCGGCTGGACGTCGACCCCGATGAGCTGGACCTGCTGGCGTTCGGGCAGCTGGCGGCCCGGGCCCGGCGCGCGGCCGTGGCCGGTGACGGGCCGGGCGCGGCCCGCCTGTTCGGCCGGGCGCTGGAGTTGTGGAAGGGCGAGCCGCTGGCCGATGTGGGCGTGCTGGCCGGTCACCCGGCGGTGGTCGGGCTGGCCGCGCTGCGCGCCAGCGTCATCACCGAGTACGCGCAGGTCGCGGCCGGGGCGGGGCTGGCCGGGCAGGTGCTGCCGCACCTGCGGGCCCTGGCCGCGCGCGAGCCGCTGAACGAGCACGCGCACGCCCAGCTGATGACCTGCCTGGCCACCGGCGGGGAGCAGGCAGCGGCCCTGCAGATTTACGAAGACCTCCGGCAGCGGCTGGACCGCCAGCTCGGCGTGCGGCCCGGACCCGAGCTGGCTGGCACGCACCTGCGAGTGTTGCGGCAGGAGATCCCCATCCCTGCCGCTGCCCCCGGCACCGGGTCCCCGGTCCGGGCGGCAGGCCCCGGCGATGCGGCACGGCCCGGGGATACGGCAGGTGCGGTGCCGAGGCAGCTTCCCGGGGCGGTCCGGCATTTCGCCGGCCGCGGCCGCGAGCTGGCGGAGCTGTCCCGGCTGCTGGAAGCCGGTCATGCGGCCGGCGGCACGATGGTGATCTCGGCGATCGGCGGCACCGCCGGGGTGGGCAAGACCGCGCTGGCGGTGCACTGGGCGCACCAGGTCGCCGTCCGGTTCCCCGACGGGCAGCTGTACGTGAACCTGCGCGGCTATGACCCCGGCCAGCCGGTGCCGGCCGCCGACGTGCTGGCCGGGTTCCTGCGCGCCCTGGGCGTCCCCGGCCAGGACATCCCGGCCGAGGCAGACCAGCGCGCCGCCCGCTACCGCACCCTGCTGGCCGACAAGCAGATGCTGATCGTGCTGGACAACGCCGGATCAGCCGACCAGGTCCGGCCGCTGCTGCCCGGCACACCGGGCTGCCCCGTGCTGGTCACCAGCCGGGACACGCTAGCCGGGCTGATCGCCAGGGACGGTGCCGCCCGCCTGGACCTGGACCTGCTCCCGCTACCAGACGCGGTAACCCTGCTCCGGACGCTGATCGGGTCACGCGCCGATACCGAACCCCAGGCCACCACCGACCTCGCCGCCCATTGCTGCCGACTCCCGCTGGCCCTGCGAATAGCCGCCGAACTCGCCGCCGCCCACCCGGCCGCCTCCCTGGCCGACCTGGCCCGCGACCTGGCCGACCTGCGCACCCGGCTGGACCTGCTCACCGCCGGCCAAGACCCCGGCACCGCGGTCCGGGCCGTGTTCTCCTGGTCCTACCGCCACCTGGACACTGGCACCGCCCGCACCTTCCGGCTGCTTGGCCTGCACCCCGGTCCCGACATTGACCCATACGCCACCGCCGCCCTCACCGGCACCACCATCCCCCAGGCCCGCCACGCACTAGACACCCTGGCCCGCGCGCACCTCATCCAGCCCGCCACCCCCGGCCGGCACGCCATGCACGACCTGCTCCGCGGCTACGCCCGCCACCTCACCACCCAACACGACACCGAAGACGAACAACGGGCCGCACTGACCCGCCTGTTCGACCACTACCTGCACACCGCCGCGGACGCCATGGACACTCTGGTTCCCGCCGAGCGCCACAGTCGGCCCCGCACCCCGCCGACCGCCATAGCCGCCCGCTCGGCGGGCACTCCCGCCGCAGCGCGGGCCTGGCTGGACGCCGAGCGGAACGCCCTGGTCGCCGCTACCGCGCACATGACCGACAACGGCTGGCCCGGCCATGCCACTCGTCTGGCCGCCACCTTGTTCCGCTACCTTGACACCGGCGGCCACTATCCCGAGGCCACCGCAATCCATACCTGCGCCTGCCGCGCTGCCCGGGATACCGGCGACCGCATCGCCGAGGGGACCGCGCTGAACAACCTCGGCATCGTCGACTGGCGGCAGGGCCGCTACGAGCAGGCCAGCGCCAACTATCTGCGGGCCCTGGCCCTGTGCCGCGAGACCGGCGACCGAACCGGTGCCGCCCGTGCCCTGCGCAACCTTGGCATGCTCGACGACCGGCAGGGCCGCTACCAGCAGGCCAGTGGCCACTACCAGCAGGCCCTGGCCCTGTGCCGCGAGACCGGCGACCGTCCCGGCGAAGCGGCCGTGCTAGGCAACCTCGGCATCGTCGACATGCAGCAGGGCCGCTACGAGCAGGCCACGAGCTACCTGCAGCAGGCTCTGGTGCTGTTCCGCGAGACCGGCAACCGCCTGGGCGAAGCGGTCGGGCTCGACAACCTCGGCATCGTCGATTGGCGGCAAGGCCGCTGCCAGCAGGCCACTAGCCACCACCAGCAGGCCCTGAGCCTGTTCCGCGAGATCGGCGACCGGAACGGCCAAGCCAACACCCTGAACAATCTCGCCCATGTCGACTTGCGGCAGTGCCGTTACGAGCAGGCCACTAGCCACCACCAGCAGGCCCTGAGCCTGTTCCGCGAGATCGGCGACCGGACTGGTGAAGCCGAAGCGCTCAACGGCCTGGGCGAGGTCCTGCACGCCACTGGCCGGCCTGGCCAGGCCCGCCACCACTGGCAGGAAGCCCTCGCCCTCTACACCAGCCTTGGCGCCCCCGAAGCCCGCAAAATCCGTGCCCGGCTCGCCGTCGTCCCGCCTCCCGGCGACATGTGACCAAGCTGGCCGCGCGGACCGCGCGGCCAGCTCATCGTCATCGACTACTGTGCTTGTCTTACTGGGCGGCGATGGCGGCCAGGACGTCCAGCTTGGCCGCGCGGCGGCCGGGCCAGCTGGCCGCGACCAGGCCGAGCAGCGCGGCCAGGATCAGGAAGATCACCAGGCTGGACCAGGGCACTACGGTGTCGGTGATGCCCTGGTTCTTCAGCGACGAGACCAGCGCGATGCCCATGCCGGTGCCGATGATGATCCCGATGACGGCGCCGAAGATGGCCAGGATCACGGCCTCGGACCGGATCATGGTCCGGACCTGACGCCGCCGCATGCCGACCGCGCGGAGCAGGCCGATCTCACGGGTGCGCTCGAACACCGAGAGCATGAGGGTGTTCACGATCCCGATGAGCGCGATGATCACGGCCAGCGCGAGCAGCGCGTAGACCAGCCCGAGGATCTGGTTGACCGCGGACACCTGCGACTGCTCGAACTGAGCCTTGGTCTGAACCTGGATATTGGGGAACGGGGCCAGGGCGCTGGTGACAGCGTTGTCCGTCGCGGTGCTGCCGTTGGTGCGCAGCAGCAGGGCGCCGGGCGGCCGGGCGGTGTAGTGCGACACGAAGTACCCGGAGCCGACCAGGTAGCTGCCGATCAGGGCGTTGGTCTGGAAGATCCCGCCGATGCGAAGCGTGGTCTTACCGGTCAGGGCGAACCTGGCCGGCACGGTGTCGCCGACGGCCAGGTGCTTGTTCTGCGCGGTGTTCGAGTCGATGAGCAGCTCGCCTTGGGCCAGCGCGGCTGAGGTGCCCGAGGTCATGCGCAGGTTGACCGTGGCGGCCAGGTTGTCCGTGGACACCGCGGTGAGCTGGGTCAGCGCGTTCTGGAACTCGAACTGCCCCTGGTAGACGTTGCTGGCGGCGGTGACCCCCGGCACGTGCGAGGCGATCGATGCCGCGGAGTTGCTGAGCTCTCCCGACCCGGTGGCGCTCACGATGAGGTCAGCGTTGATGGCCTGATCCGCGCTGCTAGTGGCCGACCGGGACACCGAGGCGCCGAACACCGACATCGCGGCGACCAGGGCCAGGCCGACCATGAGCGCGGAGGCGGTCTGAGCGGTGCGCCGCGGACTGCGCATGGAGTTCTCCCGGCCGAGCTTGCCCGGCTCCCCGAGCAGCCGGGCCAGCGGCCGCCCGATCACGCTGGACACCGGGCGGGCGATAGCCGGGGCCAGGGTGGCGGCGCCGAGGAAGATGCACACCGCGCCGATGCCGACCAGCGCGATGGCCGGCTTGGCCAGCCCGAGAGCCAGCAGGATCACGCCGGCCAGGGCCAGGGCCGTGCCGGCGATGAACCGGCGCCGGAGCGAGGCCGTCGGACCCGACCGGCGGTCATCCAGCGCGGCCACCGGCGGAATGCGTACCGCGCCACGGGCCGGGCCGAGCGCGGACACGACCGTCACGCCGACGCCGACCAGCAGCCCGACGATCGCGGTCCGCGGTTCGAAGACCAGCGACCCGGGCGGCAGCGTGATGCCGAACCCGCTTAGCAGCGCCTCCAGCCCGATCGCGGCCAGCACGCCGAGGGCCAGGCCAATCACCGAGGACACCAGGCCGGTGATGGCGGCCTCGCCGAGCACGGAGCGGAACACCTGACGGCGGTTCGCTCCGACGATCCGCAACAAGGCCAGTTCCCTGGTGCGCTGCCCGACGATGATCGAGAACGTGTTGAAGATGGTGAACGCACCCACGAACAGCGAGATGAACGCGAAGACCAGCAGCGCCGTGGAGAAGAAGCCCAGCGCCTGGTTGACCGAGTCCGTGCTCTCGTTCACCACCGTCTGCCCGGTAACCACCTGCACGCCCGGCGGCAGGACCTTGGCGATGGCGTGCTGGACCGCGGACTTGTCGGCGCCGGGTGCGGTCAGCACGTTGATGTCGTCCAGCTTGCCGGGTTCCTGGGCGATGGCCTGCGCGGTCGGCAGGGTGAACGCGGCCAGGGTCGCCCCGGCCAGGTTGTTCGCCGTGCCGAACTCGGCGATGCCGGAGATGGTGAACGTCTGCGTCGCCCCGGCGGTCAGGATGCGGACCTGCTGGCCCACGGAGAAGTCGTACTTCTGCGCGGTCCCGGCGTCCATCACCACGTCGCTGGCGGCGGCCGGCGGCCCGCCCGCGATCAGGTGCAGGCTGGATAGCCGCTGATCCGGATCGAAACTCACCCCGAGGGTCGGCGCTCCGCCGGTCTGAATGGCCTTGCCGTTACGGCCGATGTACTGGGCGTAGCCGGTGACCTGGCCGTCGGCGCCGGACACGCCGGATACGCCGCGGATGGTGCTCAGCAGGGACTCGGGCAGCTCGTTGCGTACCGCGTTGCCGCCGCTGCCGAGCTGGGCCACCCCGCGGACCTGGAAGTCGACCTTGGCGTAGATGTTGCCGAACAGGGTGCTGAACGTGTTGTGCAGGGTGTCGGTCAGCACGAACGTGCCGGAGATGAAGGTGACACCGAGCACGATGGCCAGCGCGGTCAGGCCGAGCCGGAGCTTGTGGGCCAGCAGGCCCTTGATCGTCACGTTCCACATGTCAGGCCCCCAGGGTCCGGATCCGCTCCAGGACGGAGTCGGCGGTCGGCTGCTGGAGTTCGCCCACCACCTGGCCGTCGGCCAGGAACACGACCCGGTCCGCGTACGCGGCCCCGCGCGGGTCGTGGGTCACCATGACGATCGACTGGCCGAGCTCGGTCACCGAGCGGCGCAGGAAGGCGAGCAGGTCCGCGGAGGCGGTCGAATCGAGGTTGCCGGTGGGCTCGTCGGCGAAGATGAGGTCCGGCCGGTTGATCAGCGCCCGGGCACAGGCCACCCGCTGCTGCTGGCCGCCGGACAGCTCGTTGGGGCGGTGCGACAGCCGGTCGCCGATGCCCAGCTCCTTGACCAGGTAACCGAGCCATTCCCGGTCGACCTTGCGGCCCGCCAGGGCCGCGGGCAGCTCGATGTTCTCGGCCGCGGTCAGCGTGGGGACCAGGTTGAAGGACTGGAACACGAAGCCGATCCGGTCCCGGCGCAGATTGGTCAGCCCGGCGTCGTCCAGCCTTCCGATGTCCAGGCCGCCGACGAACGTCTGGCCGGACGTCAGCCGGTCCAGGCCTGCCATGCAGTGCATGAGCGTCGACTTGCCCGAACCCGACGGGCCCATGACGGCCGTGAAGCGGCCGCGGTCGAAGGTCACCGTGATACCGGCCAGGGCGTGCACCGCCGCCTGGCCGACCCCGTACGTCTTGGCGAGGGCTACCGAGTGCGCGGCCGGCACGGCCTGCTTGTCCTCGGTCAACGCCGCAGTGGTGGGTTCCATCTTTTCCCCTCGTGATTTCCCCGGACAGTTCTGATGCCGCTAGTACCGTTAGCGTCCCAACACAGCACCCGGATGCGCATCGACCGGCCAGCCAATTCGCGGGCTGAACCGCACCATGGACCGGACGGCTGAAACCCATCCACCGAACGGCTGACGCACACGGTCCCCTTCTTCGCGTGCTGGTTCCCCCGGGACGACGATAGCCGTACCGGATCCCGGGGGCCATGCCTTACACGTAAGGATTAAATGTGGAGCTTCCGGCCGATGTCGCCATGCTGCTCGGAGCGCGAACGTGTCCGAGGTCACGCAGGCAGGTCCGTTCTGAAGAAAATGTCTAGGCCGTTGCCGGGGCAATAATAGGTAGATGAGAGCCCTGGGCACCGCCGACCGGGTTCGCGGCCGGATCGGCGCGGCGATCTACGAGCGGGTCGCCGGACCGCAGGGCCCCTCACGTGCGCAGCGAATCCACCGGGACCCAGGTGAGCGGTGGTTCGCCGAGGACCGGCCGATCCGCCGGGTGCACGGCGATTCGGCGATGTTCGTCGGCGGGATCAGGGCCTTGCTGCTGCAGTCGCTGCACCCGCTGGCCATGGCCGCCGTGGCCGAGCACTCCGATTATCGCGGCGACCCGTGGGGCCGGCTGCAGCGGACGAGCTACTTCCTGGCCCTCACCACGTTCGGCCGGACCGACGACGCGCAGCAGGCGATCGGGCGGGTCCGGGCCATCCACGAGCGGGTGACCGGGACCGCTCCCGACGGGCGGCCGTACGCGGCGTCCGACCCGCACCTGCTGACCTGGGTCCACATCGCGGAGGCGGACAGCTTCCTGCGGGCCCACGCGCGCTTCGGCTCCCGGCCGCTGGATAAGGCCGGACGGGACGGGTACGTCGAAGACATGGCCAGGATCGGCGCGGAGCTCGGCGTCCCCGACCCGCCACGCACCGAGGCCGAGCTCGCCGACCGGATCCGGGCCTACCGGCCCGAGCTGGCCGTGACCGCCGAGGCGCGCGAGGCGGCCCGGTTCCTGCTGCTGCGCCCGCCGCTGCCGGTGCTGGCCCGGGCCCCGTACGGGGTGCTGGCCGCGGCCGCGGTCTCGCTGCTGCCCGGATGGGCCCGGCGGCCGCTCTACCTGCCCACCCTGCCGCTGACCGAGAGCGTGCTCGTCCGCCCGGCCGGGCAGGCCATGGTGCACGCGATCCGCTGGGCCACCGCGGCTCCTCGCTCCGCCCCGGCGGCATAGCCGCCCCATGAGCCACATATGGTGACGCAACTAACGATGCAGATAGTCCAGATGCCGGGACCGACGCAGGAGAGACAACGATGTTCAGCGCAGATTTTCCTGATAATCAAGAGAAAACGAGCCTTCCCGAGCTAGCCGCCTGGGTCCGCGGGATCGCGGAGCTGACCAAGCCGGATGCCGTGGTGTGGTGCGACGGCTCGCAGGAGGAGTGGGACCGGCTGACCACGCTGCTCGTGGACAGCGGGACCTTCACCAGGCTCAACCCGGAGCTGCGCCCGAACAGCTTCTGGTGCGCGTCCGATCCCAAGGACGTGGCCCGGGTCGAGGACCGGACGTTCATCTGCTCGGAGCGGGAGCAGGACGCGGGGCCGACCAACAACTGGATCGCGCCGGCCGAGATGCGCGCCACGTTCGCGGAGATCTTCGACGGGTGCATGCGCGGCCGGACGATGTACGTGATCCCGTTCTGCATGGGGCCGCTGGGTAGCTCGATCTCGCAGCTCGGGGTCGAGATCACCGACTCGCCGTACGTGGCGGTCTCGATGCGGATCATGACCAGGATGGGGACGCCCGCGCTGCGCTCGATCGAGGAGAGCGGGTCGTTCGTGCGCGCCGTCCACTCGGTGGGCGCGCCGCTGTCACCCGGCCAGGCGGACGTGCCGTGGCCCTGCAACTCGCTGAAGTACATCTCGCACTTCCCGGAGAGCCGCGAGATCTGGTCCTACGGGTCGGGCTACGGCGGCAACGCACTGCTGGGCAAGAAGTGCTACGCGCTGCGGATCGCCTCGGTGATGGCGCGCGACGAGGGCTGGCTGGCCGAGCACATGCTCATCCTCAAGCTCACTCCCCCGTCCGGGTCGCCCCGGTATGTCGCGGCGGCGTTCCCGTCCGCGTGCGGCAAGACGAACCTGGCCATGCTGCAGCCCACCATCCCCGGCTGGAAGGCCGAGACCATCGGCGACGACATCGCCTGGATGCGGTTCGGCGAGGACGGGCGGCTGTACGCGATCAACCCGGAGGCCGGGTTCTTCGGCGTCGCGCCGGGCACCGGGATGAGGACCAACGCGAACGCGGTCGCGATGATGTGGGGCAACAGCATCTTCACCAACGTGGCGCTGACCGACGACGGCGACGTGTGGTGGGAGGGCCTGACCGAGGTCCCGCCCGCGCACCTGACCGACTGGAAGGGCCGGGACTGGACCCCGGACTCGCCCGAGCCGGCGGCGCACCCGAACTCCCGGTTTACCGTCCCGGCCAGCCAGTGCCCGATCATCGCGCCGGAGTGGGAGGACCCGGCCGGCGTGCCGATCTCGGCCATCATGTTCGGCGGGCGGCGGGCTTCGACGGTGCCGCTGGTGATCGAGTCCTTCGACTGGGACCACGGGATTTTCCTCGGGGCGAACGTGGCCTCGGAGAAGACCGCCGCGGCCGAGGGCACGGTCGGCGAGCTGCGCCGGGACCCGTTCGCGATGCTGCCGTTCTGCGGCTACAACATGGGCGACTACTTCGGCCACTGGCTGGCGCTCGGCGCTCGCGCGCAGGACCCGGGCCAGCTGCCGCGGCTGTTCTACGTCAACTGGTTCCGCAAGGACGCTTCCGGGCGGTTCGTGTGGCCGGGCTTCGGCGAGAACAGCCGGGTGCTGAAGTGGATCATCGAGCGGCTGTCCGGGGACGCGGCGGCGGTGGCCACGCCGGTCGGGAACCTTCCGGCGCCGGGCGCGCTGGACCTGGACGGCCTGCGGCTCAGCCAGGCCGACCTGGATCTGCTGCTCACCGTGGACGCCAAGGACTGGAAGGTGGAAGCGGACCGGATGCCCGAGTTCTTCGCGATGTTCGGTGACCACCTGCCCGAGCGGCTGTGGGAGCTGCACCAGGACCTGATCAACCGGCTCAGCTCGAGCTGAGGCGGTTGGCTTAACCAGATGAACCCCGGGTTCACGTGGCTAGAGGCAGGTGAAACCCGGGGTTCATTAGCTTGGAGGGGTAGCTGGTAATTCTGGTCTGATAGCTAGGGATTAGGCTAGGGTTTGAGTGGATACGTTCCAGCGAGGCCAAGATCCGCTCTCCCGGGAGGAACAGTGAGCAGCACCGACACCTTCGTGGCCAACGCCGAGCGCTACGCCGCGAGCTTCGACAAGGGAGACCTGCCGTTGCCGCCTGCCGCACACACCCTGGTCGTGGCCTGCATGGACGCCCGGCTCAACCCCTACGGCATCCTCGGTCTGTCCGAGGGCGACTCGCACGTGGTACGCAACGCGGGCGGCGTGGTGACCGACGACGTGATCCGGTCGATCACCATCTCCCAGCGGCTGCTCGGCACGAACGAGATCATCTTGATCCACCACACCGACTGCGGGATGCTCACCTTCCACGACGACGACGTGAAGGCCCAGATCGAAGCCGACACCGGCCTGCGGCCGCCGTTCGCCCTGGAGGCGTTCCCCGACCTGGACGGCGACGTGCGCCAGTCCATCGCCCGGATCAAGGCCAGTCCCTACGTCCCGCACAAGGACTCGGTGCGGGGTTTCGTCTACGAGGTGGAGACCGGCCGGCTGCGGGAGGTCAAAGAGTGACCCAGCTTCTCGTACCATGCTCTGGTGGAGGAGTTCGCGGTAACTGAAGTGACGGCCGATGACCATGTGCGCGGCCGGGTCGACGCGGCGGTGACGGTCCTGGAGTACGGCGACTACGAGTGCCCGTACTGCCGGGGCGCGGCCCGGGATGTCCGCGAGATGCTGGCCCGGTACCCGGACACGGTGCGGTTCGTGTTCCGGAACTTTCCTATCGTCCAGCTGCACCCGCACGCGGAGCAGGCCGCCGAGGCGGCCGAGGCGGCCGGGGCGCAAGGGAAGTTCTGGCAGATGTACGAGCGGCTGCTGCAGCCCTCGTCGCGTCTCGACCTGGACTCGCTGCTGGACTGCGCCGCCGATCTGAGCCTGGACGTCGGCCGGTTCCGCGACGAGGTCACCGGCCGGGCGTACGCCGCCAAGATCGAGGGCGACGTGCAGCGGGGGATACGTGACGGCGTGAACGCCACCCCCAAGTTCTACGTCGACGGCGGCCGGATCGACGGCAAGCTCCCACTGGAGGGTCTCGAGGACGCGATCCGGGCCGCGGTGCGGGCGGTCGCGGGGGCCTAGCCCGCGCTAGTCGCGGCGGCTGGTCCACACGGTGATGTGGGCCGGCTCCAGCGCGGTCTGCACCACGCGGGTCAGGTCGGCGCGGACGCCGTCCAGGTCGACCGCGTCCTTGAGCCGGGCGGCGAACGCGGCGACGGTCTCGTCGGCGTCATAGCGGGCCCGGTTGAAGCGCCGGTCGACCCGGTGCTGCACCCGCCGCCGTACCGGGTTGAACAGGGCGGCCGCGATCAGAGTGGCGACGGCGACGGCCACCGCGCTGTGGATCTGGAGCACCTGGGTGGCGAGCAGGACCAGGCCGGCGTAGATCCCGATGAGCAGGCCGGTGACGATCGCGTAGGCCAGCGTCCGGGAGATGATCCGGTCAATGTCGTACAGC
>Ga0209168_10001094_pt1 | contig 22250 bp, 21 predicted proteins | sample Coa_R1_FD_187156 | JGI IMG/M metagenome (GOLD analysis project Ga0209168, IMG submission 187156) | Surface soil microbial communities from Centralia Pennsylvania, which are recovering from an underground coalmine fire - Coalmine... | ecosystem: Environmental > Terrestrial > Soil > Unclassified ...
GTCACGTGTTACTCACCCGGTCGCCACTTTACTCATGGATTGCTCCACTTTCTCGTTCGACTTGCATGTGTTAGGCACGCCGCCAGCGTTGATTCTGAGCCAGGATCAAACTCTCGTTTGAAACCTGAAATTTGTTCGGAATGAACAAATTCGCTCTTGAGCTGTGAGTTTTGAGCTACGAGCGTTGAGCAACCAATGATTGCTCGCCGCTCATGACTCGCTGCTCGCGACTCAAGAACTCGCTTCGCGCCCGACGAGGCAGGCGCTAGCTAATGTTGTGAGAACGCTCGGACTTTGGCCCGAACTTTTCTTCTCACGACTGGCACGTTCAACCTAGTTGTCAAAGACCGATTCGCATTTCCGCCTGAGCGGCGCGCTTTCAGTCCAGTGCAGATCTGCTACTAGAGCAAATCTGCCTGTCCTCGAAACCTGTTTAAAATATCGTTCTGCTGCTGCCCATGTCAATCGACGCGACCCACAGGATTTCCACAAAAACAGCCGAGAGTCGCGAGCCACGAGCTGTGAGCCAAACCACCTGGCATGCTCAAAGCTCGCCGCTCAAAGCTCATCGCTTCTGCGCAGCAAAACGCACCTTCCTCCCCGCTCCAGCGCCAAATCCGGCACGAGCCGAGTCGGAAGATGATTGGTTTAAGAAAAGATCTTATTGAGGTTCTTGCGACTTACGCCTAAACCCTTCGAGGAACTCTGTCCCCGAATGTGAAGCCCCGTGGCCGAGGCCGATTCCAGCTTTTGAGACTTGCCTGTTGCTGGTATACCACTTTTGATGCCGGGCACGATACGAGAGATGCAAAATCCCGGCTTGCCACACTTGCTCTCGACGGTTTTTCCTTTATATCACTAGTGAGGGGAGAGCGCAAGGGGAGTTTACGATTAACACCCTGAATTGTTAATCGACAATAATATCCGGTGCTCCAAAGGCTTAAGCAGCCCCCGCTCAGTGAAGTAACCCCCTCACTAAGGGGTGGGTTGTGGGCGGCGATGGTGGTGGCGCGGGCGAAAACGCAAGGTCCCTCGGCTTCGCTTGGGATAACAGAGTTGGGGTGGTTTTGTCATCACCACAGACGTGTCATCTCGAGCGGAGCGGCTCGTCCGCGGCGGACGAGTGGCGAAGTCGAGAGACCTTGTGTTTACGCTGCGTGCTTAGAAACAAACGCAAGGTCCCTCGACTGCGCCTGATTTTCGCTTCGCTACAAATCTCGCTTCGCTCGGGATGACAGGGTTGGGTTAGGGTTTATGGCGCCTTACCACAGGACTGTCATCTCGAGCGAAGCGGTACGTCGGGTTTTGCGACGCACCGCGTAGTCGAGAGACCTTGTGTCGTTTTACTGCACATAGCAAAACGCAAGGTCCCTCGACTGCGCATGATTTTCGCTTCGCTACAAATCATGCTTCGCTCGGGATGACAGAGTGGGGATGGGGCACCTTCGCTCGGGATGACAGGGTGGTGGGCTGAGTTCAGGTGCGGAAACCAGTCGGCGGCGAGGTCGCGCCATTTAGGATTCATTCTCTCTATCAGCCACATCTTCTTTTCACGCCGCCAGCGTTTTAGCTGTTTTTCGCGCGCAATCGCTTTGCCGACGCTGTCGAATTTTTCGAAATAGACGAGACGCGTTGCGTTGTAGTCGTCGGTGAATCCTTCGAATTGGTGGGTTTTGTGCTGGAAGACGCGGTGGCGCAGGTTGTTGGTGACGCCAATGTAAATGGCGCGGCGGGAGGCGCTTTGAAGCATGTAGACGTAGAAGTGGTATTCGCGGGTCATATTTCAGAAAACGCAAGGTCCCTCGGCTAAGCATGATCTTCGCTTCGCTTCGATCATGCTGCGCTCGGGATGACAGTTCATCTGAGAGGCTCGGGAAGACAGATCTTGCACTTTTAATCCTGTTCCTGTCTGTGACGAGCGCCACAGGAGAGAAACCCAATCTGTGGAAATCTTTTGTCAATAGGCAGAATTTACTGGAACGAACCAATCGCCAACAAAACAATGCAAATATAAACTTCCAAAACGTGGCACAATCACCCCTCTCAACCTGCTACTCTAGATATAGCAATTAGAAAATCTCAAGAGCGCGGCCTAAAGCCGCGCTCTTCGTGTTTGGGGCCCACTTTGCCAGAAGAATTTTTCTTCGATGAAACCAGCCAGCCGGCCAAACTTACCAATCGGCAGCGGGGGCATCTTGCCGAACTGGCTTTCATGGGCAAAGCCGCAAGCCTGGGATTGTCAATCGCTAAACCGTGCAATGAGGGTGAGCGCTACGATTTTATTGCGCGCGTCGAAAAGATTTGTTGGCGCATTCAGATCAAATCCACTTTTACCAAGGCCGTGTTAAGGCATCATTATCGAGTCAAGACCTCAGGAGGCAGAAGCCGGGCAGGGCACATCCCGTATTCCGCTGCTGAAATTGATTTCCTGGTGGCCTATATTTACCCGGAAGACGTCTGGTACGTCTTGCCGAGCACGCTTATCGAAGGGCGCAAAAGCATCTGCATTCGACCGGGATCGAAAAAATCTCCGTTCGAGAAGTATCGCGAAGCTTGGGGCCTCCTGAAGCCGACTTCTCCCGCGGCACAACTGCCGCAGGCAGGCCTCGTTATGTAAATCTGCGTTCCAACGTGGGGCGCATTTTCGCGAAACTGGCAACGGCGCGCCCTACCCTTGCGAGACCATCAGTGCCTGAAGTGCCTGACGGCGGTGAAGATCATGGCCAGGCCGAGGCGGTCGGCGGCTTCGATTACTTCCTGGTCGCGGACTGAGCCTCCGGGTTGGATGATGGCGGTGGCGCCGGCTTTGGCGATCTCTTCGACACCGTCGGGAAATGGGAAGAAGGCGTCGGAGGCGGCGACTGTGCCTTTGAGCGGCAGCACGGCTTTTTGCGCGCCGATGCGGCAGGAATCGACGCGGGACATTTGGCCGGCGCCGACGCCGACGGTTTGACCATCACGAGCGTAAAGAATTGCGTTCGACTTGACGTGCTTGCAAACCTTCCAGGCAAAAAGCAGCGCTCGCTTTTCTTCGGGCGTGGGCGGACGTTTGGTGACGACTTTGAGATCGGCGTCGCGGAGCTGGTGAAGGTCGGCGTCTTGCACCAGCATGCCGCCGGAAACATTTTTGAGGACCCACTTCTGCGGACTGTTGGCGATTTCGACGAGGCGCAGATTTTTCTTCACGGAAAATTTTTCGAGCGCGGCTTTGTCGAAAGATGGCGCGGCGATCACTTCCAGAAATAACTTTGCCATCTCTTCAGCGGCGGCGGCATCGACAGGACGATTGACGCCGATCACGCCACCGAAAGCAGAGACAGGATCGCATTCTAGTGCGCGCTTGTAGGCCTCGGCCAAAGACGCGCCAGTTGCGGCTCCTGCGGGATTGGTGTGCTTGATGATGGCGCAGAAGGGCTGATCGAATTCCTGGGCGAGGTCCCAGGCGGCCTGCAGGTCAACGATGTTGTTGTAGGAAAGCTCTTTGCCCTGAACCTGGCGGGCGTTGGCGACTCCCGCGGTTGAGCCGTCGGAATACATGGCGGCTTTCTGGTGCGGGTTTTCGCCGTAGCGCAGATCGCTGACTTTTTTGAAGGAGAGGCGAAGCGTGGCGGGGAATCCTTCTTGCGACTTCAGCTGAAAATTTCCGTTGGCGTGAACGCGCTCGAGAGTTGAGGCGATGGCGGAATCGTAGGCGGCGGTTGTGGCGAAGGCTTTTTGCGCAAGACGCCATTTGGTTTCAGGCGACAGCTCGCCTTTGGTGCGCGACATTTCTTCGGCGATGGATTCGTAGTCGGAAGGTGAAGTGACGACCGCGACATCGTGAAAATTTTTTGCTGCGGAGCGGATCATTGAGGGGCCGCCGATGTCAATGTTCTCGATTAGCTCGTCGAAGTGCACGCCTTGTTTGCCGGCAGTTTTTTCGAAGGCATAAAGATTGACGACAACCATATCGATGGGCTGAATGCCGTGCTCAGCAACCGCTGCGCGGTGTGCAGGATCTTCGCGGCGATGCAGAATTCCGCCGTGCACTTTGGGATGAAGCGTTTTTATTCGACCGTTCAGCATTTCGGGGAAGCCGGTCAGGTCGGAGATGTCTTTTACTTCGATTCCAGAGTCGCGCAGGAGCTTGGCTGTGCCGCCAGTTGAGATGAGTTCGACGCCGAGGTTGGAGAGTTTGCGGGCGAAATCGGCCAGGCCGGATTTGTCGGTTACGCTTAGTATTGCGCGCTGGATTTTGGGGGGCATTGGGGCCTCGAGTCGGGAATTTTTGCGGAAGGGCTAAGGGAATTTTATCGCAGGATGGGAAAGAGTGCAGGGAGGATAACTGTCAGAGTTGGAACGAAGTTCAAAGTCCCAGCCTCTCGCAAAAACGCTTTTGAATTGGACCGAGAAAAACAGCAGGTTCCTCGACTTCGCTCGGAATGACAGGATTTATTAAGTTGAAAGAGCGAGGTTTATAAAACTGAAAGAGTAATGTCGAGCAATCTCGACGGACGGGCGTGGCGCCTGTCCCTACACCAGCTTGCTGTCATGAACGCACTTTTTGAATTTAGGTTTTGGCGCGGGCGGTTAGTTTCACTTTGCCGTCGGCGAAGTCGACGAAGTACTCGACTTGCTCGCAGCCGTACTGCTTGCGAATCTGCTGCGTTTTTTTCTGGACGAATGAACTGAAGCTGTCGAGCGAGCCGGAAACTTTTTCACCGGCTTTCTTCTTCGCATCACTCAATGCGACGAAGAGTTTTTCAACTTTGTCGTGCTCGGCCTTAACGTCAGTCACCACGAAGGGCTCGGCATGCGCCTGGACTCCATAAATTTTGTGGGCGGCCTGGTGTTCTTCGGGCCGGACCCCTTGCACTGAGAGGAGCGCATCTTGCGGACGCCTGTAGCCTTCTTCGCGAATGCGGGCCTTTTTGCGCCAGAGGTCGCTGTAAACGGCATAACGCTGGGCAATTTCGTTATAACGGTAACGCTGGGGAAAACTCATCCGGCCGCCGCCGTCGGAGAACTTGCGTAATAGGGCGAGCACCTTCCATTCCAGGTCAGAAGGGGGCTTCTTCTGCGGGCTGTTGAAGTAAATCTCGTACTCGATCTTCAGCCGCCGCAAGTGCGATTCGAGTAACGTCAGCTCTTCGTCGGCTGTCATGGGATCTCGCGGTCTGCGGCAGTCGGAATTTTCGTGTGCTGCGACCTATTCGACAGTTTAGGGGAGAACAGTAATGGGGGCGAGGTACCCTCGGGACACAAGAGGGATGGTACGAAAGTACTCGAAATCAGCTTTTAGCTCTTAGCCGTTTTATTAAAAGCTAAGGCAAAATCATTAACCACGAAGGACACTAAGGTTCACGAAGGAAGGCGGGCGAGGACGCGCATTGTGATGCTCAGAGCTGACGGCTGTCTTCTACTTCACTGCCATTTTCTTGACCATGGCAATCACCAGCTTGCGATCGCTGTCGTTTAGATTGCCGGAGTAGCGGCGGATCTGGGTCAGGAAGCGGAGTTCATCATCGGAGAGTTGGGGTAGAGCTTTTGATCCGTTGCCGCTGCCGGGTTCGGCGAAAAAATGGGACAGGGGAAGTTCCATGGCTCCGGCGATTTTTGAAAGCGTGTCGAGAGAAGGAACGGTATGGCCGTTTTCAACTCGAGAAAGATAGCAGCGAAGGAGGCCGGTCCGTTTCTCAATGTCACCTTGCGACATTCCCTTTTGCAGCCGGAAGCTCCGGATTGTCACTCCAATATTCATCGGAAGGTCAGCGTGAATGGTAACCAGAGTAGTACACGATGGCAAGGGAAAAGTTATAATATCAGCGGCAACTCGCTTGTGCTTATTTCTCTGCGTACTGCAATCGGCGCGCCAAAGCGATCCAACGGATTTTCACAAGCAAAAGTTTTCTGATCTACTTTTTTAGCGTATCGGAAAAGAATATGACAATTCTGTTCCATGCGCTCTGCGCGTCTTTCGGGCGATAGCCGTCTTTGTTGTTGGGATTTTCAAAGGCGTGCCCGGCGTCGGAATAGATGGAGAAATCGGCTTTTTTGCCCTGCTTGGCCATGGCGTCGACGAAGGCTTTTAAATCGCTGGTCGGAATGCCGCGGTCCTGGCCGCCGAAAAGCCCCAGGATGGAAGCATTGATTTTTTTAATTTCTTCCGGATTCTTGGCGAGACTGGCATAGTCATACACACCATAGTTGATCGCATCAGCCCTGAGAGAGGGCTGATCGATCGCCAACTGCAGGGCATATCCGCCACCCATGCACCAACCTATGGCGCCAATGCGATCTTTTTTTACATCGGATTGAGACTGCAAAAAATTGAAGGCGGCTTGCAGGTCGCGCTTAGCGCGGTCCTGCGGCACTCCGCCCATGAATTCGTGGGCTTCGTTGGGAGTGGTAGCGACTTTTCCGCGATAAAGATCGATGGCCAGAGTGACATAACCCTGGTCGGCAAGTTTCGAGGCCTGTTCTTTGACCCAATCATTCAATCCCCACCACTCGTGGATAACGATTATGCCGGGAAACGGGCCCTTTCCTGCCGGCGTATAGACGATGCCGTGAACTGTATCGCTGCCGCTCTTGTAGGTAACATTTTTCGGGGTGGCGGCGAGCGCAGAAACTGTCAGAAGCGCGAGAACGCAGCAGACAAGAATGGATTTCATAGCATCCTTTCAAAGTTCACAATTGTAATTCCATGTAGAGCGCGCCCGAGATCGGATTGGGACGATACGGCGGAATTTCTCGAAAGCCTAATTGGCGGTACATCTCGACCGCGGTTTTCATGACCGGTTCAACTGTATCCAGGCGTAAGTACTTGTATCCGATCTGGCGGGCTTCTGCGATTACCTTTTTTGCAAGCTCATGTCCTAGACGTTGGCCGCGAAACTGCGGACGCACATAGAGGCGCTTCATCTCGCAAATGTCTTCTTGAAGCTTGTGCAGCGCGACGCAGGCGGCGGGGTGGCCGTTAGTGGTGGCGAGGAGAAGTCGTCCGCTCGGTGGCGCATAGTCGCCGGGAAGAGATGCGAGTTCCTGGTCGAAATTTTGGAAACACAGGCTGAAGCCCAGGGAATTCGCGTATTCGAGGAAGAGTTCGCGGGCTTGGGCGATGTGTTCCGGCGATTCGGCTCGCTGAAAGTCAAAAGCGTTGGCCGCCGCGGTTCGTTCCTGGTAGTTAGATTTCATTTCTTTATCAAAAGCTTGGGCGAATCAAAGCTTTTAACCGCAGAGATCGCAGAGAAAAAGCGTCGAGCGCTGAGAAAGGAAATTCTGGGCACATACCGATTCTGATCATCTTCACTTCGTTCCGCATAAGTCAAAGTCAAAAGCTTTACCACAGGGGACACGGAGACCACTGAGGAACGACACAGGGGCAGCACCGTTTATCCCATCAGCATACCGCCGTTTACGTTCAGCACGTGGCCGGTGATGTATCCCGCTTCTTCGGATGCCAGGAATGCGACGCAATTGGCTACGTCATCACTCGAACCGATACGGCCGAGGGGGATCATCTTTAAGGCATTCTGTTTTACTTCTGCCGGCAACACCGATGTCATCGCAGTTTCAATGAAACCTGGGGCGACGGCGTTGCAAGTAATGCTGCGCGAGCCGACCTCGCGTGCGATTGCCATCGTGAGGCCGATCAGTCCGGCTTTCGAAGCGGCGTAATTGGCCTGGCCGGCTTGGCCCATCTGGCCAAAAATCGAAGTGATGTTGATAATGCGTCCCCAGCGGTGTTTGAGCATTGAGGCGATTGCTTGCTGAGTACAGAGGTATGCGGAAGTCAGATTGGTGTTCAGCACGGAGTCCCAATCGGCGCGCTTCATGCGCATGACGAGCTGGTCGCGAGTGATGCCGGCATTGTTGACCAGGATATCGATCTTGCCGAATTCGCTGATGATCGACTTGAAAGAAGATTTGACTTGGTCTTCGTTTTCGATGTCAGTTGTGTAAGAACGGGCGAGGACGCCCGTTCCCCCACCATTATTATCTGATGATGATCTTGGGGGATTATCTAATGATGATTTTGGGGGCACGGGCGTCCCCGCCCGTGCTGCAGCTGCAATTTCCTGGGCTACTGCTTCGAGCTTTTCGCGGTTACGCGCGAGCAGCGCTACACTTGCGCCACATTTCGCCAGCTTCAACGCGCACGCCCGACCGATGCCTTGGGAGGCGCCGGTGACGACGGCTACACGTCCAGTGAGGCTCATGCTGAATTCCTATGAAGGCGGAATTATAGCTGGACTGTGGCGGGCATGCGCTCTTCCCGTCGCTCCGCGATTTCGCGGCGGAATAAAACGCGCAGCAGAGGAGGAGCAAGAATCGTGGTGACCGCAGTCATAATGACAACAATGGAGTAGGTGGTTTCGGTGACGATACCTGCGTTAAGGCCCGCCAAAGCCACGATGAGAGCGACCTCGCCGCGCGGCATCATGCCAGTTCCGACCTGCAACACTTCCCGCCATCCCTGGCCAAGCATGGGTAGGCCGCAACCAATCAGTTTGGAGATAACCGCCAGCAAAGAAATTATCAGCGCAGAGATAAGAATTTCCCTCGTCAGCAATGAAGCATTCAGACGCGCACCAATGGTGAAGAAGAAAAAGGGGGCCAGCAATTCAGTAATTCCCGAAACACGAGGCAGAAGGTTCCGCTGGGGAGCGTAGTCGGCAAAGACAAGCCCGGCAAAGAATGCGCCGATGATGGCCGCGATATTGATTCGCACGGCCAGCCATGAGAGCAGGAGGCATATGGCCAACGCGACCACGAGCGAAGCATTCTGTATGGAGAGGTGCTCTACTCCAGGTTCGATACGCCGCACAATGCGTGGGGCCACGAACATCATGAACAATGCAAAGCCAGTTGCTTCACCAATCAGAACGCCCATATGAAGCCAGTTCACGCCGCCGGAAGCGATTCCGCCGACCACCGCCAATAAAAGCATTCCCAGAATGTCGTCAAAAACAGCCGCACCGAGAATAATCTTCGCGGTTTCGGTCGAGAGCAAGTGCAGATCTGCAAATACTCGTGCTGTAATGCCTACGCTGGTCGCGACCATGGCTGCGCCGACGAACACAGACTCGCTGGTCACGTTGCCGCGCAGCTTCATGTAAACGAACCCAAGCACAAAGGGCACTACGACTCCCGCAACCGCTACCCGCAGCGATTTTCCGCTGGTACGAATGAGTTCGCCAGGGCTGATCTCCAGGCCAGCGCTGAAGAGCACAAAGATGGCGCCCAATTCGGCGACGGAATGCAAAATGTCGCTGGGTTGAATCCAGCCGAGGGCGTAAGGTCCTAACACTGCTCCGGCGAGGATTTCGCCGAGTACCGAGGGCAATGTAAAGCGCTCGAAAAGCTCTCCAACAGCCTTTGCGGAGACAAAGGTTGCGAACAATTCCAGTAAGAGCAGCTGCTCGGCCGACGTATTGTTTGGGATGGCCATCGCCTAATTCGCAGAATATGTGAAGGCAGAACTGCACGCAATAAAACTCGTGAGCTGGATTTCGTGGCGGGAGGCTGTCGAGCGAAGATTTGCCTGGCTTGTCAAGCCCTTTTCAGCGGCCAGATCAGCACCTCAAGCCGTTTAGCATAGTGCAGCAGCGGCGGAACTTCCGGCAGAGCGATCCCAGCCGACGCGGCCATGGTATTTATGGAAAATTCAGCCTCTGCGTTCTGCAGCGGCCAGGGCTGATGGTGAATTTCAGCTCGATAGACGCAATTGCGATGAACGGTATACAGGCAATAGCGCTCAGTAAGCCAATGCTCAAGGGTCCCTGGATTTCTTAGTTGAACTTGGGAGATGGGACGAAATTTGCCCTCGAGTTTTGCAGCTATATCGCGAATGGAGTGGTAGTGAATCCATCCGTCCTGAGCAACGCTGCTCATGCGGGCTGGGAAGTATGGAAGGTGGTATGTCGCCCGCGCCGCCCAAGCTGCGATCTGGCTGCCCGCATCGAGACTGAAAAAATAAACACCCGGCTTGCCGCCATGTGTCACATAGGTGCGAACGTTGAGTTCAGGAAATGCAGAGAGGCCGGGAAGCGGGGGCATAAAACGTGCGCGAACTCCGGTCATGTGGAAGGGTGTGACTGCGAGCCAGCATTGAGCGCTGAAGGCATCAATTTCGAGGTCGGGCGGAATGAGTTTACGCATTACATCCGGCGCAATTGGCCAATGGGCAAACAGCAGATCATTCCAGGTCTGCTGCATGATCCAGGGGCCTCTGGGTAAGGGCCAGGGCCGGTGATGCGTGAGTTTCAGTGAGGAGTGCAGCGGGTTTCTCCTGGGGCAAATGGTAGCGCAGTCATCGGCGAAAAGCTTCAGAGGAGATGCAGTCAGGATGGCAATCCTACTTACGTTCGTGGTGGTTCATTCGCTCGTAAGGTCCCTCTCTCGTCCGCTTTCAGCGAACGAGTTCGGGATGACACACTTTAAGAAAAATTTTATTCCTGGCGGACTTGGCCGTAGGTCAATACGGCGACGATCCCTACGCCGCCCACTCAGAGGAGATGCAGTCAGGATGGGCAATCCTACTTACGTTCGTGGTGGTTCATTCGCTCGTAAGGTCCCTCTCTCGTCCGCTTTCAGCGAACGAGTTCGGGATGACACGCTTTAAGAAAAATTTATTCCTGGCGGACTTGGCCGTAGTTCAATACGGCGACGATCCCTACGCAGCCCGCTCAGAGGAGATGCAGTCAGGATGGCAATCCTACTTACGTTCGTGGTGGTTCATTCGCTCGTAAGGTCCCTCTCTCGTCCGCTTTCAGCGAACGAGTTCGGGATGACACACTTTAAGAAAAATTTATTCCTGGTGGAGTTGGCCGAAGTTCAATACGGCCACGATCCCCACGCCTCCCACTCCTGCCGGCCGCCGTCTCCTAGCGTCGCCCGAACTGATGCGACCGCGATTCCCGTGAGGCCGAGAGTGATGCCTCCGGCCAAGGCGGAAAACGTCAATCCGAGCCACGGACGTTTTAGCTCTGAGCGGGCGTTCTCAGTGGCAGACTCGAAAATTTCGTGAGCGGTAAGGCGTCGGCTTTCTGGGGCGGCTGCTCGTTCTGTGGCATTGCGACTTGGATTCGGGTCTGGGTCTCCAGGTTTGTAGGCTGAGGACCGTTATCCCTTTACTGCCGGCTAATCAGTTATTTCGAACCCGTCTGGCGACAACCAGTCCTGCAGTTCCCGGCCACTTGCCGTAACTAGCGTCACACCAAAGACAAGCGTACGCTGTGTCCATGCGGCTCTACCCGTTGCTCATGGTGCTCCTGATAACGACTGTACCCCTAGTGGCGCGGAACCCTGATCCTTGCTCAACAGAGAACCTGCCAACCGCTGTACAGGAGCTACTTAAGAGCAAGTATCCCAGCTTGCGGCCGAAAGCAATTTCGGACCTCGAAGGATATGACCGCAAACTATGGATAGCTACTAATGCCCATGCCTGCCCAGGGATCGCCGTTGGCAGCTTCGAGAATCTTGGCCAGCGAGGATACGCGATCTTGTTGGTTTCGACATCGGGAGCTAAGGATGAATACAAAATTGTTGTTGTTGCCCAGCGTAAAGGCTCGGCCGAATATCACATCAGCCTCTTGGATCATGGCCAGGACACACCCGACTCGGGCTTGGTTATCTCGAGGGTGCCACCTGGTAAGCAAACCGGATTCGATGATGGGCAGTCCATTGCTCTCAAGATCGATGCGGTGAATGTTGAGTGGCTGGAAAAAAGCTCGGTGCTCTACTATTACGCCAACGGCAAGTACCATCAGCTGCAAACCTCGGACTGACGCTAGAAAGGCGTTACTCAACTGTGATTTCGTCCGAAGCGGGCCAATGCGTGTGCTCGAAACGCTTTCCCTCCTCCTGCTGATTTGCAGGAATTAAAATGAAACTCGTGAGCGCAATTGCAACACCCGCCACTCCTAAAGTCGATAAACCCTGGCGGACATTTACGCTTAAACAACGGATCCTGCTCTGGATGATCGAATGGGCAGGCTATTTTGCGATCCGACTACTCTGCCCTACGGTACGATTTTCGGTTTCATGGGAAGACGAATCGCCAAAGAGCCTGGCGGAGCGTCCGCGGGTGTATTCGTTCTGGCATAACTGCATGATTCCGGCGATGTACTGGTGCCGCGATTTGCAGGTGCGGGTGATGAGCAGCGACAGCTTCGATGGCGAGTACACGGGCCGCATCATGCAGAAGTTCGGGTTCGTGAAGGTGCGGGGATCGAGTTCGAAGGGAGCGGTGCGGGCGCTACTGGGCATGCGGCGGGAAATTGAGCAAGGCTGGACGGTGGCATTCACGATCGACGGACCAAAGGGGCCGCGGTATGTGGCGAAACCGGGGCCGGTGGTTTTGGCGCGCAGCACCGGCGCGGCCATGGTGGTGTTTCACATTGCGATAGACCGGGCCTGGGTGCTGAAGACGTGGGATGGATGCATGATCCCCAAGCCGTTTTCGCGGGCGCTGATGAGGGTCAGCCGAGAGATTTACGTTCCGCGAGATGGCGGCGATGAGGAGTATTTGGGCGAGTTGCAGGCGGCGCTGGATCGAGTGCGAATTTTCGCGGAGACGAATATTGCTAAGGCAGGGACGGCGGAGTTTCCTTACGGGGGTAGCAATCGTGATGAGCATCGACTTTGAAGCTTTGAACCGCAGAGACCGCAGAGAATTTGCAGAGTTCGCAGAGAGAATCCAGTTTGATGCAAGTAAAAGTGAGAATCAGGGGGAGTGACTTTTGGCTGAATTTGTGATGCGTAGGATCGGAGCGGTAAGAAGCCCGTATAAAGATACGAAGGAAATCCCAAAGGGCTTTGGAGTGACGCACGAGGCGGAAGGGGTGCTCGAAATTCTGCCTGAGTTTGCGCCGGGGCTGATGGATATCGAAGGCTTCTCGCATTTATTTGTGTTGTGGGCGTTTCACCGGTCGGAGGGATTCGATCTGGTTGGAAGACCTCCGATCGACAATCGGGAGCATGGCGTGTTCGCGACGCGGTCGCCGCGCAGGCCAAACCCAATTGGACTCACAGTGGTCGAATTGCTCGGGCGCGAAGGTTCACGATTGCGAGTGAAAGGAGTCGACATGCTGGACGGAACTCCAATTCTGGATATCAAGCCTTACATGTCGAGCATCCCGGGCGAGAAACTTCGGCGCGGCTGGCTGGAGGAAGCGGAAGATAAAAAGCGTTGAATTTCCGCAAGTATGGCGGGTGAGGCCGCCCACCTCACACACGCAACAACGACGGAGCCGTAGCGGAACCAAAAGAAATCCAGTAAAATAGCCATTCAGCCGTAAAGTTCTGAATCATTTGGAGTAGTCATGGCACAAGTTTGTGAAATATGCGGCAAAGGGCCGCAATTTGGAAATAACATCAGCCACGCCCACAACGTGACCAAGCGGCGCTGGAACGTGAATCTGCGCCCGGTCCACGCCAAAGTGAAGGGTGCCAGTAAGCGGATCCGCGTCTGCACCTCCTGCCTGCGGAGCGGCAAAGTCGTCAAGGCGTAAGTTCAAAGCAATAACCACTAAGGACACGAAGGTTCACGAAGGAGATCGGGGCATTCGTGTGCTTCTACGTGACTAAAACCTTTAACCACAGAGGGTCACAGAGTTTCACGGAGAAAACCCACAGAGGAACTCTGGCCTCGCCCTTTATTGTGGGGGCTCCTGGATGCTGAGCAGTTGGACGTCGAAGATCAGCGTGGAGTTGGGCGGGATGGTGCCGTCGGGAGTGCCGTTTTCGCCGTAACCTAAGTCGGGGGGAATATGGAGCTGGCGCTTTCCGCCGACTTTCATGTCTGCGACGCCTTCATCCCAGCCTTTAATTACTTCGCCATTGCCTAGCACGAATCTGAAAGGACGGCCGGCATCAACTGAGCTGTCAAATTTCTTGCCATTGGCTAACCAGCCGGTGTAGTGCACGCGGACGCCGTCGCCTTCTTTGGCGATTTTGCCGGTGCCGACGACGATGTCCCAGTATTGCAGGCCGGAGTCAGTTTTGACGCCATCGCCCGTGACTTTGGCCGGAGCCTTGGTGTTGGGACGCGTGTTCACGATTCTTGTCGGTTTCTTTTTAGGCGCGGTCTGCGCGAGGGCGACCATGGCAGTGGAAATCGTCAGTGCTAGGACAAGGAATTTCCTGAACAAGCTTTCGCTCCTATTTATAAAAATCGCCGCCCTCGTCGATCGAGGTCAGCCCGATTACATCAATCTCAACCAGTACGTCTTTTGGCAGGCGCGACACTTCAACAGTGGACCGGGCTGGGGGCTTCGCACCGAAAAATTTTCCGTAGACTTCGTTCATCGCGGCGAAATCGTTCATATTTTTTAGGAATACTGTTGTGCGGACCACCTGGTCAAGGCTGCTCTCAGCGGAAGACAGAATTGCCGAGAGGTTTTTTATCACGCGCTCGGTTTGCGCGGCGACGTCACCTTGGATGACTTGTTGTGTCGCCGGATCAATTGCGACTTGGCCGGAGACAAATACCAGGCCTCTGGCGCGTATTGCCTGGGAATATGGGCCTATGGCTTTGGGAGCGTCGGGGGTGGAAATAACATTGCGCATAATATTGCCTCGAGAATACCGTTCGCGGATCCAAGCTGCGACTGACTCGGTGATGAATTGCGATTATAGCTAGTCATCGAGATTTTGAGTGTGATCCAGTTATCAACGAGTGCTGGCGCATCTCAGGATTTCCTCCTAGCGCAATCGGTCCCTGCCCGAGCGAAACTGAACTCCTCGCGATGTTGGAATAGGCAGATTCTCCATCTGAATTTATGGCGCGAACCCTGTAGGCGAAGTGGTCGCCGTTCTTCAAAGAAGAATCGCTGTACTCGGTCGCAGTGTTTGGCAATTTTGCAATTCGCGTCCAAGTTCCTTTCGATCCGCCGTCGCTGCTTTCATTTTTTCGCTCAACTACGATGTTCGTGGGATTTCCGCCATGAACTTCCCAGTTCAGCTTCGCCGAATTGCCGGCAATGGCAATACTCAGCGAACTAGGGGCTTCGGGCAGAACCGGCCAATCGAAATAGTCGGCATCAGTAACTGCCATGATGCTGTCCTTAACCGGCAATCCCTCGAGAGTGTCAGTCATCCCAGCTTTCCATGAAAGCGGCTTGATCTCGCCAGAAACTATATCGACCAGTACCGGATGCTTGATGCCCGTGTTCTTGAATGACAGTGTTGCATAAAGCGGTGGGAACGCGTTTCCCGGATAGCTGTGGGCTGCCAACCAGTATGCGACGATGGCTTTACCTTTATCGGATCGGAAGCCATATCCTAAGAAAGGAAACTCGGAGCGGCGTCTGAGCGCCGGCAAATCCGGACCACCTACTTCAATCGATGGGTCGAATTTTGTATCCGAGAAAAGCGCATTGGTGTTTTGCAGAGCATAAAAAACAGGCCGGGGCGTAAAGTCCGAAGGATGATTGGTGAGCCCGTGAATAAGTCCGAAGTCGTCATACTCATTACCGTCTGTTCCAGCAGCCAGCAGCCAAACGAATGTTTTTACTCCTGCGGCCAGGTTGTAGATGAAACCGCGCGGAACATATTTCGCCTGCACAGACTCATCCGACCCTATCCATGCTGGAATTGAATTAAATTCGTCATCGAAAAAAGGGATGTCGCTTTTGATGCCGGGGTAATGCCGAACTAACTCTCGCAGCGCCCGCGGCGATTCCATCTGGTAGGCGCCATAATCCATGGTCTCGGGATTCATGTTCTGCCCGTAGCCCGGGTACGTGTGATATGCATACACATCAATACTTGCGGCACACTTGCAAGTATCGAGAGCGCGCTGAGTAAAGTCGCGGCTCGGATCGGCCTGTCCACCATAAATCACTTTCGCCTCTGGATCGGCGCGATGCACAACTTCAGTAAAAGGCGCCAACAGTTTCCCGAACTGCTCGGGATTGCCCCACGGATTCCAATATCCTATGTCCTGCTCATTCCACAACGCCCAGGAATGAATGCGATCTTTGAAGTGCTTCACCATCCATTCCGAATAACGATTAAAAGCTGTGATTTGCTCCGGGGTGGTCGGCGGCCAAAAGACCGAGTACAAACTGCGGTCATCATTATGAAATGATCCGGGCTCGGGAACACTCACATCCGGCAACTTGCCGCTTGGCGACGTGTACATGACGTTGCCATAGATCAACTGCACCTGCATTTCCATCCCGTTGTCGTGCAGAGAATCGACGAAGTCTTCCAGTTCCTGTGAACTCGCGAACACGCCCCGCTTCTGCTCGATCCAATCCCAGCTGGTCCGGTCCGAACTGTTTTCATACTGCCCAATGCGCGCCCACTTGAAGCCGGCGTCAAACATCCGCGTCCACCACCAGCGATTCCAGGGAAGATAGGGATCGCGCGGTAGATCGGTGTTGATACCGAATCCGTCATGGATTTGCGAAGATCGCTTAGGAGGAACGTGGTCGGGAAGCGATCGCGAACTTTGAGCCATCATTGGCAGTGGCAGAAGAAGAAATGTCAGGAAAGCAAGAACGATGAACTGATTACCCCGACACTGCTCTGAACTTCCTGTCATTAGTTCCTCCGCAGATCTCACCCGCAGCGTGCCTGGCAGGTCAAAGTTCCTTCGCGTTCTTCTGGATTTTTGTTACGGCTGCAACGATTTCATGCATGTCTTCCTCATCGCCCAACAGCACGGGCTGAGGCAGCCAAACCGTTTCCCATGCCGCTCTTTGGGTTACGGGAAATTTTCCCTTCAGAAATTTGTGTTTGTCTTTGGCTTGCTTGCCGCTGAGCCGCTTGCGGTACTCATCATTTCGAAACATGTCCAGCTGGTGCAGCGGTGGATAGCTTGCCTGGTGCGGGATGCCTTCCGCGTTCAGCGCTTCGATAAATCGCTCGGTCGAGAGCCCCGCAAATTCCTTTTTGTTGACGTGAAAAATATAGGCATACTGGCCATTTCGCGTGCACCGATCGTCCAGCTTTTGCGGCGTGATGCCAGGAATCGCTCGCAGCAAACGATCGAGCAGCCGCGAATTGTGATGCCGCCGCTTGGTTTGCTGATCGAGTCTTCCTAGCTGCACCTGCAGAATAGCTCCTTGCCATTCGCTTAAACGGTAATTCGAGCCGTAAATGAAGTGACTGTAAAACCACTCGCCGGGCATGCGCCCGCAATCGTGCACGGAACGGGCTTGGATTTCGAATTTGTCATTATTCGAGATGATCATTCCGCCTTCACCGGCGGTGATCAGCTTGCTGGATTGAAAACTGAATGTGCCTGCGACGCCAAAGGTCCCGACACGCTGCCCACGCCACTCACTCGCATGCGCGTGCGCCGAATCCTCGATTAACGAAAGCCGCTTGCGGCTGGCAATTTTTTTCAGTCGATCGAGGTCCGCGGGATGACCTCCCATATGCACCGCAATAATCGCCTTAGTCCTGGAGTTGATCGCGTCTTCCACAAGATCAGGATCGATGCAATAGGTCTCCGGATCAACATCGACGAGCACCGGAAGGGCATTCGCAAATAAAACCGCACTGGCAGTCGCTACGAAAGTGAAGTTCGGCACGATTACTTCATCGCCGGCGCCGATCCCAAGAGCCGCAATGGTCACTTCCAGCGCAGCCGTTCCATTGGTCACAGCGATACCATGCTGCGCTCCATGAAATTTCGCAAAGGACTTTTCAAACTCGAGCGTCTTGGTCCCCGGAGTGCGCCACCAGACACGGCTTTCTAATACTTCCTTGAGAGCGCGATCTTCATTGCTGTCGTAGTAGGGCCAGACCGGAAACGGCTTACCTTTGGCTTTCTTGCCTCCCAGCATTGCAAGTGAAGACATTCGTTATCTCCTCGCGCCTCAGTACTGGTTGAATCGGTTGATGCTCATCGAGGAACTCACACCCTTTGCAATCTTTGCACATCGTGCACGCCGGGGATTTTGCGGACGCCGTGGATTATGTTTTCGAGGTGCTTCAGGTCTTCGATTTCCATGACGATATCAACGTTGGCTTGGCCGTTTTCGGTGCGGGCGCCTATGCTGCGGATGTTGGTTTTGAAATCGCTGATGACGGCGGTGATCTGCTTTAACATGCCGAAGCGGTCATCGCAGAATACGGTGAGCTTAACGGGAAAGGCAACCGGAGCGCCTTCTTCCTTGCCCCATTCAACGTCGATGCGCCGCTCGGGCTCATACATCAGGTTGATCACGTTGGGACAATTCACTGAATGCACAGCGACGCCTTTTCCGCGGGTAACATAGCCGACGACTGACTCTCCGCGAATGGGATTGCAGCAGCGGGCGCGATAGACGAGCATGTCTCCCTGCCCCTTCACGCGAATGGCGCTGCTGTCTCCGCCAAAGACGCGGCGGACGACGCTGCCAAATCCGGTGTCTTCCTCAGCGGGGGCGGTGGCGGTTGGTTCGCCGGCGGGAGTGAGTTTGCCCAACACCTGGCGCGCGGAATATTTTCCGTAGCCGATGGCGGCCATCAGATCGTCGGGCTGGCCGAGGCCGTAGTCGGAGGCGATGCGCTGGAAGTCCGTGTCTTTAATGTCTTTCAGCGAAATGCGGTATTTGCGGGCCTCTTTGTCGATCAGCTTTTTTCCGATTTCGATGGCGCGCTCGCGCTGGTGAACATTCAGCCAATGCTTAATTTTGTTCCGGGCGCGGGAAGAACGAACCACGCTCAACCAGTCGCGGCTAGGCTTGTGCGCAGGCTGAGTAATGATCTCGACGATGTCGCCGCTGTGCAATTTGTGACGCAGAGGCACCATGCGGCCGTTGACCTTGGCGCCGACGCAGGTGTGTCCCACTTCGGTGTGAATGGTGTAGGCGAAATCAATGGGCGTCGAATCGCGCGGTAAAACGACCACCTTGCCTTTCGGGGTGAAGGTATAAACCTCTTCCGGATATAGGTCGATTTTCAGCGTGGAAAGAAATTCGTTCGGGTCGGCAACGTCACGCTGCCATTCGACGACTTGACGAAGCCAGGCAAGGCGCTCTTCGTCTTTGACCGACACCGGGCCGTCTTTATATTTCCAGTGCGCGGCAATTCCCTCTTCCGCCATGCGGTGCATTTCTTCCGTGCGAATCTGGATTTCAAAACTCGTGCCTTCCTCGGTGATCACCGAGGTGTGCAGTGATTGATACAGATTCGGACGCGGCATAGCGATGAAGTCTTTGATCCTACCGGGAACTGGCCGCCACATGTTATGGACGATGCCGAGGACGGCGTAGCAATCCTGAACTGAGCGCGTGATCACGCGCATAGCGTAGAGGTCGTAAACCTGATCGACAGAGATGCGCTGCTTGATCAACTTTTTGTGAATGCTGTAAAGGCGCTTGATGCGGCTTTCCACTTTGGCGGTGATGCCAGCTTCGCGGAGTTTGTCGCGGAGTTCGCGTTCAATGGCGGAGAGAAATTGCTCGCCTTTTTTGCGGCGTTGCTCGACCGCGTCGTGGACCTGCTGGTACCCGATCGGGTCGAGGTAGCGGAAGCCCAGGTCTTCCAACTCGCCGCGAATCTTTCCCATGCCGAGGCGATGGGCGATGGGGCCGTAGATGTCGAGGGTTTCGCGCGCGATTTTTTGTTGGCGGTCAGGCGGCAGGTGCTCGAGGGTACGCATGTTGTGCAGGCGGTCGGCGAGTTTGATGAGCACCACGCGGATGTCATCGACCATGGCGAGCATCATCTTGCGCAGATTTTCTGCCTGCTGCTCTTCCTGAGATGAGAAATCGATCTGGCTGATTTTGGTTACGCCTTCGACGATATGGGCAACCTGCTCGCCGAATTCTTTGCGGATATCGACGATGGTGATGGAAGTGTCTTCAACGGAATCGTGCAGCAGGCCGGCGGCGACGGAGACTGCATCCATTTTCATTTCTGCGAGGACAAGCGCGACTTGGAGAGGGTGGACCAGGTAGGGTTCGCCGGAGGCGCGCTGCTGGCCGGAGTGATAGCGCTGAGAAAATTCGTAGGCCTTGCGGATGAGTTCGAGATCGTCGTTGGGACGGTTCTCGCGCATGTCGCGCATGAGCTCACGGAACTTGGTTACGGTGAGCACATTGGTCGCGATCTGTTCGCGCAGGGTGGTCATTTTCAGGCGGAATGGCCGGTTTCCTTGTTTCTGATTATAGGGCCTCGCATGAAATGCGGAGGCAGAGGTGAACGCGAGTCACTCGATCCGAAACTGGATCTCTGTGGTTGTTCTCTGTGAAACCCAGTGTTCTCTGTGGTTCGGCTTTTTAAAATCTTTACCACAGAGAACGCCGAGTTTCACAGAGCAAAGCCACAGAGTTGACCTACTGCCGAACCGGTGAGGCAAATTAGAATCATTCTTCATGGCAAAGGTTCTCATCAGCGGGGCTTCGGGATTGATCGGGTCGGCGCTGGTGCTGGCGCTTGAAGCGGACGGGCACGAAATCATACGGCTGACGCGCGGACCTGCGAGACCAGCGAAAGAATTGCATTGGGAGCCGATGCGTGAAGTTTCGCCGGCGCTGGTTTCGGGATTTGATGCTGTGATTCATTTGTCGGGAGAGAACGTTGCGGGACGTTGGACTGCGGAGAAGAAGCGGAAAATTCGCGAGAGCCGGGTGGTGAGCACGAGGAACTTGGCGTGGGCGATTGCGAAGACTGAGCGGCCGCCGAGGGCGTTTGTGTGCGCATCCGCGATTGGGTATTACGGAAATCGTGGCGATGAAGTTTTGACGGAAGACAGCGCGTCGGGCGCGGGATTTCTGCCGGAAGTATGTCGCGAGTGGGAAGCTGCGACACACGTTGGGATGGCGGGAGTACGAGTCGTGAATTTGAGGTTCGGTATCGTTTTGAGCAGGCAAGGCGCGGCGCTTAAGGAGATGCTGCGGCCGTTTCGTTCGGGGCTGGGCGGGAGAGTTGGAAGCGGACGGCAGTGGTGGAGTTGGATTCATGTTGAGGATGCGGTGGCTGCGGTAGTGCAAGTTTTGGGCATTGGGAGTGAGGTGGCCGGGCGGGGGCGCCCGGCGCTCCACAATCTATTCGGACCAGTGAATATTGTGGCGCCGAATCCAGTGACTAATGCGGAGTTCACGCGAGTGCTGGCGGCTGCGGTTAAGCGTCCGGCGCTGTTTGCGGTGCCGGCATTTGCGGCGAAGTTGGCGTTTGGGGAATTCGCGGAAGAAGGGATTCTGGCGAGTGCGCGGGTCATGCCGAAGAAGTTGGAAGAGAGTGGGTTTGAGTTTCGGTATGCGGACTTGGGGACCGCGCTGCAGGAACTTCTACGATGAAGGTCATAATCTGACGTTAACGCGCATGCTAACGTAATCGGCCTGCAGCCCGAGGACAGCCGGGGGCGGCTGGCCCCCAACGTTTATAGTTTTGCGCGTTCTCCTAAGTTGTTGGTCCTTCTAAATTTTGTGGTATTGCCGGCTGATGGAGACATTTTAGAGATGTGGTTATTTGCCCCGGGCCTTGGCGAATTGCTGGACGCGCTGGTGGACGTTCAGGACCGGCTTAGGCAGTGGCAACCGGCTGCCTTCTTCCAGGATCGGAATTAATTTGTCAAACTCGGGGCCGGAGTGGGAGCCGGTGACTACGATCCGGATGGGGTGAAATAGCTCTTTGCCTTTCACGCCGGTTTCGGCTTTCACTTCGTTGACGATTTTCTTGAATTGCTCGGGCGTGAGTCTGCCTTCGCGGGCGGAATCGTCTTCGAGAAGTTTGTAGGTGAAGCGGGCGAGCACTGCGTCGGTGTTTGGCCACGCGAGCACTTCGGCATTGTCGGGAGAGGCGAGCGCAGACTGGGCGTCGTAGTCGAAGATGAGCGAAGCTCTTGCCGGAAGTTGATCGAGGCGGTCGACTGAGGGCGCGAGCAATTGAATAATGCGTGCAAGCCACCTCTGCAAATCTGGAACGGCGGCGGAGTCGGCAGTTTCTTTCGATTCTGCAGCCGGGAAAATCTCCCCCATCAGCTGCGAAAAATACGGCTGTGCTAGTTTCTCGATGCGATCCGGCGGGCTGGCTTTGATGTAATGGCGATTCAGCCAGTACAGCTTTTCCATGTCGAAGACCGCCGGCGATGGGGTTACGCGCTGGAGTGAAAATTCTTTGACCAACTCGGGCATGGAGAAAATCTCGCGCGTGCCGCCGCTCGGTGCCCAGCCTAAGAGCGCCAGATAGTTCACCAAGGCTTCGGGAAGGACTCCCATGTCGCGGAAGTTGGCGATGGAAGTTGCACCATGGCGTTTCGAGAGGCGCTCGCGATCGGAGCCGAGGATCGTCGAAAGGTGCGCGAACTCAGGTAGCGGCCAGCC
>Ga0209168_10001096_pt1 | contig 22195 bp, 19 predicted proteins | sample Coa_R1_FD_187156 | JGI IMG/M metagenome (GOLD analysis project Ga0209168, IMG submission 187156) | Surface soil microbial communities from Centralia Pennsylvania, which are recovering from an underground coalmine fire - Coalmine... | ecosystem: Environmental > Terrestrial > Soil > Unclassified ...
TGCGGGGCGCAGGCTTGCCAACGGCTCCCTTGTAATCCTTCGGGTAGACGACCAGGCAGCGGTGTGCTCCTTCTCCTTCGCTCTCGGTATGAAGGTCGGCTTCGTCACGTAAGGCTAAGTGGACGATACGACGCTCGCGCGACGACATTGGGCTGAACTGGTAGGGAGTTCCTGTCTTGCGCACCTTTTCGGCGGCCACCGTCGCGGCCGCTCGCAGCTCCTGAATGCGCATGGATCGCCGATTCTGGCAATCGAAACACACCTTCTCATGCTCGCCGGAGGGTAGACGCAGCATTTCGAGGGCAAGCAGTTCGAGGGCGCGCAGAAGCTCTCCACCGCGATCGAGCAAAAGCGGCGAATCCGGGCCGGAGAAGTCGACGAGAATCTCGGGCTTCTCCCAGTCGCGGTTCTCAGGAAGTGGCGGGTCGACGACGATGCGATATTTGAGACGGAGCCCGCCGTGGTTGACGACGGCCTGGAGAAATCCGTTGATCTTATTGGCAGCGGCGACTTTGTCGGGAATGGACATAGAAATCAGCTTTCAGCCGTCAGCTCTCAGCTGGTCTGGCTTGATATTGGAGTTGTTGCTTCCCCAGAAACCCCGGGGGCTAAAGCCCAAATTCTTGCGCTCGTGACGCGGCGCTTAAACGCCCCTGTTCCATCCGTCCAAAGCAGAACTTGTAATCGCGCCGTCGCACTCCGCTCTCTTTCGCTGAGAGCTGCGCGGTGACAGCTATTTCTCTTTCTTCCTCGCGCGTTTGGCCATGATCTCGCGCATTTCGCGGCCGACCGACGACCGGTTCATCACGGCTTGCTGGGCGATACCAATCACGTTGACGACCGAATAATACAAGTTCAAGCCCGCCGCGAGCCGGAAGAAGATGAAGCCCATCATCAGCGGCATCATCACGGTCATCATTTTTTGCTGTGCTGGATCCATGCCCGCCTGTGGCGTCATGCGCTGCACGATCAACATGCTGATGATCATGATGACGGGCAGAATATACGGGAAGGGCTCGGCCGCCGATAAGTCGCGAATCCAGAGCCAGTGTGCGTGGCGCAGGTCGAGTGCGCTGCCAAGCATGCGGTAATACGCGAAGATGAAGGGCATCTGGATCAGCATCGGCAAGCATCCGCCGGCCGGGTTCACGCCTTCTTTCTTGTAGAGCGCGCTGATCTCTTCGTTCATTGCGGCCTTGCGCGGATCCCGCAGGCTGTATTTCTTGTATTTCTCCTGGATCGACTTGATTTGCGGCGCAACGCGCTGCATCTTCAGCATCGATTTCATCTGCGTGATGCGCAGCGGCAGAAGCACCAGGCTGATGATGATCGTCTGCAGGACGATGGCCCATCCCCAGTTGGGAACGTAACGGTAGGTCCATTTGAGCCAGACAAACAATGGCTTGGCGATGATGCCCCACCAGCCAAAGTCGACCAGGCCGTTGAGATCGTTATCGGCGCCGTTGACTCCGGGGACAGGAACCTTTTCGAGAACTCCAAGTTCCTTCGGACCGATGAAGACCCGCTCCGATGTCGGGCCGTGGAGGTTGCCGACCGCTGCTCCCAGCACCTCAACATTGACCTTTTCTGTGGAGTTCTTTTGAGACGCGTCCTTCGCAATCGACAGCGGGTGCCGCAGGGTCACCATCGAAGTGGCAGCGGGCTCGTCCGGGATGAAGATCGCGGCGAAATACTGATCGTTCGGGCCGGCCCAGTGGAAAGGTCCTGGAAGCGTACCGCCTCCGCTGATCTTCTTGATCGGGAGGCGCTCGATGTTCTTGTTGTACTGGTAGTCGATCAGCGACATTGCATAGAACGCAGGCGTCGTCTGGTCGCCAAAACCGGATGGCCAAGCCGGAAGGGCAGGCACATAGCTGCCCTTGTAGATTACGCTGGTGTCGATCTTCGCGACATACGTGTTATCGAAGGTAAAGGTCTTGTGAACCGAGAGATCGTGATCGGAATACTCGAAGCTGATTTTGTCGCCGTCGCGAGATGCGACGTAAAGCGCCGAACTCAGTTTCCCCCTTAGGTCCTCATCGTAGGTCCACAGCGAAAGAGGGTAGCCGTACTGCGCGGCCGCTGCGGAATTGACCAGGTCCAGCGGGCCGCTTTCGGTGTCATTATCAAATTTCTTCAGGATCCACGCCTTCACCTGCGCCCCGCGATTGGTGAAGGTGATGCGGTAGAGATCACTCTCAATGACGGTCTCTTCTTCGCTGGCCGCCTGTTTGGTGGCTTCCTCGGACGGCTTGCTCCCCCGTATAGCTTTTTCCGCGCTCGCGTTTGCCGGTGGAGGCGGCGGAGCCGGTGTCTCCGCGACCTGGGTCTGCTGCTTTGGTGGAGGTGGCGTCGGAAAATACTTCTTGAGAAATGGCTGAGCCGCCATCATCACCAGGAACGTGACCAGAAAAATAAGTAGAAGCCGGCCCTCACCGCCGGGTTGTTGCTGTGGATTTTGATATTCGGCCAAGTTCTTGCTTTCCTCAGATAGCGTGGTGACAGTGGGTTCCGGTTTCCGGTTCGTCCGGAATGCGTGAGGTGCGAACGACCGGGTCGTATCCGCCCTTCACAAAAGGATGACAACGGAGCAAACGGATCATTGCCATCCAACTTCCACGCAGGGCGCCGTATCGCTCCACCGCCTCCATTGCATATTCGGAACACGTTGGAACGTAGCGGCAAGCCGGTGGAAACATGGGGGAGATCGCCCACTTGTACGCGCGCAGAATCTGCAAGACGACGAATTGGGCAATGTTCCGCATGTTAACCGCGTCTCCCGGCTTCCGGCTTTCGGCGTCCCGATACGTCGAGCGTATCGACAGTTTCTGCTCCAGTTGCTCTCACCAGCTTCTTCTCTATGACTACGAAAGCCTGGCGCACTTCGTTCAACAGCGCCTCAAACCCCAGCGTGAAAAGAACCTTCTTCGGGTTGATGACGACGTCCACGTCTGCCGCCGGCCAAGGTTTTGAAAGGCGGACTGCTTCACGCAGTCTGCGCTTCATACGGTTGCGCTGAACCGCACCTCCGAGCACCCGGCCAACGGTGAATCCGATACGAAGCCCGGATGCAATGCTCCGGCCCGATGCGACATCCGGCTTTCGCTGCAGATAGAACACAGTCATCGAGGCCGAGAAATGACGCCGCCCCTGCTTATACACGCGCTCGAAATCTGCATGTCGCAATAACCGGGCGCCGGACGGAAAGGCAGCATTGCCTGTCCGCATCTCGGGACCCTTATTGGATTCTTCAGGCACCCTGGCGGTCACAGTGCCTCTGGTTCTGTGCATGACTCACGGGTTGGCGGACATGAGTGTCCGCCCCACATGGGACGATTCGCGGTACTTATTCGCGAAAACCTGGTTTCACTGAGACCCGCTTACGCCCCTTCGCGCGACGGCGGGAAAGAACTTTCTGGCCGCCCTGGGTCTTCATGCGCGTACGGAATCCATGCTTCTTGGACCGCTTGCGCCGGTTGGGTTGGAATGTACGTTTGGGCATGAAAAGTAGCTGCTCCTGATTGCTTCGACAGTGTTAGGGCAAACCGTAAGTATAAATCAGGCAGGGGCATTCGTACAAAAGCCCACGCCGTATGGATCATTAATCCAGGTTGAACAAATCGGGCCAGCCCAACGCGAAAATCTTCTAGGAAACGTTCTCCGGAGGACCTGGGAAAACGCGCAGGGCACCAGCTTAACCCTTGCGGCTGGAGATAAAATGTGACAGAGTTGGGCGGAATTCCCTTGTCCAGCAGTAAGCCAGAGTCGGAGAAGCCAGCGGGAGCTGAGTCTTCCGCAAGCCGTCCTTCCTTTGCGGAATCTTCGCAGTCTGCGGCAGCTCCCTCCTCGCAATTAGCTCCACCAGCTGATCGCGACAGCGAAGTCAACCGCGAACTTCGGCGGCTGAACCGAGCGCTGCGTGCCCTGAGCGCCTGCAATAAAGCCCTGGCACAAGCCGGCAGCGAACGGGCTTTGCTCCACGAGATCTGCGACGTCATCGTTCGCATGGGGGCTTACCGGTTTTCGTGGATCGGGTATGCCCAGCAGGATCCAGACAAAATCGTGAAGCCGATGGCATATGCCGGCCATGAGAATGGGTATCTCACGCATGCCGAAGTGAGATGGTCGGATTTGCCCTCCGGGCGCGGTCCGGCGGGAACGGCGATCCGCGAAAACCGCATTTGCGTCGTCACGGATGTGGCGAGCGATCCTTTATTCGCACCCTGGCGTGAGGCCGCTCTGGAGCGCGGATATGCAGCCGTAATTTCCATGCCCCTCCGCGTGGCTGGGCTCCCCTTCGGAGTGTTGATGATTTATTCCGATCAGGCGGGCTCGTTTGACCGGTCAGAAGTGGAGTTGCTCACCGAGATCGCGAATAACCTGGCGTTCGGCATCACGGCGCTTCGTTCGCAAGAAGAGCGCCGAAAGGCCACAGCGGCGCTGCAGGAAGCTGAGGCCAAATACCGGCAACTGGTGGAGGAAGTTCCCGCCATCTCTTATATGGCAGAGACGGGAGCCTTGGGTCCGTTTCTGTACGTGAGTCCGCAGGTGGAAACCATTCTGGGGTTCAAGCCTGAAGAATGCTTATCGGATCCGCATTTCTGGTGGAACCACATCCATCCTGAGGACCGGGCGTCGGCCCTGCAGGAAGATACGTGGGAAGAAGGCCGGCTCTTTCAAATGGAATTCCGGATTCGCCGGCATGACGGAACGCAGGTTTGGGTTCGCGACGAGGCAATTATCGTGCGCGATCCGCAGACGGGCAAACGCCTGACGCGCGGTGTTCTGACTGACATCACCGACCAGAAGCGCGCGGAAGAAGCATTGCGGCGAAGCGAAGAAAGCTACCGCATGTTCGTCGCTCAAAGCTCGGAGGGAATTTTCCGTCAGGATCTGGACCAGCCGCTGCCCATTGACCTTCCGGAGGACGAATTGGTGCAGCACATTCTGCAGGATTCCTACCTTGCGGAGTGCAACGACGCGATGGCGAAGATGTATGCCCTCGAATCGCCAAAGAGCCTGTTGGGAATGCGGCTGACCGCGTTATTGACGGCCGATGATCCACAGAATATCGAATTGACGCGTGAATATGTCCGCAATGGATTTCGAATCGTGGAGCGGGAGTCGCACGAGATCGATGCGCTTGGCAATCCCAAGATATTTCTGAACAGCCTTTTCGGCGTGGTGGAAGGAGGAAAGCTTTTACATACGTGGGGCATTCAGCGCGATATTACTGAGCGCCTGAAAGCCGACGAAGCGCGAAAAAAGGCCGAGGATGCCCTGCGCGAAAGCGAGGAACGCTACCGTACATTCGTCGCCCAAAGTTCGGAAGGTATCTACCGCATGGAATACAACCCGCCCGTGCCGTGCCACCTTTCGGTGGAGGAGCAAATCGCGTGGGGCCACCAGAGCGGCTACATGGCGGAATGCAATGACGCGATGGCAAAGATGTACGGACGCGCATCCGCTGCGGAGTTGGTCGGCCAGAAGCTTTCCGAGTTTCTGATTCTGCGCGATCCGAAGACGCAACATTTCATGGAAACCTTTATTCGTGACGGGTACCGCATCAGCGATCAGGAATCGATTGAGCTTGATGCGCAGGGGCAGAAAAGAATCTTCCGGAACACGATGGTTGGAACGATTGTGGACGGGCACTGGGTGCGGACCTGGGGCATCACCCGCGACGTGACGGAACGCATTCATCTGGAGGAACAACTCAGGAACGCGCAGCAGTTGGAAGCGATTGGCAGGCTTGCGGGCGGCATCGCACACGACTTCAATAACATTTTGAGCATCATCATGGGGCATGGAGAGTTGCTGTTGGCGATGGGAGCGGTCGACGACCGTACGCGGAATGGGCTTGAGCAGATGCGCCGCGCAGCCGATCGAGCCGCATCACTCACCCAGCAATTGTTGGCCTTCAGCCGTAAACAGGTGTTGCAACCCAGAGTGCTCGACCTCAATGACACCGTTGCGGGCGTGCAGAAGATGTTGACCCGCGTCATCGGAGAAGATATTGAGTTGATCGCGAAGTTGAGTTCGGACCTGTTGACGGTCCGTGCTGATCCCGGTCAGGTCGAACAGGTATTGATGAATCTTGCGGTCAACGCCCGTGATGCCATGCCGCAGGGTGGCAAAATCATCATGGAGACATCAAACATCGAAATTAAAGCGGGAGATGCCCGCGATCTCGATCTTGCTCCGGGGCGCTACGTCAGGCTCGAGGTTACCGACACCGGACATGGCATGGAACCTGACACGCTTTCGCATGTCTTCGAACCCTTTTTTACGACCAAACCCATGGGGAAAGGAACTGGGCTAGGACTGGCGACTGTTTACGGGATTGTGAAACAAAGCGGGGGCGGAATTCAGGTTGAGAGCGAAAGCAAACGAGGTACGGGATTTCGCATTTATCTGCCGGCGGTTCAAGGCAGCGGAACCGCACACAGCGAGCAATCTGCAGGCCAGCGAGTTGAGGGAGGATCGGAGACGATTCTCATTGCAGAAGACGAGCCCGACCTGCGTGAGTTGACGAGGATTTTTCTGGAAAGCTATGGCTACAAGGTTTTGGACGCATCGAACGCCTATCAGGCCCTCGAGAAGTCTGAGAGGCTGAAGGAACCGATTCATCTGTTGCTGACCGACGTCATTATGCCCGGGATGAGCGGGCGGCAACTTGCCGAGAAAATCCTGACCAAACGTCCCGACCTGAGAATCGTTTACATGACGGGCTACACAGACGACATCGTCGTGGAGCACAAGGTTCTCGAACCTGGCGTCCAACTGCTGCAGAAGCCTTTCACCAAACTGGACTTGGCTCAGAAGGTGCGCGCGACCCTCGACGGGAAATCGTGATGCGAAATAGAGTAGGGACTCGCACTTGACCCTGGACCTTGCCTTTGGTCCTGTTTCGCTTCCGGTAAAATCTTCAGAGACTCTCACAAGGGATTGGACCCCATGACGCAGGTGAAGGATACCGGCACGACGGCCGGAGAAAACGCGGACGCCGGACAGAAAAAAATCTGGGTTACATTAACCGGTCTGCCGCTGACAGTGAAGCTGGACTGGCCTTTTCACCAGTCGACCTCGGGCGCAGATTTTTGGGTGCTGCACGGAGACATTCGCCTGGAAGGATCAGAGGAGCTGCATGCTCCGGTCGCCGTGAACTTGTCGCAAACCGTGCGCGAGGTCATGGCATCACTGGAGCAGCGCGACGCCGAAGCGCCGGTGATCAACGCCTTAAGAAAAGAGGTCGATCGGCGGCAGATCGAATTTTTGAAATCAGGAAAGCTGCTGCCCGTGCCCTTCTCCAGCCGCCACTACGATTTCAAACGGCAGCAGTGGATTTTCGGGAAAGCGTCGGATGAGGCCATGGCGGAACTCATCGAGAGAAAAGTCTTTTGGCAGACAAAGGTTGGAGGAACGCCGCGTGTTTGGGTCGGCGATCCGACGGAAGCGCAATATGTGCAAACTACCCCAAACCACATGCTCGAACTGGCGGCACGGTTGGTGGCAGCGCAAGGATTGATCCGCCTCGAAGGAGAGTACGCCGAGGGTACGGCGGGCTTGATGAACCAGGCGGCGCGGTTTGAGAGTGAGCGTCGCGCCGCGATCGAAGAGTTGGAGAAGAAGCACGCCTTCGAGCGAGGATAATTCTCGCCACCGGATCTGCGCGGATTTCCCCGATAAAGCGCATTTTCCGAGGGTGCTGCGGTCACCGTTCCCGTTTCCCACTTCAAACGTAGTTTGCGCCCTGCTGCCGCCCTTTCCGGGCGAGAAAACTCTCCAAATATCTTGGGACGGTCCCAACTTAAATTGCATCGAAACAGTCTGACAGTCTTGCGCAAATTCGATTTCAAAATCAGCGCTTTAATTCTGCCCGAGCGAAAGGTAAGCGGTTTGAGGAGATCATGGTCCCAAGGGATGGGTGCGTCGCGTGTGGTGCTCTCTCTCTTGGTCCTCGCAGTATGCTCCCGGGCGGTACTCGCGCAGGATTCGCAAGAACCTCCATCCGCGCCCGAACCGCAAACTGCGCCTGAGCCAAAGAGTCCGCAGGACCAAGCGCCGCCAGGTCAAAAAAAACAAGGACCTGAACCCGCGCGGCTCGCGGTGGAAGCGGCCGACATGACGAAAAAAGTCGGCTCACTCGCGCTGGTCAGAGCCCGCGACTGGGAAAGTGGCTGGCTCACCGGAGTATACGTAGGGAAAAACGGAACTATGACGCCGCTTACCGGCCCGCAGCGCCGCCTGGTCTATTTGCAACAGACTCTCATCACTCCCGGCGCGTACATGAAGCGAATGTTTGCCGCCGGCATCGATCAGGCCCGGGGCGTGCCCTCGCAATGGGACGACGGCTGGGAAGGATACGCGGAACGTTTCGCATCGCGGGAAGGACAGTTCATTACCGCCAACAGCCTGGCTGCGCTAGGAAACGCGAAGCTGAGATATGAGCCGCGATACGATCGCTGCCAGTGCAAAGGATTCTGGCCGCGCACCCGGCACGCGATCGTGCGCAACTTCATCACCTTCAATGAAACCGAAGTCGAACACCGTCCGCAGTTGGCACTGTACGGTGGAGCGTTCGGCGGAGGGCTGGTTTCAACCGCATGGAAGCCGCATCCGCGGAATGCGTTTGCCGAAGGTGGACGCGCCATGCTCGGTCAGGCAGGCTACGGCACGTTGCTGAATTTTTTCATCGAATTCGCCGGGGAAATCAACAGCAAGATCGGCGTCAAGAAAGAGCACGCGCCGACTTATTAGAAGAAGCTGTGGAGTATGCCAAGATTACGCGGGCTTCGGCTTCCGCACGAACTCATTGACCACCGTGCCGAGAGTCAGTAGCGACATCAGAGAAATAATCCCCAGAGAGATCACGCAATACACACACCATACCCCGAGCACGTGCGCCTCGATATTCGCCAGGTATAACGAGAACGCCAGTCCGCCAAATGTAGGGACGAGCAAGAGGCGATACGAACGAAGAAGAGCCAGCGCTGCCATCAGAATGTAACCGAGAATTCCCACTGTCGCCACGGGAATCGGGCCGAGCATCGCGTACGGGCTGTGATTGACCACGCCGCAGTCCCAGTGCTCGTTGATGCTGCAAGGCGAGTCACCGTATTCGCGGTAGTGTTCGCGTAACGCAAGGGAGGACACAACAATGCCGAGAACAGCCAGGGCGAGCAGAAGATATTTCATGAATGCCTCTTCAGTATGAGCTGCGGGCCTTGAGCTTCGATTAAGCCTTGGGAGCGCTCGCGTCTGCAGCGTCTTTTATTAAATCAGAAACTTGCCAATCGCTGCCGTGACACCACCGAACGATTTTCCCGTCCGGCCCAATCACGGCGGTACTGAGATTGTGCGTGATCATGCCCCCTTCCGGCACGATGGTCAGCGCGAAGAAGTCGGCGATCTTCGGCAACTCCGCGGCCTTCGGCGCGGCAAACTGCCAGCGGCGGAACATTGCGGCATCCTTCGAGTGAGCCACTGAGAATCCGTAATCACGCAAGATTTTCGGCGTGTCGTGTTCTGGATCGAAACTAACACTCAACAATTGTGCGTTGGCGAGCGAGGGATTCGATCCAAGCTGCTGGTAGATCTCGGCGAAGTTGTGGCTCATGCGCGGACAAAAATCCGGAAATGGACAGCGGGTGTAAATAAAGGTGATGAAAAGAACCTTCCCGCGATACTGGCGAAGGGAAATTGGCTTACCGTCCTGATTGGTGAAGGAGAAATCCGGAACCTCCTCGCCCGGCGCCGGCATGTGCATGGCATTTGCCCCGGCAGCCGGTGGCTGTGGCGCGTGCCCAGTGACCTTGACGTTTTCCAGCCAATAGTCGGGGACGGCAGTCTCGTCTCTCGGATCGTGATCCACCACGATCAAATCGGCCGAAATCGAATCTCCCGGATTTAGTTGGCGCAGCATCGAATCCGGCTTGATCTTGTACGCCATCACCATGGCTTCCATGTATCCCTGAACCATGTCGCCATCGATGTTGGCGCTATTCGATTGCGTGTCGATCGAGACCACTCGTCCGGTGAAAGCGTAGCGCTTCGTCGCTTGCGGCTGGGACCGATGGCAGGAAGACAAAAACAGAGCTGCGACACATAAGAAGGAGATGACGAGAAGACGGTTCAGACGGCCGGATGCATTGTTCACGATGTACACAATGTAACTCTTATGGCGAAGGATTTGCCACGCGCGACGTGTTGTGCGCCGCACGCGTTTGTGAAATCCTACGCGGTATTTTCCGGCAGAGAGGCATTCCATGGCATGCAATCCTGAAGTGTTGAAGCACGTTCCGCTATTCGCGCTGCTCGATGAAGAGGAGACGGCGGTGCTCGCCGGCCAAGTCCGGCTGAAAACATTCGCTCCACGCCAGCGCATTTACAAGATCGGGGATTCGAGCGGTCAGGCCTATGTTGTCGTGTCGGGACGGGTGCGCGTGTCGACCGTGGATCAAGACCATCAGGAAGTCGTGATCGACGAGCCATCCCACGGCGAATTTTTCGGATTCGCTTCCATGCTGGAACAGACTCCGCATCAGACCGAGGCGACAGCCATCGACGAGGCACAATGTCTTGAGGTGAACCGCAACGACATCGCCGTGCTCCTGCAGCGCAAACCTCTCGCTGGGATGGATATGCTCACGGTGCTGGGACGGCAGTTCCACGCTTCGCAACAACTGGTGCGGCTGCGTGCCAACCGGCATCCCAACGAAGTGATTGAAAAGGACGCAACTTTCGGGGAACGCATTGCCGATACGGTTGCCGGTTTTGGCGGATCCTGGACATTCATCATCACGTTCGGCATCGGCTTGGCGATTTACATGACGATCGACGCTGCCCTGGGCAAAAAGGCTTGGGATCCCTATCCGTACATCCTGCTTAATTTATTTCTGTCGATGCTGGCTGCGGTGCAGGCGCCGGTCATTATGATGAGCCAGAATCGTCAGGACACAAAAGACCGGCTGCGCGGCGAACTCGACTATGACGTGAACCGGCGTGCCGAAGCGGAGATTCAGGGTTTGGCCAGAAAGCTCAATCTGCTGGGAGAAAAGATGGGCGACGTCGAGGAGATGCTGCGTGAGCGGTTGGCGCGGGGATGATTTCAAATAGGCAGTACGCGCCCGCGGCCCATCGCGAAGAGACTGAGAGTCAGTAATAGGCTATTCCTTCGCCGCCTAGCCCGGGGCTGAGCGGCAGTCTGGTAGCAAGGGTAAGGGTTATCTATCGATCGGGACTGATGCCTACGTAGTTCTCCTGAAAACCTCTTGCCTCCTCCAGGGAATCCAACCCGCCAAGGACCATATGCGCGGCAGCAATCTTGCGATCGCCCGAAGTCGTGCCAGCGAATTTCTTCGTGAGCAGTCGCCGCTTGGCGCTGAGCGCTGTCGACGGAAGTTTCTACATTTCTTTCCGCAGGGATTTCGCGATGAAACTTACCTTGCATGGGAGCGGGATTACAAAGCGAACGCGCATCACGAGTGGAACCGGACTTTGAACCAGTCCCTCCATGCTGAGTTATTGAGTAAGGGCGAGTTCGCCGAAGTTGCACTTCGAGCGGTCCGCATTGAAGCCCGCACCAACCTGATCTTCTCATTCGAGAAGATGGCTCTGCGGGACGCGGTCAAAAGCACCGCAGGAGCGAAACGATTCGCGACAGGACTTTACGAATTCCTGTACGGGCCGAGCAGCCAGCAAGAGAAATTTGAAGAATGGTGCGAAGTTATCTCTGCCCTACCGCGCAAGCAGACGCGGGTCTCGACATGGCCGATTGTCACCGTTTTCGGATTCATTGCTCAGCCTGACCAACACATCTTCTTAAAACCTAATGTCACGCGGAGGGCCGCACATGAATATCGCTTTCCGTTTCATTACGAATCCCGGCCCGGTTGGCATGTCTACGCCAATTATCTTGAATTTGCCGGGCAAGTGCGACGAGATCTTGGGGATCTACGCCCGCGGGATATGATCGATCTGCAATCCTTCCTCTGGGTGCAAGGCTCTAGCGAGTACGACGAGTAGAAAGATGCCTCAACACCCATGCAACTGAGAGAGATAGAAGCTCCCCTTCACGCCGGGATTCATTTGCCGAGTCGTAACCATCGCCTAGATGCTACTCCAACAAATGCTATGGGTATGGTTGGCGCGGCGCTGATCCCCGGAATCACACAGCAAAGAGCCCTACCATCCGGCAGTATTGTTCGAGGTTCTCTCCAACAAATTGGAATTGTCAGCGGGGCCCCATTTGCATACGCTCAAGCGACGGAGATGCGAAATGCGATGTTCATCATGGTTGCTACTGATTGTTAGTGTTGGGTTGACCACAGGGCTTGCGGGTTGCGGAGGCAGCACATCCACTGTAAGCGGAACGCCTCCGGGTAATACCTCGGTGGGCTACAACTTCACCGGCGGCACTCCCACAGCAGCCGCGGTACAGGTAGGCGCCGGCTCCTTTGCCACCGCGACCGTACAATCCGGGGGTCTCACCGTTACTATCCCCGACGGTACAACGACCTATTCGGTTGCATATGTATGTCCGCCAGTGCCAGGCTTCGGGAACACCGTGACGAGTGAGTTTGTGATCCAGGCGAGCACGACGGACGGCACATCGTTCAATGTAAGCTGCCAGGGATCAGCTGCGACAACCGGTGCTCTGACGGGCTCCGTCGATGCTACGGCGATTCTCGGGGCAGCCAATGTACAAATTCGCGGCAATCTGGGTTATGGCACGGCAGTGGGATCCAGCAACGGAATTTTCAATGTCACCCTGCCCACGGGAAGCAATGACGTTGCACTGATCGTTATGGATGGCTCGCCGCAACCGAACGTCCTCGCCGTCAAGATTTTGCGCAGCCAGACAGTGCCGGGCCCGCTCAATAACGGCACCGTCGTCACATTTCAGGCCAGCGATCTGACCACGAGCCAACCGCTTTTGGTCACGAATGTTCCAGCTGGTTTTGTCACGCCGCCAGCCGCAGCGGTCGAATACTTTACCGCCAATGGCACCTCGTTCTTGCTCGAGGGCAATTCCGCCACGCTGTACCCAGCCGTTCCGGCGGGCGCGGCTCAGAGTGGGGACTACTACGCCTTTGAGAGCAACTCCGACGACGCGAGCACGTTCAGTTCTGCAGTCGGAATTACGCAGTACACTACGACTCCCAGCAATCCAGCTACCATCGCTCTTCCGGCACCGTGGTCCTATGCCGGACCCTCCGCTGCGACACTTCCAACTTTCACCTTCAACTACTCTGGATTCTCCTCGCTGGCCGCGGTAGCGCAATCGGGCGAGATTGAATGGGCACCTACGGCGACAACGCTCAACACCATTACTACTATCGCGACTGCGAACTTTCAGGGTTCGGCAACGACGGTTGCCATCCCTGATCTTTCGTCGGTGACCGGATTCATCGCGCCCGCCGCATCAGGCACGAAGATCTATTGGGTAGCCGACGTTTTCGGCGGGACGACGCAAGAATTCTCCTTCACTCCCTCAAACAACAGCTCTCTGTCATTTGTTCAAAATGAGGGGACTTACACACAGCCGTAGCGATTTGGATATGAGCGATCGGCAGCCGCTCGTCAGTAGTGGAACCGATAACGTAATTCCACGAAGATCTCCCGTGGATTGTTCCAGTGAAAGCCGCCAAAGGTTACGCTGTTGTCGAGTTCTACTCGCCGGTTCGCCACATTGATTGCGCTCAGCGAAGCCGAGAATCGTTCGCCGAAATCCTTGCCCAAGGTCAGATCGAAGGTCGTGTGCTGCGGAAGATAATTTCCCGGATACGGCTGCCCGGGAAAAGCGTTGGTGAACCCCGATCCGTAATAAACGTTCGTTGAGGCGTAAGCCCGGAAAGGCAGCGTAACGTCTGCGCCGACGTTCAGCGTGTTGCGCTGATCATGATCGAGCGGTCCCCAGTCGAGATAGGAAAAGTCCGTCAGGCCGCCATTGATGAAGCCTCCGGCCCACGCGACCTGGTTGGAATACGCGAGATGAAGCTGCCCGCGGTGCGCGATGCGCGGCGAGCGGAGAGTCAGCTCCCATCCGCGGACGATCGCGTTCTGAATCGTCAGCGGGAAAAACAAATTGGATTCTCCGATATTGTTGTGATCGAAGAAATTTGACGCATTGGTGCGGAAGTAGTCGGCGTCGAGAGCCCATCCCCGCCAGGGGATATTGACTCCAAACTGCTCTTCCTCGTCGCGTTCACCGTGCAGCGCGACGAAATTCAGATTGTTACTATTCGCAAACTGCAGTAGCGGGCCGGAGGCAGTGACCAACGGAGGCGCTTGATAGTAGTGGCCATAGGATGCACGAAAAGTCCAATTCAGCTTGGGGACATTCAGCGCGACACCAAAGCGCGGGCTGATGGAGTTCTCGGTGACGTTCCCGGAAAAATGAGTGGGACGGAGTCCAGCGGACAGGGTCAGCCACGAAACAGGTTTGAACTTGTCATCCAGAAAAAAAGCTGCGAGGCTTCCCGCAGGGTTTTCTGTAACGGTGAAGGGCTGGCTGCCGCTGCCATTATTGAAGGTCGCTCCCAGCAATTCATTATTCTGTTGATAGAAGCTGTACAAACCCACCTGCAGATCGTTTTTTGCTACGTTTACGTTGACGCTCACCTGTCCCCCGCCATAAGTCGACGCACGATGCTGCGTGGTAGCCACAGGATCGCTGAGCGAACTGTCGTAGTTGGCGCGGTTGTAATGGTAAAAGGGCGAGACCGTCAGTAGTGTGTGCGAGTTAAAGGTATGAACCCACGAAAGCGTTGTGAGCGCGTCGGACTCGCGATCGCTGTCACGCACATTCAGGCTGGGGTATTGGCCCGTGAGTTGGCTATTCGCCAAGCCGTTTTCAACGTCGTAAGGATTCGGATCGTAAGGAATCTGGTAGTAATCACGACGACCTGATGCGACCAGACGAAGCTGATCCGATGGGTCGGCGTTGAAGATCAACGACCCGAATCCGCCGTAGCCGTTGGTTGCGTCGTGTGCAACCTGAGGGACAGGCGTCTCGATTCCCAGGTTGCTGCGATTCGCGTTTATGCTGGCGTAGTACGCGAAACGCTGCGTATGGCTGCCGACACTGAACTGATCATTCGTCTGATAGAAATTGCCGGCGCTCAGCACGAGTTCGGCTTCGTTATTGCGCTCAAAGCCCGTCCGCGGGACTACGTTGAAAACCCCGTAGGTGCGATCGCCGAGTTCCGCCCCGTATCCGCCCCGGCTCACTTCAAGGTAATCGATGTCCTTGGGATCGAACTGCGGGCCGAGATTCGAGGCAATATTCGTATTCGGAACGGGAACGCCATCAACCAACCAACTCGTCTGATGGCCTCCACGAATGTGCAGTTGGTCGTGGGTGATATAGGCTCCGGGAACGAAGTTAGTGATCATCGCCAGACTGTTGGAACGATCCGCCCCGGGTGTGCGGGAGATTTCGAGACGATCGACGACCGTTGTTGGGGTCGAAGAGTCGATGGGCGCGGCTTCTGCTGTGTCGGTGACGTTGATCGTCTCTTTTGCTCCGGCCACGTTCAGAGCGAAGTGCAATACGGGTTGCGAGCCGGAGATAACGGTGACGTCCTGTTCTGTTTGCTCGAATCCCACTGCTGCGACCGTAACCACGTATTCACCCAGCGGCACCGCGGGAAAAATAAAGTTTCCGCCTGCATCCGAGTTAACCGTGGAGTCCCAATCTGAAGCCTTCGCCTTGATCATCACCATGGAACCAGAGACCGGCCGGTGCTGCGGATCGTGAATCACCCCGCGTACCGACGCAACTACAGCGGCAAAGACGGGCAACGCGAAAAATAACGCAGTCAATATCACGAAACGGAAACAGGCGCGCGCGAGCTTTCGCACCGCTGTTTTGCTAGTTGGTTTCTCGAGCATATACATGCAGATCTTTCTTGTCATCGCGATCAGGGATGCTGTGCGGCTGTGGTGGTGCCAATCTTGATTTCGGCGGCGTGAAACTTCTCGCCGTTCTGGTGAGCATGAATCACGACGCGGCTGCCCACCACGACATCTCTCGCGGTGGCCGGCGACCCGCTCTTCAGGAAGTGCGTTTCCGTATCGAAAGCGACTTCCTTGACGGTTCCGTCGGCGGTCTTCACCGAGACAGAGTGATCGGTGACCGCGACAACGGTTCCGAGGATGTGAGCGAGATTCCCGTGCGCGAAAGCCAGCGCGCTAAGTAAGATCGTGGTGGACAGTATCAAAGCCGTTTTTTTCATTTTCTTTTCTCCGATGGGAACTTGTGAGTAGACGGGGCAGCCGGGGCTGGTCCGCCGTTCAGGAACTCCTCCTCTTCTTTCTCTTCTTCCTGGTCAGCGACGCTCTTGGGGTTGTAACGCTCCATGTCGTGCAGTTCTTGCGGTGTCATGTGCGGCAAGTGGCGGATGAACAGCACGAGCTTCCAGCTATCCATGTCATTCTCGGGATCTCCCCAGGCGGGCATGCCGGTCCACCGAACACCGTTATGAATGACGTAGTAGAGCTCGCCATCGCTCAACCGCTGCGTGGCGTCGGAGCGCATGTCGGGAACGCGGGGAAACAGATTGCGTCCCATCTCGGTTGCGCCACTGCCGTCATTGCCGTGACAGGAGGCGCAATGGTCGGCGAAGTGCCGAGCCGATTCCTGGAGCAGCGCCGCCGAGGGGGAGAACGGATTTTTCGCACTGCGCGCCGAGCGCGGCATCGACCACGACCGCAACTTGCGAGCCAGTGCGACTTCGGTTGACGAGGGGGCCCCGCGCGCTCCGGGATAATTGGTCAGCAGCCGGGAGAGAAATACTCCCAAGACAGCCAGAACCAGCACCGTCAAACCGATTTTTAGTTCACGAGACAATGGATTTCACCTCGGGCCTCTGCCTTGGGCCGTGAGAATCCTCAGAATTCAGTGATGCCCAAAGCGCGTAACAGGTTCCCATCGGATGCATGGTAGAAGCCGTGTAGACGCTCACGCTCTGCTCAAATCACAATGCAGTTGAGGAAGCACACCGCCTTAGGAAAGAGGTAACTTTCCCAGAGCTTTTTGGGTCTGCGAATCAGTTGTGAGCAGATGCAGATAAGGGTCAGCAGGCGGGTGGGGCGCGCGAAGATCGGGACGAGAAGAACCTGCTCGCGAAAGCCATCGATTGCGAGTCGATTTCCCTAGCAGCAGAGTTTTGCGTGGTAGCGGCGGCCTGCGATGGCTGCGGATGCCCCCATTGGGAAGTGGCGATCGCGCGGCAGCAATCGTGATGACAGCAACCAATGTCGCGGATTGTTGGTTCGTCCGACGAAGTCTTGGAGTCTGTACAGTGATGCGCCGCATTCCGCCGGCAGCAGGCATGTGGTGGCGCAGCAATAGCCTGCAACGCGGCTGGAACGAATGTTCCGGCCAGCGCAAACAGCAGCAGAAATCGTGCGGTCAACCGCTGCATGGTTTTCCCAGGCTTTAGAACCCCAAGTTGGGTCGAGAATAAAGGAGAATGCCGGAAAGAAGCAAGCTCTAGGTTTTTATACAAAACATAACGAGGTTGGAGCAGGGTTAAATCTCGAGCATGTGGCGCTAAGCTCATCTTCCGCTCCTGAGCCTCGACCAACATGCGCCCGGTGTCGGCTCAGGAGCAGAAAATGGATTGCCGGATCAGGCTCACGACCGCCCCGTTATTTTTGCCCACCACCAGCGCACTCCCACGAACAAGAAGCGCCAGTCGCTGAAGAACTCCGGGGGCTTGCCTTCAAAAGCGTGACCCACGAACTGAAGAATCCATCCCACTACGAACAGCAGCAGCGCGTACCACCACAGTCGATGCAAGAAGAATCCAGCTGCGAAAAGGGCTAATGAGAAAAGTATCGTGGGAATGCCATACGTGTGGCAGACCCGGTTTACGGGATGCTGATGGCTGCGTTCGTACTTCGCGATCCACCGGTCGCTGGTTTGTCCGCCCAACATGCCGCGGACGATCATACCAGAGGGTGTAACCGGTTTACTCGGGAGGCTGGCATTCGGAAGCAATTGTTCAGACAAAGTGGACTCCTTCAATTCCTGCTGACGGAATTAAGTTTGCCGCAACTTTCCGTTCTTATCTTTTCTTACGTGTTCTATTTCTTCCGGGAGAGTCGTGGAAGAAATCTACATTTTGTTGCTTCCGGCGGGCAGGAGGTTGTGCCGCTGCAAGGTACGTTCAGCGCGGACTACGCACGCAGAGCAGGCAGAAAAATCAGCTTGCATTCAGTGCTCCGCGAAATAGTAAAGTGTGCGTTGCTCGCCCCGAGATCCTCATCTTGCGGACCGTATCTTACTGGGTGATTGTGAGGATGTTTCGTGTTGGCCTTCTTTGTGTACGTCGGATTTCTTTCGAGGCCATGACCTTAGTCTCACAGCATTCCGAGTACTCCGCGGAATTTGTCTACAGCATTCGCGTTAGTCGGTTGAGGCGCGCACTGCCAGCGTGGTAGCATCCTAGGTTTTGGCAGGTGATCTCGGGCTGGCCACGTCCTGTCCTTATTCTCGTCTTCAATATTAGGCCGTCCCTTCCCGTGCCTGCCGGAGGAGCCCAACTTGAAAGTCTATTCCGGAGCAAACATCAGGAATGTAGCGATGGTCGGCCACGGGCACGCGGGCAAGACCTCGCTGGTATCGGCCATGCTTTACACCTCGGGAGCCACCCAGCGGCTCGGCCGCGTTGACGACGGGTCGGCCACCACGGACTACGACGACGAAGAAATCGCCCGCAAGATGTCGATCTCGACCGGTGCTGCAGTGGTGGAGTGGGGCACGACAAAGATCAACATTCTCGACACGCCCGGTTTCAACATGTTCGTACACGAAGCCAAGATGGCCCTGCCCGTAGTCGATGCCGCCATTGTGGTCGTCGACGGGGTCGCCGGCGTGGAGGTCGTCACCCAGCGCGTCTGGAATTATTGCGAAGAGTACAAGACCCCCCGCCTGATCGTGGTCAACCGTATGGACCGCGACCGTGCCGACGCCAATCGCGTGCTCGAATCGTTGACCACCGCATTTGGCCGCGATGTGATTCCCATCGAGCTGCCCATTGGCAGCGAAAAGAGTCTCGCGGGCGTCATCGACCTCGTCCGCATGAAGGCTTACACCTACGAGATGGGCGGCAACGGCAAGGGGAAAGAGACTGAGATCCCGGCCAATCTGAAAGATCAGGCGCAGGAAGCTCACGAGCGGCTCGTGGAACTGGTTGCCGAGGGCGACGACAAGCTGATGGAGAAATTCTTCGAGGCTGGCACGCTGGGAGAAGAAGACCTGGTCCCAGCGCTGCACAATGCGATCCGCGAAGACAGGATCTTCCCGGTCATCTTCAGCTCTGGTCTTGGCAACATCGGCGCCGACCGAGTCATGGACTTCATCGTGGATTACACACCGGCACCCTCGGAGCACGAGTGGGTGCAAGGGGAAGCGGCGCCCAGCGGAAACGGCGATGCGCCCAAGCGCCATGAAACGGACGAAGAGCCGGTCTCGGTCTATGTATTCAAGACGGTGTCGGACGCGTTCGCCGGCCGCATTTCGTACTTCAAAGTTTTCTCCGGCGTACTGAAGAACGACGCGACCCTACTGAATTATCCCAAGAGCTCACAAGAGAAGCTGGCGCACATTTCGGTGATGCAGGGAAAGACCGCCGTTCCGGTGAACGAATTGCATGCCGGCGACATCGGTGCAGTCGCGAAGCTGAAAGACACGCTGACCGGCGACACTCTCGGCGATAAGTCCGCTCCGATTCAGTATCCGCGAGTCAAGCTGCCGGAGCCGGCAATTACTTTTGCGATCGAGCCCAAGAGCCGCGCCGATGAAGACAAGCTGGGTCCCGGCCTGCACAAGCTCATGGAAGAAGATGCCATGCTGCGCTTTTTCCGCGATCCGCAGACACAGGAGTTTCTGATCGCGGGCACCGGACAACAACACATTGAAGTCGTGGTGGCGAAGTTGAAAAAGCGCTATCACACGGAAGTGGTTCTGAAGGCGCCCAAGGTGCCCTACCGGGAGACGATTCGCGGCAAGGCCGATGTGCAGGGGCGGCACAAGAAGCAGACGGGTGGGCATGGCCAGTATGGTGACTGCAAGATCAAGATGGAGCCGTTGCCGCGTGGCGGGCTATTTGAATTTGTGAACGACATTTTCGGCGGCGCGATTCCGAAAAACTATATTCCGGCGATCGAAAAGGGCATTAAAGACGCGGCAGCGCGTGGCTACCTGGCCGGATTTCCCGTTGTGGACTTCCGCGTCGTACTCTACGACGGTTCGTATCACGACGTGGATTCGAACGACATGTCATTCCAGATGGCGGGGCGCATCGCGTTTCGCAAAGCGATGGAAACGGCAAAGCCTACGCTGCTGGAGCCAATTATGCATGTCGAGATCACCGTCCCCGACGATTTCGCCGGATCGATCATGGGCGATCTCAACAGCCGCCGCGGGCGCATTCAGGGCATGGACAACAAGGGTGGCAACACCGTCGTAAAAGCCGAAGTGCCTATGTCGGAAATGCTGACCTATGGCGTGGAACTGACGTCGATGACGCAAGGCCGGGGCAGCTTCAACATGGAAATGCATCATTACGACGTCGTCCCCGGACAGCTGCAGGAAAAAATCATCGAGAAGGCCAAGGCCGAACGCGGCGAAGTGAAGGAAGAGGAAGAGTAGGGAACGTCCACGGGGGAGGCGCGGTTGGAGTTATGAAACCGCCTCTTTTGTAGGCCCGAGGATCAGCGCAATACATAGTGAGGAACCATGAAAGCAACGTTGCTTGTTGTCTGTTCTGCCGTCATTTCTCTTTTCGTATTTGGCGCGGTCCTGGCAGCACAAACCCAAACCTTCCCCACGTCTGCCGGGCCAGTGAAGATCACTCCGCTGAACCATGCCAGCACGCTGATTGAGGCCGGGGGCAAAGTCATCTATCTCGATCCTGCCAAGCCGGCGAAACTCAGCGGCCTGCCGAAGGCCGACCTCATTCTGATCACCGACATCCACGGCGACCACATGGATCCTGACTCGATCAAGGAAATCAGCAAGGCCGATACGGAGATCATCTCCTCGCCGGCAGTCGCCCAAACCGTCACCACCGCCAAGCCGATCGCAAATGGCGAGACAAAAACCTGGCAGGGTTTTACAATCGAGGCGATCCCCGCCTACAACATCAAGCGCGGCCCCGCTCCCGGCAAACTTTTTCACGACAAAGGACGTGGCAATGGATACGTCCTGACCTACGGCGGGAAGCGTTTCTACTTCTCCGGCGACACGGAAGGCGTCCCCGAGATGCGCGCTCTCAAGAACATCGATGTGGCCTTCGTGTGCATGAATCTTCCCTACACCATGCCGCCCGAAGAAGCCGCCGATGCCGTCAAGGCCTTTCATCCGAAGATTGTTATCCCCTACCACTATCGTGGTTCCGACCTCTCGATCTTTCAGAAAGCACTGGAAGGCACCGGCATCGAAGTGCGTTTGCTCGATTGGTATCCCAAGTAAATCCAGTTGCTCTGTTACCCCAGGCGGCCCCAGGGGCGCCTTTTTATGGCCAGCCACGAAATCCCTGCTTTCCACCTCTTCACTGCGGGTGTATTATCCGCAGTCATGATTACAGCAGACGTGCAAGTGCGCTTGAGACGCTGAAGCATCTCTCCCCCGAACTTCAATCGTGAGGTGGCCCATGTCGATTACACCGATGTTGGGTTGGGACAATCAGCAAGCTGTATATACGCCGGAACCGACTGGCCTCGAGGGCGTTGGATTCTGGCCCCGCGTTGCAGCCCGCGTCATCGATCTGGTCGTGCACTACGCGGCGGCGTTCTTTTCTGGGGTGTTGTTCGCGCTCATGTTGGTCGTTGCCGCCGGGGGTCACCCTTCTCCGGTGATCATGGCCAGAATGCGGCACACCGGCGTACCAGGATTCTTCTTTGGCCTGCTGGGCAGCTTGCTCTACAACGTAATCTTCACCGCCGTGCACGGCAGCACCCTCGGCAAGATGATCTTCTCCATGGTGGTGGTTCAAGAGGACGGCTCTCCATGCCGGACCAAAAGCGCTCTGATACGTGAACTGGCATACTTCGTCGATGCCTTGTTCTTTGGAATCATCGGCTACATGGCGATGCAAAGAACCGCCCAGCAGCAACGCTACGGTGATGAGTGGGCGCACACGATCGTGTGCAAGCGGAACCAGATCACTCCTGACAAATT
>Ga0209168_10001097_pt1 | contig 22193 bp, 21 predicted proteins | sample Coa_R1_FD_187156 | JGI IMG/M metagenome (GOLD analysis project Ga0209168, IMG submission 187156) | Surface soil microbial communities from Centralia Pennsylvania, which are recovering from an underground coalmine fire - Coalmine... | ecosystem: Environmental > Terrestrial > Soil > Unclassified ...
CTAGCCGCTCCAGTTTTCATCCTCCTTTTACAACCCTCTGACAAAAATGTGACAAAATCCGCAAAGTAACGTCGTAATGTTCTTCCGCGACCGAACGTTGTTGTTTGATCGGTCACCTTTTGAACAGAGGGTCCGTTAGCTATGAAAACCACCCGCTCGTCGTCTTCCCGAGTTCACGCTTTTAGCTTCCTTCTCCTGATGCTGGCCGTGGGCCTGCTCGGATCCTGCAGCCCGGCAAGTGCGCAGACAAATGTCGGCGTCGGGCCGGTGGTCGTCAATAGCGCCCTCGGCGGCTTCATCCTCGGCTATGACATCGATCAAACTGGCACTGAGGGGATTCTCGCGGAATCGTTTGCGCTGCCCGGAGGTACCCAAAATGTCGCTGTCGAGACCTTCGATCAGCGAACCGGCAAGATCATCAAGATCGTCGACCAGATGAACAACACGAAGAGCGATTTTGTGACCTTCGGGATCTTCGGAAAAAGCGTGGGGCTGGCCGAATACGAACATGTCACTAATCTTTTCGTCGACAAACGCGTGTATGGCATATTGAACCCGCTCTACGGGAACAAGTTCACATCCCAATGGACGCCGCCTCTGACCAAAGATGACATCATTCTCGGCATGGGCGTCAGCCAGGGATCACCCACGACCGGCGTCTTCGCATTCGACAACGGCGGCAATGGCAATTCATTCGTTTTCAGCACTAACGTTGCAGCCAATACTTTCGGTCCGATCTTCACCGTGAACGATCCGATCTTTAATTTCAATGAATCGCCCGTAATGGCTTATGACAGCGCCACCAATCAGGTCGTTCTCGGCTCCGGTAACGGCTGTCCAAACTGTTCCCCTGAGATTGGCTTGGTGAATCTGACTACCGGTGAACAGACCGAATTCCAAGGACTCGGCTTCGGATTTATCAACGGCATTGCAGTCGATCCCCAGACCGGTATTGCCTGCACCACCACCGAAATTGACTTCAGCGTAGAGTTCTATAACCTCGCCACACATCAGGGAATCATTGTTCCGATTCCCGGCGCAGTCAGCCAGGCACAGAGCGGTCAGGACGTACAATTTGATCCGATTCACAAGCTCTTCCTCGTAGGTCAGGAATTCTCCAGCACCTTTCCAACGGGAAGCAGTATTCAGGTATTCGATGAGCATGGGAACTACGTTGAAGCGATCAATGGCTTGAGTCTTCCGGCGAGTCCGGCGTACATGGCGCTGCATCCCAGTGTCCGCGCCGGCTACGTGATTGTAACGCCCGAGTTGACGAGCCTACAGTCGTTCACTTACTAGTGCACATGTGAGCGCGAAGGGCAGGACTCCTCTGTCCGCCTCGGTGTTCAACGATTCTCTACTTCAATTTCACAAACAGCAACACAAAGATTGCCCAAACGCCCGCGGTCATTGGAAATTGCGCTAACGCTGTATTCTGCAGAGTATTGCCTCGTGGCAGCGCGTAGGTCAGTAACATCATGGCGACGGCTGTAAGCACGCCTAAAATCAGTTTGCTTTTCCAACTCATGCGCGTTTCCCCTCCATACCAACGCTCTTGAAAGTATTGTTGCGAAAAAGTATACCCCTGAGATCAGCTTTTCACCCAGACTCTCATTGGATTCCCAAAGCGATGTGCGACTCGCGCGTTGACACTGGATAGCCCGTCACCAGTTAGGCTGTTCCCCAGATCTCGCCAAGCACGCGTTGAAAATTTGCTCCCAATACTTTCTCAATCACAGACGAAGCCTGACCTCGCTTTGCGAGTTCAGCAGCAATCACCTGCAGGTGGTCGGGACCGTTCAGGTCCGGCAGGTATGGGTAGCGATCCTCGCCGGGCGCTCCGATTCCCAACTTCTTGCGGCGAGCGATATCGGCGTCGAAGTCGGCCTTCTGCGCTGCCGTCAAAACCAGTTGCTGAATCGTGCCATCGGATCCAATGCCAACATGATCGGCGCCGCACACGTTGATCGCATGAACAAGGTGATCAAGCACATGCTGACGCGTGGGGACTGTCGGCGATGCGGCTAGATATGGCATGAGATACACGCCAAAATAGCCACCGCGGTCCGCCAGCGACTTCAAAATATCGTCCGGCTTGTTTCGAGGATGGGCATAGAGGGCGGCACACCCTGAGTGAGAAATCAGCACCGGCTTTGAAGAGGCCGCGATGCCCTCGCTGGTTGTGCGATATCCGCTGTGACTTAAATCGACGGCGACCCCGGCATCATTCATCTGCTTGATTGCAGACGTTCCGGCTTTGCTCAGGCCGGCGTTTCCGGGCTCGAGGCATCCATCGCCGAAGATGCTGCGGTTGTTATAGGTGATCTGCATGATGCGGACGCCCAAATTGCGGAACACTGTGATGCGTTCGGTGTCGTCCTCGAGGAAACCGGTGTACTGAAAGCCGGGAATGATGCCGACTTTGTTTTCGCGCTTGGCTCGCGCGATATCGGAATGCTGCCGGGTGATGGTGAGTGCATCCGGATATTTCTCAACAAACGCATGAAGTCGAGCGAGATTGCCGATTGTCCCTTCGAAATTTCGGTCCGAGACCGTGTAGTTGACCACCGTGATTCCCGATTGCTGAACCAGGTTCACCAGACCCGGGCCAGGCATTGCCTCCATGTCAACGAAGGGCGCACAAAGCGAGTCCATGACGATCGCGCGCCTGTAAAGATCGGTAACATCGGGTCCCGAGTCTGACTGAGCAAGCAGGCGCGGAGCAAGAAGTGCCGTTGCAGACAGCTTGAGAACGGAAAAATTGAATTCGCGCCGATTCAAAGCAGACCTCAGGGATCGCGCGGATTATACACGGAACCTGATTGCCTGGATTCACCCTGGAGCAACTTACTCGATCCCCGCAACGGCGTGTGGAACGTATGGGTCCTCGAGTTGGCGCACTTCATCTTCGGCAAGGTTGACTTCAACCGCTGCGGCTGCGTCTTCGAGATGATGCATTTTGGTCGCGCCCACAATTGGCGCCGTCACAGAAGGTTTCTGTAGCAACCACGCCAAGCCGACCTGTGCCGGCGGAATCCCACGTTTTTGCGCAATAGCAGTGACAGCTTCGACGATCTTACGGTCTGGATCTTCGGTTGCGCCGTACAACTTCTTGCCGTAAACATCGGAGTGCTCACGACTGGTCTCTTCGCTCTTCCACGGACGGGCCAGGCGCCCGCGGGCCAGTGGACTCCACGGAATCACGCCAATTCCCTCCTGTTTGCAAAGCGGCGTCATCTCGCGCTCTTCTTCGCGATAGAGCAGATTGTAGTGCGGTTGCATCGAGATAAAACGCATCCAGCCGTGATGTGTCGAGCAGTCAAGCATCTTGGCAAATTGCCACGCGAACATCGACGACGCACCGATATAGCGCGCCTTACCAGCCTTCACCACATCGTGCAGCGCCTCGAGTGTCTCTTCAACCGGAGTCGTGTAGTCGAAGCGGTGAATCTGGTAAAGGTCGACGTAATCCATCCCCAGTCGCTTCAAGCTGCCGTCGATCTCGCGCATGATCGCTTTGCGCGAAAGACCGCGCGCATTGGGATCGTCTTTGCGCGCTGAAAAGAATACCTTCGTCGCAATGACGACCTCATCGCGTTTGGCGAATTCCCGCATCGCGCGGCCGAGCACTTCTTCACTCGCACCGAACGAGTACATGTTTGCCGTGTCGAAGAAGTTGATCCCAAGTTCCAGCGCCCGCTTGAAGAATGGGCGAGATTGTTCTTCGTTCAAGGCCCAGGCATGAGTACCGCTCTCGCCGGTCGAATAGCTCATGCATCCAAGACATATCCGCGAAACTTTCAGCCCGGATTTACCCAGATTGATGTATTCCAAGATGACTCCTGCGAATTCGCAACAGTTAATGAAGATGCGAAATCGGCGCACTCGATTCAGCAATGGTGAGAAAGCAGAGAAATCCGCGAATAAGATCGTCGACCCAGTAGGTCTGAAGTTGCTATTAGCGGCTTAGCCGATAGACTTGCCCTTTGAAGTACGCTCCTCCACTTGACGTTGTGCCGTAGATGGCGCCTTGGCTTAGCAGCAATTGCGCATCAGAAGCGCCGGGATTCGCAAGTTCCGTAAACGTCGCTTTGCCGCCAGAATATGATATCTCGTAAACAATTCCGCCACTGTTTGTTGTCCCGTAAAGAGTTGCTGGAGAAGCGAAGACAACGGGCGAAGTGGGGCTGTCCCCGGATGAGAAGCCGTACACAACGTAATAATTCCAGGTTCCCTGCCCTGTGGGATACATGCGGAAAAGCGTGCCCCATAAATTGGGCCCGTAGATGGTGGTTACGCCGAACAGTGCGCCGCCGGGCCCCCAAGTGAGCCCAGCCAGCGGATTGGTGCCGTCCATCTTGTAGAAGCTATGCAGGACCGTCTCGCTCCATGCGCCGCCCGGCTGGGAAGGCGGGCTCACTTCGAAAACGCAGCCGTACGTGTTTGCACCGCCGTTTTGCGTCGTACCGTAGAGGTTGCCGGCCGAATCCAAAATAAGTTGTGACACGGGATAGGCGCCGTCCGTAGGATAGTTTTGGAAGGTATGGAGGAGTGTTTCGGTCCACACTCCACCGGGCTCCGACGGGGGCGAGAGCTCAAAAACCGTCCCGACACCCTCTACGCCGCCGTTAACCTCGGTGGTCCCGTAAAGATTCCCGCCGGTGTCGAAGACCAGCCCTGCCATCGGAAATGCTCCGTCTGTACTGCTATTTTGTTGAAATCTGTAAAGCACACTCTCCGTCCATGCTCCGCCAGGCGAGGAGGGCGGGGACAGTTCGAAAACTGTGCCGCAACCACCGGTGCACGTGCTAATCCCACCTTGGGTGGTTACGCCATACAGATTCCCTGCGCTATCGAAGATTAGATTCCCTATCGGGTTAGCGCCATCCGAGTTCCCGTTGGAGTTACCTTGAAACGTATAAAGAGTGGCCTCGAACGTCGAGTTGATCTCGTACACAATGCCGGCGTTAGCAGCGCCACCTCCACTTGCAGTCACACCGTAGAAGTTGCCAGCGTTATCACGGACCAGTCCACCACTCGGATAGGATCCGTTCTGTCCATAGAAACTATAGGACTGCAGGTTTTGCGCTGAAGCGCTTGTGAGCAGAGCTGAAATCATAAGTACTAAAAGGACTGGGTAATATCTCTGGGCGTTCACGGGGCACTCCTTGCGGGGGTGTTGCAGTAACGAGCAGTAACATCTTAACCCCGTGCGGACGCCACGTCTATCCCCCGCAATTGTGGGAGAATAAGTCAATCGAAGGTCGATCCGGAGGACTTTATGACGACCCCCGCCCATCAAGGCCTTTGGCCAGAACTTCCACTCGCAGCCTGGGAGCCGACTTATCGCACGCTCCACATGTGGACGCAAATCGTCGGCAAAGTTCGCCTCGCGCTGAGCCCGAGGGTCAACCACTGGTGGGAAGTCCCCTTGTACGTGAACTCGATTGGCTTGACGACCTCGCCCATTCCCTATTCAGACGGAATCTTCGAGGTGCAGTTTGATTTTTGTAATCATCGGTTACTGATCCACACCAATCGCGATACCAGCAAGTCCATGGCGCTCGAACCGAAGTCAGTGGCCGAGTTCTACCGCGAGTTCCTGGCTGCGCTGGCGGCGTTGGGAATCAAAGTCAAAATATGGCACATGCCAGTCGAAATTGCCGATCCGATTCCCTTTGACCAAGACACGCAGCACGCCTCGTACGACGCCGAATACGCGCACCGGTTCTGGCGCATCCTTGTCGCTTGCGACGCGATCTTCAAACAGTTTCGCGCGGGATTCATCGGCAAGGTCAGCCCGGTGCATTTTTTCTGGGGCAGCTTCGATCTCGCCGTGACGCGCTTTTCCGGACGTCGTGCGCCCGAGCGCGACGGAGCCGACGTCATCACCCGCGAGGCCTATTCGCACGAAGTGAGCAGCGCAGGCTTCTGGCCGGGCGGAGGCAATGTAAAAGGAGCAGCATTCTATTGCTACGCTGCGCCCGAGCCCGCGGGATTCGGGCAATACCCGGTGAGGCCACCAAAGGCTTTCTATGATTCCCAGGTGAAAGAATTCCTCCTGATGTACGACGACGTTCGGCAATCGCCGTCGCCGAAGGGCGCGGTGCTTGAGTTCCTGCAGAGCACCTACGATGCCAGCGCGGATCTCGGCAAGTGGAACCGCCGCGAACTGGAAAAAGGAGCCGCTTAGCGTGCGCATCGACAAGTGGCTCTGGGCAGCCCGATTCTTCAAGACGCGCGCTATTGCTGCGCGAGCCTGCGAACTCGGCAGAATTCGCTGTAACGAGCAGCCAACCAAACCCGCTCGGGAAATTCGCGTCGGAGACATGTTGCGCGTCACCAACGATAGCGGCGAGTTCCACTTAGAAGTCCTGCAACTCAGCGACGTGCGCGGGCCAGCCCCGGTTGCCCAAACCCTTTATCGCGAAACCGAAGAAAGCCGCGAGTTGCGCATGAAAGTTGCCGCCGAGCGCAAAGCCATGGGGCAGTTCGAGCAGTTGCCCGCAGCGAAGCCATCCAAACGCGATCGCCGCCGAATTATCCAGTTCCGCCAAGGAATGGATAGGTAGTTAAACAATCATTCATGAAAAGTGCTGCACCACCCCCTCCCCCCTGCGATCTTGTGAAATGAGGAAGATAGAAGAAAATTTCCGGTAGATCTTTGAAAGCAGGAAGGTTAGAGGGAAAATCTTGGATTTAAACGAGTTAGCAAAAAGCTTTAGCATGATTTTAAAGCTATATCTAAGTTGTGACGTAGATGAAAATCACAGTCAAGGAAAATCGTAGAGTGGGGAGGGAATTTTGCGGAGTGAGTTCCGAAATGGGAATGATGGATGCGTTCCGACACGCAGGAAGATTGATGCGCGCGCCGATCAGGCGCAACTGCCCCTGCTTCCCAGGTTAGCTCGCAAATTCAGCTCGCGGAACCTGGGCCACCCCGCCTGCTGCGCTTCACTCGCGACGATAGGCAGACGCGGGGAGGGCTTACTTCGTCACCGTGAACGTCTGCGTGCTGATGGCAATCCCGCCTTGCGTCGGAATTCCGACCGGGCCTGTCTCCTTCGCGTTTGTCCTAGGTTTCTGACTCTTACGGGATTACGTAAAACGACTCACTGCTGGTTAGCATACCGCCGGGAGCGCTCACGGTAACCAGGCCTGCGGTTGCACCCGTCGGAACCGTGGCGACGATAAGGGTGTCCGAATTTACTGTAAAGCTTGCTGGAGTTCCGTTGAGTGAAATGTTGGTCGTTCCGGTGAATCCTTGTCCGAGGATACCGAATCGCTGGCCGAGTCTCGCTGCGCGATTGACGAACGTCACGAAGGGAGCTAGACCCATATCTAGACTGAAGATTGTGCCGCAACCGGGATAGCGGCCGTAGTTACAGGTGGCGGGGCCGCCGCTGAACGTGGTGCCGTAGAACTTTCCGTCGGTGTATTGGACCAAACCCGCGAGCGGCACCGAACCATCTTTCGGATATCCGAGGAAGGAGTACACGTTGGTGGACTGGCCGCTCAGGGTCGTCTGGAACAAAAATCCATAGCCGTATTGTCCGCCAGTCTGAGTGGACCCGTAGAGGTTTCCGTCGCTGCCTTGAATGAAAGAATTGGGGGAGCCATTGAGGCCGGGAAGCTGCGTATAGATTCCCTGTGATGTGATCCGATAAAAACCTTGACCGGATGCTCCGTAGAAGTTCCCGTCGCTTGCGAGGATAAGTCCGTTTTCGGAAGGGTCATTGTTACTGGGGAAGGTGTACAAGAGTGTGAAGGCACCATTCGGCGTGATTTTGAAGATTGTGCCACCCTTGTACAGTCCCCCGCTCACGGCGGTCCCATAGAAGTCTCCGTCAAGTCCCTGAGCCAACATGCCCATCGGGTTCTTGCCGTCGGGACAATAATTTTGCGGGCAGAAACTGTACAGCGTCGTCACCACCCCGGCGGGTGTCATCTTGTAGATGGTACCGCAGCCTCCAGGGCAAGAGTTGGAAGGCGTACCCCCTCCGGTTGTTCCGTAAAAATTCCCATCTATGCCCTGGATACTCCGCCTCCTACGCCGTTGCCACCTGGCCCACCTGTGAACTTATGCAGTATCGTGACAGTGCCTGAGGACGTAACCCTAAAAACGGCCCCGCCCCACGGGTTCGCCCCATAGAAGTTGCCGTCATCGGCTAGAACGAGATTATTAAGCGGATAGATTACCCCATCGCTCATTTGAAAATTATGCAAGACCTGGAATTGGCCGTTGCGTGTGAGTTTAAAAACGACACCGCAGCCGATGCCACTGCCATCAAAGCAATTTCCGGTGCCGCCATAGTAGGTCGTGCCATACAGACTGCCGTCGATCCCCTGGGTCAACGGAGTTTGAGGGCCTGCGGCGGTATTGCCATCGAAGCTCAGCAATTCCATATACGTCTGCGCTGAAGCGGAAATTAGGCTAACGCCAACTAGACATAATCCCATTCCGAGAATCAAGCAAATCGACTTCATCATGGCGCACTCCTTTAACATCGCAGCACCTTTGATCCCCGGATTGTACTCCGGGAATTGGCAGCGGTGCATGCGGACGAATGGCCCTAGTCGCGCAATTCAGACTGGTGTTTACTGTGTGACGGTGAACGTTTGCGTGCTGATGGCGATGCCGCCTTGCGTCTGGATTCCGACCGGGCCGGTCTGTGCACCGGCAGGCACGGTCGCTGTCACTTGCGTATCGGAGTTAACGGTGAATTGGGCGGGCGTGTAATCACCGAATCCGACGCCCGAGGTCTGCGTGAAGCTGACTCCGGTGATGGTCACTTGCGTTCCCACCGGGCCGCTCGTCGGCGTGAAACTCAAAAGCTGCGGCAGGACGCGGAAGGGAACATTGCTGGTCAGCGTGCCGGTGGGCGTGGTCACGGTGACGACGCCGCTGGTGCCTCCAGCAGGGACGGTCGCGGTCAAGTAGGTGTCCGACATGACGACGTAATTAGCAGAAACACCATTGAAGAAAACGCCGGTAGTTCCAGTGAAGCCTTGTCCTAAGAGTCCGCTGATCTGCCCCGCCTTGCCATGGCCACGTACGAAGGCCACAAAGGAATCCAGGCCCATATTGAGAGAGAATGCGGTCCCCGCTCCATACGCTCCTCCTAACGATGCAGTTCCGTAGAAGACGCCATTGGTCGCTTGAAGCAGTCCACCTTCGGGGTTATAACCATCGAGGCAACCAGATAAGAGGCAGAAACCGTAGACAGCTGTCAGCCTGTCGAGTGACGCTTGAAAGATCGTGCCACAGCCTGAAAGACAATTAACAGAGCCGCCGCCTAAAATTGTCGTCCCGTATACATTGCCGTCGCTCCCTAGTGCTAATGGCGCACCTGGGTCCCGGCCGTCCGAACAATATTTTTCCTGGCAGAAGGTGTAAAGGGCTGTGAAGCCGCCGCTGGTGGTGGTGTTGAAAATAGTCCCACAACAGTAGGGACCGCCCGTTGTTATGCCGTAGAACCGGCTATTACTCAGTTCCAGCAGCGGTGCGACGGGTTGGGCACCGCCGAAACATTGGCTAAAGTCCCATAGGGTCGTGAACACGCCGGATGGAGTGATCTTGAACAGGGTACCGCCGTTTGGGCACGGTCCCACCCCGCCCATAAACGTACTCCCATAAAAGCTTCCATCGAAGCCCTGGCTAAGCGCTGCTTCTGGCCATGCGCCATCGGGACATGGAGAACCTTGCGAACAGAAACTGTACATCGTTGTCAGACCCGACGGCGTGAACTTATAAATTGTGCCGCCATTAAAAGAACCGCCTCTAACAGTTGTTCCGTAGAGATTATCGTCACTACCTTCGATAACCCCACCGAACGGAGCTCCGCCGTCGATGCAGTTTGCCAGATTACAGAAGTTGTACAGAACCGTGAGGGCACCGCCGAGCGTGAGCCTAAAAATTGTGCCAGCTCGGTTGGCTCCGCCCTGTAAGGTTGTTCCGTAGAGATTGCCATCTGTACCCAGGATTACACCTGAATATGGCACGTTTCCATCTGCGCACATAGGCCGTGAGCAAAAGTTGTAAAGAATGCTTAACTTGCCGTCAGTACTGAGTCTAAAGACCGTTCCCGGTCCAAGTTCCATATTCGTCGTGGTTCCATATAGATTACCGTCCGTGGCCTGCACGAGAGTCATATTTTGTGGAATGGCGGTGGCACCATTGAAGTCGGCAAGTTTTGTGAAAATCTGAGCTTGCCCTGCTATCACAGTCGCAATGCAGCCAGTGAGAATTCCAGCAAGTTTTCTCCAGCCGGCTAGGTCTCTCACGACACGCTCCTTGTTCTCACCCCAGGATCATCTTGCTTCGGCATTGTACTCCGGGGTCGTCCGCAGCGGATGCGGGCCGGGGGCTCCGTCGCGTCAACTGACGAAAGCTGCCTATCGTCATTGCGGCACCGTGAATGTCAGCGTGCTGATGGCAATTCCCCCTTGCGTCTGAATTCCCACCGGGCCGGTCTGTGCGCCGGATGGCATTGTCGCTTGGATACTGATCTCAATGACTCAGACGAAACACAACGCCGCCATTGTTTTTGCCGCCGATCGGAGTTGTGCTATAAAGTGCAAAATTGAGCAAGATCAACCCGGCGGACGGGTGGCTGCCGTCCAGACCGCCCGCGAAAGTATATAGAACAGTCTCGGTAACTTTCCCTTGGGAGTTTGAAATCTGGAATACCGTTCCGGAGTTTGCGGACCCACCGCCCTCGGTTGTTCCGTATAACGTGTTCGGATTCGCGAAGGTTAATCGACCACCGGGACCGCTGCCATCGAGACCCCCGAAACTATGCACTAGTTCAAAGGTCCAGGCACCACTGGCATTGCGCGAGGGAAATAGTCGGAACACGGTACCATGCCCATTCGGGCCATCTTCGCTCGCAGTTCCATAGATAGCACTGCCATTTAACGTCAGACCTCCAGTGGGGGTTCGACCGTCTGTATTCGCAAAGAGACTGTGTAGAACTACTTCTGTCCAAGGTCCGCCGGGCTGAGAAGGCGGTGCGAGTTGGAACACAGTACCCGCTCCCCATTGTCCACCCAAAGATGTCGTACCATAGAGGTTTCCAGCGGAATCGAACACCGGACTAGCAGTAGGTTCGCTACCGTCCGGATTATTTCCAAACAAATAGAGTACTGTCTCGGTCCACCCATCCATCGTGGTAGGCGAAATTTCAAATACCGTACCGCAGCTGCACTGGGCACCGCCGAACTTCGTTGTTCCGTAGAGACTCCCGAAGCCGTCGAGGACTAAACCGGAACCCGGCTCAGCACCGTCTGGGCTGCCCTGAAACTTGTAAAGCACAGTCTCTGTCCATGGACCTCCCGGCTGGATTGGCGGGGACAGTTCAAACACAGTCCCGCAACCCATCGAACTGCAAGCCGAATTAAGGTTTCCTCCAAATTGAGTGACTCCATAGATGTTCCCGGAACTGTCGAACACCAAATCTCCGACAGGGTAGGCCCCATCGCCGCTACCTGTGAAACTGTAAAGTACCGTTAGGGTTGTCATCCCATTCGACACGGGGCTCAATTGAAAGACAGTGCCTAGATTGTTTGCTCCACCGCTGCCACCCGTTCCGTAGAAATTACCTGCGGAATCACTAATCAGACCACCGCCGGGATTTACTCCGTCCTTCGGGAGTAGGGGTAGTGCTTGCTCGTGTTGGGCGAGGCAGATTTGCGGAAATAACAGTAGCGGAAATATCAGTAATAGTAGGGTTGCCGTTAAATTTGCCTTTCGCCCCAAACCAGCCCTCCCCAGGTTTTTCTTCATAACCCCTAGCCTCACGATGTGCTCTTTCTGCTCACAGCTTGTGATCGGGAATTCTACTCCGCGCCATTCGCGCTGTACATGCGGACGAAGGGCCCTATCCGCGCATCCCGCCGCGCCGATTTTCATTTTAGCGCCTGAAATGCGTGTTGCTCGTAGCCGAAAATCCAATCTGCAATTCGTTCATTTCAGGTGGGTTGGACAGTCGAAATATTTACTAACCTTGAAAAATATCCAGGTAGGCTGCGGTCAGAAAAAACACGCGCTGGGATTTTGTCGAAAATCCGCCGAGTCGGCGCGAATTCAGAAAATACCTTTGTGATTATGCCAGCGGCGCAACTCCGCGCCATGCACGCGCACGCCTCCCGCCCCGCCGATTTCCCGCTCCCCGTGTTCCGGGGGTGCATTATTACCACTTAGTTAACACGCGCGGCAGTTTCAAATCCTCCTAGCTCCTATCCCTTCCTCGCGTTGACTTTGCCTTCTTCTCATCCCTAACATGACAGCGGGGCATGATCGGGCAAACCATCTCGCACTACCGCATCGTCGAGAAGCTCGGGGGCGGCGGCATGGGGGTGGTGTACAAGGCCGAGGACATCAAGCTCGACCGCTTTGTCGCACTCAAGTTTCTGCCCGATGACGTTGCCCGCGACGCACAAGCTCTCAGCCGCTTTCAGCGCGAAGCCAAAGCCGCCTCTGCGCTCAACCATCCGAACATCTGCACGGTGTATGAGATCGGCGAGGAAGATGGCCGGCCATTCCTGGTGATGGAGTTCCTCGATGGCGTGACCTTGAAGCACCTGATCAGCAATCGCCCCATGGAAATTGAGCGTGTCCTTGAACTGGGAATTGAAGTGGCCGACGCGCTCGACGCCGCGCACGCCCAGGGCATCGTGCATCGCGATATCAAGCCGGCGAACATCTTCGTGACCAAGCGAGGGCACGCCAAGATTCTCGACTTCGGTCTGGCAAAAGTCGGAGCCCGGTCAGCAACCGCGTCCGTCGACGCCACCTTATCGATGGTGCCAGAGGAACATTTGACGAGCCCGGGCAGCACTCTCGGCACCGTGGCCTACATGTCGCCCGAGCAGGTGCGAGGCAAGGAACTCGATGCGCGCACGGATCTGTTTTCCTTCGGTGTCGTGCTGTATGAAATGACGACAGGCACACTGCCCTTCCGCGGCGAAACTTCAGGCGCGATCTTCGATTCGGTGTTAAACAAGATGCCGGTGGCGCCGGTGCGGCTGAATCCCGACCTTCCCGCCAAGCTCGAGGACATTATTAATAAGTCGCTGGAGAAAGACCGCGAGGTCCGCTATCAATCGGCCGCAGAGTTGAAAGCTGATCTCAAGCGCGTACGGCGCGACACGGAAACGCAGCAAGTTCTTCCGGTTGTCGAGCAGAAATCGTCGCACAAGAGATGGATCTGGGCAGCCGTCGGCTTGGTCATCGTGATTCTGGGCGTCGTAGTAGCGCGAATGTATCGCAGCGGCTCCGCTCCGTCGCAGCCGCAAAACGCTGCCTCGAAGCAGACCCCCGAAACCATCGCCGTACTTCCTTTCCATGACATCTCCGCGGAAACCAGTGACAGTTGGGCGATTGGCATTACCGACGCCATCATCAGCCGGCTGACGTCTTTGCAGAACCTGGCCGTGAGGCCGACAACATCGGTATTGAAGTATGCGAAAGAAACTCCGGATCCCGCAGAAGTGTCGAAGACACTGGGGGTAGACAGCGTACTCGAAGGAACTTATCAGCGTGCTTCGGGCGTGATTCGTGTGACAGTGCAACTGATTGATGGCCACACGGGAAATACCAAATGGTCGCAGCGTTACGACCTGCACAGCGCTGACATCCTGAGCTTCGAGGATGAGGTCGCGGGCAAAGTAGTCGAGGGCCTCAAAATCGAAGTCTCGCCGGCCGAGCAGAAGTCGATCCAGCAGGTGGCGACCACCAATGCAGATGCCTACAACGATTATCTTCAGGCTCGTTTCTACTTCAACCAGTATCACGTCGATTCGAGCTGGAACAGCCTGGTGCAGGGGAAGCGGCTGTTGTTGGATGCGATATCGCTGGACAAGAATTTCGCCGATGCCTACGCGCTGATGGCCCAGACTTGTGCGATGCAAGCCGCAAACTTCATGCAGGATGCTGCGGCGAATCTGAAGCAAGGCGAAACAGCGGCGCAAACTGCGCTGCGGATCAACCCAGAATCAGCCCGGGCTTTGATGGCGTTAAGTGCGATCTACGGCGAAGAAGGTCGCGAGCAGGAGGCGATTCGCAATCTGCGGAAGTCACTGGAAATTGCACCCAATGACGAGTGGGCGTGGCAGATGCTTGGTTATGCATACTACTACGCCGGCTTGAATGAACTCTCAGAACAGGCCTACGGGCGAATGATTGCGTTGAACCCAGGGCCTCCGCAATATCACTGGATGCACGCCCGGATGTTGCTCTATAGCGGCAAGGCTGATCAGGCGGAACAGGAACTGCGCAACACGCTCACAAGAAATCCGGATCAGTATAAGCTCCTCGCCTACTTCGCCATGGTGCTGTACTACGAGAACAAACTGGACGAAGCAGAGACCAATTTCGAACGATCACTGAAACTGGATCCTGGCACGGGCGACAAGACTCCACGAATGCTCGCGGCGTTTCTCTACGCATCGCGCAAGCAGCGCGAGAAAATCGATCCGCAGATATTGAATTACGGCCCTGACGACGTGGTCGACGGCGACGGCGCCTACTGGATCAGCGGAATCCATGCCCTGCTGGGTGAACGGCAGAAGTCGCTTGAATGGTTGCGGCGGGCTGTTGTGCTCGGGGACGTGAATTATCCATGGTTTGATCGCGATAAGAACTTCGATAGCATACGCGGCGATGCCGAGTACCAGTCGGTCATGGCGGGGATACGGCAGAAGTGGGAAGGATACAAAAAGGAGTTTGATCCGGGACGGTGAAAACTCTAGGGCCTATCTTTGTCCTGGTTGCGTACGTGTGCAGTGAGCCTTCTGACCACGAATTCCTGCACCACCCCGGCCAGTGCGCTCTCCCCCAGCCTCAACATGGAATTCTGCACCAGCAGCCCGGCGCTCCGGTCGCTTGACGGATAGTAGAGGTACGAAATACCGCCCACAGCGAAGCTGCCCAAAATGCTCGAATAGTTCGGTTGCCAACGTTTGTTATCGCCTTTGCAAATGACCGCGTTGGCGAGAGCGTAGCCGATCCGCGACTTAACACTGCCTGTGCCCTTGTAGAAGTAACGCGGATCCTGTTTCAGTAAAGATGGCAGAATCGCACTGCCGATGAAGGTACCGCCGAAAACGTCGGCATAAGCAGCTCCAAAGCGTTTCCCGTACCCCTGCATGCCCTGGCCATATCCTGAAAAGTCGTCCGACGCTTGCTCGAATCCCGCGAGAACGCCCACTCCTATAAACGTGACGGGATCTGTGGACGATCTCCACGCCAGCTTGAATTTTTGACGCGCATTGAGAGGGACGGGATCGGGCTCATAGATCACGTAGAAGTTGGGGATGAATCCCAAAACCCGCTGCTTCTCTTCCTCTTTAATCTGCTGTTCCGCTATTTCTACCGGCGTAAGTGAAACGCGCACTTCCGTCTCGCCGCCGGCAACCGCCAGCACGATCAGAGGCGTGATGTAAAACTGCCCTGGTTGCAGCTCGCCGTCGATTTCATGGCCGGTAAACCCCGGCGCGGTAATTTTCAGATGGAATGGGCCGGGAGCGATGTGCGTGAATGAGAACTGCCCATTGTCGCCGGTCACCGCATCCGGAACCGCGCTCTGGCCCTTCTGCGTAAGGTGAACGGTCACTCCCACGCTGACCGCTCCAGACTGATCCTCAACTGTTCCGGTGACGGTTCCGGGGGCTTGATTCGCCATTTGCGCCGGCACGTTCGTCCCGCTCGCCTTGCCTGCATTGGACTGTCCTGGCTGCGTTGGGCTGGACCGCTGCTCTTGCGCTTGTGATGGCAAAAGTAATCCACAGAGTAGAACGCACAGGGTCAGGCAAAGTTCGGCACCCGATACGTGCCGACTTTCACTGTTGCTCTCCCGACCAAGCGTTTTGTCCCGTACTTTCGCCCGATACACGTAGTTGTCCTGCGGTCAAATTAACCAAACATCAGATGGTCGACTAATCGACTGGGATTCACCTTATCGATGTGAGAATCACGGTGCCATTCCGTGCCTTAAATTGACAGTCTTGGAAAAGATGTTACGCAGGAGCAACTCGCGGAGTCAATTGCACCACGGTAACTGTAAGAACCAAGCGATAAGGCACATGTTTCCATATTGTTAGGATTGTTGATGATTCAGAAATTCCGATCCCAGATCTTAACGACTGGCCAGGCGGCCGCGGGGGCGCTCCATCTCCTAGTCGCGGTTACACACGGGCTACCCGCGATGAGGCGGCCCTGGACTATGGTTGTTGTCGGCGGCGCCCCTATTTCACTCCCTTTTCCGGATTCCACGCGCCCTGCTGTTTGCGGACGTAAAGGATTTGCCCAAGGTGGTAGGCCGTATGCGCCCCCACGTGGGCAATCATGGAAGCGTTCTTCTTTAACGTTTCCTCATCGGCAGACTGCACGACTTTTTCCCACTCGGTCATGACTTGATCGAGCTCTTGCAGCGTCGCCCCCCACTGCTTGCTGTCGAAGTTGTTGAAGGTTTCGTCGTTGTTGCCGCTGAACTTGCCGGGATCTTGGCCCTTGAAGCGCGCCAGGGACCGCCGGTTCCAGAACAGAATGTGATAGGTCAATTGGCCGACGGAGTGATTCCCCTTGCCGTCAGTCCAGTTCACCTGCTCCGGAGTCAGCCCTTCGACGGCAACACTGATCGGCACAAACCAGTCTTCTTGGTTGTGAACGGTTTTCAATTGTTCGAGCAGAACACCGCGGAGGTCAGTCGGTTTTTGGTTCTGGGCATAGGCGGCGAACGAAAGGGACAGCACGACCATAATAAGGATGCGTTTCATACCCGGTTCGACGGACTTCCACGCTACCGGATAGCAGCAGATCGCCCTCCTGTTTTCCGCAGTGCATGGCCCAACGTCTCCGCGCGTTTAACAAAGCGTGGAACTCTTGTACGCTCAAGGCTGCCCGCCTCCCCCACCGACGACATAAGCACCTCCGATCAATTCATCGCCGACTATCTCCCGTGCGTGCAATCGAAGGTCTAACAGGAGGGAATCGTGCAGTTCATGCGCTTCTTAGAGCACTCGCGGTCAGAGCAGCGGTGCTAGCCCGGGTTCCATTCGATAAAGAATGGCGCCCTACTGTCAGCTTCTCTCGATCCAAACTAGGTTTTTCATGGTGAACAAACGCGGTTACCGTGGTGCGCAACGCCGGCGCTTTGCCAATCCCTATTGATAGCGAGACACGCCTGTTTGATGGAGTTGCCCAGTATCAGCGACTCGCCGGAAGCAATGACATTCCCGCTTCGGTCGGAAACCGCCCATCGGTTCCCCTTGCCGCCGCCATGCTGCAACAACAAGAAGTAGTCAGCCTTGTCCTTTATCATGTTCTCGGAAAGGTCCTGACATTCTTTGCGATGTTGCAACTCCTGGTAGACCTTGGCGACTTGCGGCTCTTTATCGTTGCGGGACGAATCGATCACCACTTGTGAATTGGCCGGGGTTCCCGGATCGGCCGCCGCCGTCGGCATCACATAAACCACCGGCCGCCGCGATGAAGTCTTGGCTTCTTGAGAAAAGCTCCACGAAACGGCAGTCAACGCGAGCATGAATACGACATAGGCTCGGACGCGCATAATACTCTCCTTGTCTTCGACTAGATACGGCAAGCTTGCACCCTCCGGTTCGCCAAGCTTTGTATAGATTTGTGAAGAATCCTGGTAAATGCTCGGTCCAGCCGAGTTTTGGCTTGAAACCCGTTCGCTGACCAAAGCTGGAATGCGACTAGGCGGGCCACCGCCTGGGTACCTCTAGTGCTTAAGAACAGTAACTGTCAGTTCGGATTGGAGAGGTGAGCCGGTGGTGCCGCCAACGAAAGTACCGTAACAACCAATACAGGCTGATCCGGCTTCCACTGCGATCGTGTACAGGCCGGGGGAAAGTGACATCGACTTCAAAACACTCCAGCTAGTCGGCGGCGAATCGGTCAAGGTGGGGTGGTTGGCCGCCGTCACTGTCCTGGCGCCACTGTGCGGGCTGCGGAGAAAGGATCCTTGAGTCGACAAGTTTTGATTGCAATCTCTCGGGCAGACTTTTTTCTTCCACGCGTCTTCAGCGTGCATGGTCCTTTCGCCGCCGCTGCTCGCTTGCCTTTACGATGTCGCTCATGTCCCCCGCCGGACGAATCTCGAAAATGTTGCCGTACTTCAGCGCCGGGTGTTGTCCGATGAGCTGGACAGCATGATTCATGTCCCTTGCCTCCAGAACCAAGATGCCGCCGATTTGTTCCTTGGTTTCCGCGTAGGGGCCATCGGTAATTGCCACTTTGCCGTTCCTCCAGGACAGGGTCCGGGCGGTTTCCACGGGCTGAAGCGCTTCGCCACCACCCCAGTGCCCGTTGGCGCGAAGTTGGTCATCGTAATCAAAGCATTTGTCGAACATGGCGTTTCGTTCGGCCTCGGTCATTCCATCGAATTTGCCTTTGTCGTAGTAGCCCAAACAGAGGTATTTCATTGTTCTCCCTCGTCGTTCTGCCCAGGATGAAAGCCAGCACCGAACCGTCGCAGACTTTTCTGTCACTGTTTCAAGTAACGATTCGCAACACATCCTGACTTGAATACCTTTGACTCAACCAGTTTCAGTCGCAATTTCTCCGGCATGCCAACACCTTCCAGTAACTTTCTGCCTTCTCCTGCAAGGACTGGGTGAACGACAAAATGAAATTCATCCACCAGACCAAGCTGTATAAGCTGTGAAGGAATATCTACACCGCCGACTAGAATATTTTTGCCTGGTTCTCGTTTCAATTTAAGTATCTCGTCGCGAAGGTTCCCACGAACAATCCTCGTATTTTTATCTTCGCCGCCGTCTAACGATCGTGAAAAAACAAGCTTTTTAACAGAGGCAAATGCCCGCGCAAATTCGTTCTCTGCTTTTGTCTCAGACTGGTTTTTTGCGATGTCCGGCCAATAGGGCACCATCAGTTGATAGGTTTTACGTCCAAAGACCTGCAGGTCAGCCTCTCGCAGGAGGCGAATATTGTACTCATATATTTCTTCATCGGGAATTACGTTGGTATGGTCGCAGCAGCCATCCACCGTAGTGTTGATTGCGTAAATTACATTTCTCATTGGATTCCTTTTTGTGCAAAGCGGCAGCTTCCCTCATGGGTGTGATTCGAAAAAATCAAAATGTGGACTCGCTCCGTTCACCTGCTCTCGACGGCGGCTTGTTCCGGAGCCGGGTAGAAAAGAAGCTCGCGCACCTCGCCCACCGCATCGCAGGAGATGGCAGCCTTGCGCACCCACGCCAGCGCCTCGTCCATATCGGCGCATTCGAGTATCCAGAATCCGCCGATGTGCTCCTTCGTCTCGGTATATGGCCCATCGGTGATCAGCACCGTGCCATCGGTCTGCTTCCGCACCGTCTTGGCGTTACTGGCCGGGGAGATTCCGCAGGCAAACTTCCTAACGCCGGCAGCAATCATTTGGCGGTTGAGCGCGTGGATCTCCTCCACCATGGACTCGGTTACGGTGGACGGGTCAAAGTCGTCGGGGAGGTAGCTAGCGACAATATACTGTGGCATGAATTCTTCTCCTTGATCTCTGTGGTTTTTCCGATGCTCGTTTCCTGTTCACTCCGGAACCGTAGCTCATCGTTCTGTTGCCCTATAGTCGTTCGGCAGACCGCAAAATCGACAGCCACTCTGGAATTTAGCCCAGGACGTAACTCCTGGGCAAAGGCAACAAGGGTGCCTCGCCCCCCACGGGCGCCAAGCATTTCTCCTGTGCCGTCAATCCAGAGACGTTCCGTCCTGATATTTTTGCCGTTGAAAGTTCCCGGGTTGTATCAAAACTGAAGCGCATCAAACAATAATTGCAATTCCAGACAGCGAGGGCGCGACCAATATGGCGGACATCGGCATGAAAGTACTTTTTATTGCGGGCTTCGGTCCGATCGATCGCGACGTCGCGAAAAGTCGCGCGCTGTATGCCGATAGCCTCGGCATCCTTTTCAAAGAGGACGCCGCGGGCTATCTCTACACCGGTACCTTGCAAGGCGCGAAGCACTTTGCCTTATGGCCTCTTTCGCAGGCGGCGCAGTCCTGCTTTGGTAGTTATTCCTGGCCCGGCAACATTCCCGTTCCGCAAGCCTGGCTGGAATTCGAGGTAGAAAATGTGGAGGAGGCCACCGCCGAGCTCGAATCGCGGGGATATCAAATGCTCATCCGGAACAAGACGGAACCCTGGGGCCAGATCGTAAGCCGGTTCCTCTCACCTGAGGGCCTTCTGGTCGCCGTTACGTTCACTCCCGCGCTCCGGGAAGAGAAATAATCCTCGATGCGCAAAGGATCGCCGCCAGGGTGCCGCATTTTGTCGCGTTTTGTGCGAGGCGTGGGCATTTTTCGGCCAGGGTAGCCACCCTTTTTCGCGCCCTTTGCGGAAGGGTGGGGATGTCATGGCGGAGGGCTGGCTCACGCAGTGCAATGTTTCGTTGACAACACCCCAGCCCGGTAGGGGCGACGGCGCTCGAAGTCGGACCGTCCGGTTTGACCCCTTCCCTTCTAAAATGCTATAAGAATTGGTCTTGTGCCCGACCTCGCCTTCGAGGTTCTGCCTCAGAAGGCTGGTTGATCGTCACAGACAAACGCCTTTGCGCTTGCTAGGTTGCGCAAGGCATATCCGACGCGGCCAAGCTCAGCATCCGTCAAGTCTTGCGGTGGAAGCGTGTTCGGAACTCCGGGCCATGTTCCCGGCGCCTAAAGCGCGGGCAAGCATGTGCCGGATGAGGTGCCTGAACCCGTAAAACATCCTTAATAAGAACTTTCGGAGGATTCCCTATGCGCACCTGGTTCGCTCAAGCTGCGTCCCGAGGATGCCGTAACTTGGCAGTCGCGATGTCCGTTCTCATGCTCGGCGCGTGCGCCGCATGGGCCCAGCCCGGCAATGAAACCGTTGGCGAAGCCAACCTTAAGCTCCCTGATCTTTCGTCGGTCAGCTTTTTCTCCGGCGCCATCGACGGCCACAAACTGCTGTCCATCGGATTTCTGTTTTGCTTCGCCGGACTGGCATTTGGTCTCGTCATTTATTCCCGTTTGAAGAACATGCCCGTTCACCGGGCCATGCTCGAGATGTCGGAACTGATCTACGAAACCTGCAAGACCTACCTGCTGACGCAAGGTAAATTCTTATTGTTCCTGTGGGTCTTCATCGCGATTGTCATTGTTCTTTACTTCGGCGTGCTGTCGCCGGTGCCCGGAAAATCGGTCGCGATCACCCTGCCCATCATCCTGGCATTCAGCTTGGTCGGAATTGCCGGCAGCTACGGCGTGGCCTGGTTCGGAATTCGCGTGAACACCTTCGCGAATTCGCGCACGGCGTTCGCGGGATTGGGGGGGAAACCGTATCCCATCTACTCGATCCCGCTGCAGGCCGGTATGAGCATCGGCATGATGCTCATCAGCGTTGAGCTGGTCATGATGTTGTTCATTCTCCTGTGGGTGCCGGGCGATTATGCGGGCCCATGCTTCATCGGATTCGCCATCGGCGAGTCGCTGGGCGCGGCGGCGCTGCGTATCGCTGGCGGCATTTTCACCAAGATCGCCGACATCGGCTCCGACCTGATGAAGATCGTCTTCAAGATTAAAGAAGACGACGCGCGCAACCCCGGCGTGATCGCCGATTGCACGGGCGACAACGCCGGCGACTCGGTTGGCCCGAGCGCCGACGGCTTCGAAACTTACGGCGTGACTGGCGTCGCGCTGATCACTTTTATATTGCTCGGCGTGAAGAGTCCGACCGTGCAGGTTCAACTGCTCGTCTGGATCTTCGTCATGCGCATCATGATGCTCATCTCGAGCTCGGGCGCGTACTTCATCAACAGCGCGATTGCCCGGGCGCGTTTCGCCAATGCCGACGAAATGAACTTCGAGACGCCTCTGACCTGGCTGGTATGGCTCACCTCGATCATCTCGATCGTCTTGACCTACATCATCTCGGCACTGGTCATCCCCGAAGTCGGGGGCGACTCGTCGCAGTGGTGGAAGCTGGCCACGATCATTTCCTGCGGTACACTGGCCGGCGCGCTGATTCCGGAACTGGTCAAGGTCTTCACCTCAACCGAGTCCCGTCACGTGCGAGAGGTCGTGATCTCAGCGCAGGAGGGTGGCGCGTCGCTCGGAATTCTTTCCGGATTCGTCGCCGGGAACTTCTCCGCCTACTATCTCGGCTTTTCCATGGTGGCGCTGATGGCGGTTGGCT
>Ga0209168_10001098_pt1 | contig 22184 bp, 32 predicted proteins | sample Coa_R1_FD_187156 | JGI IMG/M metagenome (GOLD analysis project Ga0209168, IMG submission 187156) | Surface soil microbial communities from Centralia Pennsylvania, which are recovering from an underground coalmine fire - Coalmine... | ecosystem: Environmental > Terrestrial > Soil > Unclassified ...
CAGCCCGATTGGCCGGAGGGGACGACGACACCCGGGGTTGTCGCGATGGCGCCGTACGCAGCATCAAGGCTGCCGCCGCCGCCGAGCGACGAGACTTTGGCTTGCGTCGCCGCGTTGACCGAATAGACGTCGGACGTCGTTCCGGCTTTCACGAGTGCGCTTGCCGCGGTCGTGGTGACGTGACCGAGGACCTTCGTCGAAGCTTGCGTTTGCAATCTCACGGCCTGCGTGTTGTCGGCGAACACCGAGACACCAGGTTGTGAGATCGTGTCGTAGCCGTCTTTGCTCGCCGTTACTTCATACGTGTCAGGTTGGAGCGAGACGAACGCGAAATGACCGCCGTTATCGGTGGTCGTTGAGACCGACTCGGACGGAGAAGATGCTGTGACCTTCGCGCCAGCGAGCGGAGTGCCGTCCTTCAACGTCACACTACCGTTCAGCGCGCCGGTCGTGCCTGCCAGTGCCCATGTTCCCTGGCCGACAGAACAGGCGATCGCAGCAACGATAAGTGCTGCCAAGCACTTCATCTTTGCAGACATACCTTATTCCTCCAGTAATCGAAGAGAGTCTTCGATCCGGTAGCACTTTGGCGTTTACAGCAACAAATATCCCCGAATTGGTCGGAGCAACGGCACATTGATGGCACCGCCTGATTGTATTTGTCACTACCGAAGGTCGCTGGCACCCCTGCCAATCGCGTGCCAAAGGCAAGGACTGAGAAAGTCTTCTTATAAACGCGCATCATGTCCGATGCACCTCGGTCAGACAAATCGTCACTCGTGATTCTGCGATCGACCTTATCGGATCTTCACTTTGTTCGGAAGGCCTCGGTTGGCGCAGAGGAATGGATGTCGCCGACGGGGAGGCTGTCTGTAGCATTGCGACTCACGCGCGACGAGATCTCGTCGGAACATCATGCCGACGAGGTCGCCAGTACGAGCGACTTCAGCCCGCCGCCGGGCTCGTCGGTAATTTGACGCATGCTCAGACCATCGGGAGCCGGCCTCGCATGGGTGATAGCCGTTGCGACACTCTGTATGGGCGCTTCGGGTTCCACGCGACCCATCGACCAACTGGGCTGGCTTGTGGGGGGCGTGTGGTCGGCAGACGCTTCGGGTCTTGGCGGGGGCTTAGAGCGTATCGACACGCGTTACGAATGGACGCCTAACGGCAGCTTCATACGTCTCACGACGAACTTCGTCACCAAAGGTGTCGCGACTCCTCGATATGCTGGCGACCTATTCTACGATCCGTCCGCTGACACACTCATGATGTGGTATATGGACGATAGAAACTCTATCACGCGCGGTCCAATAAAGGTAGACGGAAGCAAGTTTACGTTATCTTTCAGCGGACCCGGTGATGTCGTCGGCGTGTCGGGATCCGTCCAATACGTCGTGGAGATTCTTCGGACGACAGCTGATTCGTACCAATGGACGCTTTTTTCCGACATCTCAAATCAGCAGAAGAAGGTTTTCGGCCTCCTGTACCACCGACCGCCAAATAGCGTTTCGTCGCCTTCTGTGCCGTAATATCGGCTGACTCCGGCGCCCGGCAGCAGTGATCTTTCGGCCCGCGATTTCCCCCTAGGGAGTGCGAATGGGTTCGACGTCCGGCAACGGAGTTTGATTCGCTTTCATTGTAGCGTGCTACGCCCTGACCATAATGCTTATCGACGCCGAATTGGTCTCGCCAGGCAGGCAAACCCTCGCTCGCAGAAGCATCTGGGATCACCTCCGATTTGTCTAGATGAGGCTATGAGTCGTGAAACGCAGCATAATATTGGCTTTGGTAGTGGCGGCTCTCGCTGTTGTGGCCAATTCCTCTCCAGCTTCAGCCGAGTTCGCTGTATGTAATGCCTCAACACACGGAACCGCGAGCGTTGCATACGCCGCGGTCTGGCAGGATAGCCAAGGGAACCCGCACGGTCAGTCTCAGGGTTGGTTTCAAATCGACCAAGGCAAGTGTACGATTATTATTACGACCGTTGACGTTTCGGGGTACACGATTTACATCTATGCACTTGCGAAAGGCGACTACTGGGGCGGCGACTCCCAGTACTGCTTGGACTCGAGTGAGAAGTTCCTGTATCAGGGGAATGCTATGAGCGCACCCTGCGCGTCAGGGAAGTCGTATGGGATGCGTCTGCTCACTTCGGGCGGGGTCACTCCTTTCACATACTACTTGCGCGACTGATAAGAAGAGTCCGGCGCCTTAAGCGGGCAGTTCGCGGCAGTTGGCCGGCATTTTCGTAACGGTGGATGACTGCTACGACAACGCGATGTGCGAGAGCTTCAACGCTACCTTGGATTGCGAGCTGCTCTTTCGACACCGCTTCAAGACCCGCGCGAAGAATCGCTCGCGATCTTCGAGTTCATCGAAGGCTCTACAACCCACGCCGACGCCGCACGTCGATCGGCACGCCCTCACCTTTCAAGTTCGAATGCCGGATAGTCAGGTCGTCCGATGTCCAATCTACAACTCGTCACGAAAGCGGGTCGGCTCCTTCGTACACGAAGATACGCGAGTAGCGGCACTTTTTCGCAGAGCGGAATAGCCTTGCGGGCAGGTCACGCGCATCCATCTTGGACGGCTCCCGGACGGCCGTTTGTCTACAATGTACTTGCGCATCACTGCTTGACCCGATTCGTTGTGGCCATCGGTTAGGAGAGAAGAAGATGAGGTATCCGCTTCGCAATCTCGGGCATTTGCTCGTGCTTTCGCTGAGTTGTGTTTTTCTGTCGCAATCGGCCGGTCTAAGCGATGTCACCAGCCGCGAGGGCTGCATGAATCAATGGCTGTTCAACGGCGTGTGGCGGGTAAGGGTCACGGCTGTCGAGCCGTACTCGGTGGGCGGCGGCCCGCAAATCGGGTGGCAGGTAACGGAAGTTTGGCGTAACGGCACATTTCGAGAGCTATCACCAACGAATTCATCCGTAAAAACTGAGCAACTGGAACTTGCAAGAGGCACTATCGATGCCGACGGCTTGTCACTGCAGAACGTCACGACCAACAATTTTCCGCCGGCCGGCGAGTTTACGTACACGCAGACTTTCACGGGAAGGAACTTCGATCCGTCCGACAAGCCTAAGGGGCTTCTGATCACGTTTGACAACTCTCAGCTTTCTCAGCAAAAACAGTGGCCTCAGTTCACGTCTTCGAAATACAACTTTCATTTCAATCTCGGTTGCGTTGCAACGGGAGCGACCGCACAGGCCCAAGGCGGATCGACACAGGTCCCCGCCTCGGCCGGGTGCATGAATCAATGGATGTCAAACGGCATTTGGAAGATGCGCGTTCTTAGCGTTGGAACCGTGCCAGCCGTTCTAAGCCAACCGTCAGAGCAAACTGGCTGGCTCGTGACACAAACGTGGACAAATGTTTCCGGCCGCGGCATTAGAGGTGACGGTGGTCAAGATTACGGCACGAAGTACGTCGGCACAAACGCTACCGATGAATTTCTGACAACGCAAAGCGGCAAGAGCAGCTCATCGGCAAACGTGAGTTTCGGATTCCAGCTTCGCGCGAAGCCTCCGCGAAATGACTGGGATCCTGGCGAATCTTGGACCCTGAAGCAGTATTTCAGCTGGGGGAGTCTAGACCCGACCGACAAGCCGGTGCGCCTGCTCGTCGCGTTTGACGACCAGACGCAAAATGCGATCGCGGGCTGGCCGCACTATCGCGAGCCGGCAGACTTTCGAATCGATCTCACGTGCACAAGATGAGTCCCGTTGGACGTCGCAAAGAACCTGCGTCTTTGGGGGTCCTATCGGCCAGTCTGTGCTGCAAATAAGAAAAGCCGCGAAACCTTATGCCACGCGGCTTTGAAATGGTGGGCACGAGAGGTCTCGAACCTCTGACCCCTACAGTGTCAATCTTAAAAAGACATTTCAACAAGCGTTGTTGCGAGCGTCCTAAGACAATCGAGTGACGCTCAGTTTCGACTAGTTTCAAATAATCGGTTACCATTTTGGTTACCATTGAAATAGCCGTCGTCAAGTTGGTGCTTTGGGCTCGATGACATCCAAGTATGTAAACTTTCCGGCAAAAGTGAACGGACGCTCAATGAATTGACCCCAGAATGCGTCGGCGCTAGCGCCGGGGAACTTCGCCTTGACTAGATCGTCGCAAGCCGACATCACGGCGTCCTCGAACCCGAAATACTCTGGACTAATAATGCGGAGAACGATGATCGGAACATCGGGTTGTAGCGGATCCACAACGCCGGCCCGCCGCAGCGTTGCCATATTTTCGAGAGCCTGCGCGTCGGTAGTGTTCTCCGACCAAACGTGGCCATGTCTGAGCCCGTTCGTCGTTGCGCGTATCAGCTTCGTCAGTCGGACGCTGTCGCCGTAAGACGGACCAGCTTCATCGCTTGAAGTCAGTTCCAAGCCGGTCCACAGCGATCGAAGGAGCTGATCGACCGACAACAAGAGCCCGTTCGCACTTGAAAGGCGTAGAGCGTTCTGCGCCATTGTAAAGCCGTAATAGTTGAGGTTCTTTGCGAGATCCTGACCGCCGGATAGTCGAAACTCAGGCCACCCAGGCGCCGGCTGTTTGCCAGTTCTTCGAACCTCGGACTCGCGATAGAGCGCGTCGGCAGCCATAGCGTCGGCGTGCAACCTTGCAAATCCCGGCCTACTCACGGCAAGAAATGCTCGTAGCAATACGATTACGAGCCCGGGCTGCCGTTTCATTAGCTCGACTCCGCGGGCGAGGGCCTCTTCCGGAGTTATGTCTGTCATGTGCATCGTCCTAAGTCGACCAATTTCGATTGCGATATGGTAGGTCATGTTTTCGTTCGAAAGCCCACGAAATAGACCTTTGACGCTCAGTTTCGTCCCTCACGGCTGGATCTGCTAGGCTGTTGTTGTTCCGTCAATTTGACCGAACGCCGATCGGAGGGAAATTGTGCTAAGAGCTAGGTTTGTGTGCCGTGCATGCCACGCAATGCGCCGTTTTAAGAACGCGGTTGATGCTCGCCGGTTGCTAAGTGCCCACGCACGTCGGACAGGGCACTATGATAGCGCCGCTGTTTCTTCGACGAGGGTGCTCGACGTTCGATCGGGCGTAATCTAACTCCCCGATCACCGTGGAACGGCTACGCCAATCAGGCGGAGCCATTCCCGTCAACGGGAACGAGGCTTGACTTGTCACGTCGCGTTTTCGAATGTTATGATGCGTGACGTTTGAAATCTTCGCGTGCCCACAAGCGAATCCGCAAGGCGCGAGTCGCCACTCCAAGAACACGAACTAGTTGATCCAATTCCGCGCCCGATGGACGCCCCTGGACCCCCGTGGCTAACTACGAATTCGAGGCCCACTTTGAAAGCAGAATCCACCTCAAGCAGCGTTCTAACCGTCCTCGAGGTTGCCCGGGCACTGAGCCTCTCTCGAGGCGCAACCTATGCCGCGCTTCGATCGGGTCAAATCCCGTCGCTCGCAATCGGCCGGCGCCGAATCATTCCACGGGCCGCCTTCGAGCGGTTCTTAGAGAGCGCCATCGCCACCGAAAAACCACCGGTGCGCTGAGTCTAAGTCATGCTGGCGAACAACAAAGGTCGGCGCCGCCCGACGACACTTTCCGTATGCAAAAAATGTGGCGAACGAGCTGTTGAAGCTATCCGCGATACACACGGTCTCGTGTGGGCAAGACACTCTGCTTCTCGCGATCTTCGGAGCCGCAACGCCAGCGCCGGCCGGCGCCGCGGCGCGCTGTAGCACGACCGACTGCGGCGCCGGCAACCAGATCGATCTTTCGGGGACGCCGCTCTCGGTGACACAATGCTATACGACCGATGGTTACGTACCATCTCTGACCGCCGAGCCAGTCTCCTCGGGCGTAGTTGTTAAAAACGTCGGCAGCAAGCCGATCACGGCGTTTCGCGTACTCTTCACATCGTACGACTCGAGCAATTCACAACTTGGTAGCGCCGAATTCTATTGGCTGCCGTACTTCCCGTACACAGGCCCGGATTCGATCCACGTCCTGCCGCGTGTTGGACTCTCACCCATTCCGGTCGGCTCATCAATATCTTATATGCCGCCGGGTAACAGCGGGGGATACAGTCAGGATTGGTGGGGCCCCAGTTTGTATACGTCGACGCGCGATCACGTCACGTGCTCGGTAGACGGCGTGCAATACTCGGACTCAACAACCTGGACCGCATCGGGCGCGCCGGCGTGGCCGGCCTCTGTACCGGGTGTCTCGACTTTGAATACCGCGGGTTATTGACAGGCCGGCACGACTGTCGGCCGCGCGCTTACCACAGCTTCGCGCTCGTCTGGTATCCCAATTTGCAGCTTCCGTCTAAGTCGCAGCGGCACTGGCTATTCCTGTGGATCGACGACGAGATCGCCGCTGACGTGCGCAACGTCTATGCGAGGTTCACTATAGCCGGTAATGTGAACCGAGAGCGATGACGTTAGCGCCCAAACAGTTTCGATCGCAGCGTTTCCGCAGCAGATCGCGCTGTCCTCAAATTGTTGGTAAATGCGGCGACCTTTATATACGCCACCATCCGGCCGTTCGATCCGGGCGGCTCCGAGAACCCGAGCAACAGCGGGCCGCTTACGTCGCCCAAATCCTTGGCGAGCTGATCGAGGGCCGGTTTGAGCCCAGGTGGCAATCGAGCAGCCATCCCGGGGAGGACCGACGCCAGACCTTGCAACTCTCGTCGCCCCTGCGACGCGACCGCTTCCTGGAACGGCTTCTGCTCGCCAGCGCCAATGCAGATACCTTCGATTCGGCTGAGCTCCGCTATGAATCCGTCGATCGCCTGAAGCTCGTCGTCGCGCTTGCGATCGCGAATATCGGCCTTTCTGTTTACCCATCGACGCAGCGGTTCGCCAAAAAGAATGGTCAACAAGGCAACGACGATGGCGGCGACACTCGACGTCAAAACCGTGGGCCAAGAAATGGTATCCATGCCATACGCTATTCGGTAGGTGATCGCGTCGAGCCCGCAGGCGAAGTAACGACGAATGGAGCCACGCTGTGAAACTCGCAGTATCGGCCATGGGAATCATCGCCGCCGCGTGCGGATCGCTCAAGCGGCGAGTGCCCTCAACAGAAAAGCTATGAGCGCGGTCCATATTATCACTATGCGACGCATGCCCCTATTCTGCGTGCAAAGCTCGCCGTGCACAAGCTGCCAGTTGGCCCAACTTGACCTCTTCGGGTGCCCGCGCCGCTGACCGAATGAGGACAACGGCCTCACGGTGGAATTGTCCAAAGCGGCGGCGGTTCGATATTCATAGGACTCCTCAGCTCGGCGAGTGAATTGACACCGCGTGAGCGCTCGTCGCGTTGTCGGGGAGCATCCCTTATACTTGGTCAGTGCGCAACTCAAGGGAGTATAGTGGCGACGTCCTTTGAGCACTATCAGCATGCCCCGATCGTCGAGGCGATTATCAATCTAGCGATACAACCGCACCTCGATCAAACGGCGCTTGTCGAATTGGAAGAACTCGGCCCAAAAGCCGGTTACGGTCTCAAAAGCCCTCGCATCCAGGTCACTGGCCAAATCACCGTTGGTCCCCAATCGGCCGCGTCCGCAACGCAAGTTATCGACGGATACATGTTTCGTTCGTCGAACGGTCAGTACGTGCTTCAGGCCACGCTCGGCGGAATCACCCTTAGTCGCCTGCCGCCATATGACCGATGGGAGCCCTTTAGAGACGAAGCGCGGAGGATTTGGCAATTATTTGCGGGGGAGCTCGGTGAACGCCGCATCAGTCACCTTGGCGTGCGATATATCAATCAGCTCGAATTGCCGGCTGGCGCAAAAATGGAGCGCTACCTCGCGACCTATCCCGAAATCGCTCACGAGATTCCGCAGATAATCTCCAACTATTTCATGCGCGTCGAAATCCCAGTTACGGACCCGGACGGTATCCTCGTTATTCAGCAGGGGCTCCTACCCTCAACAAACCCTGAGACAGTAAGGATTCTATTGGACGACGATCTTCGGTTTGCGATTCCCGGAGACGTCGATGCCTGGGCCCTGCTCGAGCAGGCTCGAGCGATGAAGAATCAAGTGTTTGAATCGTGTCTGCGGCCCGAAGCAAAGGAGATGTTGCGATAATGCCCAGCGTTGCGATTCGCTCGTACAGCTACGGCACGGCAGCCATGTTGCCACTGAGGCAGCATCTACGGGAAAGCGCTTATAGACAATTCGAACTCACTCCGGCTGCATGGCCGAGGCCCTTTGTGCGAAATATTGAATTGAGCAAGTCTACGAGTGGATTCTGGAGTTCGTTGGAACAGTACGCCAATATCCAGAATCAGATGCAGGCTCTTCGTTTACTATCTCCCGATTGGGATGGCTACGACGCCCCCGTTCCTTCCGATCGTACGATGGCGTCAGCGAGCGCGATGTCCGAAACGCTTCAGGAAATGCGGTTTATCCCCGATACCGTGGTGGCGTCAGCGGAGGGCGGAATTGCGTTCTGCTACTGGAACATCGGGCGCTACGCGCAAATTGAGATTTTGAATTCCGGAGAATGCGTCGCAACGATGTTTGACCGCGAGAACCCTCCACGCATTTCCGACTTAAGCTCGTCGCGCGACGCGATTGCCAGAATCGTGGGCGAAATTCAGGCATACTTGGCGTTTTCATAGCTGCGATGCCTCAGCGTCGGGGTGATCGGTCAGCGGATCCACAATTTGCTGACGACGAGGCACTGTATCGGCGTTACAAGGACGGCCACTTTCTGGGCGGGATGCTCATGCCGGCGGCCCTCAGCTTCCCGCGACAGTCGTTCGTCCGAGCCAAATACGCCGATCCACTAGATGCCTTGGATCCCGCCTGCGCCGATGGAAAGGACTGCGCCGATTGGGGCATCTGGGCAATACTGGTCCGCGACGTTCCTACGTCGGTGTGCGCGGAGAATTGTCCGGTTTACGAGTTTTGGCTACGGCATGAGCCGGTCGAGCAATGCTACGCACATACCGAAATATGGTGCAACCGCTCGGGCCAAGATCGTCAGACGTATAAGGAACCTCCGGCAACCGTCAAGGCGCTATTTCGAACGATGGTCGCTAGACGTCTCAGAACAATTAAGGATCCAAGCACGTAACTGAGCATACAAATTTCAGCCATCTCGCCGACTGGTCGATATGATTCGCTCACCTTCACGGCGCACGACGCGGCGATCTTCCGAGCAGCTTTAGGGCGTTATCTGCAGAGGTGGTTCGTCAATGATTTGAACCAGGTTTGACAGTCCGGTGCGTTCACCGTCCAGGAAACGCCGCTCATCCTCCGCCCTCATCGTTGCCAACTCCGGCGTGTCAAGCAGCTCAATAATCTTCGATGCGGGGGTCACTATCGCGACTCCCATATTTATCGGTTGGTTCAAACCATCAGGAAGCGTAACCGATTCGTCATCTCCTTCGAGCGGCAAATCCCAATGACCGTGCATGACGCCTATCAACTTGATGACCCAATTCGTGTACCACTGATAGCGAACGAACACGGGAGAGCCACTGACCCCACCGGTGGATCGCATCTCCACAAGGTACGCATCCACGTTCCCAAGCTTGGTCGGAACGGTCTCGTCGGGCATCATAGCGATGTTGCCCATGCGAACGATCGGGAGGTTCCTTTTTGACCCGATCAGCTTCGCGAACAGACCGATCGCGAATACCTCGTTTCCGACCCCCGCTGTGTGCTTCTCCCAATTCTTACCGCGGTAAAATATCTCAGTCGAAATATGGCGATGTAAGACGTTTGGAGGCGGTGCAAACGGATACGCTGCAACATCGACACCCGATTCGGGGTGAAAGTGCCAGTGCGCGCCAACAAGATCGAAAACGGCGGACGTTCCGTCGCGCGTGTTCGCTCGCATTATCGACGGACCTTGAAGTCTATCGGCGACGTGACTGGCTGTAAGGAGATAGACCGAAACGTAACCCTTGACGGTTTGAGACGGCACCCCGACAAAGAACGCGGTTCCGCTAAGAACGTGGCTGTTTGGATCATCAGCGGATCCGGCGCCAACGAACACGACGCAGTAGGTCGCGTAGTACGGTAGGATCAGAGACATCATGCGAAGTGCGGCCTAGCTAGGCGCGCGTTCGCACGCGCGCATGCACCATTCGTTGGTATACGATCTCATTTCAATAGTTTCGCTATCGTCGATCCTTTTCCCAAGGCACCCGCATTGGAAAGTGACGAATCCGTCTGAATCGATATAGCAGTCTGGGTACTTGTCCGTGGCCAAGCACTTGGTCGCCGGACCGAGGATGTTCAAAAGTTTGCGTAGAGAAAGTATGACCGCCATTCAAAGTCCTACAAGCTCCACCCGTAGAGACAGGCAACGTCCGAGAACACTGATCGAAGTCTGACAAGCGCGTTACTAACTATCGCGGCGCCCTGGGCTTCGTCCGAAACGGTGAACGCGCAATAGTCCAGCCAACTGCGAAGAGAGCCGGCGGAATCGCCGAGCGCGTTCGCAACGTGCAGATATGGCGTTGCTGTAAGCCGGATCCAGGCGTCGTATGCAGACTTTTCCGGCGCATCTTTGAGTTGCTGCTCAATCGCGATGCTAGCCTCTTGCAGCCTTCTAAAATCGCGCGCCTTTCGGTCCATTTCTCTTTCTTCGGCGAGCATATCGGACTCGAACTCGTCCTGCTCCATTTTCCGTACCCCATGGGCCCGACTCGTAGAGGGGCGGTCTTTCAAACCGCAGGTATCCGTTCACAAGAAGTACCGTGGCTATAGGGCTAAATCCCCTCGCCGTCACTGGCGCCTTACGTCGCCAAACCTAGGCGTTTGTCCATTTTCAATTCTCATCGCAGATCCTTGCCCCTGAATTTCTCCCGCCATTCTTTCAAAAATATCGCGCATTTCTTTAGTGAGCTTCGTCGGTGCCGGGGTTGCGGCATCTACACTCGTGCGATACTCGGTATACGCTTGCAACATGACATCTCCAAAATCCAGTATATTCGGTCGCATCGATTGCTTCTCGAAAAAACAAGCTGTCGCAATGCCAACGTTGCGCGCTTCCATCATCTTTGCCATGGCTTTGGTTGCGTAGGCGAATGGATCGGCGCCTTGCACGAGCCATCCGTTGTTAACTTGAATACACGCCGTTGACGCCCAATCCAAAGCTTCCACATATTTAGGCAACCAGTCTACCTGCAGCAGGAACCGTCGTTCATCGATGTGCTTGTTGCGATAGAGCCAAATCTTAAAGTTTTCCGTCAAAAGTGACGTTACGAACGCGACCGCGATCGCAAGGATAGTTGTTTCCCACCAAATCATTGCAAATTCGCATCCTTTCAATGTCTGCATTTCGGGGCGCGGACCGCGGCCTCCGGCACGGTTTAAAGTGGCTGCGTTCTGCCAACTCAGGTGTCCAAGGCATAGCACGCTGGCGCGCGAAGCCCCTATGGCGTCTGAGACGCCACGAATCCGCGCGTCCGGGTGTATCGAGGGTACGAAGTTGGCAAAAAGATCGCGTCAGTCCGCGAAAGGCAATATAGCAATAAAACAAGAACGGACCTACATGAAGGCGACCTTCAGCCTAGACGTTGAGGTGCTGGAAAGACTGCGCGCCGTAGCCTTTTCATCGCGCGAACCAATGTCGCAAATCGTAGAGCGGCTGATTCGAAACTTTGTGAAGGGTTCAAAGGTCAGGATCGCTCCGCGAAAGCCAAGGTCGACCGACTAGCTCGCAATGCGGCCAAGCGCCGCGGGGAGGGAGTCATGAGAAAGGCACTTTGTTCAGGGCCGGCCGCTGCGCAGTATATGTCATACCGCCAAGCAGTGCGCGGATACCACAAGATCATGACCATCATCGGTCACCTCAACAGCGATAACCCACTCTGCAGCGCCCTCCTCCCCGCGGCGGATGCGATTCACAATCGAATGAAGGCCACGGCGCCGTCCGAGGCTAGGTTCAATCGAGATTTCTTCGCCGACGGCACGGCGCGCAACGATCGTAGGAAAGCCGGCAAAATAGTATTACGGAGTGAGAAGAGCAAGTCGGTATGAGCGGGCCCGCCGATCGCATATATTGCCGGCACTTCGTTACCACGGACATCGAACTGCTGGACGAGATAGCCAAACAAGCCGCGTCGCTGACGAAGCTGTGGAGGCAGGTTATCGCTCGTCTCGACGGCCATGAGATCGGCGCCGCCGCATTTTCCAAACGCAAACGTCTGCTCAAGAACGTGCTTCCGTTCGAGGCTAGTCGAAAGAGGGTCACAAGGGAAATGGTTCAGCAATGAAAGGTCACATCCGCGGCCGCGGCAAGAACACGTGGCGTCTATTCGTAGACCTGGGCCACCGTCCGGGCGGGCCGCGCAAGCAAGAGACGAAAACCTTTCATGGTAAGAAAGGCGAGGCGCGCGCGGAGTTGCGAAAAATGCTCACTCGTGTGGACGCCGGTCTCCGTCACGATGCCAGCGCTGATACCGTCGCTGCTTTCCTGCGCCAGTGGCTCGACAACGTGGCCAAGGTGTCTGTGACGCCTGCGACGTTCGAAAAGTATCAAGAAGCCGTCGTCAAGCATCTTGTTCCAGCGCTAGGTACTCTAAAGCTGCGTGATCTCTCGGCAAACGACATTCAGTCCGTCTACGCGCGCTGGCTTGTAGACGGCCGGAAGGGCAAGAAGAAGGGTGCGCTCTCGCCCGTGACGATTCGCAAGCAGCATGCAGTCCTGCATAGCGCTCTCAAGACGGCGCGCCGTTGGAAACTCGTCTCGGAGAACGTGGCCGACGACGTGGAGCTTCCGCGATCTGATAGGTCAACACAGAAACGCCACCTATCCGCGGCAGAATGTCAACTCTTGCTCGTCTCGTCTCTTGGATCGCGTCTGCAGGTTCCAGTCTTGCTCATGCTCGAGACCGGGATGCGCCGCGGCGAGTTGCTCGCACTCAAGTGGGCCGACGTCGACTACAATGCGCAGCGCATCCTTGTGAAGCGGGCCATAGAGCGAACAAATGCACATGGCCTGCGCTTCAAGGAGCCCAAGAGCGGCAAGGGCCGAGTTATCACGCTGAGCCCGGGCGCTATCGCAGCGCTGAGGGACCACTGGGAGACTCAATTCGCCGAACGTAGACTATGCGTCGAGCACGGTGGCGCGTATGACGACCAGGATCTCGTATTTCCGATGCCATGGGGCGGCCCATGGGATCCGCCGGCATTCGGCCTTGCCTTCCGACGCCTCGCGACGCGCGCGCTCGGTGACGTTGCCGGCAACATCGGACCGCACGTCCTACGCCACACCGCGACGACGCTGATGCTGCAGCAGGGTCTCGGGCCGAAAGTAGTTGCTGATCGGCTGGGGCATTCGACGACGCGCATGACGATGGACGTCTACGCGCACGTTTCTCCCGAATTTGAGGAGCACGCGGCCGGCGCGGTTGCGGCCGCGATCGCATCGGTTACCAATCCGTTACCATTTTCGTCCAAATCGACCAAGCCAGGAAAAGAGAAAGCGGCGCAATCCCTTACACCGCTTGGCTCTCAAATGGTGGGCACGAGAGGTCTCGAACCTCTGACCCCTACAGTGTCAATGTAGTGCTCTACCCCTGAGCTACGCGCCCCTATATTCTATTTGGCTTTCCTCGATTTTCGCGTTTAGATTATCCTCCGAGTAGTACAACATTGGCCGATTATTAATCCTATCCCTGGGACCGCTTTTCGCCGTGTGGACCGTCGCGGCGGAGTCATCCATACGGCACACTCACCATACAGATTCTTCGAAGAATCTGTAGTTTATGTATACCATACACTTCGAAGTAACTGGTTGGTGGCCGCATAGCATGACCTCGGCGGCCAAACGTCATGCGGAAAAGGCATGAGGTTATCGTGATGGGCCGCGACGTGGCGCCCATAAGTAGTTAATAGGTGGTCAGGTTGTGCGACGGCCTCTTCACTTGATGGATGATAGTCGAGTTATCAGTCTCATTCTGTCCCTAGTTCGTCCAATAGACTTTGCGCGAGTTTAGGCTCGCCGGGTACGTTGCTTCCCCGCAAGTTGCGGTAGTCGAAAAAGCGTGTGCACACTCTTGGCCTGCCCCCGAGCCCGAGCTTCTTGCGGACCCTGTCAATCTCGGCCACAATATCCATCAGCGCCTCGGCATCCGAGGAGCCATGGCTCCCTTTTACCCTAGGAAGAACGGCTAGATGGTCGTTCTGGCCGAACAATCCCCAAGTTCCGTTCGCGCAACGGTGCAGCGATTCTCTGAGCCGCTCCAAGAACGCGGCTTCCAGACGTTCCAAGTCTTGTTCAAGTTTGACCGTCGTAGTATTCTTACTCATAATTATCACTCAAACCGATAGGCTGTGCTTAGTTCTTGCCCTCGGCAATCACTCGGCCCGAGGCAATCATTAGGTCCCTGCTTCCTAGCACGAGCTCACTGAGGTACCAATCTGCCATCCCATTGTCTTCGCCGAAATTTGCGACTAGCTCGACTCCGCCCGGCAATGTGTATGCAACGCATGGTGCGCCAACAAATACCGGACCGCAAGTATCCTCCCCAGAGGCATTCGTTGGTTCAATGAAGTTCACGTGACCTGTCTCGCCTAGGGTACCACTGCCCCCTGCGGCGTCAATTTGTCGCTGCTCATATTTCCCGGCGACCACATCGATAAGTATGATGTTTCCGTCAGGACTCGCCAAAACTGTATCCGTGCCTCCTGAGGAGTTTGTCCACTTGTATTTCGTGCTGCTCGATACGGTTGGCTTTCCCAAGGTGCGGATAGCAGCGGCTACGGTTGAACCGAGAACAATGCCGTCAAGCGAATACGAAGGCGACACGGCTAAAGCTCGTGATGCGACTATCAATGCGACCGCGACCGTCAGAAAAGAGACGGGACTCATGCGCACTAGTTTAGTCAAACTATCGACCTCTTTTAGACCAACTGAAAGGTCGGCGGCAAATGAGCCAGCACCTCAACGCACCAATTCAGCGAAATGAACGCGTATTGTTTTAATGGACCGGATGGGTGCGGGTGATACGAATTTACGTTGGGATAACTAACCAAGAATGCTCCATCCTGGACTTCATATGCGAATCCCTCGCGGTTACTCCCCTCTCGCACGCCTTCGCCATCGCTGCTATCGAGGACTTCGTCCACAACTCTAAAAGCCAACGCCCCTTCAAATTGAACTCTTATCAATTCATTGCTCCTTTCGAAGCGGTGTAGCAGAGTTCGCACAGACGAGACTTGTGCCCGTGGGATGTCGTTCTGATGTGAGTTACCTTCGTGTTTGTATGCACCAGTAGCAAAATCCAAAGACAAGCCACGAGCTGTCCAATTCAAACCGACCAAATCGCAGGCGTCTTGCCTTATCTGGAAGCCAGATTCGATGGAGATTAACCTATCCATGACACAACTTCGTCATAATAGCGGTCAGTGGGTTCCTCAGTCGTCATTTTCTTCTCCGTCTTTGGTTGGCATCCAAAAGCTTTGTCAATAGGCTTTTAACCAATGTTATGACACGCGCATCGGAATCTGGCATAGTTTATGGGAGTTTGTCGGATATTCGCCAACCTCTGTTCTACTAACGTCGAGTGTCGCGGGATAGAATTCTTACTGTAAATGTGGCTTCAAAGTCTACGACCGTTGTTAACGGGGGCTGCAGTTGTAAATTTCCGCCTCTCTGTTGCACTCCTCGTGTTCGGCGCAATCGTCGAACTGATGCCACATCCGCCCGGAAGCATGGCTTGGGTTAAGGGCACAATCTTCGAAAGTCAAGGCGTCCCAATCGAGGGGATTCGCGCTGAGGACACGGTTGTTGCTGCGACAGTTTGGATAGCTGCGGTCTGCATCGTCATCTTTTGGCACTCCTGGCACCAACGAGCCGCAGAGCCTAAACGTAGCGCATATGTCGTTGCGCTTGCGACTATGCTGCCATTCCTTACATGGGCTTTGGTTTGGTTGCTGAATCGTGAAGTAGAACCAATCTTCTTGCTGGTTGCGCCCGCCGCCCTGATATTCTTTGTAGCGACTCTTAGTGAAAATGCACGTAACGTACAGTCCCCGGTCGCGTTTTCGGTGGTTGCCGCAATAAGCACAGCACTAGCTAGTTATGTGCTGCATTTTGTGTTGAAAGCTCTTTTGTTCTGCTGCGGTCCATAGTTGGCTGAAAGATAGCGCATGGATGCTAGAATACGTCCTGACATTACATGACCCCAGACGGCCCGCCAGGGGAATGCCAAGAATTCTCGCCAAGATTGAGTTGACAATCCCGACGAGAACAAAACGCTTCATTCGACTAGACAATGCGTTCGGCGGAGTGGTTGGCCTCGTCGCTTCCGCATTCATCATTGTCACGCGGGCACATGACAAAACTCCGCTACTTATTATATCGATATTGGCGTCGCTACTAGCTCTTTTGGCGTCGGCCTGTTGTGGCGGGCGCTCGTTGGACAGAAATACACCGACAAGCCACTTAAGGCCGGAGACATTTAAGTCTTTTTGTGTTAGGGGCCTTTTATCAGTTGAGAGGATTACAATGAGAGCGGTTATCATCGGCCTTGTCCTCGTCGTCGGTTCGATTTCTCCATGTCATGCGGCAGAAGCGTCGGTGCAAGACCGAATAGGCTTGTCAGTCTCAATCTCGGACTACATCCGTGACATCAAATACGAAAACACGTCGAATCTGTTTAGGACGACGACCGTGGAAATAGGCGCGACGGTGATTGAAGATAGCTCCGCTCTGGCGGATTGGCGGTCGGCGGATGGAAAGAAGCACGGCCAAGTATTCTTCTACCATATGTGTGAGCATTGGTGGGTTGAAGCGGTTAGTGTCGGCCGTGCCTTAAGTGCACACGAGATTGCCGGGCGAATTCCCGCTGCAGCCGCCACAAGACTTGTAGCCGAGTTAGCTAACGTGGAAGACCAGCCCGTCGCCTATCTGAAACCTGCGAGGCCAGGTGGCACGTGTTAGCATCATATAGCTTAACGAGTATAACTTGGGCGTGACCTATCTCCTAGTTTATCTTGCTATTTTCTTCTTAGCCATTGGGGCTATGACGAATTGGCTCTCAGGCGTACTCTTTGCCGAAGATTTTCGAACGTGGGCATCAAGAGCGTCGGACAAACAATTCACTACCGTGTTTGTTCGCTATTCAATATTTGCAGTCTTAATCTGCATCGGCTGGGTTGGCGCAATTTCGTGGCCTCCACCGTTCGACAAGCTGATGGACCTTGGTCGCGCCATTGGGTTACTTTGGCAGGTCGGTTTTAGCGGTCACTACTTCTGGTTATTCTTCTTTTCAATCTTTGGTAGTGCCATTGGGTTATTTTGGCCAGTCATCTTCAGCAGTTTCTTCTTTTGGTTGTTCCTTAAAGAGAGTCGGCGACGTAAGCCAAAGGTGATAAGTCAGCAATGAACACCCGACAATTCGTGTTCATAAAGTCACTAACTGGCATATTACGTGTTCCCGTAATTGCCCCAACACTCTACGAAGAAGCTATGCGCATAGAGCCGTCGATTGATGGGCATTTCGAGTATCGACCCTGCAAAGTTGAGAGCATCACCGGGGAAATGGTTGACCGTGTTTACGTGGTTGAAGCCATCAGTTATATGCTCCATTGGGGGTTCGACCCTGGTCGGCGTCAACTATCGATTCTAAGCGTCGCGCATGTTCAGGAGTCACCCTCACGACTCCCAGCCACACTTGCAAACAGCATCTATAAGAAGGGCGAAACTAGCATGGGCGGCACAAGGTTTTCAATTGTCTTCCGAGATGGAACTAAGGCTGGTGGCGAAGTTGGCAATGCGGTAGATTTCTTAGACTATCCACCCGGTTATCAGGGGAAGGACGTTATCGACGTTCTTTACGATTCAACGGAAGGGGCGAAGATGTTCACTGCGGCGGATTATCGATGGTGTCTTTATGCTCTTCCGCCTGACGACGCGGCCGAAAAGCTTAGGGGTTTAGAAACTCATCTAAAGAATACGAAGGTAACTTGGAGATACGGAGATTCCGATTAATCCGAGAATCGGAATGGCTTGCCCCCAAAGCGAACGGAGATTGCTAAACCGCATCGCGTTCAGCATCAAGAGATTTCGGGCCTGGCTCTCTCCTGCAATACCCGTTATGCGTTTGGGATAGTGTTTGGCGGCGAGTATCGCGAATTCGGCGAGGACTGGCCCATGTGGGCGCACATCTTAATGTGGCTACTTATCGCTCTTGGATTCATCGGTCTAAGATTTGGCCTGTGAGTAAACGCCGATATTTCTTACTTGACGAAGATGTGCCGATGAGCCTCAAGGAAGCACTCGGGCGAAAGTCCATCGTCGAATCAATTGACGGAAAAGGTCTAAAGGGCATAGGGGACGACAAAGTCATAGACCTGGCCGATGAGAGGGCTGCAACAATCATTACAAATGATGCCGGGCTGGCTAAACGATTCATAAAACGGCATGACCGGAAGACACATGATGCTTGCTTCTACGGGCTAGTGCTAATAACGGCCGCCAACGAACAAGCTCAATTGCGCCTGCTGACGCGATTTGCGAAGGCTCTAGTTTGGAACGAAATTAGCGAACAAGACGTATTTGTTCACATTCAGGCAGATGGGAAAATCACGATGCGGTCGCTCTGTAGTCATGAAGGCTACGAACGGAGGCCGATGCAGAGGCGTCCGAAGCGCAAACACTAACGAGAGCATCGGCGGCTAGAAGGTCCCAACATACCGAAAGTAACGTACTAGGTTGCCGCGGCCCTTTTGCGCCGCCTAGGTTTCTTAGCTTGCTCCGCCCGCCGTGCAAGAAGACTTGCAAACACAAGATATTGGGATGCTCCAACGTCGTCAAGGTCCGTCAAGAGCGAATGAGCCTTCGGATTTCGAATGCCTTCATAAGCCCCGAGAAACATCTTGTGAAAACCCGATTGCTCATTTTTACCATCTTCCGTCGTCATATCTGCAAGAACGAGGAGCGGCGAATCCCCCCCGAACGTTTGGTTAATGAGTTTTGCCCCGTCAACGCGAAGTCCAGTACGTTTACGCAATAAGCTCATTACCGCCATAATCGACCGCAACACGGCATCGTTAAAGTGGCGGTGCTTCATTCGGTCGTACGCGTGTTCAATAATCGAAGGATGAAGTAGCCTCGCAATCGGCTCGTTAGCCTCTTTTACATAGTGCGAGATGAAATATGATTCCGCATCGCGCTCTACACCCGGGAGGTCGTTCTCAATCATGTCCTCAAAATCAACTTCTTGAGCAAATCCTATGTGTCTCGAAAGATTGCTGAACTTAACACGTGGAAGTCCACGAAACCATAGCCGTTCGAGACTTGCAAGGTGCTCGTCCAACAATTTCTTGATGCCTGAGATTGTGCGGGATTTCTCACGTGCGAAGGCTATTGTGCCCTCATGTGCCGATACGCGCAGTTTGCGTACAATACGATTTATATCTATAAACCAAAGCGGTAGTTCGTCTCTTGTGGGTTTCACAGGGGTCAACAGCGATGGATTTGATGAATGCATTTCAGGCGTTCTCCTGCAACTCTACACACAGTCATGGGCACAACCATCTTCCTCAGGTGTCGGCGAATTCAATTTCGCAATCGGAAGCAAGTGATACAATTTCTCGACATTATGGTCATTAGCAGTGAGAGGTCGGCCACTCATGCTTGAGAAGTTCGGCAAAATCTTCTACCAATTTGGAACAGGCCTCGGGTTTTTCGACCGCTTGCTTTGGATTGCGCAGAAACCCGATGAAGCCTTACAACTATCTCGGCTCCCCGGGAGTTTTTTCACTAACACCGCAGCAATGAAACTTGTTCCAGACATGGAACGAACGTGTCAGGCTCTGGGCATGGCCATGACCTTGGCGTCGCTTGAGCGATTCAAAGACATTATGTCGAAGGACGAGCCTGCAATCGAAGCAGTCGATAAGCGGTTGCGCGACTTGATGCTTCGAATGGGAGATGAAGTCAAGGAAGAGCTTTTTCTTCACGTTCCCAAGGTTATGGCGCAACACTATAATCAACCGCTTCGGGATTGGGAAGACGCGATAGCTAGGTTGCCCAAAGCTGAAATGGACGTACGGGAAGCAGAACAGTGCTTTGCCTTGAGCCGCCCTACCGCATCCGTTTTTCACTTGATGAGGATAATGGAAATTGGCGTCCAGGAGTTTGGGAGTAAACTTGGCGTATCGCTTCCGATGGAGAAGAACTGGCAGAATATACTCGACGAAATCAACAAGGCTATTAAGGCACTCCCGCAGACAACGCTTGTGGAAAAGCGAACTCGCGATGACTACGCCGGAGTCGCCGCGCACCTTTTCAATGTGAAGACAGCATGGCGAAACAATGTCATGCACCCAAAATCGAGCTACTCAATGGACGAAACAGCTGACCTTATTAATCACGTGAAGAGTTTTATGAAATATCTTGAGCAAGTTATCTAGTGGAAGATGATTCAGATGACACTCGAACAACCCACCCATAGGGGTCGCAGCAAATGGCTCTGCTCCAAATCGGTCATCTTCGTCGCTTGAAGTACTAGTCCAAGCCTTCCGGTCTAGACAAGGAACGAATTCAAATCCGATGGCGAAGCGGGTCCGTGCTCCGATAAGCGACGCAATAATTCATTCAGTCGCGCGATTAGTTGACGACGCTCAAACCGAACGTCGTGAGCCGAGCCATTCCGAGATTGGATTTCAAATTAATCGGTCCGGGCTTGCGGAGGCTGACCCGAACGCAAGTGGCCAAACGGTTGGAAAAGCGAAGAGAGTTAGGGCAACACTCAGTTGGGCATTTGAAAACGCACAAGATAAGGCTGAGTTGTTAGTCGCTGCACTAGTATCGCTTGTACAAGCAAATGGTGGATTTCGTGCTGAGTCCCCGAACTTTGTCGGTCGCGACGCTATTCTAAATGCCATCGTAGCGTTTAGAGCATCGGGTTACGCCCTTTCGTCGGACGGCGAACTTCAACCAGTGAATCTGGATACGCTCGATGGCGTCGAAATGACCGAAGCACTTGAAGGCTATGCGCGTCGCGCACGGCGCGGAAGCGAAGATGCAGCCTTACTAGTAGGCACGAGTAAGGACCTATTGGAGGCAACGGCCTCCCATATTCTCACCGAGCGAAACCATCAGCGACCGAGCCATCGTAATTTTCCAACCTTGTTGGCCCAAACATTTATGTCCCTTGGCCTTGCGATACCGCAGACAACCACCCAACCACCGCCTTCAGCACAGTGTCGATTGGAGTGTGCACTTTTCGAGGCCGGATGTTCAGTCAATTCGCTAAGGAATAGTGAAGGTACGGGACATGGTCGGCCTTGGTTGCCTAGTGTGACCGATGCTCAAGCGCGAGTTGCACTTCAAACGATGGGGCTTATTTCGGCATTTCTTCTAGAAAAGCACAGGTCTATGCCATGAGTCGTCGGTTCCGGTTTGAAACTGCACTACCCACGGTTAGCGCGATTTTAGTAGCCTCGCTACGGCCGAAGCGGCCGCGTCCATGATTAAAGCCTCCATCACGTCGCTTTCGCTAACGAAATAGCCATTTAGACGAAGCTCAGCCTTCAGGGAAGCAAGTTTGAACTTGGCCTGCGGGGTAAGACTGATGGAGGTCTTGGCTCTTTCGGTATTTACCGAAGGTGGTTTTACGGTCTTTCCCCGTCTTGTAGCCACGATGCCCCTCCTTGGCCCGAAAATTGCCCTAGGAGCCTTCAAGTTAGCGCCCAAGGGCTTGGGAGCCTCGGACGGTCAAAACCGCCTACAGACCCTCCGTTTAAGGGTTCCTAGGCCGTATTACCGGAACCCTGTTCAACCGATTTCGGCTTAAAGGTCTTTCGAGATAGAATTCGTTTTACCGAATATGGATGCCACCTAGAGCCTTGCCGCGATTCGAAGCCATTTTGCTGAAGCTCAGCCGCAATATTACGAAATGACTCGCCACGCCTACGGAGACGCCGCATGAGGGTGATTGCCTCCTGTTCACGTTCGTTGGCCACCAGCGAGGCATTCTCGGCACGGTACCCAAAACGAGGTCGGCCCTCAGAGTAGCCGCCACCAAGCTTCTTGAGCCTACGTGCGGACGACAGACGCTGCCGAATAAGATGACGTTCGAATTCAGCCACTGCGGCCAGTACGCTCTGTGTAAGCCTGGCAATCGGGTCCTCACCCGTAGTATCTCGCTCTGAAGCGGACAGCACAGCTACGCCATGTCGCTTCAGCGTGAACCGCAAGAAACCAACAAG
>Ga0209168_10001099_pt1 | contig 22184 bp, 27 predicted proteins | sample Coa_R1_FD_187156 | JGI IMG/M metagenome (GOLD analysis project Ga0209168, IMG submission 187156) | Surface soil microbial communities from Centralia Pennsylvania, which are recovering from an underground coalmine fire - Coalmine... | ecosystem: Environmental > Terrestrial > Soil > Unclassified ...
GGCGGCTCAAGAAGATGCTCTACGAGAGCGAAGCCGAGAATGCCCAACGGAGGGCCAAGCGGGCTCGGCCGGACACGCTGAGGGGCACCACGCGGCGCATGGAGACTCCGTTGGGCACGATGTACGTGACGATCACGGAGGACGATCGCGGTCAGCCGTTCGAGGTGTTCATCACGCTCGGCAAGGCCGGCGGTGCGGCGATGGCCGACGTGGAGGCGATGGGTCGGTTGCTGAGTTTGGCCTTACGGAGCGGGATTCCGCTTATGGAAGTGCACAAGCAGCTTCGGGGCATTGCATCGGACCGGCCGATCGGGCTTGGGCCTAACAAGGTGCTCTCGGTTCCTGATGCGATTGGTATCGCGATCGAGCAGTGGTGGCGGGAGAAGCAGGGGGTTCAGCAGGAGCTGCTCGGCGAGGGTGGGGCGAAGCAAGGCGGTGTGCCGGCGAGGGAGCAGATCACTGGATCCGTCCGCGTGGCGCCGAGCGGGAGTGGGGACGCGACGTTAGGCGGGGCGCAGGGGCAGCTCGGATTCGAGGCAGTCACGGACAATGGCGGGTTTATGGGGACGTGTCCGGACTGCGGGTCCCAGCTGGAGTATGCGGAGGGGTGCGTGAAGTGTCATGTGTGCGGGTTTAGTGAGTGCGGGTGAGAGCCGTCAAAATCCAGATAGAAGGATCGATCTGGCAGTCGACTTCGTGTTGCGATTCGACGAAAGGGCGCAGAACGGAGCGCAGCTGACTGTTCAGAGGAAAGCTATTGGTGATCGGAGGGTCACGACGACGCTTCTGAATTTAGAGAAAGACGAGATCTAACGCGTGAATGACGCAGAGATGCATCTCGTTGTGTCGACGTCAATCGCGGCCATTGGCTATGACGCGGCCGCCTCCACTCTATTTGTTCGTTTCAGAGGACGCCAAGCTACATACGCTTACGCCCGTGTCGAGCAATCCGTTTTCGAGGCTTTTTTGAACTCGAAATCAAAAGGAGAATACTACAACGCCAAAATTCGCGATCACTACTCCTGGCACAAAATCAGGCCATGAACTCTCTGTCTTTGACGAGTTGCGCGCTGGACACCTACTAACCCGCACAATGAAATGTCTGGCCCATCAATTTGATTGTCAGGCAAGACCGTGAGCGTAATGACGGACGAAGCGCCTGACACACTCGTGTCCGTCGCAGTCCTGTTAGTCGACGATCAGGCTGCGGAGCAGCAGCTGGAAGGAGTGCTCGTCACTGGCACCGGCAAACGCAGTGCGAAGCCTTTCGTATGCTTCCTGCGTGATTTTCACGACCCGGACTGCGCTGGACCTCACGTCGGCAGGCGACTCCACGTCGACAGCCTTTGCTTCGAGAATGGCTTGGCTGATAGCCTCGGGAGAGAGACTCCGAAGTACACCTTCGAGTGACTGATAGGTCGAAAGAGTCAGCCACACCTTGATGAGGCCATCTTCGATCTCGCCCTGAGCGCGGAAGAAATAGACGTTCGGGTCATCGGCCGGAGGAACCAAGAAGTAGGGCTGAATCTTGGTGCCTGAACCCGCGCCCGTGACCGACCAAACCTTTTGCCCGGTTCTCCGATTGTAGACCCAGAGATTCCGACTTCCGCGTCGACTACCGCTCCTGTTGCGCTCCGCCCATGCGGCATAGTGCTCGTTCGGGTCGAGATTGCACGTCTCTTCCTCAAAGTACAGGAACTCTCTCAAACTCGATTGATAGACGAGCCAACCGCTTCGCATTTCGACTGGCCGTCCCCCGCTTTTCGCTTCCGCACGCGCGCGTCGACTATCAAGCACTCGCTGATACTCTGAGACTACTTTGCGCATGGCTCTGTTAGGATCTGTATCTCGCTCCGAAAGGCTGACCTGTCGCGTTAGCGATGGATGCATCAGCCACGTTCCAGCGTACTCTCGGACCGAACGAGAATCCTCTTTCTTGAGCATTTTTTGCTCAAGCGCTAGTCCTGGCACCTCGATATCGACGTGAAGGTTGCTCCAATCCGGAATACGAATGTTCTTGGCAGCACAGTATACCTCTGCCCAGTCTCCCTCCTCGAACTTGCGCCCCATCATGTAGGCAACTTTGGCCGCCAACAGTTCGCGTACGCTGTGAAACTCGCTGCTGTCGAAAACGGCGAGCGATTGATGCTTCGGCATTTCTCTCATCCGCTGAAAGAGAAGCCCCCGTATCGGTACAAGGGCCTTCCGGAATCTGACACCCAGAGCGATATGAGTGCTAGACCAAGGATTCCCGTTCAACGTCAACCAAAGCACGGAATTCATCGAAGCTGAAGGCGATTTGCTGTCGACCGACCGCATTCTGAAGCCACTCTGCGTAGAGTCTTCTATAGTCAAACTCCGCTCGCCGACCAACGTGTAGGTAACGCACGCGATACGCCTCCTCGCCGTCGCGCAAAGCGCCGCGTATGAACGTCATAGCTTCCCTAGCTCGGTCAATGCAGTCCTCGACGTGAGCGTGAGGCACAAGTCGGCTCAATACCTGGGCCGCGGACCGACAGTGTAGGACAAGGTCGTACCCAACAGCATTGTCGGAGACGAACTGCTTGAAGGTCCCGTGTTGCTTGTCAAAAGTCTGCGTACCTTCAACGACGAAACCCGCATCTGAAATTGCGCTTTGCAGCGCCTGCCATACGTCAGCTGACGAATTGTGAAAAACAATCGTGAACCAACCGCCACTCTTTAGAACGCGGCGAATTTCTGTAAAGGCACGGCGCAACAGCTCGCCGTATTCGCCGATCCCCTTCTTTTGGACGCGATTGACGATCGCTTCTTCTGTAGCATCGGTGTGGCAACCGAGCCAGCTCTCCCAAAGGTAATTCATCTCGGAGTAGTTGATATTTGCTCCGAAAGGTGGATCCGTGAAGACGTAGTCGATCGAGTGATCCGGTATTTGTGGTAGAGAACAGGCCGACTGCACGCCAACGCGGACGTCCCGTCGCTTTGTATCGGTATTCGCGAAGTACCACGCAATCGTTCGCGCCTTGCGCTCGAACGTCTTTAGCACGTTCTGCTCGTTAATTATGAAGGGAACGTTGTAGTTTGCTGTGTTGCCGCTACCACCCCAAAAGCGAAACTCTGAAAAGAGCGTTACACGCTGATACAGAGATGTGAGCGTGAAAAAAAGCTTGAGTCGTGTCTCGCTGTTCGGCCACCTTGCCGCCGCGTCCCAAAGATGGGCCATCATCCACAGCGCCCTCGGAGTGTAAGCGCGATCGACCGACGTGATGCCAGCGAGAATTGCTTGCCGTGTGTTCACCCCGTCGGGGAACTCATCTCGAGGATACCAAAGGCACGGATCCACGCCGTGCGATGAGATCCAGTCTAGGCGGGCGTAGTCCGCCTGGGTCAGCTGAGCTGTGCGCTCTTTAAGGCCAGTAGTACAGCAGCGGTAGCCGACTTGAACTGGATAGCGCCGGGTCCGGACTAGCCCGCGTTTCGCCACGTGGCGTCCGCAATGTGGACAGTCAAAGCACTTCAAGATCTTGCTCTCACGCACGGAGGGCCGCTCATCGCGTGCCACGTCCCACAAGACAACCTCTTCTCCACAGCCAGAACAGAGTACCCCGTAACTCCATACCATGTAGAGCAGTGGTACCTGCCGCCCACATTCGCGGCAGTCCGTTGAATAGAGTTGTCGCTCAAGATCGCGCGCCTGTTCTGTTATGTCGGTGACCGCCGCGAGGTAAGCCAGGGGATCGATCGGCGTGTTGTGGTTGTAGGCAATGAAAGCCGCCGCTGGCGACAGGTCACTGAGAAGGACTTTTCTCCCTGATTCGCGTGCAGCTACACCGGTCATGCCCGATCCGCAGAAGGGGTCAAGAACGACGTCACCTGGGTTTGTGTAGTGCTCGACTAGAAGCTGGATGCCCTGCGGAGGCACCTTTGTGTGGTACGTATGCGCGTCATACACGTAGGTATTCTTCCCCGCAGCAATCTCTCCACCATACGGTTTCTCAACAGTATTTCCGCTCGCCGCAGAGACGACTAAGTCGGCAAAGTTCGCGTTTGGCCCAAACGTGAGCAGGGGCGGGTGGCCGTTCTCTCCATGCGGCCAGATTGGCACGGAAAGAGTACCTGCTTGAGTTCTGGGTTGCCTGCGCGCTTCACCGAGGTCAAGCGTGCCTTGGATTTCGTTCTTTCGCATTCCGTGAGGTTGCGTACTCATAGCAGAGCAGGGTTGGCGCGGCTGGCGCGTAGCTAAGAGGCGAATGTAGCACAGTCCAACTTCCTGCAGCGTACCAGAACGCTGCTCATGATCACTTTCCGACTCGGATTCTCACTAAAGTGCATTAAGATGGCTGGCCCCATTCGCATATACTAACTCTTCGTTCAGCTCGCGCGTCGGAGGCACTACTGCCCGAAGAAGGTAGGCACGAGCAGTGCGCCGTTCGCGCATTGCGCGCTCAGCGAGGCGGCTGGCGCTCGAAGCGTCGCCGAGGTCGAGATGCGTGTCAACAGGCATCCCCTATCGACCAACCGGGTGATCGCTGCGGGTGAGTGCTTGTATCCACGCATGGCCGTGATCGCTTATCGCCGCAGGAGAAGCGGTCGAAATCGCAGTGCGCACTCGGCTCTCAAGCTGAGGGTCAAGATTGTACAGATTGAGCTTTCCTTTCGCAGCAATTGGCTCCTTGAACACGCGCGCATTTGCCACGCGCCAACAAAACGGGCCCGATTCCCACGGATTATCCTCGAGATCTTCCTGAAGCGGCAGAACGTCGATCAGGTCGACGACTCCTATCAAGCCGCCGTACACGAACAGCGTACCTGGCAGCGTCGCGTCACCGGCTTTGACGAATTGTTTGACCTCAGACGTCGCCGAGCTGGCTTGAATGATGATCGGCCCTCGGTAGCCCGTGCTCCAGCTACGATTCTCGACGTCCTTTGCACCGACGACTAACGCCCATGCCCACGGTTGCCGAACCGCTAAACACCGCATCCTAGCTCCTTCAGCTGTCGTTAGGCCCCCGGTATAGTGAGCGCAGTCATAGAGCAAGGGCCGTCACTTTCCAGCTCGAAGCGCTTGTCGCAGGCGCGCCGCGAGGCTGGTGAGGCGCGTCGCGCGCATCTCGAGCGCCGAAGCTATCTGGCCGGCACTCTCAGGAGAGGGAGTGCGAATTCCGGAGAGCCACGATTCAAGCGTTGCGCGGCCGAGGGAGGCGTCCTTGGCGATCAAAGTTCGCGGCAGCTCGCTTTCTCTAATTACTTCAGCGAGCACCTTCCGTAAGGCCGCTGTTCGAGCCACGATGCCTCCAGCTTTGTGTAGTCAGTTCTGTTGACAGCGCGCCGTCAACTGAATAGGTTACATCTCGCAACGGCCGTCGAGAATAAACTCCCCGCCGTGCCGTCGTCAGCGTCGCCCAGAAGTCTCCGTTGAACCTACAGTCGTCTGGCAGCGACGCAACTGCAACTCGTCAGAGAGGCGCGCCATGAGAAAAATCGATGTCGCAACGCAATTCGTGTATCGCATTCGCCCAAGCGTGCCAGGTCGCGGTCGACACTTCAACGATGCCACCAGCGCGCTTACCGTCGGGTCTTATAGAATCGCAAGACATGGGAGGCTATGGGAACTGCGGGATGCGGCCGGCGAGCTTGTCTGCTTGACTGCCTACAAGAAGGGCGCGATCGAAGTCGTAAGGCGACTATCTGCAGTTCCCCCTCCGAGTGGCATCGGTCCGTAAGGCTCTTGCGACTTTGATGAGTTGCTGCGATTCTTTCAAGCGCGCTGCCTGACCAACGAATGATGGGAAGACCTGTCTAACGGAGCGGGCGCGGTTCGGACCAGTATTCTGACGCTGCGGAGCCTTTGCCAAGGCCTGCGCAATTGCGCCTAAGCTAACGCCTTAGAGGGTCACGCAAACCCACCTATGCCGCTCTTCACTCGGGGGAAGGCTTGAACAAGACCTTCGATCCGACCGTTACGGCGATCAGAATGGGAGACGTACCTCAAGCGCTATCGATCCGTTGGCTGTCTTGGGCACGCAGAGCAAACGGAAGGATTCTTCCTATCACCTTCGAGAACACGCGATTGAAGACCGATCGCGGTCGAACGTCGGTAGGCATCGCTCTACTTTATGATTCGACGCGGCCCATAGCGGCCCTCTACTCAGGCCTCGCGCCCCACATCTCGCGCGGGGAAACCGTCGACTGGTCGGATGTCGCCCGCCGGGCGCTTGAGCACCTACAGCTTCATCAGGACCATCACGCCGACTTTGCGCAGTTTCTAGCCGCCCATGCGGGTCCAGCTCTCGAACAATTCGGCGACTTCGACTGCGGGAAGGCTCGTTGCTGGGACCCGACCATCGTACGTCTACGTGATCGTACGTGGGAGGCGCCCGTCTTTGATCTTTCGACCGGTCGGATTACGCGTGACCTCCGCGACTTTTCGCCTGTGCGTCTCGTCGAATCACCCGCTCGCCTAACGACATCCGCACGCGTGCGACTCGACTGCACGTTGGAAGGGGTTGGACACGACCAAGTGGCCGAAGAGGTGCGCCAGATTGTGGCGCCCCACGCGGCTGCGGCGGTTGCATGGCCTGCGATCACTGTCGGACAGGGAGCGGTCGAAATCGATCGCGCCATTTCCCTGGAAGACGTGTTTCGTATTCGATCAGTGTGCGGCGATAGCCTGCCATGGGATTTCGAGCTCGAGCAAGTTGCCTTGGCCTTGGCACCGTCCTGGCGTCAGAGCAGCGACAAATACGTTGCCTTGCTTGAGTCGCACCTCGCAGCGCTCGAAACGAAGTGGCTCGAAGCTCGGGCGCGCGCGAGAAGAAGAGCGGGGAGGCTGGTGCTCTCGCCGGTCTACGGTGGAACGCGAATTCCGAACGGGGCGTCCTTCGGAGGCTATGATGCGGCTTCTGTAAAGCGCGTCCTTCGAGCGCGCCTCGACGACATCGCCGAACACAAGGTTGAGACCCTGAGTGCGAATACAAATGATGAACGTCCTCGAGTCAAGGACGACGATCGGTTCGGCGTATCGCCTGAAATGCTCCTCACGCTTCAGCGTCTAGGTATTGCTGAGCTCAATTCGTCTCCGGAGAGCAATGACTGGAAGCTGACCAAGCTTGGTCGCGCGATTGCCAGCGCAAGCAAGTCACGCTACCGGCGCGCAACGGCCGCACAGGCCATCCAAGGCGCGCTCGCACGTGGAATCGATATCAATCGAGACCCAGAGAGCCTCTATCGCGTGGAGAAGCTGGTGCTCTTCGGCAGCTACTTGCGAAAGGAAGCTATGGTCGGCGACGTTGACGTCGGGGTAGTCTGGGCACCGGCTATTGCTGACGTCGAGACATTTCGACGTCGACGCAAAGAACGTGATGATGAACTCAATCGCGCAGCACAATACCGATTCCATTGGTGGATGCACGTCGATCTCTCGTTGCGCGAAGTGCAGAATCGCCTGCGAGGGCCGTCGCCGATCATCCAACTCAGCGACTGGGACCAGATCAACAGCTCGATTCGAGACCGTGAACGCTCCATCGTGCTGATCGATGCGGGGTCGTTGGTAGCGAATGCCGACGTTGTGCTTCGCGAACTAGAGTTGGCGTGATTGCGGCCAGAACGTACCTGCGGTGTGCATTGCAGATTGGCATTCACCGAAGATTTCGGGTTGTGTTCGGCGGTCGGCTTCGGCATATTGAGTCGATCAGTGTAACGCCCTATCGGAGCACAGGTTCTGGATGGCGGAAACTGTCGGACCTGAACTCTTTTTCGGGATCGTCGGCCCGATTGGAACAGACCTCGATAGCCTGTGTGGGCTCTTTTCTGAGAGTCTACAGACTGTCGGCTATCGTTGTGAAGTAATCCGACTTATTTGGCTGCTGCGTCAACTGGAAAACTGGAAGGATCTGCCATCGGAGCCGGTCGCCGATTACTACAATCGTGCGATGGACGCAGGAGACAATTTCAGGAGCCAGGTCGGCGATGGTGCAGCGCTTGCTGTACTCGCGATGCAGTATTTGAAAGACGAGCTGCGAAAACAACACGGATCGAGAGACATACCTCTCGAGCGTCATGCGTTCGTTTTTCGCTCGCTTAAACATCCCCAAGAGGTCGAGGCGCTCCGTCGCACATACGGAGCTGCGTTCTTCCTAATCGGTGCCTACAGCCCTAAGCACGTTCGTGCTCAGAATCTCGCGCACAAGATCGCGGGATCCGAAGTAACCGAGCCTACTCCTGAGCAAAATCTAGAGGCCGCCAGACTGGTTGCTCGCGATGAAAACGAATCGGGTGTGGCCTACGGTCAGGCGGTCAGAGATACATTCCCCTTGGCCGACGTCTTTGTTGACACGAGTAGACCACGAGAAGAGATCAGAAAAGCGTTAGATCGATTCGTTGAGTTGATTTTTGGACATCCATTTCACACGCCGACGCGAGAAGAATATGGAATGTTTCACGCGTGGGCATCGGCTCTGCGATCATCAGCGATGGGTCGTCAAGTGGGCGCCGCTTTATGCTCTCAGGAAGGTGACGTGGTCGCTGTTGGCACAAATGAGGTGCCCAAGGCGTACGGCGGACAATACTGGGGTGATGAAAGCGAAGATAGGCGGGATTTCCAGCTCGGACTTGATTCGAATGACGAGATGAAGCGTCAGAATCTTTCAGAAATTCTTACTCGTCTAAGGGACAAAGGTTGGCTAAGCACAGCCGTCGCAGCGAAGCAGCTTGATTCACTCTTGCTAGACGCATCTGCGGTCTTGAAGGGCGCTCGAGTTATGAGCCCTATCGAGTACGGACGAGCTGTTCACGCCGAAATGTCCGCGATTACAGACGCGGCTCGTCGCGGAGTGTCGATCAAGAACTGCGTTCTCTTCGCTACAACATTCCCCTGCCGTGAATGTGCTCGTCACATCATTTGTACCGGCATAAGCCGCGTCTACTACATAGAGCCATATCCGAAGAGTTTGGCGCTCGATCTCCATAAGGATGCGGTCACGCTGGAGGACGCAGCGGCAGATAAAATTGCCTTCTTGCCGTTTGTTGGCATAGCGCCGCGCCAATACCTCTCGCTTTTCGCTATGAGGAAGCGAAAGGAGGAGAATGGGACGATTGTTTCGTGGATTGCCAGGAAAGCGCTTCCCGTCACCAGCGGACCGTTCATGTCTTACTTCGAAGCTGAAGACTGGTTAGGAGCAGAACTAGACAAGAAGATGAAACCTGCGCAACTAACCCTGATTTGAGAGGGAACAGGTATGAGCACGCAGCACGGATGGCTAAAGAGATCGCTTGATGAGGCCACGAATAGAGTTGAACAGTGGCCTGAATGGAAGCGGAGCTTGGAATCGGCAATTACACAGAATCGCGAATGCAGAGACGAGTCAACAAAGGGCGCTGTGTTGGAAAACGGAACGTCAGACAAGGCTCAGCCCAAGTAGGTAAAGACCGAGCGTGATCAGGTGGCTCGGGGAACCCGCTGCACATTTCGAGCTGATCATATAGTAGCTCTTGCTTGCTGTACGCCTAACCTTGGTAACTTCGAGACATGCCAACCCAGCGACCGACCCTCGGCTCTGTCCTCGCCGCCGCCCGTAAGTCGGCTTCTCTGAGTCTTCGCGAAGTCGCCGAGAAAGTAAAAAAGAATGACGGATCGCCGATATCCCCACAGTATCTCAATGATATCGAGCACGATCGCCGTGTCCCATCCTCCGACGTGACAGAAAGTCTTGCGCGTGTCCTCAAGATTGCGCCCGAGTATCTACACTTCTTAACGGGCGCATTGCCCGAGGACCTCAAACGACGTACTGTCGATGAAGCCGAGGTGGTTAAGGCTTATCAATTGTTCAGAAGACATTTGGATAAGTAGGCCTTGGGAGATGGCCGACGATGAGGATGATCCGAGATCGAACTGGTCGATTCCGCGAGCGCCCATTCTACGACAACACTGAGCTTGACGCGGACTGCGAAAGACTCGTGTGCGACTTTCTTCGCCGCACGCACGGTGACGTTGGCTGGCCGCTCTCTACTGATAATCTCACCAAGCTAGTGGAAGAGAACGTAGAGGATTTGGACCTCTATGCTGATCTATCAGGGATGGGAGGAAAAGTGGAAGGCGTTACGCACTTTTTCCGCGACAGGCCACCTCGCGTGCAGATCTCGCGCGACCTTTCCGAGAATCCGCGTAACGCCAATCGGCTTCGCACAACGCTAACGCACGAGTTGGGCCATGTGCGCTTCCACGGATTCCTGTTCCAGTTAGGCAAGAGCGAGTTTGGTGATCTCTTCTCTGCCGGCATGCACGTGCACGGTGGGCCTGCTGCAGCGCCAGCTCAGTCCTGTCAATCGCAACAGTGTCGTCGAGAGACGATCGTCGATGCTCGAGAAGTCGACTGGCTCGAGTGGCAAGCTGGTTACGCCTGCGGCGCATTCTTGATGCCGATCTCCGCTTTACGAGCCGTCGTTCGCACCTTCGTGAGCGAACATCGCCTCCAGCAAGCGGTGATGATCGATACGTCGCAGGCTCAATGCCTAATTGAGGCGGTGGCGGGCCGATTCGCTGTTTCGGAGGACGCGGCTCGGACGCGGTTGTTGAAGTTGAAGTTTCTCGTTCCAGCAGACTCAGCAGACACGCTGTTTTCGTAGGAACAGCACCTCCACGGCTTGACACGGCTGCGCCTCTTGTTTACGCTAATCGGCAGATCGGCGGTCCAGCTGTCATTCTCTCGAGAGATGCTTTTGCCTGCTCAGTGGTTGGTGTTCGGGCTTCATCTGAGAAGGTTGGTCTGCCATTACCAGAGATGAGGAAGCCGAAATATGCCAAATCGATCGACGCACCTCCGCTTCGCCGTACCGATCGCTAGCGCGGCTGCCGGCCTGGCCGCCGCTAGGTCTGGCTCACCGGACACACTTCTAGATGCCCTCGTGGGAGCGGTCGGTGGCGTAATCGGCGGCGCAGCTCCGGATGTGCTCGAACCCGCCGTTTCGCCGAACCACCGAAGTGTTTTTCACGGTGTCGTCACTGGCAGCGCGCTGGTTCTCGCCACGTTCACGTCGTGGGAGGCAATGTGTCGATCCCGCTGCGATGAGTGGCAGCGCGTGGCTCACACGCACAATCCCGATTGTCCGAATCGGTCCGAGGCAGAACGAAACGCGCTGCTGTGGCGCCTTGCGGCCGCGCTGCTGATCGGCATCGCTGTCGGATACGCATCTCATCTTCTTCTCGATGCCCGAACCCCACGCGGGATACCGTTCGTTGGACGCTGAGCCTTTGACAACGACGTCGCTGTCACAAGCACAAGACACGAACTGAAATTTGGCGCGTTCGACGCTGCCGCTAGCCAGCTAACGCAACTCGCCCGAAGGTGGTCGCCAACAGGGACAGGTTCACGACTGAGGAAATGACCATGGCCAAGACGCTTCCGTATCACACGAACTCGCCCGAACATCCGCCACAGCATCATGCGGTCTACCACGATCACTCGGACTGCCCTGACGGTAGGCGGATCGAGCAGGAGCATCGGGTACAAGGCACTGTGAACAAGCCACGGTGCGACCGGTGTAGGCGGCTCGGATGAGCCGCCACGATACCGCATGGGACTGCCTCGGAGTCGAGCGTGGCTGACTTGGATCTCGCTTCTCTTCGCGCTTTCGGCGAAGAGGCGAACCGGCTCGAGCTGCCTTGCATCGCAGAAGGTGGGTTCATCGTTCCTGGGGCCGAATCCGCCTTGAATTTTATCCCAGGGAAGGAGGAGACAGAGCATGACCGACGAGCAAAAGCACGACAAGGAGTCGGGCGAGAAACCGGAGCATCACAAGGAGCATCACCCGGAGCACGAGAAAGATCATCGTCCGAAGCCGCCGCGGCCCGTGCACCCGCACACGCCATCGGGGCTGTAAGTGTTGCCGATGTGTTGGAGGAGCTGTGCGACTACGGTGCTCCGGCTTCCGTTGCGCACCGCTCCTCTCGCTTCGTTTGCATCCAAATTCAAGTGGGGCTCTTCTACACGCTGCCGTTCCGTTCGGAGCTATTGATCGAGGTGCCACTAATAACTCGATCAGAATTGCGGCGCGGTCTATCGCAGTTCAGCCCTGTCGTTCCCGATGTACGCGCATGGGCGAAATGGAGCACGGGACAACACGCTGGCGAACTGATTCGAACCCATCATCAATACCCTGATTGCAGCATGTGCGTGTGCATGCCGAATCAGTGGACGCTGGGACGCCATCCGCTCATTCGCTACGTCGACTTCTGCATAGTGTGGATCGGGAAGGCGCTACACGAGCAGGAGTTCAAGTCTTACCCGGGCACACAACACTACGGAGAGAAAGTGAGGGTCGAGCGCGACAGACAGAATGAGTACTGTGGCTGCGGCAGCACTCGGTCGTATGCTCAGTGTTGCCGAGCGTCAGACCTCGCCCTGAGTTTGTTCGAGCGTAATCGTCGACACCAACACGGACAGAACGCTTACCTCGCGGAACTTGATGCGATGGAGCGCTCCAGGGTGCCACCGAAATTCATCTCGCGCGATGCGCGGCGCCATAGGTGATGCGCTAGATGCCGCGTCTGCAGCTACACTCTCACGATGAATCCCTACAACGGCTACACCGGCAAAGAACGCGAAGCAAAGCCACGCTTCCCTGGTCAGGCGATCCGCGGGCGCATCGGCGATGATCTCAGCGAGCTCGACGATCGCACGGTTGACTGCGCTCCCGATGGCGCCGGACGAACCGTCGACCTGTTCGAGTGCAGGTGACACTCGCTCGAGGAACGCGACGGCGCCATCGGCCGCGAGAATCCTATCCGTGCGAGCGATCGCCTTGATTTCGGCGAGCGCCTCATCGATGCGTTCAATGGCGCGCCGAGACCCACGCCATCCGAACGCGTTCCGTCGAAATCGAGATTTGAATTGCCAGGTGTGATTGTGCTTCGATGCGCGGGCCATCGGTCAGTCGGTTGAATCTCCGTGCCGCACCGTCGCTCGGAGCTCGGCGCGCATCCAACCAATGTTACGGTACGAACGCATGTTACCTCGATTCTTCTCCGTAACACCGGCCTCGGACATAGAGAAAAGGACGGCTACGGTTCCGCGCCGACCGCGAGCGCCTGCGAACCCTATCGCGTCTTCATGGTCGAGGCAGTTTGCCACGGACGCAACTCGGCTGTCAGAGGGGGTCACTAGCATCTGACAACGTAGACCACGCCAGATCACCCCGTCCCGAGGCCTAACCATGAAGCGAATTCTATCAACGCTTGCCTCCGCTGCGTCGCTCGTACTCCTGCTCGCGATACCGACCGGCTGCGGCCTGATCCTCGGCGGCGGCAGCCGCCAAACCATTCAAGTCCAGACAAGCCCGGCGGATACGAAGGTCTCGACGTCGCCGGAGACCGGTGAGTACACGGCGCCCACCACCCTCGACCTCAAACGAAACACCGACTACTCCATCCGCTTCACCAAAGACGGCTACTCGCCGGCCTCGATCCAACTCGAGAGCCACGTGCGTGCGGGATACGTGGTTGCCGACGTGCTCCTAACCGGGTTGGTCGGGGTGGTTGTCGATGCGGCGTCGGGCGGTTGGTCGAAGCTCAGCCCCGAATCCGCCTCCGTGACGCTGACCAAGGTCGCCATGCAGCCTGGACCGGACAGTGTGACCGTGGGACTTACGCTGCACCGGGACGGCGACCGGAACCACGTCGCCGTTCGCTCGAGCGCGCCCGGCGTGGTCCTCGACGTCCAGCCGGCCAAACGTTAGGCTTGAGTGCGTATCCAATGACCGCTCCTCTCGTGCACCCCCGAATTCCGGATGCGGCGCCCCGCGCTCGCACCCTCTCCAAGTCCGACTTCATCCGAGCCCGCGACTGCGCGGCCAAGCTGTATTTTCGCGAGAACGGCTATCCTGACGACCGCGGGAACGATCCCTACATGGCGATGCTGGCCGAGGGCGGGTACATGGTCGAAGCACTGGTCAAGGCGCACTACCGGGACGGCATTCAACTCGAGTACAGCGGCGACGTCGCGACCAACTTCGCCCGCACCCGCGCCGCGCTCGAATCGCCTAACGTCACCCTCTTCGAAGCCACACTCCTCGTTGGTCGGCGCCAGGCGCGCGTCGACATCCTCGAGAAACGCGGCAACGTCCTCCGCGTGATCGAAGTCAAAGCCAAGTCGTTCGACGGCACCGAGCACGCACGGCAAGTGGCGCAGAACCGGTCGGGCGTATTTCTCACCAAGAAGCAACCCTATCGCGTCAACAGCGACTGGGACGAAAAGCTCGCCGATCTCACTTTCCAGGTCGTGCTGCTCGAGCAGGTGATGCCGGGCTTCGTCATTCAGCCGGTGCTCGCTCTGGTGGACAAGAGCAAGGCGGCTGGACTCGACAACGTGCCCGGATATTTCGAGTTGGTTAGGCGCCCGTCGTCGGATGGAACGATGCGGCTGCACACGGGGCGCTACACCGGGTCGGCGGAGGACCTGGAACAGCTCGACCTCGTTACCGAGGTCGACGTGGCGCGCGAAGTGGCGATCATGCATGACGAAATCGGCGAGTTGGCACTGCGCTTCGAAGCGCGCCTCGATGCGGAATTCGAGGCACACACCGTAGGTGTCGAGCTCGGGTCGCACTGCGACAAATGCGAATTCCACACGACCGGCGAGACTCAGAGCGGGTTCGGCAAGTGCTGGGGCGATCTCGCCGGCGCTGATCCGCACCTGCTCGATCTGTATCGTGTTGGAACGGCCAAAGCGCCGGACGGCACGCGGCTCGTGCCCTACATGTTAGGCCGCCACTCGGCGTCGCTGCTCGAGGCGCCGGTCGAGGGTCTCATCCAGGAGGATCACAACCCCGGAGGCAATGCCGCGCGCCAACGCCGCCAGATCGAATACACTCGGGCTGGGTCCACGTACGTTGGGCCTGAGCTTCGCGGCAAAATCGAGGCGCTCCAAGGCCCGATCCACTTCATCGACTTCGAGACGTCGCGTCTCGCGCTGCCGTATCACCGCGGTATGCGGCCGTACGGCCTCGTCACGTTCCAGTGGAGCGCCCACACCGCGCGCACGTTGGGCGGGCATCTGGCGCACCGCGAGTGGCTCAACAACGTGGACATCTGGCCTAACCAGTCGTTCGCCGAGTCGCTGCGAGCGGCCATTGGGGACGAGGGGCCTGTGCTCACGTGGAGCCATTTCGAGGCAACAACGCTTAGGCAAATCGTGTCCGACCTGGAACGCTTCGGGCGCGACGTTCCCGAGCTCGTGCGCTGGCTGTCGGATGTGTTCGAGCGGCGCATCGTCGACCTCAACCAGTGGGCCTGCCGCGACTATTACCATCCGGGCATGGGAGGGAGTACCTCAATCAAGGTGGTGCTCGATGCGCTCTGGCGTGCCGACCCGGTCATGCGCCGCCAGTTCGCCGAATGGTCAGGCCTAACCGGCGAGCCTACGACCGATCCGTATCGCGCACTGCCGCCGATCGAGATCAACGGCGTTTTGCAGGAGGTACGCGAAGGCACCGGCGCCATGCAGGCGTATCAGGAGATGATGTACGGCGAACACAAGCACGACGCCGCGACCCGCGAGCGTTGGGCAGCGCTGCTCAAGCAATACTGCCGGCTCGACACCTTGAGCATGGTGCTCATCCTCGAACACTGGCGGCGTGCGGTAGGCCTCGCGTGACGTCGTCCAAGGTGCAACGCTGGACCGATCTCCTCGTCGGCCTGCTCCGTCACCGGTTAGGCGCAACGTTCACCGAGCTCGCTGACGAGGTGCCGGCCTACGCGCTCCCCGCGCGCCCAACGGAACGCCAGAAGGCGTCCGTCAAGCGCATGTTCGAGCGCGACAAGGCGGAGCTGCTGGCCTTCGGCATCCCCATCGAGACTATCGGCCGGGAAGACGAGATCGAGAAATACCGGCTGCGTCCGGCGGACTTCTATCTGCCGTATCTCTCCATCCTCGAGCACTCGGGCCGGACCAGGTCGCCGCGCCGCGTGGATCGCGATGGCTACCACTCCGTGCAGTCGCTGGCGTTCGAGCCCGACGAGCTCGCGGTGTTAGGCGCCGCGCTGGCCCGCGTCCAGAAGCTCGGCGACCCGATCCTCGCCGCTCACGCCCGCTCGGCCGCCCGCAAGCTCGCGTTCGACATTCCGGGCATCGAGCACGATGGACAGGACGACGTCACCGTACGCGCCGAGCGCGTGGACCCCGCCGTGTTCCCGGTGCTGAACGAAGCGCTCCTCGGCCGGAAGCAGCTCACGTTCACGTATCACTCGATGTCGGGCGACTCGACCGCGGCGCCAACGGTCGAGCCGTTAGGCTTGTTCTTCCTCAACTCGCACTGGTACCTGGCCGCGCGCGACGCCGGCGCGCACGTGGTCAAGAACTTCCGCGTCAGCAGGATGCAGGGCGTGGCCGCCAACCGAGCTCGGCCGCAGAGCGCGGACTTTGCCGTCCCAGGCGACTTCGACCTGCGCGAGCATGCCCGCTCGCGCCATGCCTGGGAGCTGGGCGACGCCGACGGCGTCGAAGCAGTGGTCGAGTTCGTCTCGCAGACCGGAGCCGCGGCGCCGTGGATGCAGTTAGGCGCACCGGTTGCCGGCCAGTCCGGGCAGCGCATCTATCGTGTCAGGTCGATCGACCGCTTCGTGCGCTGGCTCATGTCGCTGGCCGGCGCGGCGCGTCCCGTGTCGCCGCCGGACCTCGTGGAGTCGTACCGCGGCGCCTTGCGCGCGGCGCTGCGCTGCTACGAGGGCGGCGCATGACAACCAAGAAGCAAGCGGCGGCGACCGATGCCGCGGCCCAGCTCAAGCGCCTGCTCGCGATCGTGCCGCGCATCGCCGACGGCGAAGAACACTCCATCGCGTCCATCGCCGAGATGCTCGGTGTCTCGGCGGAAACGGTGGCGAATGATCTGGTGTCCGTCGGCGAGCGGTACGACACGCCGGGCGGCTTCATCGAGGGGCTGCAGGTGTTCATCGAAGCGCAGAAGGTGTCCGTTAGGACCGGGCACTTCCTGCGTCCCATGCGTCTCACCGTCGCCGAGCTGCATGCGCTCGACTTGGGGTTGGCGATGATCCGCTCCGAACGGCCGGCCGAAGAATGGGCGACGATCGAGAAGGCGCGAGAGCGGATTCGGGCCGTGGCTGCCAAGCTGCCCACCGATTCCACACCCGAGGCGCACTACGTGGCAGCTGCAGCAGAGGCCAATCCGCACTTGCCAGCCGTGCGCGACGCACTCGCCAATCGTCGCAAGCTGCGCATCTCGTACCGTCGCGGCGACGCGACGGCCGCCAGCATGCGCGTCGTGTGTCCGTACCGGTTGATTCTCGCCGGCCCGGGTTGGTATCTGGTCGCGCACTGCGAGCACAGCAAGGGCGTGCGCGTCTTTCGCGTCGACCGGATCGAAGAGGCGCAGCCGTTAGGCGAGAAGTACATCGCACCGCCGCCGGCGGCGCTCGCGATAGCGTTAGATAACGGACCGGTGTTCGCGTCGGCCGATGCGCCCATCACGCTGCGCGTCCGCTACTCGGCCAGGATCGCGCGCTGGATCGCGGAGCGAGAGCAGGGAAGTGCCGAGGAAGATGGTTCCTATGTCGTGGAGTATCCGCTTGCGGACGTCGACTGGGCGCTCCGTCATGTGCTGCAGTATGGAGCCGAGGCGGAGATACTCGCGCCCGCCGAGGTGAGGCATGCTATGCGAGCGCGGTTGGAGTCAATTCTGGCCGCTCTGGAGCGGTGAGCGGTTGGCAATCGGGACCAGGCGAACTCGACTATACTATAGTAGTTCGGTATATCATCGGTCTGTGCTATCCTCACCGGCGCTCCGATGGAGGCACCGAGCGGAAACGTTGCCTTGAGTCGCCACCCGCCGCCGAACCCAAGCTGGCCATTCTAACGCCGGCGAACAGCGCCATCTTTGTCCGCGCTGCTTCGCGTGTCTACGGATCCTCGATCCGGAACTTCGGCTCAAGGAATTCGCATATTCCGCCGAGTGCCTCTTCGCCTTCGCGGGAACCCTCCAGGGCGTAGCGGACGACCCCATTGGCGATCACCTCGACCCACGCTCCCTCTTCCTCGGTGTAGTTGTCCAAGATGCGCCAGAAGGTGGCGTTCGCCGCGGCATAAACCCGCGCTTGCTTCGAGCGCGAGAAGGACGGCAGCACTCCCATCACCATCTGCTCCATGACGGTAGACATGTCGATCGGCGTGCCTTCGTTCTTCATGGCCGTGTTCAGGGCAAGGGCGCCCAGGCACAAGAACGTTATCGGCCACACCGCTTGGCGCAGTGTGCGCTGTCCGAGCGCCAGCTCCACACCGTGAGGGAGCGCACCGCCAAGGCTGGTCAGCAGAAATGCCGCCAGCTCTTCCCGACTGGCGTGGCTGACGTCGAGGGGGTAGGCCAGGCGCGCTACCGTCCGCGCGAGTGCCGTCGCGAGCAGCTCGCCTTGGGCCGGAGCAGCGTTACTGTCGTCGGCGGAATGGACCTTCGCCTCGCGTTCAAGGTACTTCTCTGCCGCGATGAGATTGTCGGACGGGCTGGTCGGCAAGTCGGCCGCCGGGATGTCGAGGTACGTGGCAAGAAAGTTCAACGCGTTCCGTATCGCGTCGATCGCTTCTTCCGTTCGCAGCGAACCGTCCAGGTGACGCGAGCTCCGACGCCCCTCAGCAAAGTCGAGCAGTGCCGTTAGCGCGGCGCGGATGACCGGCTTTGGATACGGCAGCACGGACGACGGCTTCCAGATGCAGCCGCCATACGGCCCGGCCGTGTCCTGTATGGCCTCGCTGAAGGCGAGCCGCACGTCGTCCAGGATGGCGACATCTTCCACGTTGTCGAGATCGAAGCGCGTCGGCGGTGCCGGTCGCGCGTGGCCGGGCCGTGGCGCGTCTCCCGGCTGCGGCGATGACTCTCTGCCTAACGGCATGCGGCGGTCAAGCATCTTCGTCCTGGTGCGCGTTCTTCCCTACGTTGATCCACGCTATAGGCTCGATCCAGTTCCGCTCCGCGCACTCGCAACAGTTGGGCGCAGTCGTCGAGCTGGCGCCGGGATTCGCCTTTCGATGCCCATTCGAGCTTCGCGATCAACACGTCTTCGACGGTCGCAATCCATAACGTAAGACCCTCGAACACGACACGCCGCCGCCGCCCGAATTCCTCCTGGCTGAACGGGCGTGACTTGCAGATAATGAAGTCGATCTTCCACGCAGTCCGTTGGTCGAACGCGTCCGCGCCGGTATCGCTCACCGGAGCGGCAACGGCAGTTCGACGGATCGGCCCTCGGACAGGAACGCCGAGCGCAGCATCTCGCGCTCGATCTCCGCTCGCGTCCAATCCGGATGCTCCTGACTGAGGCGCGCGACGAGCAGCTGGCGTGCAACACGGCTCATCTCCAGCGCCAGCGCGAGGCGCTGCTCACCCGTGAGCCCGCGCTGCACCGACAGCTGCATCTCTCGCGCATCTGGTGAAGTGTCGCTCACTATCCCTCCGCGGTTCTGGGCCTCGATGCCGCGAGGCGACCGGCGCCCGGGGTCCTACGGGACGGTCTGTACAGAAGCATGCCGTGGCGAGGCGTCGCGATCAACCTCGGAGCGGCTGCCAATTCATTCGATGGTACAGCCTAGCGCTCCGGTGTCGCGCATCGAAGGCCGCACCGATATGTACTTGAGCACCCTGCGCCGGTTCGTGGAAGCGATAGCGGCGAATTGGTGATTGTGGCGGAGTTCCCTGACGGAGCTGTACGCATCAGTCAGTTCGCCGAGCTCGAGCGAGCGTCGTAGGTTCCTCGGTCGACAGTTGAGCGACCGTGCGCGTTCATCGGCCATCCTCGACTGACACTTGCCGTGGAACTATACATTATCGACTCCGTTATCGAGCTTCGTGATCAAAGAAACCAACCCTCCCGACGACTCATTTCCGACCTCGGAGACCTTCGTCGACTGTTGCGGCAAGCCGCACGAATTCGCCCTCGAGGTGCTCATCACCGCGAGCGGCTACTTTGTCCGCGCAACTGAGCGAGTGTCGAAGGGCGAGGGTTACGCCTTTGCGGCGCACGCGGAAACCGACCCCTACCTGGCGTTAGGCCGGCTGAGAGGCAAGATCCAGAAGGGCCTGGCGACCCGATACCTGGCGGCGGGCGAGCCACAACTGCGCTTGGGGCATGACGTCGCGGTCGGTCACATCTCGTATGGTGGAGTCGTCGTCGACGGGCGGTATTTGACCTTCCACGAGCTCGCGGCAATCCTGTCGGCGCACGAGGGTTGGCAGTTCAAGCTCGAGATCGTTGATCCGTACGACGTGCTTCCGTGAAAGGCCCGAAGCTCGGAGAACGTCTCGACCGTCGCGCGCTTCGGGAATTATCTGAGGGCGGTCGGAAGCCGACCGTTAGGATGGGCGATGTACGCCGATATCTCGCGGCTCAAGAGAAATCCGCGCTCGTAGACTTGCTCATGGAGCACGCAAAGGAAAACGATCGGATACGGCAACGACTTCTACTGCTTGCCGCGAGGCGCCAGGCCAAAGGCATCCATCTCGACACGTATCGACGGGCGATTGACGCTGCAGCGGACACCGGCGACTTCGTTCAGTACGGCGCCGTGCACGACTACGCCCAGCGCATCCACGACGCCATCGATTCCATCGACGAGCTCTTGCGAGAAGGGAATGCGGACGAAGTCGTAGATCTCACGGAGCACGCGCTCTCCGTTGTCGAACGGGCATTGCAAAGCGTTGATGATTCGGACGGATACATGACCGACATCCTTGAGCGCCTTCAGCAGCTACACTTGGCGGCATGTAGAAAGGCGAAACCGGATCCAAGACAGTTGGCGAGACGTCTCTGGGAGTGGGAGCTCCGCGGAGAGTGGGACGTTTTCAGGGGGGCGGTGGAGACGTATGCCGGTGTTTTGGGGCGACCAGGGATTGCTGCCTACCGCCAACTCGCCGAGGCGGAATGGGCGAAGCTTCCGGCGGTCGGCCCGCGCGACGCCGACAGGAGCGATCATGCGCGACGGTTCCGGATTACGCGAGCCATGGAAGCCTTGGCTCGGCAAACCGGCGATGTGGAGGCAGTCGTCGCGGTCAAGAAACGCGATCTGTCGTCGCCGTACAACTACCTGCAGATCGCCGAGATGTACAAAGCCGCGCGGAAACACGACATGGCGCTCGAATGGGCCGAACGCGGCGTCGATGCGTTTCCCGAGCGGACCGACTCGCGGCTCCGCGAATTCCTCGCCGACGAATATCACCGACGGCAGCGCCACGATGAGGCGATGGCGATCATCTGGGCGGAGTTCGCCGAATTCCCACAGCTGGAACAATACCGCATGCTAAAGAAGCATGCTGCGCGTGCCGGGTCGTGGAACGTGTGGCGAGAGAAGGCGATCGCATTCATCCGGGAATCAATCGCTATCGCCCAGAGCGACGCCCAACGCGCCAGATCGGTCTGGTCGCGCCAGACTGATCGCAGTGAACTCGTTCGGATTCTCCTCTGGGAGAAAAAGGCGGATGCCGCGTGGCACGAAGCCGTGGCCGGTGGTTGTTCAAACGACCTCTGGTTGGCCTTGGCTGCGAATCGGATGAAGAAGCATCCCATGGACGCACTGCCCATATATCAACGTCTGATCGAGCCCACGCTGAATCGCAAGACCAAGCAAGCGTATCGCGAAGCAATCGGACTTCTGCGGCAGATTCGCGATCTGATGTTCCGCGTAGGAAAGGAACCTGAGTTCGAGCGGTATCTCGCTGCGGTGCGCTCGGCTCACAAGGCGAAGCGGAATTTCGTCGCACTCCTCGACCACGCAAGGTGGACGTAGTCGTTGAGGACCGGCCTCTGTGGTTAGGCGATCACCTGCTCTATCTCTCGACGGCAACGCGTCAAGTTCTCGGTACGGATTACCCCGTCGCAGGGCCGCACTGGACGTACGATGGTCGCACGATTCGAGAGATCTACGAGGGCACGTACGCCGAGAGCTAAGCAGTGGCTGAGTAGCTCTCACCGGAGCGCAGCCGGGCGTGCCTTGACTCGGCTCGGCATCGTTGCCTAACATAGGGGAGCGAATCGGATTCTTACCGGAGGTGCCATGGGCGACAGGACCGGCATTGAATGGACCGACGCGACCTGGAACCCTATGACGGGCTGCACGAAGGCGACGGCCGGTTGCGACCACTGCTACGCCGCAACGATCGCCGCGTCGAAGACGCGGGACATCTACCTTCGCCAACTCCCGGTAAAAAATACCGAG
>Ga0209168_10001101_pt1 | contig 22173 bp, 25 predicted proteins | sample Coa_R1_FD_187156 | JGI IMG/M metagenome (GOLD analysis project Ga0209168, IMG submission 187156) | Surface soil microbial communities from Centralia Pennsylvania, which are recovering from an underground coalmine fire - Coalmine... | ecosystem: Environmental > Terrestrial > Soil > Unclassified ...
GCGATTCCGTCGTCAGGAGCCGCAGAACCTCCCGCAAATCACCGATCTCCTGAAAGAAGGCCAGGAGATTCTGGTCCAGATCGCCAAGGAACCAATCGGGAAAAAAGGCGCACGCATTACCAGCCACATCGCGCTGCCCGGACGCTTTCTGGTCTATATGCCGACGGTGAATCACACCGGCGTGTCGCGCAAGATTGCTTCCGAAGAAGAGCGCCAGCGGCTGAAGCGAATTATTCAGAGCGAGCGGGAAAACGGGCATGGCGGATTTATTGTTCGCACTGCGGCACAAGGTGCGGATGAAAACGAATTGCGCGCTGACATCAGGTTTTTGAAGGGTTTATGGAATGAGATTCGCGGCCGTGCCGACAATGGGAAATCTCCGGCGTTGATTTATCACGATCTCAACGTGGTCGAGCGCATTCTGCGCGACCAGGTCACTTCGGATTTCTCCGCCATTTGGGTTGATACCGAACAGGAATACGAGCGAATTCTGCGCTTTGCCAATCGCTTCCAGCCGGGTATTGTCCGCCGGGTGAAGCTTTATACAAAAGAAACACCGCTCTTCGAACAGTTCGGGCTGAAAGATGAAATTGACAAGGCCCTCAAGTCGAAAGTGTGGCTCAAAAGCGGCGGGTACATCGTGATCAATCAGACCGAAGCTCTAGTCGCGATTGATGTGAACACCGGAAAATACGTAGGCAAGACGGCGCGACTGGAAGACACCATCGTGAAGACCAACGTTGACGCGATCAAAGAAATTGTCCGGCAGATTCGGTTGCGTGATCTCGGCGGGATCATCATCATCGATTTCATCGATATGGACGAGCGCCGCAATCGGCAGAAAGTCATGCAGGCTCTCGAAGAAGCTCTGCGTAGCGATCGCTCACCGTCGAAGGTGCTGCAGTTCAATGATTTCGGCCTGGTCGCTATCACTCGTAAGCGGGTGAAGCAGTCGCTGGAACGCACCATCGGTTCGCCTTGTCCGTATTGCGAGGCAACCGGGTTCGTGAAAAATGTGAACACCGTGTGCAACGAAATTTACATCGAGATGCGCAAGTTGGCCAAAGAGCTTGACCGTTCAGATGTAATGCTGCGAGTGAATCCGGAAGTGGCCAAGGCACTCAAAAACAACAACGGCCGTTGGTTAAACGAACTGGAAGAACTGACGAAGAAAACCGTGATCGTCAAGAGTGACGCATCGCTGCATCAGGAGAAGTTCGATATTAACTGAAGCTATTAGCTTTAGCTGTTAGCTTTCAAATCAGATTTTGGTGAGACGGGCGGTCCTCGCCCGTCTTTTTCTTTTGATTTAGCCATTTGAATGTGCTTTACTTTGGCACACTTCTATGTCACACTATAAATGTGACTACACGCCGCGCACACATCGTCTTACCTGAGGATCTGGTCGAGGAAATCGACAATTTAGTCGGGCCTCGGGGTCGAAGTGCCTTTTTGGTTGAAACTGCCCGCCACGAACTTCGCCGGCAAAAGCTCTTGCGGTTTCTGAATAGCAATGAGCCCGCCTGGAAAGACGAGGATCACCCAGAATTAAAACAAGGTTCTGCGACCTGGGTGCGCAATCTGCGGTCGGAAAGTGACCGTTCAAGCGCAAAGAGAACCACCAAACCACGCTAGCCGATGAACTTTTTACTCGACACTTCCGTTCTGATCGATGCGTTACGATTCCGGAACGCACGACGTGAACTACTGGCAAGGTTGCTGAACGAAGGACACCACTTTTCAACTACTGCGCTGAATATTGCTGAGGTTTACGCCGGAGTTCGACCAGGAGAAAATGAGCTGACGGCGGCACTCCTCGATAGTCTTGAATGTCACGAGCTGACTGCCAGTTCAGGGCGGCGCGCAGGACTACTTAAGAACGAGTGGGCGAGAAGAGGCCGGACATTATCCTTGTCCGACATGATCATTGCCGCCATTGCGATTGAGAAGCAGTGCAGCCTCATGACCGACAATCGAAAAGATTTTCCGATGGCAGAGCTCAGCCTTTACCCGCTCACTTAGAACTTTGCTCTCAAAAAATGACTATGCACCGGCCGCAGCGCCCTTCGGTTCTGCTGAAGCTGTCAAGCTACGTTCGGCGATGCTGCTGTACTCGCGCAATTTCTTCAGCGAGCTCTGAATTTCATCCACGTGCTGGCGGTGCCCGCGCTGCGCCGCCATGATGGAAACGCGCTCGGCATTTTCCGCGGCGTTGCTGCCGATTTCGAGCAGCGTGGCCAGGGAATCGGCGTGCAACCGCCAGATCGAGGGCGAATTGCCGGCGCGCTTCAGCTCTTCCCACTCAGTGATAACTCTGGCAGTGACCGCCACCAGGCGCAGCAACACCCGCGCCACGCCTGCACGCAGACTTTTTTCTTCAAGATAATCCGCGGAATATGCATCCGCCTCGGCCGGCGTCAGCGTCAAGTTAAAGAAGCGCATGGGCACAACCTGGCGGAATTTTGGATCGGCTACACGAACGAAAATTCGCACCGACTCTTCAACCTTGAGCAGCTTGGTCTCCTCCGCGGCCACCTGTTGCGCGGTTACCGCTTTGCGGACCGAGTTCAAATTAAATGCCGGCTTGGGCGCAACGACTGCCGCCGGCTTGGGTACGGACTTGGGGGCCTTACTTGCAGCTCCCTTTTGTGATGAACGTTTGACCGGCGGTGACAGTTCAAGTGTTTGCTTCAGTTTTGAAACCCGGCGGAATTTATCCAGCGCCTGCCCATAATCCAGCTTCAAAAGCTTGTCTTCATCCATCGACTTAACGTGTTCCACGGTCACGTCCACTCCATCAACGCTGCCCAGGATCGTCCCGCCATGCTCTTCCAGATCCCCGGCAAAAGTTTTGATCTGCTTAGTCGCTTCGCGGAAAAGTTCATCAAACTTTGTCCCGAAGGTCGCATTGTAAGGCGCGATGGTGGCCAGCACTCCGGGATGAAAGAACGAGTCATCGAGGTTCTGCTTGATCTGACGCACGGTCTGGATGATTCCGGAATCGAGCAATGAGTTCAAATCGCGGAATTGAAGCACTTGTTCCTCGAGCGAGTCAAAACGTCGAAGCACCTGGACGTGTTCCTCGGGAAGCGGTAACTGGTCGGAGTCGGCGAGAATCTCGATCAGAGCAATTTCGAATGGAGAGAGCGGCAGCGAACCATCGAGACCATACCCGCGCTGGTCCCATTGCCCCGGAACTCGAGGATGCCGATACAGAAAAGTGACTATGATGTCAGCCTTGTCGCGATCGGACTCAATACGACGATTTTTTCGGACAAAATAGCGCAGCATGGCTTCAGCGATTTCCGGGTCGGTTTCGTCCGTAAACGCATGCCGGAGCATCGCCGGAGAGATCGCCATGTCGAGTAGGCACAACCAGCGGCGCATAAGGGCCAGCGTGCCACCCACATTGCCTTCATCCTGTAACGAAACCGCCTCAAGACCGACAGGGACCGGAACCTCGCCATCCACAGCCGTCTGCAAGAGTTTTTCGTAAAAACCCTGAACAGTAGCCAGGATCGCAAGTTCCCATTTGGGATCTTCAGCCAAGTATTTCCCTCAGTAAACCCGGATCACGAAACTGACGCCAATGTAAATACTGCCAGAGTAGGCGATTACCGGATAGTTACCATGGTAAGTTGAGGGATTTACGCGGGGTCAGCGGCGCGCCGAAGCCCGAGTGGGAGTGGAACGAGGTCGAGGGAACTAACGGAAGAATAGCTTCAAATAATGTATGCTGCCGAGTTCGCTATATCCGGTCAACCGGAGACATTCATAGCAAGGAAGCTTCGCTTATTCAAACACAACCGTTTTATTCCCATACACCAAAACCCGGTTTTCAAGATGCCAGCGAACAGCCCGTGAGAGGACGACCTTTTCGAGGTCGCGGCCCTTTTGGATAAGGTCATCAATGGAATCGCGATGCGAGACGCGCACCACGTCCTGCTCGATGATGGGACCATCGTCGAGTACTTCAGTCACATAGTGACTTGTAGCACCAATCAGTTTGACCCCGCGAGTAAATGCCTGGTGATAGGGTTTCGACCCCACAAAGGCAGGCAAGAAAGAATGGTGAATATTGATAATGCGTCGAGGATAATCCTGTACCATGCCGTCGGACAGTATCTGCATGTAACGTGCGAGCACGATGAAATCAACTTTGTTGTGCTCAAGGCGGGAGCGAATCTGCAGCTCTGCAGCTACTTTGTTTTGTTTTTCGACTGGAACTAAGAAAAATGGGATCCGGTAAAAATCCGCAATCGCCTGACTCACTTCGTGGTTAGAGATGATGCACGAAACTTCGCAGGAGAGCTCGCCGCTTTGATGTCGGTACAGCAGGTCCACAAGGCAATGGTCATATTTTGAAACCATAATTGCCATTCGCGGGCGGCGGTCTGATTGCGCGAGACGCCATTGCATTCCGAAACTGGCCGCGATCGGCGCAAAAGTCCGCGCAAAATCATTGAGCGGGATGTCAAACTCGGCTGGGTCGAATTCCACCCGCATTAGGAATGTGCCGGAATCCACGTCGCTATGTTCATCCGCATGCAGGATGTTCCCGCCGTGCTGGTAAATGAATCCGGCGATAGTAGCGACCACACCTTTTTTATCGGGACAGCTCAGCAGCAGGATGGCGGAGTTGCGTCTCATCTCCGCGCTTTCAGGTCCTTCACAATTTCACGCGCTGCGTTCGCGCCCGAAGCTCCGGTCAGTCCGGTGCCCGGATGCGTGCCCGATCCGCAGAGATACAGATTTTCGATCGGCGTGCGATAGCGTGCCCAGTCGAGCATCGGACGCATGGTGAAGATTTGATCGAGCGCGAGTTCCCCGTGAAAGATCTGGCCACCAGTCAGGCCGTAAGTCTCTTCGAGATCAAGCGCCGTGATGACTTGGGTCTGAAGAATTTTCCCCGGCAGATCGGGCGCATACTGGGCGATGGTTTTGATCACGGTATCGCCCAATGCCCCTCTCAGCTCCCGCCAATTTGCATCGTTCAATTTATATGGCGCGTATTGCATATAGACGGACATCACATGCTGGCCTGCTGGCGCAAGCGATGGGTCGGTCAAAGAAGGAACTGCAATTTCCAGATATGGCGCGCGCGAGAAGTTTCCGTATTTCGATTCATCGAAGGCACGTTCGAGGTAATCGATGCCGGGACCGATATGGATTCTGCCGGTGAGTGCATCATTATTTCCGTCAAGGCCGACGAAAGTTGGCAGACCAGAGAGCGCGAGATTAATTTTCGCGACTGTTCCATTCATCCTATAATTTTGCAGCCGCTTGGTGAATGTGGGCGACAACAAAACCGGATCCATCAGCTTCAGGAACGTTCGTTTCGGATCCGCGTTGGAGACCACGGCATGCGCCTGAATTTCTTCTCCACTCGCAAGGACTACACCTTGGATGGCTCCATCTCTAATTTTGATCTCTGCGACTTCAGCCCTGGTGAGAATCTCGGCCCCGGCTTGCTGGGCGGCCTTTGCCATGGCTTGAGTGACGGCACCCATGCCGCCGGCGGCGAACCAATTACCGCCTGCCGGGTTTGCATCCGCCGCTGCCCGCAGTAACAGGACCAACGCTGTTCCGGCGGACCACGGCCCAAGAGATGTTCCGAAGATGCCCCGGGCAGCAATAACTGTGCGCAGCAGATCATTTTCAAAGAATTCGGCGACCAGATCGGCGACCGCCATCGGCCCCCACCGCAGCAGGTCGTAAGTATTCTTTTTTCCTAATCCACGGAGTGAACGGCCGAGTTGCAAGAGCCCGAAGAGGTCGCTCTTCGATGGCCGCGAAATTTCAGGCGGAGTGACCGTAAGGACTTTGGAAATTATGCGAGAAGTTTTTTCGAGCGCGACGTGGAATTCGCGATACTTGTTGGCATCGGATTGTGAAGTTTTAGCGATTTCCCGCGCGGCTCTTTCCATATCGCGATAAAGAATCAGTGCGTGCCCATTTGGAGAAAGTGCTGTCACGTCAACTGCAGGCGCGATCATTTTCAATCCGTACTTCTGAAGCTGCATATCGCGCACGACTTCTGGACGTAGTGGCCCGGCAGAGTGCGCCAGCAAAGACGCGCGGAATCCAGGGTGGAATTCATCGGTGATGGCCGCGCCGCCCACCTGATTGCGGCGTTCGAGCAGTAACGGCTTGTATCCGGCACGAGCGAGGTAGAAGGCCGTAACGAGGCCGTTGTGTCCGCCGCCGATAATGACAATGTCGCGAGAGTTAGGCATCAATGCACTCGGTACTTCCTCTGTGTCTTTCCTCTGTGAAACTCTGTGTTCTCTGTGGTTAAGATCTTGGTTTTTGCAAGCTAAGGTCAAAAGCCAAGCACAGAGGACACAGAGTTTCACAGAGGAAGGACACAGAGCAAGCGTCTAGCCTGCATCTTTCAAAACCTCTAACGCCGACAGCCTTCCCGGGGCACCCATGATTCCGCCACCAGGGTGCGTTGCCGACCCGCACATGTACAGGTTCTTAATAGGAGTGCGGAAGCGCGCGAACCCCGACACCGGACGCAGAAAGAAAAGCTGCTCCAGCGAAAGCTCGCCCTGAAAAATATTGCCTTCGCTCAATCCCCATTCGCGTTCGAGATCAAGCGGGGTGACGACTTGTTTATGAAGAATGATGTTCTTCAGATTGGGCGCATATTCAGAAATAGTATCGATCACTGTGTTTCCAAAATCATCTTTCAATTGGTCCCAGTGCAACCCCGGCCTCAGCTTGTATGGCGCGTATTGCACGAAGCACGACATCACGTGCTTGCCCGGAGGCGCAACGCTCGGATCAGTGAGCGAAGGGATCACCATGTCAATGTAGGGACGTCGCGAGAACATTCCATACTTGGCATCGTCGTAAGCCCGCTCCATATAATCGACCGCGGGCGAAATGGAAATCGCCCCGCGAAGATGCGCGCCCGGGCCAGGCATGCACTTGAAATCAGGTAATGCATCGAGCGCGAGATTTACTTTGCCTGATGATCCGCGAAATTTATAACGCTTCACTTCATTCAGAAAATCCGCCGGCAGGCTCGCGTTATCGATGAATTCGATAAACGTATGCCGCGGATCGACGCTCGACGAGATCACCTTCCCATAAATCTCGTCCCCATTCGCTAGCACAACACCAACCGCCCGGCCATTTCTCACGATAATTTTGGCCACGCCAGTTTCTTTTCGAATTTCGACGCCAGCTTCGACCGCAGCTTCAGCGATTGCGTTCGAAATTCCCCCAGTGCCTCCGCGCGCAAATCCCCATGCGCGAAATGCGCCATCGATTTCTCCCATGTAATGGTGTAAAAGAACGTAGGCCGTGCCGGGCGAGCGCACTCCGAGAAACGTCCCAATAATTCCCGACGCCGACATCGTAGCTTTCAACACGTCAGTCTCAAACCACTGGTCGAGAAAATCTGCCGCGCTCATGGTCATGAGCTGCACCAGGTTGTAACGGTCCTCGCTCGATAACTTCTGAAAACGCCGCGCCAGGAAGAGCAGCTTCGACAAATCCTTGGGATTAAATCCGGTCGGATCGGGCGGGACCATGTTCATGATCGGCTTCACGAAATGGCACATAGGCTGCATGGCCTTGCCAAATTCGTCGTAAGCCTCGGCGTCAAGCCGCGAGTGGCGCGCGATCTCGCGATGCGTCTTGCCATGATCGTTCACGCGCCAAAGATAATCGCCATTCGGCATAGGCGTGAATGTGCCATCAAGAGGAAGAATTTCCAGGCCATGCCGCGGAAGACCGAGATCGCGAATGATCTCGGGGCGTAAAAGCGAAACGACATACGAGCAAACCGAAAATTTAAAGCCAGGAAATACTTCTTCCGTGACCGCCGCTCCGCCGAGCACATGCCGGCGTTCGAGCACCAGAACTTTTTTCCCGGCACGCGCGAGATACGCGGCATGCGTGAGCCCGTTGTGTCCTCCGCCGATTACGATTGCGTCGTATGTTGTCATTTTTAGCTTTGAGTGATGAGCCATGAGCTTCGAGCATTGAGAGCTACTCGCAGCTCGGCGCTCATTGCTCACATCTTTTGAAACAGGAATGATACTCGCGAACAGAATTTCGCGCAGAAATCGGATCAGAGTCCGCTAGGAAGAACGCTCCACTGGAGAAGGCGAGGCATGAATGGAGCATATCATCTTCCATCTCAGCAACAAAACTATGTCATCCCGAACCTGCGGTCCGAAGGAGCGCAGGACCTTACGCGGCTGATGCAGCTGCATGGAAGTAGTCAGGAGGGCCGACGACGCCAGTAGCTGCACACCTTCGCTAGCGCTCCTACTTACGTCCGTGATGATCCAATCGCATCGTACGGTCCCTCTCTCGTCCGCCTTCCGCGTACGAGTTCGGGATGACAATCATAGAAGAGAAGTCAGGAAGTTTTGCTCAACGGCCTTAAACGCGTCATCTGATACCAGCCGTAGCTCAAATCATTCCATTTCGGATTGTCGACTTCAATCAACGCGATCTTCTTTTCTCTTCGCCAATCTTTCAGTTCCTTTTCGCGGCGGATTGCTTTCGCGACCGAGCTGTAGCGCTCAAAGTACACGAGGTTGGTCACGTTGTATTTTGCTGAGAACCCGCCAAAGGCATGCGATTTGTGCTGGCGAACTCGGCGCTCGATGTGGCTGGTGTTTCCAATGTAGAGCACGTGCCGCTGGCTGCTCAGGATGTAAACATAGTAGGTTTTTTGCACGCCCGCGATTATCCGCTGGCGCGTTCTAGGTTGTCTCGGTTACACATCACAACGTAAAGCTGTGGATTTCCCATTTTGAACGCCCGTTACATTAAAGACTTGTCATCCCGAACCTGCGATCCGAAGGAGCGCAGGAGAGGGACCTTACGAGGCGTGTGGGGCGGCATGAAAGCGATCGGGATGGCCTCAGACGGGTGAGCAGCCCCTATTTACGTCCGTGATGACGCAATCGCCTCGTAAGGTCCCTCTCTCGTCCGCCTACGGCGTACGAGTTCGGGATGACACGTGAAGTAATTAAGTGGTAAACGGTTCGGTCAACGACGGCGATTGCGGTGTAAATAATTCCGCGCCGTTTTCGGTGATGTGCATATCGTCTTCCAGACGTATCCCGAACTCGCCGGGAATATAGATGCCGGGTTCATCGCTAAATACCATGTTCGGTTCAAGTAAGGTTTTATTTCCGCGCACCAAGTAGGGCCACTCGTGGCCATCCATGCCCATGCCATGCCCTACCCGATGGGCGAAGAACTTATAGTCAGGGCCGTAACCAGCATCGCTGATAACTTTTCTAGCGGCAGCGTCCACATTCTCGCAGGGCACTCCGGGACGGGCCGCCTCCAGAGCCGCGCTTTGTGCGCGATGGACGATGTCAAAAACTTCTCTCATTTTTTCCGTTGGCTTTCCCAGAACAAACGTACGCGTAATATCTGATTGGTAGCCTTCAACCAGGCACCCGTCGTCGAGCATGATAATGCTGCTTTCACTTATCTTCTGAGCTTCGGTTGACCCATGAGGGGAACTTGAGTTGGCGGCAATCGACACATCCACATCACCCTCGAATCCGACCCTCTCGTAGGCCGACCGAACCAGCGCACGAATATCGGAGTCCGACATGCCTTCGTGCAAGCTCTTGAAGACGGCTTCGTATACGCTGAGCGTCGCCTTGCAGGCTAGCCGCATTAGGGCGATCTCATGTGCGCTCTTGATCATTCGACAACCTGCCGTGACTGGCGTTGCGCTGACCATTTTGATTTGCGGCACTGCCTGGGAAATTGCGTTGCTGAAAACGAAGCGCACGGTCTCTTCGATTCCCAGAGTGCCCGTTCTCATACCAAAGTCATGCAATCCCTGCGCGAGTTTCTGATACGGACTTTCGTCCTCCTGCCAGATTCTTATGTCAGCAATGTTGGCCTGAGGACTATTCGCAAGCTGCTCCATCGCGCGTGCTTGCTCGAAGGCAGGACAGACGAAGAACGGTGTCCCCTTTGCCGGAAGAACCATCGCAAACGTGCGCTCGCTTGGCCACCATTTAATCCCGGCAAAATACTCGAGCGATGTGCCGGACATGAGTAGGACTGCGTCAATGTGGTTGGCTTGCATCAAGTATCGGGCTTTTTCCTGGCGCTCACCACGCTCTTGAGCCGTGATCGGCTGGACTTGTTCTCTCAATGACGACAAATTCGAAATGGCAGGCGGGAGCGGTTTGCACTCTTTTGAAGCTGCTTCAGCAAGGGCAATGGAGGGAATGGCTGCGGTTGAGAGCGCAGTGGCCTGCAAGAAATGTCGACGCGAAATCATGTGGACTCCGAATGTTCTGAGCGGAACATTATGGCATGAGCGAAGCAGCACGGCGGGAATCGGTATAATCCGAATTTCAGGATTCAGAGGATGCCATGCCCATCGGAACTGCTTTTCACGAACGCACTTTCCCTCTCTGCCAAAGCCTCAACTATCGCGAGTGGTCGGGATACTACACCGTCAGCGCCTATGAGGTGCACCACGAGCACGAGTACAATGCCATCCGCAATGCGGCGGCGCTGATCGACATCACGCCGTTATACAAATATCTCCTCACCGGAAAAGATGCCAGCAAGCTGGTGAACCGCGTCATTACGCGCGACATCAACAAAGTCGCCAAGGGACAGGTGATTTACTGCTGCTGGTGCGACGAACAGGGCAAGGTAATCGACGATGGGACTATCACTCGCCTCGATGAAAATCGCTATCGCTGGACCGCCGCCGAGCCCAACCTGCGCTGGTTTCATCAGAACGGACTGAACATGGATGTTCAGATCGAGGACATCTCCGAGCGCACTGCGGCGCTGGCTTTGCAAGGCCCAACTTCCGCGCGACTGCTGAAAACCATCGCCGAAGCGGAAGTTTCCAATCTCAAATACTTTCGCGTGACCAGCGGCAAAATTGCCGGCGTGCCGGTAGACATCTCTCGCACCGGTTACACCGGAGATCTGGGCTACGAAGTTTGGGTTGACTGGAAAGACGCGGTAAAGGTGTGGGACGCAATCACCGCGGCTGGCAGGCAATTCGATTTGCATCCGACAGGAATGCTGGCGCTCGATGTGGCCCGTGTCGAGGCGGGTTTGCTGTTACTTGACGTGGATTACACCAGCTCGCGGAAGGCTCTAATTCCATCTCAAAAATATTCTCCGTATGAGTTGGGTTTCGGGAAGATGGTGCACCTGCAAAAAGAAAATTTTATCGGCCGCTCGGCGCTGGTGAAAGATGAAAAACACGGAGTGGAGCGGCAACTGGTTGGACTGGAACTGGATTGGCTTGAAATTGAAGCGCTGTACGAAAAATTGGCGCTGACCCCGAGCGCTCCGAGTCAGACTTCGAGAGTACATGTTCCGGTATATGTCGGCAACAAACAGGTTGGGAAGGCAACTTCGACCACGTGGTCTCCGGTGCTGAAAAAATTAATCGCGCTGGCCAGCGTGGAAACCGCGTACTCGAAACTGGGAACCAGGCTGCAGCTCGAAATCACGATTGAGGCAGTACGAGAAAAAGCAGCCGCCACAGTGGTGAAGATGCCGTTTTTCAATCCGGCGAGGAAGACGGCGGTGCCGGTATAGTCTGAGCTTCGAGCAGTGAGCGTTGAGCTGTGAGCAAACCTTAAGCTCGCGAACCTTCAGTTCCTCGCCCGCTCAACGCTCACCGCTCGCCAGCTACTCACTTCAAATAATCAAACAAACTGCTCTGCGACATCCTGCTCATAGCCGCCAAGTCGGCTTGGATCGCCAGTTGCGACTGAGTGAAGGCGGTTGAAGTGGCGGCCATGTCGGTGGCGGAGATAGCATCTGCCGCGGTTGCCAAATCGACTTTCTCAGAGTTCAAATAATTCTGTTGCGTCTGCAACTGGTTCAGCGCGTTGCCATAGAAAACGCGCTGACTGGTGATGTGATTGTATGCGTCACTTACTTCACTGACCGCGCTTCCGATGTTGTTGTTGGCCTGTAGGGAATTGATGAGGTCAGAAATCGACTGAAACACATTTCCGGAAGCCGAAGTAAAGAGTTGCGAACCTGCCTGGTTGATCTGCAGCGAATAATTCTGCCCGACTGCGACGTTATTAGTACCGGCATTTCCGTTGTAAGTCACGCCGGAAGGGCTGGTGAGGTCCGCCACAAAAGGCTGCACCGTCGAAGTGCCGGAAAATATGAACTCACCCTGATATGAAGTATTTGCCAAACTGAGCAGCTGCTGTTTAATCCCAGTCAGTTCACTTGCCACATCGGCCCGGTCAGAGTCTGAAAGTGTGCCGTTGGCGCCTTCAGTGCCAAGCGATATAGCGCGTTGCAGGGCAGTCACTACTGAATTGAGCGTGGAGTCGGCGGTTTGAAGCAAACCAGTAACGCTGGTAATGCCACGCAGAAATGTATCAGCCTGGCTGCTCTGCGCGGTATTGATAACCATTTGCGCCGCTCCCGCTGGATCGTCGGAAGGCTTGTTAATGCGAGCGCCGGTGGCCAAATCCAAGGAGGACGTATTTTGCTGCTGCTGGGTATCAGCCAGCGCGGCAAGCAGGTCCGGCAATGGGTACGGCTTTACGCGAATTGAGCTCATGGCAGCGTCCCCATGTTGATGACTGTCTCAAGCATCTGGTTCACGGTGGTGACTATATGGGCGGCAGCGTCGTAGGCCTGCTGATATTGCGTCATGTTTGCCGCCTCCTCATCGAGCGACACCCCAGAAATGCTGCCCCGCTGGTCCTGCAATTGTTGCAACACGAGTTGTGAGGACTGCAGTTCGGCTGTACCGTTTGAAACGTCGTTGCCCACGCTGAACACGATGTTGCTGTAATAAGTGGTTGGGGTGGCGCCGCTAATGATGGTCTGGTTCTGAATGGCGGAAAACTTAGCCAGGTTTCCATTGCTGCCCGCGCTGCCGTCGGAGCTGGCAGCGATCAGGGCAGGATCGCTGATGGCCACTCCGATTTTCGCTGCCGAACCCGCGCCTACAACTGGGGTGAACAGCGGGCCGCCAGTGTTGCCGTTCAAATCGAAACCTGTAGTATTGGCGGTGTTGAAGCCGGCGCTGAGGCCCGAGGCGAGAGTATCCAGACTTGTCAGCAGTCCCGGGATTTTCTGATCGCGAACTTCGATAAATCCACCCAGCGCGCCTGAACTCAGCGTAGACGTAATATCGTTCCCCTGCGAAAAGATATGCTGCACCCCGGAGGCGCCGGGTTGGGCGGCGAGCGAAAAACTCCGGGTGCCAGAAACCAATGCTGTACCGTTCGAGGTTGTCAGTGTAATTCCCGAATCACTTTTGATTTCGGACACATCGATCAATCCGGAAAGCTGGTTGATGAGCACGTCGCGTTGATCAATAAACGTTCCGGCCTCTTGCCCAAGGTTCTGCAGCGTGGTGATCTGACCATTCAGTCCGGCAATCTGCTGGGTAAGGGTATTCACTTGCTGCACCGACTGGACAACCCTTAAGTCAAGGTTCGAGCGCTGGGCGGACAGGTTGCTGGCGGCGTTGTTGAAGCTTGACGTCAGATTCGAAGCTGCAGTTAAAACCCCTTGCCGCAAAGCAGTGCTCGAGGGATTGGTTGAAAGCTGAGAAATACTGGAAAAGAGGTTCGAGATTTCAGAACCGATATCACTTGCTCCCGCAGTGAACAAACTCTGAGCCTGGCTCAGGGCGCTGGTGAAGGAGTTGAGCGCTCCTTGCTGTCCAGTCTCCTGCTGAATGCTCAATTGCAAAATCGGGTCGCGCACGCTTTCGAGTTTGGCCAGCGATACTCCCGTGCCAAAGGTCAAGTTGCCGACTACAACCGGGGGGGTTTCCTGAAGGATCGGAAGCTCGCGCGAGTATCCGGGCGTGTTGACATTGGCCGCGTTGTTAGTTGTAGCTTCGAGCGCGCCCTGGTCTGCCGCCATTGCACCGGTCGCGAGGTACATGGTGGAAAGCAGGCTCGACATCAACTCTCCCGGCCCGGTACTTTGACGGGTTTAGGTTGGTAAGTTAAAGAGAGTCCGCTCAGCAGGTTTCGCAACGTTTCGAGATGGCGGCGCATGCGGCGGACGACCGCACCAAACAGCAGGTTTTGCTGGTGCACGCGCCGTGCTGTCGCAACCAAGTCAGATAGACCGCCATTGCCGAAAGCCAACTTATTGTCCTCCAGGGTTTTTAGCGCAGCGCATAGCTCTTGCTGATGGACGATGGAGGTTTCCAGATCTTGAATTCTGCCCGCAAACAGGGCGGCCTGCGACTCAGCGATGGCAGTCGCGATCTCTTCAATCAAGGTGTGGGTGCTCTGCGTGGAGGGCTGGGTCGGGCCCTTGCTCGCAAGGTCAATCTCATGCGAAGCCGTCAAATTTATGCTCGGTGCGCTCGAAGTCAATGTCGGAGGATGGAGATTTTTTTTCACGAGCTTTTGATTGTGGGTCAGCGGTATCGTTGTTTTCTTCGGGGTTTTCGTCTTTGGGTCCGCCCGGGCTTTTGTTCTTCTTATTTCTGCCAGCACCTCCGCCGCGAGAATCCTGACGCGAAGCATCGCCGGCAGGCGCAATCGGCGGCAAGTTCACGGGAGAGATACTATCCGCCATGGTTGATGCTGGCTCCTGACCTCAATACCCCTTAAGATCTCCGGACCCTCATTTGCTCAAGGATTGAGCCGGCTATCTGCGCCGCCGCAACCTGATAGCTGCCGGACTGCAGCTGCGACCTGAGCGCCTGCACTTTTTCGGTACGCACTTCGGGCGAATTCAACGCTGCAGTTTCCAGTTTTCCCACGCTAGCATCGCTTTCCGGTGAATAAATTCGTTCAGCCTGCCTCGCCGGCGGAGCCTGAGATGAGGCCTTTTCGCCTTCTGTTCCCGAAATTGTCGCGCCTGGGTTTAAGTCAATTCTCATGCTTTGCTATATCCCCGTTTTCTCCTGCGAAATTATTATCGGCAGGAAATTAGAAAACTTTAAATGCTCTCGGTCTCATGGTTGGCTTGCTTTATTAGTCCTTTGGCGATAAAGGCCCCTAGCCCCACGCCGCCGCCGCGCGCCAGCCCGGCAGTAAGCGCTTCTGTGCCGAAGCCATCGTAGCTTCTACTGACCGCATCCCGCGTAGCTCCCGGCAATTGAGAAAACGTACGCTGCAATTCGCCAAAAACCATGTTCAGCAATATGCCCTCGAACTGCGCCCCTGCCTTATCCGCCTTGGCCTGCAGCGGATCCGCACCGCTTGCGCTGGCGGACACTCTTACCGGCAACATACTATTCATCGGTCAACTCCTGCCTGAAGATCAGCTTCTCAACTAGCACCTTGGTTAGATTACTTCCAGGTCTGCATCGAGCGCCCCTGCGGCTTTGATCGCCTGCAGAATGGCAATCACATCCCGCGAGGTCGCACCTATCTTTTGCAATCCATCGACCAGTTGATCGACACTTGCACCTTCGTTTAACTCAATGCGGGACGCCCCTTCCTCTGCCTTCAGTGTGGTCTCAGGAACAACTTTGGTCTCTCCTTGGGCAAGGGCCTCGGGTTGCGACACCGCGAACTTCGTAGCGACTTCGATCGAGAAGCTGCCATGCAGAATGGAAACGGCCCCAAGGCGCACATCCCGGCCCATGACGACCGTCCCGGTGCGTTCATTTACTACGACTCTGGCTCGCCGCCGCACCTCGACCTGCAGACTCTCAATCTGCGCCAACAGCGCGGGAACATCGTGCATCTCCGGACCGCGCTCTACCTGTATGCGTCGGCTGTCCTTCACAATCGCAGTTACATTATGCATATCGCGGTTAATTGCCCCCGCCACTTGCTCGGCGGTCGAAAAATTTGCCTCGGAGAGTAGCACTGTAACCACTTTCATCTGATCAAGGTCGGTTGAACTGTCACGCTCGACCAGAGCGCCACTCGGAATGCGGCCGACCGTGGGGTGATTGAGTTCTTTGGAATTCCCCGCCGTGCCCGCGCTGTACCCTCCGAGCGTCAGCGGTCCCTGGGCCGCGGCATAAACTTGACCATCAGCCGCATAGAGCGGAGTGAGCAGGAGCATGCCGCCTTCCAGGCTGCGAGCATCTCCTGCCGACGAAACGGTTACATCGAGATGGGTGCCAGGCGTGGCGAATGGAGGCAATGTCGCCGTCACAAAGACCGCTGCCACATTTTTCACCACCACCGTGCCCGCGGGGATCTGCACGCCCATGCGCTGTAGCACATTGGCCAGAGTTTGTATGGTGAAAATCGTCTGCTGCCGATCGCCGGTACCTTTCAGCCCAACTACCAGGCCATAACCGAGAACCGGATTTTCCCGCACTCCTTCGATGGTCGCAATGTCGCCGACCATCGCGGTGTGCACGGTTTCTTCGGCCAGCGATGGAAGCACCAGGAACAAGAGCAAGAGTCCGGCCAGGAATTTTCGCAAAGCTCCTCCACTGAGTCTTCGTCAGCAAAATTTCAGAACCCCACTACCCGCAAAATGGCGCGCACAATAATGTTCGGCGGACGATTGCCTTCGCTGATCACGCCTTTGCCTTTCAACTCCAGTTCCAAATTCGCAATCGCGTTTGAGGGCACGGCTCCGTTCGGGGCAATGTCTCCGGGCCGCACCAGACCACGCAGCAGCACCGTCTGGCGTTCGTTGTTCATGGTCAGTTCGCGCTCGGCTTCAATCACCAGCGCCCCGCTGGACAACACCGCGACGACTCGGCCGGCGAGGCTGGTGGTCAAACTCGAGGTTGTTGCCGCTTGCCCTTTGCCCGCCAGGGAGTAGGCGGAGGTGGGCGAAAACAGGCTGGCAAAATTGGCCGTTTTTAACTGCGCAGGCAGGGCCGAGATCCCCGAGCTGGCGCTTAAGTTACGAGTCGAAGAAACGCTGCCGGAATTGGTGGCCGTAATATTTTGGACAACGGTAATGGTGATCAGGTCACCCACGTGCCGGGCTTTGTAATCGGCGCCCAGATCCGCGAGACGTCCGCCGTCCACCCACAGACTGCCGATTGAAGGCGCCCCGCCAATCAGGGGCGACTGCTGCATGCGCTGCAGGTACTGATCAAGCGACTCGCTTTGAATTATTCCCGAATTCCTCTTGTCTTTATTTTTTGCGACAAGGTTTTTAGTCAGCATGGGGAGAAGAAAAATGGCGGCGAGACCAAAAAACGCAAAGCTACGGCTCATTGGGTTTCCTCTTTTCGAGTTGCATCCAGGCGGACGATTCCCTCACCGCTGACCCGAGCGATTAGAGCCCGATGGGTTAAAGGATCAGACACCCGCAACAGTTCTCCCAGCCGACCCGGCTTGAGCGGCATCACTGGTTGGGTAATTCTGAAGCCATCTCCCTCAATCACCAGCAATGCCATGCGCCCGGGCTGGACCAACACTGGCTCGGATGCGGATCGAAGATTCATCTGTTTGCGAAAGGATGCGCCCGCAAGCGCCCTCGCACGCGTCCCGCCAACCAATGCCGGATCGCTTACCGCAATTTCCACCAGGAAGCTTGCGCAGGCACGGCGCTTGCGGCAGCGCATTTGAGCCAGCCAACCGCAATCGCCGGCGCTGGGCCGCAACTCCGTGAGCTCGAGTTGCGGATCGGGAACGGCGGCAGAAAAGTTCGCCGGCAGCCTGACTCGCGCCTGCGAAAAATCCATGCGAGAAACCTTAGATTCCGACAGAGTCCGCCGCACTGCTTCCGCCCCAATCGGCCAGCCCCAGCGCATTACCACTACCTGCTTCGGTATATCAATTTCTGTCGCGCCGAAGGGGATTTCCGCAATCGCTGACCGCAGATCGCTTCCAGTAAATACGCGGAGGCTTCCAGCTTGTGGTGCCCGTCCCAAGGATATTTTTCCGGCCGCGGCCTTTAATTGCACTCCGGCGTCAGCCGGGAGAAGGTCAGAGAGATGCACAGTCCCGGTTTGCACCGTAACTTCAGCAAGCAAACGTATCCGAAGGCCCTCCGCTTGTCCGTCAGCCGATAAGAACGTGAGTATCCATACGCAGATCAGAAAATATTTCATGCCTTCCTGAACACAGGGCCGCGCTTACGATTACCTGCCTAAACCATTTACGTTCTGGAACATTTCATCCGCTGCCTGCACCACCCGCGAACTCGCCTCATACGAACGCTGAGCGACGATCATCTGCACAAATTCTTCAACCACATCGACGTTCGACTGCTCCAGATAACCTTGCTGAATCGTGCCCTCGCCTTCGGTGCCTCCGGGGGTGCCGACAATGGGATCTCCCGAAGCGGTGGTGGCCAGAAATAAATTGCTGCCTACGCTGTTCAGTCCTCCCGGATTCTGAAACAGCGCCAATTGAATGGCGCCCACCTGCTGGGCGGCAGTCTGGCCGGGCGAAGTCACGCTGACGGTGCCATCCGAACCAATGGTCACCGAGGTTGCGTTTGGAGGAATGCTGATGGCCGGATCCATGGGATTGCCATCGGCGGTCACCACATTGCCTTGTGAATCCAGATGGAAAGCTCCACTGCGGGTATACGCGGTCTCGCCCGAGGGCAAAGTCACTTGGAAAAAGCCCTGGCCCTGAATCGCCAAGTCGAGCGAGTTCCCGGTCTGGCTGAAGTCACCCTGGCTTTGCACGATTTCAGAAGCCGCAGAGCGCGCTCCCAGGCCGATTTGCAGCCCGGCCGCGATCGTGGTCTGCTGGGTCGAAGCCGCGCCCGGCATGACCACGTTCTGATAGATTAAGTCCTCAAATTGCAGTCGGCGCTTGCGAAATCCGGCGGTGCTTGAGTTGGCCAGATTGTTGGCCACGTTCTCCAGGTTCATTTCCTGCGCGCTCATCCCGCTCGCGCCGGTGTAAAGGGCTCGCAACATGGCTCCTCCTCGCTCTAGGTTTCAGAGTTGCTTTGTTACACTCTCGGCAATTCATCCGCCGCAATGCGATTAAAGTCCGAATAGAAAGCGCTCATGGCGCGCCCCAGCATGTCCGCCTGGCGTTGGGCAGTAATCAGCCCGACCACCGCCGCCACCGGGTTCACATTCGATGATTCCAGCATTCCCGCCCGGATTTCGGTATGCAGAGCGGGAACTGCAGCGGACGCAGGCGCTGAATAGTACTGCCCGCCAACCGCCGTGAGCTGTGCGCCCGGAGCAAATTCCACCAGCCTTAATTTCCCGCTCACTGCGCCGGCGACTGAGATGGTTCCGTCCGGACCAATGGCGACCTGCGCGTTCCCTGGCACATTAATGGGGCCTGCGGTTCCGAGTACCGCGTCTCCAGCAGCGGTCGTGAGTTGGCCTTTGGCGGAAACCCGGAAGTTTCCATCCCGCGTGTACAGCACTCCCGCCTTGGTTTGAACGGCAAAGAAGCCCGGCCCATCGAGCGCCAGATCGAGCGGATTTCCCGTACGCTGCAGGTTGCCTTCGGTGAGATCGAGGCGGGCCCCATCCAACACCGCAAACTGATTCACCAGCCGACTCCAGCCATTATCAGGCGTAGAGTTGCGCCCTTCGAGTAATAACGATTCGAACGAAGGTAGTTGCGCGCGATAGCCGGTGGTGTTTATGTTGGCGACATTATTCGCAATCAACTCGAGCGCGTTGCTCTGCGTCTTCAGCGCTGTGCATGCCGCGTAGTAGCCGCTGTCCACAGTGGCACCTCGCTGGTTAGCTAAGCACGAAGATGGCCGGAGAAAATTAGAAGGGTCTCACTACCAGTCAAGACTAAAAATAACCACAGAGAACACAGACAGCACGGAGGAAATTCCACAGAGGAACGGCAACCCATGTGTTTCCTCCGCGCTCTCTGTGCTCTCTGTGGTAAAGGTTTTGCTTTGCCTGAAGAAGCCTTACACCAAGCCATACAGCAAAAACGCCGACTACTTGTCATAATGCAGCAGCGAAAAGACGTCATACTGCTTCAGCCTGGCGCGAGGATTAAGGAAATCCAACTCCACTACGAATCCCATGCCTGCGATATCTGCGCCTAGCGATTCGGCGAGCTTGGCTGTGGCTTCGGCGGTGCCGCCTGTGGCCAGAAGGTCGTCAACGATCACCACGCGTTGGCCTTTCTGAATTGCGTCGCGATGAATCTCAAGAGTATTGGTGCCGTACTCGAGGGCATAATCAAATTTGGTAGTTGCGGCTGGAAGCTTTCCTGGCTTACGCACCGGAACAAAGCCGGCATTCAGGCGATAAGCGACGGCCGGGCCGAAAATAAACCCTCGCGCCTCCATCCCCAGCACCAGGTCAATTTTCTTGTCCAAATAATGTTCGGATAATGCATCAATCAGGTTGGCGAAACCAACTTTGTCTTTGAGAAGCGTGGTGATGTCGTAGAAAAGAATACCGGGCTTGGGAAAATCCGGCACTTCGCGGATCAGCTTTTTCAGATGTTCGCAGCTTGCTTCCGCTTTAGTTGATGTCTCCGGCATCTACCATGCTCCTTCAATACGAAATGTGTTCAGTCCCGTGACCGGCTTGGCCTCTGCTTCTTCGACGCTGTCGACGCGCGCGGCCCGAGGTCCTTGTTGTAAGCGCGAACGCAAACCGAAAAGTTGTTCTTGAGTACCACTGGCCAGCACTTCTACGCTGCCGTCGGAATTGTTGCGCACCCAGCCGGAGATCCCCAGCGTTCTCGCCTCGCGCTCTACGAACCAGCGGAAGCCCACGCCCTGTACCCGTCCGCGAACGACGAACTTTCTGGTTTGTACGTCGGTTGCCATCTCAACGTTCAGTTCAATTCTTGATACAACCAACTTAGTCAAATCCAGCGCTTTATCAGCAATCCTACGAACGCAACCGCCAGCATACCCAGCGATGCCAGGATGACGATCCTGGCGCGTTTAGCCTTTGCAAGCTTTTCCGCAGCAAGCGAAGGAATCAGTGCCTCAAGAATGATCAAACCAATGTAGACATCAAGCGCGGCGAAGGCGATCCATTTCATCCAGGATATGTTCTACTAAAAAACGCAACGCTCTATACAAACTAAAGCTCACGCTCGCGACAGATAAACCCCTTCGGCGGTATCGACTTTGATTTTTTCGCCCTCGTTGATGAATGGCGGAACCTGTACTACCAGTCCGGTCTCAGTCTTGGCGGGCTTGGTGACGCTGGAGGCCGTCGCGCTCTTCAATCCCGGCTCAGTCTCAAGTACAGTCAACTCGACCGTCTGTGGAAGTTCAATTCCCACCGCCTTGCCATTGTAGAACTCCACTCTGATCTGCAGGTTGGGAATCAGGTAATCGACGGCATCGCCGAGAATATCGCGATTCAGGTGAAGCTGCTCGTAATTTTCGGTGTTCATGAAGTAATATCCGTCGCCATCGTTGTAAAGGTATTCCATCTCGGTTTCATCAACATTGATCTTTTCGATGGGATCGGGCGAGCGAAATCGATGCTCAAACATAGCACCGGTGCGCAGGTTGCGCAGTTTGGCCTGGATGAAAGCCCGCAGGTTGCCGGGCGTGCGGTGCTCGACGCTGAAAACGGAATGCAGATCATTATTGTGTTTAATGATCATGCCGGGACGCAGTTGGGTGGCTGGAATGGCCATTGCTGAATTGCTCTCCTTGTGTTTCTGAGCCTCGGCTCGTTCACCTTGACTTTTTGTCTCAGGACATAATTATGGCCGCCGAAGGACAAGGCAAGCCACAATTGCCAGTGTGGGCTAACTCTTCTATTTTATACGGCTTGGTCGAAATTGGGAACCGTTCCGCCGCGCCACGCCGCAGAATGCTGCAGCTCACGAATCTGTCGGTCGCGTCTATCGCATCCAGGATCCGACAGCTAGAATAAAGAGGCACGAATCAAGGCCTAAATTTTGAGATGAGGTGTTTTCATGGGTGAGGAGAGATACGAGAGCGGCAGTAACGTTAGCACAGCAATCACGTTTCTACTGATCGGATTAGGCGCAGGCACGATTGTCGGGATGTTGCTGGCCCCCAAGCCCGGTAAACAGATGCGACGTGATCTGCGCCGCGGATACGAGAGCGCACGCGAAACTTTCGATGACTGGAAAGAGAACGCCCGGGACTTTGCCGATGAAGTGATTGATCGCGGCTCAGATATTGCGGACGAAGTTCGGGAGCGCGTTGGTCCTGTGATGAAGGCCGCTCGACGCCGCTAAGTCTGGTTTAATCGTTCCTAGAAAATTGCACGGAAGAAGCGCCCGACCCGGCCAAAAAAACCTTTATGCTCTGGCTTCGGAGCAGGGGGTAACACGACCAGGGGCGGTAACGGATCGGCAGGACGCGCGTTTAGTG
>Ga0209168_10001103_pt1 | contig 22123 bp, 15 predicted proteins | sample Coa_R1_FD_187156 | JGI IMG/M metagenome (GOLD analysis project Ga0209168, IMG submission 187156) | Surface soil microbial communities from Centralia Pennsylvania, which are recovering from an underground coalmine fire - Coalmine... | ecosystem: Environmental > Terrestrial > Soil > Unclassified ...
GCCCGGGCACCATCCCCACCGGTTGCCGATGTATGCCCAACGACCGTAGTGGAACGGCGCCCATCCCCATGGCGCATCGTCGACCCACGTCCATCCCCACCGTCCGACCCACACCCAGTGTCCGTATCGATATGGCGCCCAGCCGGCGACGACCGTCCGCGGATACCAGACGGGCCCATACGACGCATCTTGGGCCCACGCGCCCTCGGCCGCGAGGTCCGCGGCGCCCGGCATGTACGGCGACACGTACTGCGACGCCGAGGCCACCGCCGCATCGATGCGCGCATCCCGCGACCTCGACCACTGCGTGAACTCATCCGGCGAACCGACGTCGGCCAGATTGTACGTCGCCGTGCTGTCGCCCTGCACCGTGGCCACCTGTCCGGCGTCGACGGAGAAGGATGCGCCGCCGGCGGAGACGGTCGCCGTTCCCGAGAACACGGTGATCGATGTCGTCGCGCCGTCGGGCGTGACATCCACGCGATACTCGCCGAGCGCCGCCACCTGCACGGCTGCGTTAGGCGCGTCGATCTCGTCCGTCTCACCGGTCGCCAGCGAACGAAGCCGCAGGATTGCCGAGCCCTGCGGGACGCTGAACTGCAGCGCCGCGTCATCCAACCGCTCGACGTCGAGCTCGGTTTGCTGGCTCATGCGCACCTCGGCCGAGCCGATCTCGACCTCGACGCGTCCGCCATTGTCGGCCCACAGCGCATCGCCGGTGGTAATGGGACTGTTGGGCACGGCAACGGCCCACGCGGTGTCGCCCGAGGCGCGGAACGAAACCGTACCGTCCAGGTAGGCAAGCCGTCCAACGCGGCCCGGTGGATCGCCCGTGGCCTGTGGTCTCGCTGGTGGTTCGGCAACCTGCGCCGGCGCGGCTACGCCGCGCAGAATGGCGATGGCAACGACGCACGCCATCGAAAGCGAGCGCTGCAACGAGAGCGTCGACATGGGTTCGAGCCTCGGCTCGTGAAAGGACTGTGCAAGTGATGGGTCTGGCATCCAGCGCACACAAAGATGCGTACGCAACCTCGACGCCGCGAGTCACTTCCGTCGTGACATCTCTTTCTTTGTCTGCTCGCGTTGGGCGGTGGCGAGGTCAGGCATGAATACGACGAGCCCGTTGCTCGCGGTGTTCTTGGAGTACCCCGCGACGAGCTGCGTGTTGTACTGGTCGATGCTGAACTGGAAGACGTTGGCGGAATCGAGATCGATGATTTCCATGTCGGCGTCGACCATGAACAGCTTGCCGAAGTGCAAGGTGCCGCCGCGGAAGTACATGTAGTTGCGCGCGCTCTCCGGCGGGTGCAGCGGACGCGCGAGCCCCGCGCTCGAGTCGCCGAACACCTGCACCACTTCGTTCGAATCGACGCGCACGGCGGTGACGCGCCCGGCGATCGCCGGCGGCGGCAGCAGCTGCTCGGGATCGAGGAGGAGGTCGTTGCCCTCGACGCTCACGCCGTGCGCGTGCGAGAGGTCGAGCAGCGACTGGAGCGTAATGCCTAACGCTTTCATCAAGCCGCGGCCGTTCACCGAAAAGATCTTGATCGTCACCGGGTGGACGCGGATCCGTCCCTCGGGGGTCATCGACATGACGGCCGTGATCCGAAACGGGATGTTCACGACTTTGTGCAGCGTGCCTTCCTGGACCAGTTTGCCGCTGTCCGTCGAGAACTTGAGGTTCTTGAGCGGAGCGCCGGCGTAGGCGAACACGTAGCCGTTCATCAGGCTGTCGAGACTCTGCATCGTGAGTCCGACCTCGGCCGACGCGATGTGGATGACGAACGAAGTCTTGTCGTCGAACGCGATGGGCGATCCTTGCTGCTTGCTGCGCAGCTCGCCGCGGAGCCGGGTGATGTCGAGCGAGATCCCGCGGCCGATGTCGAAGGCGACGTTGCGGAACTGCGCCTGCGTGCCCGCATCGGGCGTCCGCTCGGCGACCGCCGCGGGCGTTGCGTTAGGCAATGTGTCGGCGCGCGGAGGGAGCGCGGCACGAGCTGCGTCCGGTGTGCGCCCGATCATTACGGCCGACACGACGATGCTGGCCGCTGCAAACATCGCCAACGCCCGCTGCGGGTCTGGCGCTCGGCCACGACCGGGATCATGCGAAGAGATGCGGTTCATGTGTCTTCGCACGGCAAGCACCGCGCCGCATTGCGGCGGTGCCGACGCCAGCGGGTAGGCGTGGAACGGACCTTGAACCGCGCGATGCGTATGCCAACCGCGCGACGCAAACGCTCACCCTCGCATTCGCGCCGCCGGCCCGCGAAAAAGCGCTGGTCGGCCGACGTCACTGCCCACAGCAACGCGCTCGACCTCGATCGCAGCGTGTTCACGTGGAAGGACCCACGCCGCATCGCACGGTCGCTCAAACACTCTGCCGACCGCAGCCGGCGGCGGAAGAGCGACCCATACCGCTCGGCGATGTCCATGCTGACGTTCTACGTCAATCGCGCCGGAAAAAATTTGGGAGCCCGCCAGCGCGGTGTGTTGGAACGCGCGAAAGGGGAGCTGCGGCGGTTGTACAAGCGCCCGGCGTAGGTCGGCTGCCGCGGGAGCGCCTAACCGCCGCCGGTTTGCCCTTCGATCCGGATGCCCTTGATCGCTTGCGCGGCCAGCGTGAACGTGCCGCCGTTGAAGTTCCCTGTGGCCGCCGCGGTGGTCGTTTCCCGTTGGCACGCGATGCCCGGCGGGATGGTGACGTCGGGCGGCAGGTGATCCAGAAACTGCGTGCACGCTCCGTTAGGCGCCTGCGCCGTCGCCGAGCCCGTGCCGCCGCTCGAGCCGAGCACCGTCGATCCGGCCGCGAACACGAGGCCGCTGGCCTGATGAAAGATCTCGAGCGTCACCAGCGTGTCGGCATTGTCGCCCGTCCAGGCCACGATTCGGAACGCCGAATCGGCCGGCGACCCCTCGATGTTGTCGGTCACCTCGAAGGCGGCAACGCTCGAATACGTCACTGTCCTGCCGTTCGTGGTGATCTGCAGGTCGTGCACCGGCGCGCCCAACGCGACGAGCGTGATGGCGCCGGCAAGCTGGGTGCGGCGCTCCGACTCGCTGTCCGGGCTCGAGGCAACGCGCAGGGAGTCGAGGTGCGCCATGAGAGCGACCGTCTGGTTCGTCGTGGGACCGGTGGAGTCGCTCGAGCATGCGGCGAGGAGCGCGCCCACCGCTACCACGAGCAGCGGGAGCGCGCGGGAGCGCATGCGGAGCGGATCGAAATCGCGGTTCGGCATTGAGGGTTTCTCGTGTCGCGTACGGTACGGGTTCGTGTCCACCGGTCTCGAGCCGACATACCCCACCCGTCCAATCCCGGTTCCCTGCGGCGCGTTCCCCGCGGGCCGGGTCGCGCCTGGGCACGCGGCGCGGACCTGTCGCGTTAGGCGGCGGTCACGACGGAACTCCGCCCTCCAGAATCGTCACGAGCTTCGACAGATCGATGCTCCCGCCGGACACCACGCACACGCCGTGCTCGCCCGCCACGCCATCCGACATCGCGGCCGCGACCGACGCGGCTCCCGCCCCTTCGGCGATCACGTGCGCCCGCTCGGCGAGAAATCGGACGGCGCGGGCAATGTCGTCGATCGAGCTCACGAGGCTGCCGCCTAACAATGTGCTGGCGAGCGGCCACATTTCCTCGAGCAGGCTGCCGATCCCGATGCCATCGACGAAGCTGGGCGTCCGGTCGACCGTGGATGGTTTGCCGGCGCGCAGCGACGCGGCGAGCGGCGCGGCCGTCGCGACCTCGCAGGCGAACACGCGCGCCTTCGAGCCGCGCGCACGGAGGCCCAACGCAATGCCGCACGACAATCCGCCGCCGCCGAACGGGACCAGCACCGTGTCGGTCTCCGGCGCATCCTCCAGGATCTCGGCGGCGATCGTGGCGTTCCCGGCGATCACGTCCGGATCGGACACCGGATGCACGAAGAGTCCATCCATCCCGGGATAGCTGCGCTCGACCATCACTTGCCACCACCGCGCGAGCGGGACGCGCACGACCTTCGCGCCTAACCGCTCGACCGCGGAGATCTTGGCGGCCGGTGCATGCTCGGGCACGATGACCGTGCACGGCACGCCGACGGCGCGCGCGCACCAGGCGACGCCCTGCGCCATGTTGCCCGCGCTCGCGGTATAGACGCCGTGCGCCAATCGCTCGCGCGGCGCCGCCGTGATCGCCGAGCCCGCGCCGCGAATCTTGAACGAGCCGACGGGCTGCAGGGTCTCGAGCTTGAGGTGGATCGGCCGCGCGCGGCCAGGAATCTCGAGCGGCACGAGCGGCGTGCGCACGGCGATCCCCCGCAAGCGTCCGCGCGCAGACTCGATCGCCTCTGCCGATGCGGCGAGCTCCATCAGCGCGACGCTCCCGGCATGGCCTGCCCGAGTCCGATCAACTCGCCGCCGGCGAGCACATGTCCCTTCATGGCGGCGGTGAGCGATTCGTAGCTGCTCGTCGCGTCGGCCGGGATCGTGGTGTCTAACGCGAACACCTGGACGTGATAGCGATGTTTGGGACCGGGCGGCGTATGCGGACCCAGGTACGGTTGGTTGGGGCCGCGCATGTTCGGCCCGTACTGCGCGCCGGCCGGCGGCTGGCTCATCTTCGGTTCGAGCGTGGTGATCGATGGCGGAATGTTGACCATGCTCCAATGAAAGATCGGTGCGCCGTTTCGCATCGCGTCGCCGTCCTGCATGATGATCACGTAGGACCGGGTGCCGTCGGGGCCCGCGCTCCAGGCGAAGCCGGGGAAGACGTTGCCTTTGTACTGCGTGTTCTCGAACGGGATATCGCCTCCGGCGGCAAAGGCGGGACTGCTCACCCTCAGGGTGGCGTGGTCTGTGGCCGGGAGATTGGCGAGCGCGAGCTGCGGCGCGCCGAGCTCCGTGGCGGCGGGCGCGCTCTGAGCGCCTAACGGTACGGCGGCGCCGGCGGCGAGCCACGAGGCCAGCGCGATTGCGGACACGCGTGCGATCATGATCCCTGTCCTGGTCGAAGGTCGCGGTGGACGCCTAACGCTTGGGGACGAACCCGTAGCGGGCGATGGAATCGGCGCTCATGGTGATCACATCGACGTGCAGCGGAATGGGGGTGAGCGGTTTGTTGGTCGAGTCGGTGGGCTGCGACACGATGGCCTCGACCACGTCCATTCCCTTGAAGACCTGGCCGTACACGGTGTAATGATCGTCCAGCCGCGGCAGGCCATTCTTGTTGGCGACGATGTAGAACTGGCATCCCGCCGACAGTTGCTGCGGGTTGTCGTCGCGTCCCGCGCCGACGGCGCCGTACACGTGCCGCAAGCTGTCGCGGAACTCCGGCGCCAGCAAATACGGCGACTTCGAGAATCCCTCGGGGGTATCGGGGCATCCGCCCTGCGCGACGAAGTTCTTGATGACGCGATTGAAGGTGAGCGTATCCCAGTAGTGCTCGCCCGCGAGCTTGATGAAGCTCGCCTTGTGTCGCGGGGTCTCGTCGTCGAGCACGAACAGGATCTCACCCAGCCGCGTCTCGATGCGGCCCACCTGATACGTCTTCTCGGTGCTGGGCACGCCGGAGAGCAAGGGCGCGGCGAGGAGCATCAGATAGAAGAATCGGCGCATGGGTCAAAGTTGTCATGCGCGGAGCCCGGGCACCATAGGGGACTGGCTATGCGGTGCGAATCGGCGAGCGCGCCGCGGCGGGGTTCAACGACCAAGGCCGTGAAGATACCAACACGGATACAAGGGATGGGGATGATCGCCTCGACGCGAAGGACGGCGCATCGCCAACGCGTCTGGCCAGGTGCGTGCGCCCGGCGCTGGTTCCGGAAGGGCCGAGTACTTCGGTTAGGCGCTTGATCAAGAAGGTCGTCGCAGACCCGGGAGGGATCGCGTGAAGAGGCGCGGCTTCCTCGCTCTGGGGAACGCGGATTGAACGGATTAAACGGATTGAACGGATTCGTTTTGCTGACGGACCCGGTCGCCCGGCAACAACAATGATGTTGTTGTTCCCAAAAACAATCGAGCGTCGCTACCGGGCGACGAACGCCGCGCCGCCGCCGAGCAATCCGTTCAATCCGTTTAATCCGTTCAATCCGTGTTCCCCAGGGCGAGGAAGCTCCGCCACGGCGCCCACTACTCTCCGGCCGCTGCTGCCTCAGGCGATCGGCGCATCGTACCCCGAATAGCGGCGCACGTCGGGAAGATCTTGGCGGACGCGCGGCAGGCTCATCCCGCCAGGAAAAGCGGACTCGGACGTGGTTCGCTAGTCGCCGCTCGGGTTAGGCGCGGGCTCGGGCGCCGCCGGGCCGCGGGCCCCCCGCCGCCAGTGCGCGAAGCCTGTTTGCAGCTCGTCGAAGTACGTGTAGAACACCGGGGTCACGTACAGCGTCACCAGCTGCGAGAACGCGAGGCCGCCCACTACCGCGACGCCTAACGGACGGCGCGTCGCGGCGCCCGCGCCCCAGCCCACCGCGATCGGCAGCGCGGCCATGAGCGCCGCCATCGTCGTCATCATGATCGGACGGAAGCGCACACTCGCCGCCTGCACGATCGCCTCCTGCGGCGACTTGTGCCCGCCGCGCTCGGCCTCCAACGCGAAGTCGATCATCATGATCGCGTTCTTCTTCACGATGCCGATGAGCATGATGATGCCCACGAAGCCGTACACGTCGAGGCTCAGCCCGCACACCACCAGCGCGACCAGCGCGCCGAACGCAGCAAACGGCAGGCCGGACAGGATCGTGATGGGGTGGACAAAGCTCTCGTACAACACACCCAGGATCACGTAAATCACGAAGATCGCGAGCACCACGAGCAGGACCAAGCCCTGCTGCGTGACCATGAAGGCCTGCGCCAACCCGGAAAAGCTCGCGGCGATGGTCGATGGCAGCACCTGCCGCGCCTCCGCCTCGACGGCCGACACCGCACTGCCTAACGATGCGCCCGGCGCCAGATCGAAGGAAATCGTCACCGCCGGCAGCTGGCCGGCATGGTTCACCGTCACCGGGCCGATTCCCGTCTTGAACGTCGCCACCGCGCTCAACGGCAAGATCGTGCCCGTCGAAGACCGCACCCACAGCGTGCGTAGCGATGGCACGTCCTGCTGGAATTGCGGCAGGAGCTCCATCACCACCCAGTACTCGTTGGTCGACGTGTAGATAGTCGACACCTGACGCTGCCCGAAGGCGTCGTACAGCGTGTTCTCGATCTCAGTGGCGGACACGCCTAACTGGCCGGCCCGGTCGCGATCGATGTCGACCGTAACCTGCGGACTCGCGATGAGCAGGTCGCTGGTCACGTTCGCCAGCTCGGGCAGCGCGCGCAGGCGCGCCTCGAGCGTGCGCGACGCCTGGTCCAGCGTGTTGATGTCGCCGCTCTGCAGCGTGTACTGATACAGACTCTTCGTCGTGAGGCCGCCGATCTGGATGACCGGCGGGTTCTGAACGTACACGGTAATGCCCGGAACGCCGGTCGTCGCGCGCGCGAGATCTCTCGCGACATCGTCGGCGCTCCGGTGGCGCTCGTCGACCGGCTTGAGGTCGATCGTCATCTGCCCCTGATTCGCCGCGGCCGTCGTGCCCACCGACGACGTCACCGACAATACATCCGGATCTTTCGCAATGATCGCGGCGGCTTCGCCCTGCCGCCGGATCAACTCATCGTACGACACACCTTGCGCGGCCTCCGTCGTCGCTGTGAGCTGGCCCGTGTCGTCGCTCGGAAACAGCCCCTTGGGCGTCACCCAGAAGAGCCACGCCGTCGCCACGAGCACGGCGAACGAGAACACCAGCGTGCGCACGCGGTGCGCCATCACCCAATCGAGGCTTCGCTCGTACGCGTTGAGCCACCGATCGTAGATCCGCTCGGTGGCCACGTACCATTTGCCGTGCGTGCGTCCGTGGTCGCCGCGCAGGAACCGGCTCGACAGCATCGGTGTGAGCGTGAGCGACACGAAGCCCGACACGAGAATCGACACCGCGATCGTGACCGCAAACTCGTGGAACAGCTTCCCGATGATGCCGCCCATGAACAAGATGGGGATGAACACGGCGGCGAGCGACAGCGTCATCGACAGAATCGTGAAGCCGACTTCGCTCGCGCCGTCGAGCGCCGCTTGCATCGGCGGTTTGCCCATCTCGAGATGTCGGACAATGTTCTCGAGCATCACGATCGCGTCGTCGACCACGAAGCCCACCGCGAGCGTGAGCGCCATGAGCGACAGGTTGTCGAGACTGTAATGGAGCAGATACATCGCCGAGAAAGTGCCGATGATGGACATCGGCAGTGCGAGACTCGGGATGACCGTCGCCGACGCGTTCCGGAGGAACAAGAAGATCACGAGGACGACCAGCGCCAGCGTCAGCTCGAGCGTGAACGTGACGTCGTGCACCGACGCCTGGATCGACGTCGATCGGTCGTACAGCAAATGCACCTGGACGCCGGCCGGAATGTCGCCCGAGAGTCGCGCCAACGCCGCTTTCACGCGCGCGGCGACGGCAACGGTGTTGGTGCCCGGCTGCCGTTGGATCGCGAGCACGACGGCGCGCGACCCATTGTACCAACTGGCGGTCTTGGTGTTCTGCACGTTGTCGGTCACCTGGCCTAACTCATCCAAGTGCACGGGCGCGCCGTTGTGATATGCGACGACCATGTTGCGGAACTGCTGCGCGTCCGACAACTGGCCGGTGGCCTGCACCGTCAGCGCCGCCTTGGGCCCCCACAACACACCCGTGGGCAGATTCACGTTCTGGGCGGCAACCGCCGTGGCGACGTCCTCGAGCGCCAAATTGCGAGTGGCCAGCTGCGACGGGTCGAGCTGGATGCGCACCGCGTACTTCTCCGAGCCGAACACCAGCACCTGCGCCACGCCGCCCACCATCGACAAGTGTTGGGCAATCGTCGTCTCGCCGACCTCGTCGAGCGTGTACAGCGGCACGACGTCCGACGTGAGCGCGAGCGTGATGATCGGCGCGCTCGCGGGATTGGTTTTCTGATACGACGGTGGCAGGATGCCCTGCGGCAGCGTGCGCAGCGTTTGCGTGATGGCGGCCTGCACGTCCTGTGCGGCGGCGTCGATGTCGCGGTCCAACGTGAACTGCACCACGATCTGCGTTTGGCCGAGGCTCGACGTCGAGGTCATGTTGTCGATGCCGGCGATGGTCGAGAACTGCTTCTCGAGCGGCGTCGCGACCGTCGCCGCCATCGTCGCCGGGCTGGCACCGGGCAAGAGGGCGCTCACGGTGATCGTCGGATAGTCGACGTTAGGCAGATCGCTCACCGGCAGGCCGCGATAGGCGATGATCCCGAAGAACAGGATCGCCACCATGACCAGCGTGGTCATGATCGGCCGCTTGATGAAGAGCGTCGTGACATTCATGCGTCAGTCATCCCCGCCCGGCGTCGGCTCGGGTTCGAGGCGCGCGCGCCGCAGGCGGCGGCCCAGGCGTCCCGGCAAGCCGGCGAGCCAGCTCTGTGCGCCGTCCAGATACGTGTAGAACACGGGCGTCACGTACAGCGTCACGACCTGCGAGAACGCGAGTCCGCCCACCACCGCGACGCCTAACGGACGGCGCGAGGCCGCGCTCGGCCCGACGCCGATCGCAATGGGCAGCGTGCCCATGATCGCCGCACAGGTGGTCATAATGATCGGCCGGAATCGCACGCTCGCCGCCTTCACGATCGCCTCGGCCGGCGATGAGTGTTCGGTCCGCTCGGTCTGCACCGCGAAGTCGATCATCATGATCGCATTCTTCTTCACGATGCCGATGAGCATGATCACGCCGACGTAGCCGTACACGTCGAGCTCGACGTGCGTGAGCACGAGCGCCAACAGCGCGCCGAACGCCGCGAAGGGCAGCCCGGTCAGAATCGTGATCGGGTGGATGAAGCTCTCGTACAGAATGCCCAGGATCACGTAGATCACGAACACCGTGATGAGCAGCAACACGCCCAACCCCTGCTCCGACGACTGGAACGCTTGCGCCGTGCCGGCGAAGCCGGTGGTGATGTCGGCCGGCAGGGTCGAACGCGCCATGGTCTCGACGGCCGTCACCGCGGCGCCCAACGATTCGTTGGGCGGCGTGTTGAACGAAATGGTGACCGACGGCAGTTGGCCGGAATGGTTCACCGCGGCCGGCCCCACGCCGCGCTCGAAGTCCGCGATGTCGGCCAGCCGGACGGCCTTGCTGCCGCTGCCCGGGACGTAGAGCCGCGCGAGCGCGTTGGCGTCGAGCTGATCCTGGGGCAGCGTCTGCATCACCACCCAGTACTCGTTGCTCGCCGTGTAGATCGTCGACACCTGCTGCTCGTTGTAGGCGGTGGCGAGCGACTGCTCGATCGCCTGCGGCGTCACGCCTAACTGAGCGGCGCGGTCCCGGTCGATGCGCACCGTGAGCTGCGGGTTGTTGTTGAGCAGGTCGGTCGTCACGCCGGTGAGCACCGGCAGCGTCCGCAGCTTGGCCACCAGCACGTCGGTCCAGTGATAGAGCTCGTTCACGTCGCTGCTCTGCAGCGTGAACTGGTACTGGCCCTTCGACGACCGACCTCCAATGCGAATGCTCGGCGGATTCTGGATGAACACGGTGAGTCCGGGAATGCGCGCGAGCTTGCGCGTCAATTCGGCGGACACGACGTCTCCCGACGGCCGCTGGCCGGCTGGTTTGAGCGCCACAAACAACGAGCCCTGGTTCGTGGCGCTCGACGGACCGCCGGCGCCGACCGATGTCATGTAGCCGGCGACATTCGTGTCCGTGGCGACGATCGATCGCGCGAGGTTGCTGAGGCGAACCATCTCCTGGTACGACGTGCCTTCCGCCGCTTCGGTCGTGCCCGACAAGAGCCCGGTATCGTCGGACGGAAACAATCCCTTGGGCACGATCGCGAACAGCACCACCGTGAGGACGAGGATCAACACCGAAAACACGAGCGTCAGCGGGCGGTGGCGCATCGTCCAGGCGAGGCTGCGCTCGTAGGCACGGAGCCATCCGTTGAACACGCGCTCGCTCCACTCGTACAGCCGGCCGTGGCGCACGTCGTGCGGCGCCCTGAGGAAACGGCTGCAGAGCATCGGCGTGAGCGTCACCGACACGAAACCGGACACGATCACGGCCGCCGCAATGGTGATCGCGAACTCGCGGAACAATCGGCCGATGAGTCCGCCCATGAAGATGAGCGGGATGAACACCGCCGCGAGCGACAGCGTCATCGACAGAATCGTGAACCCGACTTCCGAGGCACCCTCCAACGCCGCCTGCATGGGCGGTTTGCCCATCTCCTGATGCCTAACGATGTTCTCGAGCATCACGATGGCGTCGTCGATCACGAAGCCCACGGCCAGCGTGAGCGCCATGAGCGACAGATTGTCGATGCTGAAATCGAGCAGCGCCATCACGGCGAACGTGCCGACCACCGCCATCGGCAGCGTGAGACTCGGGATGAGCGTGGCGATGCCGTTCCGGATGAACAGGAAGATCACGAGGATCACGAGCGCCAGCGCCAGCACGAGCGAGAACTTGACGTCGTGTACCGAGCGCTCGATCGATACCGACCGGTCGTACCGCACTTGCATCGAGACATCCGACGGGATCTGGTGCTGGATCTCGGCCAGCACCCCTTTGACGGCGGTCGCGACGGCGACGGTGTTGGTGCCCGGCTGGCGCTCCACGGCGAGCACGATCGCGCGTTCGTCGTTGTACCAGCTCGCCGCCTTGTCGTTCTGCACGTCGTCCAACACGTTGCCTAACTCTGCCAGGTGCACCGGCGAGCCGTTGTGGTAGGCGACGATGAGCCGGCGGAACTGCGCCGCATCGCTGAGCTGGCCCGTGGCCAGCACCGTGTACGTGCGCGACGGGCCGTACAGGACCCCGGTCGGCAGCACGACGTTGTTGGCGCGGATCGCCTGCGACACCTGTTGCATGCTCAGGTTCCGCGCCGCCAGCTGCTGCGGGTCGAGCTCGATGCGGACCGCGTATTTCTGCGAACCGTACACCGAGACCTCGGCCACGCCATTCACCATCGACAGGCGTTGGGCGATCGTCGTCTCGCCGTACTCGTCCAGCACCGGCAGCGGCACCACCTTGGACGTGAGCGCGATGAACAGGATCGGGGCCGCCGCGGGATTCTGCTTGCGGTACGACGGCGGGATGATGTTGGACGGCAGGTTGGGCAGCGCCTGCGAGATGGCGGCATTCACATCCTGCGCCGCCGCGTCGACGTTGCGATCGAGCGAGAACTGGAGCGTGACGCGCGTCGAGCCTAACGTGCTCGTCGAGGTGATGTTGTCGATGCCCGCGATGGCGGAGAACGATTTCTCGAGCGGCGTGGCCACGGTCGACGCCATCGTCTCCGGGCTCGCCCCGGAGAGACTCGCGCTCACGGAGATCGTGGGATAGTCCACCGTCGGCAGGTCGCTCACCGGGAGCCGGGTGTACGCGACGACCCCGAAGACGAGGATCATGACCATGAGCAGCGTGGTCATGACCGGACGGCGGATGAACAGCCCCGTGAGTCTCATGGCATCGCGCGACCCGGGGCCGCGCTCCTCCGCGTCACGGGGACTTCCGCTTGCGCGATGCGCCCGATCTCGCCGCGCTCGATGCGGGCGACGCCACCGCGGCCGCGGAGCTCAGGATCGAGACCTTGGCACCCGGCGTCAGGCGTGATTGGCCGTCGGTGACCACGCGTTCGCCCGCCGTTAGGCCGGATGCGATGACCGTGATGTTCCCGGCGACCCGCTCCACCGACACCGCGCGCTGCCGGGCCACGCCGGCGCTGTCGACGACGTAGACGTACGTGCCCTGCTGGCCCGTCTCGACCGCCGTCGCGGGAACCGTCAGTGCGTTCTGCTCGGTGAACAGCAGCAGCGACGTCGCTACGAACTCGCCCGCCCACAGCGTGCCGGCGGTGTTCGGGAACGTCGCCTTGAGCGTGATCGTACCCGTCGTCGTATCGACCGCGTTGTCGATGAAGAAGAGACGCCCGGTGGCCGGCGGGATCGATGGTATCTGCCGCGATGCAATCGTGTCCGATGCGTACGGCGACGCGCCGTTCGGATCGCCGGGCGGACCGGTCGTCGAGGTCGTCGAATCGGCCGACGATTGCGTGCTCGGCACCGCGGTCACGGGCAGCTGCGATTGCGACGCGTAGCGTTGGATGAGCGGCAGATCCGTGCCGGGCACCGCAAAGCGGACCAGGATCGGTTTGATCTGATTGATCACCACGAGCGGTGTGCCCTGCGCCGCGTGCACGAGGTTGCCTTCGCGGACGAGCAGCGCGCCGGTGCGGCCATCGATCGGCGCGCGCACGGTGGTGTTGCGCAGATTGAATGCCGCGTTGGAGAGCGTGGCCCGATCGGCCTTGACTGTGGCAACCGCCGCCGCCGCGGTGGCGCGAATCTGATCGGCCTGCTCGTGCGTGACGAAATCCTGTTTGACTAACGAATCGTAGCGCGCGACTTCGCGCACGGCGTTCTCGGCGGTTGCGCTGTCGCGTGCGAGGGCGGCGAGCGCCTGGTCGTACGCCGCCTGGTACGGCCGCGGCTCGATCTGGAACAGCGGCTGTCCGCGCGTGACGTCATCGCCTTCGCGGAAGTCGACGCGCGTGATGACGCCGTCGACTTGCGGCGCGACGTTCGCCAGCTGTGTCGGCATCACGAGGCCGTTGGCGTCGATGGTGTACGGCACGGCCGAGCGCGCGACCGATTTGACGGTGACGGGCACGGCGGCGCGGTGCGGAGCGGCTTGGGTTTTGGAGCACGCGCCGGCGACGAGCGCCGCCAGGCACACGGCGCCGCCGGCGCGACGGATCACCGACTCAACCCGACTATCCAGCCGGCTGCCTAACGCAGTGCGAACGGCGCCCGACGAGTCCGGCGCGGCACGACGGACATCGCGGTCCTGGTGGGAGGGCCAGCGCATCGTGTAGTGCCTTCCGTGGCAAGGTTTCGGCCCGAGTCTCGCGGTTCTGAAGTAATATGCCGGAGCCTTTCCTTTCGTTGGCCGACGCCCGCACGCGCCGGCGCGTTGCGCGCACGCGCCGCGCGACCGGACTCTGCCTTACAGATGGTGCATCGAGACACGGTACCTGGCGGGCAGCGCAGCGGACGGAACGAGACTTGACGTGTGTGCGCGTCTCGACGGTCCACCACGAACGCTGGAGGATTCCATGGCGCGATGCGAAGTGTGCGGCAACGATTACGACATGGCCTTCCAGGTCGTCGCCGCGGGACACACCCACACGTTCGACAGTTTCGAGTGCGCGATTCACAAGCTGGCGCCGGTGTGTGAGCATTGCGGGTGCCACGTGATCGGACACGGCATTCAAGCCGGCGGTGCGTTTTACTGTTGCGCGCACTGCGCTCGCGAAGACGGCGCGCGCGGCGCCGTGGACAACGTCGAGCACGCGACGCACGGGCGTTAGAGCCCACAGCCGCGCCCGCCATCGGCCGCTTCCAGGGACAATACCCGCCTCACGAGTTACGTTAGGCGCGATCCGGTTTTGACGGCGGCCGGATCGCGGCCCAATTTGGTGCCGGTCGGCCGCGACTTCCCTTTCACTGGACCTGCGCCATGCGCTTCGGCACCGTCTGTCCCGCTCTCCTGTTCACGATCCTCGGCGCCGTGCTCCCGGCGCAGCAACCGTCCACCACCGAGCCGTACCACGTGCTCAAGCGGGCCCGGGTGGGCGGCGACGGCGGCTACGATTACGTCTACGCCGACGTCGCCGGCCGGCGTCTCTACATCCCGCGCGGCGGGTCGCGTCCGGTGCCGGCCACCGACAGCACGCCCGCCAAGCCGGGAACGCCGGGCCGCATCACCGTCTTCGACCTCGAGACGCTTGCTCCGTTAGGCGAGATCCCCGAGAGCGGCGGCCAGGGCGTGGTGGTCGACCCGACATCCGGACACGGCTTCTCGAGCAGCCCGGCCGTGACCATGTTCGACACCAAGTCCCTCACCATCATCAAACGGATCGCGGTGGCGCCCGCGCGGCCCGATGGCATTCTCTTCGACCCGTTCAACCGCCGCGTCTACGTGTTCAGCCACCCGACACGCAACGCAACGGTGATCGATGCCGCGGATGGAACCGTACTCGGCACGATCGACCTGGGCGGCGTGCCCGAAGAGGCCGTGTCCGACGGGCACGGCACGATGTACGTGGTGATGCAGGACTCGGCGGGCAGCGTGACGGTGGTGGACACCAAGGCCATGCGTGCCACCGCGCATTACGCGTTAGGCGACCACGGCCGGTGCAACGGACTCGCTTTCGACGCCAAGCACCAGGTGCTCTTCGCCGCGTGCGCCCAGTCGGGCAATCCGCCGGCCAATCCGCCGCAGCCGACAATGGTGGTGCTGCGCTCGACCGATGGCCGCATGCTCGACAGCCTCCCGCTCGCGGGACGTTCCGACGGCGCGGTCTTCAATCCCGCGACCGGCGAAGCCTTCAGCACGGGGGCCAACGGAACCCTCACGGTCGTCAAGGAGCAGAGCCCAACGAGCTTCGCCGTCGAGGAGGATCTCCAGACCATGAACGGCGCCCGCACGATCGCGCTCGACACGAAAACGAATCGCATCTTCACGATCAGCCTCGAACGGCAGCCGCCGCCGGCCGGCGCCGCGCCGGGCAGCCGCGAGTCGTTCGGCGAGCCCGTGCCGGGCTCGTTCACCATCCTCATGATCGGCCGTTAGGCACGCGCCATGAGCGACGCGACCGCCGACACGCCCTCGCGCTACCGCGCCCTCGCCGCGTCGGCGTTCGCGTTCGTCGTGGTGATGGGGATCGTCAACCTGTTCGCCGACATCACGTACGAAGGCGGCGGCAGCATCAACGGTCCGTTCATGGGCTCGTTAGGCGCGGGCGCCGCGGCCATCGCCATCATCGCGGGGCTCGGCGAATTCCTCGGCTACAGTTTGCGCGCGGTGTCCGGCTGGGCGGCCGACAAGACCGGCCGGTACTGGGCGCTCACGTTCATCGGCTACGGCATCAATCTGTTCGCCGTCCCGGCGATGGCGTTCGCCGGCAATTGGCAGGTGGCCGGCGCGCTCATCCTCACGGAGCGCATCGGCCGGGCCATTCGAAAGCCCACCGTCGGCGCGATGCTCTCGTACTCGACGGGCGCACTCGGTCGCGGATGGGTGTACGGCCTCAACTCGGCGCTCGATGAAACCGGCGCTACCATCGGTCCCGTCGTCCTCGCGATCGCGCTGTCGCGCGGGTTGGGCTACCGGACCGGCTATACCTTGCTCTTCGTGTCGGCCGCGCTGGCGATCGTGGCGCTCGTCGTGGCGCGCGTGATTTTTCCGGTGCCCTCGCGGCTGGAGAAGGAGAGCGAGCGCCGCGCGGCCCCCACCGGGTTCAGCGCGGAATTCTGGTTGTTCATGCTTGCGGCGGGGTGCTTCGGCGCGGGGCTCATGAGCTTCGAGTTCATCTCGTTCCACCTGGCGAGCCGCCACGTCGTGTCGTTGGGCTGGATCCCGCTGCTCTTGGCCATCGCGACCGGCGTCGGCGTGTTCGTGAACCTTGCGTTAGGCAAGCTGTACGATCGCGCCGGCTTGCGCGTGGTGCTCGTGGCGGTGTTCGTCAGCTCGCTCTTCTCGCCGCTGGTCTTCCTCGGCGGCTTCGGCGCCGTGCTGGCCGGCCTGATCCTGTGGGGCGTGGGCTACGCCACGCAGGACACACTGCTCAAGGCGGTGCTCGCCGGCATGCTGCCCGAGGGGAAACGCAATCTCGCGTTCGGCCTCTTCTACACCGGCTACGGCGCCGGCTGGTTGATCGGCAGCACCGTCACCGGCCTGCTCTACCGGAGCTCGATCGCCGCGGTGATCGCGTTCGCGATGGCGGTGCAGCTCGCGTCGATCCCGATTTTCGTCGTCGCCCAACGGAAGCACGCCGCGGCCTGACGCACGCGGCGCGTCCCGGATCACCCGCCGCGCAGCACGTCCATCGGCTCGAACCGCGCCGCCCGTCGGGCCGGCAGGTAGCTCGCCACGAGCGCCACGCCGCACAGCACCACGACGACGGAGACAAACGCGACCGGGTCGGTGGTGCTCACCTGGTACAGGAGCTTCTTGAGTACGCGCGTCGCCGCGAGCGCCGCCACGCCGCCGATCACCGCGCCGACGATCGACAGCACCGCGCCCTGCCTGAGCACGAGGCCCACGATCTGCGGCGCAGAAGCGCCTAACGCAACCCGGATGCTGATCTCGCGTCCGCGCTGCGCCACCAGATACGAGATTACGCTGTAGACGCCCAGCGTCGCCAGGAGCAGCGCGACGGCGCCGAACACGCCGACGAGCAGCAGCATGAACCGCTGGCTGTCTACGGACCGTCCGATGATGTCTTCCACCGTCAGGAACCGTATGGGAACGTCGGCGCGCACCTGCGGAAACGCCGCGCGCGCGGCGGCGATCGTCGATCCTTCTCTCGCCGCCGCCATGATGACGTACATCTGATCGCTGTTGCCGGGACGCTGATCGAAGTCGACGTAGACGGCGGGCAGCGGGTCGGCCGCCAGGTCCTCTTCGCGGGTGTCGCCGACGATGCCGACGATCGTGATCGGCGTCAGGTCGCCGTCGATGTTGCCGAACTCGATGACCTTGCCGATGGCATCCCCGTTAGGCCACTGCTTGTGCGCCAGCGCCGCGTTGATCACCGCGACTTCCGGAGCGCCCGCGCGGTCGGTGGCCTCGAACACGCGTCCGGCGAGCAGCGGGATGCCCATCGCCTTGAAGTAGCCGCCGGTGGCCGTGCGATACGTGGCGTAGCCGGTCCGCGATTTGTCGTTGAACAACGCCTCGAGCTCGCTCGGCACCGGCTTGATGCCCGCGTTGTCGAGCATGAGGAACGTGCCGTTGCTGCTGCCGTTGGAAAACGGCGGCGCATCGGACATGCCGACACCAGTCACGCCGGGGATGGCGAGCGCGCGCTCGGCGAGTTGCTGGTAGTAGACGGCGCGCCGGCCGACGTAATCGGAGTCGCGCGGCTCATCGAAGATCGTGGCCGCGACAACCATACCGTGCGTGCGAAATCCGGGGTCGATGCGCATGAGCCCAACGAAGCTGCGGGCCAGCAGCCCGGCGCCGATCAGCAGCACCACCGTCATCGCGAGCTGCACCACCACCAGCGAGCCGCGCACGCGGTAGCTGGCCCCTCCCCCGCCCTGCGTGCGCTGCGACTGTGACAGCGCCGCGCGCAGATCGCCGGCCGTACCGCGCCACGCCGCGACGAGTGCTAACGCAACCGCCGTGGCAGCAGACAGCGCGACGGCGAATGCGAGCACCCGCCAGTCGAGCGACAGCTCGCCCACACGCGGGATGAGCGCCGGCCGCAGCACGAGCAGCGTGCGCATGCCCGCCCACGCGATCGCGATGCCGCCCAGACAGCCGACCGCCGCGAGGAGCGACGTCTCGATGAGCAGCTGTTGCGCGATGCGCGCACGGCCCGCGCCGATCGCGACGCGTACCGCGATCTCGCTCTCCCGAACCGCCATGCGGGCGATGAGCAGATTCGCCACGTTCGCGCACGCAATGAGCAGCAGCACGCCCGACGCGCCGAGGATGAGGAGCAGGAGAACCTTCACGCTGCCGATGATCTGGTCGCGCAGCGGAATGGCCGTGCCATCGAACGTCCACGTCGCCTCGCCGACCGCCGCGTGCAGGCGGCGCAACACCATCGACACGTCGCGCGTCGCCGCCTGCGTCGTTAGGCCATCACGGACGCGCGCGATGACGTTCCAGTTGTGCGCCGTGTAGCTCGTGTTCTCGCCGAACGGCTCACGCGGATACCATGCGTCCGCGCCGGAGGGAAACTCCACGCCGGCCGGCAGCACGCCGATGATCGTGATGGGCGTCTGCCCGCTCTTGACGGTGGTCCCGATGACGCTCGGCGAGCCGCCGAAGAGCCGGATCCAGAGTGCGTGACTGATGACGACCACCAGCGGCGCACCCTTCTCCTGGTCCTCGGGCGCAAAGGCGCGTCCGAGCTCGGGCCGCACGTCGAGCACGCGGAAGAACTCTTTCGAGACGCCGGCGGCGGTGACGCGGCTCGCCGTCCCGTTCGCCGAGAACGACATGTCGCTGGTGTTGTACTCGGCGGCGGCACTCAACGTGTGGTTCTCGGCGAGCAGGTGGTCGAACGTCGGGTCGGCAAAGTGCAGATGCCGCCCGTTCGCATCGATGCCCCACAGTTGGACGAGCTGCTCCGGATGGTTGAACGGCAGCGGCTTGAGGATGACGCCGTCGACGACGCTGAAGATGGCGGTCGTGGCGCCGACGCCTAACGCTAGCGTTAGGCTCGCGATGAAGGCGAAGCTCGGCGACCGGCGGCATTGGCGGAGCGCGAAGCGCAGATCCTGCCATGCACTGTGCATCCGCTCGCGGAACAGGGCGCGTTGCATGTGTGGCACCTCGATGGCGACGCAGTAGTCGCGCAGGTCCTGGACGTCGCCGAATTTGCGCTGGGCCTCGGCGATCGCGTCCTCGTGAGACAGTCCCGTGCGTTCCAGCGCCTGGACGCGCATGGCGACGTGAAACGCGACCTCGTCCTCCAGGTCGCGCGCGATCTGCCCGCTCGACACGGGCAGTCGGAACGCGCGGCGCACGCCGGAGGGCGGCATCGGTCAGCTCGACTCGATAATCCGGCCCACAGCGATCGCGTAGCGCTTCCACGTCTCCGACTCGGAGCGCAGTCGGGCGCGGCCGCGTGTAGTGAGCGAGTAGTACTTCGCGCGGCGGTTGTTGTCGGAAAGACCCCACTCCGACGTGACCGAGCCGCTTTCCTCGAGACGGTGCAGCGCTTTATAGAGCGCGGCGTCGACGATTACGAGCTCGCCGTCGCCGCGGCGCTCGATCCATTCGGCGATGGCGTAGCCGTGCATGGCCCCCCACGAGAGGGTCTTGAGGACGAGCACGTCGAGCGTGCCGTGGAGCAGGTCACTGGCGTCACGGGGCATCGTCGAGTCCACTAACGAGGTTGGGGCAAGGATAGTGTCACCAGGCCGGAATTGCAACCGAGATGTCCGTCCCGCCACCGGACCCACCGCTTGGACGCGAGCGTGCTGTGGGGCGACATTGCTGGCACACCACATCTCAGGCGCGGCCATGCATACACTCGTTAGGCGCTACATCAAGACGGCCATCGCGTTCCTCGCCGCCGGCCTGGCGATCGGCGGATGGCTCATCGTGCGCCGCGATCTCGGCGGGCTCGCACCCACCGAGTACGAGGTGAGCGCCCATACGCACGCGATTTTCGTGGGCTTCGTGATGATGATGATTCTCGGTGTCGCGCTGTGGCTGTTCCCGCGCCCCGAGAAATCCGACGTGCGCTACCGCCCGGCCCTCGCCGAGCTCGCCTACTGGCTGCTCACTGCAGGCACCGCGATTCGCATCGTGGGCGAGTTGCTGCGCACCGGCATCGGGGCCGCCTGGCTGCGCTGGGCGGTCGTGTTGAGCGGATTCGCGCAGATTGCCGGGTTAGGCGTGTTCTTCTACACGATGTGGTCCAGGATTCGCGGCGTGGGAAGCCAGGCCCGCGAGTCGCGCGGCGAGCGGTTCTGACCCGGCGTCGGCCGCGTGGCGGCGCCACGGATGCCCGCCTCGGGACGTGGTCGCGCTCGCCAGCGCGCACGCGCCCGAGCGGGAACGCATGGTCGCGCGCGTATCTTGCGGGTGCCCGCATCGGCGCCGCGCGAGCGCACCGGGATCCCCGGGCGCTCGATCGGCGGCCGATCCCGACCACGTCCTGCCCCGTCATGGCCTATGCTGCCCACCAGAACGTTAGGCACCAACGGTCTCGCCGTCTCCGCCATGGGCCTCGGGCTCATGGGCATGAGCTACGCCTACGGCACGACGGCCGACCGCGACGAGCGCGAATCCATCGCCACGATCCACCGCGCGATCGAGCTCGGCGTGACGTTCCTCGATACGGCCGAAGCCTACGGCCCGTACGAGAACGAACGACTGCTCGCGCGCGCGCTGAGAGCGTTAGGCAACGGCGCGCGCGACGGCGTCGTCATTGCGACCAAGTTCGGCTTCACGTTCGCCGACGGCACGATCTCCGGCGTGGACAGCCGGCCGGAGCGCATCCGCGAGGTGGTGGAGGCGTCGCTGGGCCGCCTCGAGACAGATCGGATCGACCTGCTCTACCAGCATCGCGTCGACCCGAACGTCCCGATCGAGGACGTCGTCGGCGCGATGGCCGATCTCGTGCGCGCGGGAAAAGTGCGCTGGCTCGGGTTGTCCGAAGCCGGCGAATCGACCATCCGGCGCGCGCACGCCGTCCACCCCATTGCCGCCGTGCAGAGCGAGTACTCGCTGTGGGAACGGAACCTGGAGCCGCACATCATCCCGCTCCTCCGCCAGTTAGGCATCGGGCTCGTCGCGTTCGCCCCGCTCGGCCGCGGCTTTCTCACCGGCCGTGTGCGGCGCGCCGAGGAATACCCGCCGGGCGACTACCGCCGCGGCGACCCGCGCTACCAGGCAGACAACTTCGACGCCAACATGCGCGCGGCGTCGGTGGTCCGCGAGGTGGCAGCGCGCAGGAGTGCGACGCCGGCGCAGATCGCGCTCGCGTGGCTGTTGTCGCGCGGCCCGGACATCGTGCCCATCCCCGGCACCAAGCGCCGCGCGTACCTCGAAGAGAACGTCGCTGCCGCCGATGTCAGCCTAACGCAGGAGGACATCGCCCAGCTCGAGCGCGCCCTCGCGCCCGGGCAGGTCTCCGGCCCTCGCTATGCGCCGGCGCAAATGGCGCAGATCGACCGGTGAGCCCTCCGGGGGTCCATCGCCCCCGCGTCATCTGCCACATGATGGCGTCCATCGACGGCCGCATCGTGACCGCGGGATGGCCGATCAGCGATGAACAGCAGGCGCACTACGAATCGATCCACGACGCGTTCGGCGCGAACGCCTGGATGTGCGGCCGCGTGACGATGGCGATGCACTTCGCTCGAGGGATGCGAACCGAAGACGAGGTTGCCGACGAGCACACGGGCGGTCCGCGCGTTGACTTTGTCGCGCCGGGCGAACACGCGTCATACGCGATTGCGCTCGACGCCCACGGCCGTCTCATCTGGGAGTCGGGCGTGATCGATGGCGATCACGTGGTCGCGATTCTGTCGGAGCGTGTGCACGACGACTACCTGGCGCACCTTCGCTCC